>Ga0081540_1000120_pt1 | contig 83032 bp, 75 predicted proteins | sample TabmetS2T1R1_FD_71024 | JGI IMG/M metagenome (GOLD analysis project Ga0081540, IMG submission 71024) | Tabebuia heterophylla rhizosphere microbial communities from the University of Puerto Rico - S2T1R1 | ecosystem: Host-associated > Plants > Roots > Rhizosphere ...
CCCCGCGGGCCTGGGTGCTGACGGCCCGGATCGTCGCCGGGGCGCTGGCGGGGGCGGGCGCGCCCGCGGGCACCTTCGCCGTCGTGTTCGGCGTGGAGGCCGGCGTGCGGCTGCTGAGGCACCCCGCGATCGCCGCCGCCGGATTCACCGGGTCGGCGCGCGGCGGGCTGGCCCTCGCCGCGATCTGCGCTCAGCGCCAGGTCCCGATCCCGTTCTTCGGCGAGCTCGGGTCGGTCAACCCGGTGGTGATCCTGCCCGGCGCGGCCGCCGCCAGGCCAGCCGATATCGCCGCCGGGTACGCGGCGTCGCTCACGCTGGGCGTCGGCCAGTTCTGCACGAACCCGGGACTGCTGTTCGTGCCCGCTGACGACGAGCGCCTGCGGCCGGCGATCGCCGAGGCCATTCGGGCCAGCGCCGGCGGCCCGATGCTGACGGCCCGGATCCACGATTCGTTTTCCGGTGCGATCGCCGAGCTTGGCGCCCGGCCCGGCGTAGCCGAGCTGGCCGAGGGGCGGCCCGGCGAGGGCCCCTGGTCGGCCACGCCCGCCGCGTTCCAGGTCGGCCTGGCCGACTTCGCTGCCGGACTGCCGGGCCTGGCGCAGGAGCGGTTCGGGCCGGTCGGCTTGGTGATCACCTACCGATCGGTCGCGGACCTGCTGCCGGTGCTGGCCCGGCTCGGCGGGAACCTGGCCGGTGTGGTGCACGCCGACGAGGCATCCGCGGCCGACATGGATCTGGCCCGGCAGGTGGCCGGCGTGCTCGCGAGGACCGTCGGCCGGGTGGTCTTCAACGGCTGGCCAACGGGGGTTGCGGTCACCCACGCCCAGCACCATGGCGGGCCCTGGCCGGCCAGCACCGCCCCCGCCTACACCTCGGTCGGCGCCGCCGCCATCCGCCGCTGGCTCGTGCCCGTCGCCTACCAGGACTTCCCCGCGCAGCTGCTGCCTGCCGCGCTCAGCCGCGGTATCCGCTGAGCTCATCCTTGCCCGGCAAGAGCGCACGGTGCCTGACCCTCCAGGCGTGCAGCCGATGCTCCATTTCCTGGGCGAGCTCGCTCGCCGGCACGACGAGGACGGGGCAGGCGGCATGGGCCAGGCAGTAGCGGCTCACCCGCCGGTGCAGGAGCCGCCTGAGGACTCCCCGGCGACCCGCGCCGACCACCAGCAGATCCGTCTCCCGGCTGGCCGCCGCGACCAGCGCATGGCCCGCGTCGCCGCGCATGATGACCGGCTCCACAGACAGGCCCGGCGGCGGCCCTCCGAGCGCAGCGTCGAAGGCCTCCTGGATCCGGCTCCTCGCCGCTTCCAGCCACACCTGGCGCAGCTCCGGCACCGAAAACCGCCGCTCGGCCAGGTCACCTCCGGGGGGAACCCAGGCGTGCACGGCCACCAGGCCCGTCTCGCGCCGGTGTGCCTCCGCAGCGGCGCAGCGCAGCGCCTGCAGGTTGCCAACCGAGCCGGTGACGCCGACGATGACCCGCTGCCCGCTCTTCACGGCACAGCTCCTTCAGTCCACGGCAGCCTGCTACGCCATGAAACCGATCGGGCTCACGGTTGGGCCGCTGCTAACAGCTTTGCCCGCGTGCACGCCCCGAAACCATTGTGAATGCCTAACGATTGCCGGCCACGGCGATCGTGTGGCGCGACTGGACCGGTCAACCGGACCGCGCCGCGCGGGCCAGGAGCGCGACGTGTAGCGACGCGCGCGAATCCGCGGCAGCCAGGGATATCCCAAGAATCCGCTCGATGTGACTCAGCCGCTCATAGAGCGTGGGCCGGGCCAGGTGCGCACGCGCAGCCGCCAGTGCCTTGTTGCCCCCAGCCGCCAGGTAGGCCTCGAGTACCCCGGTCAGGTCGCTGCCGTGGGCGGCGTCGTAGGCGAGCAGGGCGCCGAGTTCCCTGTCGACGAACGTGACCATCCGGGCATCGTCGCCGAGGAGGTGGAGCAGGCCGCGCAGCCGCAGGTCGGCCAAGCGGTGATAGAGGCGGGCGTCAGCGCCCTCGGAAGCCTGGGCGGCCGCGTCCGCGACCTCCCCGGCCTCCAGCAGCGAGCGCCTCGCCCCGGCCATGCCGGCCGCGGCCGAGCCGGCGCCTATCACCGGGTCCCCGGCCGGTGGCCCGGGTGAGTGCCGTCGCCGGTCGCGCAGCCGCTGCCTGGCCACGGTGCACACCGCGGTCAGCACCATGACCTGGTCCGCGCCGCCGTCCAGGGCCAGCAGCGCGCCGGCGCGCTCGTCGTCGAGCGAGCCGACCAGCGCGGGGACGCGTTCGCTGCGGCACGCCTCGGCAACCGCCTCGGCCACGTCCAGCACCCGGGCCTGGGCCAGCAGGCCGGGCGCCGCGTTCCGGAATCTGACCACGAGCCCCACCAGCTGCCGCCCGCTGACGGGAAGGCCGAGCGCACGCGCCCGGACCGCGGCTTCCTCCGGCCCGGGGTAGGCCTGCGCCAGGACGGCACTGAGCAGCGTGCGGTGTGCCTGGCGTTCCAGGCTCTCCTGCTGGCGGGTGAGTAGCCGGCCGAGCGCCAGCGTGGTCGCGGCCCGCTCCACCAGCGCGCGGTCGCCCGGCGCGGGCGGCCCGTCACACACCAGGATGACCCGCCCCCAGTCCTCCCCCCGCGCCCCCACGGTCGTAACCAGCCAGCCCGAGGCCCGGTCGTACCAGGTCCGTTCCGGCCGAACCATCGCACGCGAGCGCCACTCGAACCCCTCCAGCACCCGCGCCGCGTCGACGCCACCCGCCTCGCACGCCAGCACATGATGCGACAGATCGGCCAGAATCACCGGCCGCCCCGCCAGCAGCGCGGCCTGGCGCAGCACCTCGCCCGGCCCCGCCCCGGCTACCGCCAGATCCGTGAACACCTCATGCAGCCGCGCCGCAGCCCGCACCTCCTCCAGCTGCTCATCAATAATCCGCCCATGCACCGCCTCCGTGATCGCAACAAACGGAACCTCCCGCCCAAACACAATCAGCGGCAAACCAACCTCCGCAGCCGCCGCAACAAAGCGTCCCGGCAAGCCGTGGGTGTACCTGCGGCCCAGCTCCACCGCAACCGCGCTCACCCCGACGTCAGCCAACTCCGCCACATAAGTGCCAAGCAGCCCTTCCTCATCGGGCAGCGCGATCCCGGTCGTCAGCACCAACTCCCCCCCGCGCAGCAACCGCGCCGCATCCGGCAACTCGATCGCGTGCACCCACCGCACCAGCCGATCCAGCGACTCCTCGCCCGCTACCACCCGCGGCTCCCCAGCGAGAACCGCACCCATCTCAAGCACCTGCGCAACCGTTGGCAGCACCGTGGCGCTCCTTCCCAAGCGTGACCAGCCGGGAGGCGTGGAGGTCGCCGATGCCGTTTCTGCTGGCAGCGGCGCACCAGCACGCCGGACGGCCGCGCCTATTACAAAATGTAAGGACCTGATCCAACTATCTTCCACTTTGGAGGTCTACCTACCAGCCGGTAAGCACCAGACTGGACCACATGTCAGAACTCCTCGACCGTCACCGCACCGTGCTCCCCAACTGGATGGCCCTGTACTACGACCATCCCCTGGAACTCGTCAGCGGCTCCGGCAGCCGGATCACCGACGCCAACGGCCGGACCTACCTGGACTTCTTCTGCGGCATCCTCACGAACATGCTCGGGTACGACGTGCCAGAAGTGCGCGAGGCCGTGGAGCGCCAGCTGGCCAGCGGCGTCGTGCACACCTCGACCCTGTACCTGATCCGCAGCCAGGTGGAACTCGCCGAGAAGCTGGCCCGGCTGTCCGGGATCACCGGCGCCAAGGTGTTCTTCACGAACTCCGGCACCGAGGCGAACGAGACCGCGCTCATGCTGGCCACGGCGGCCCGGGGATCCAACCAGGTGCTGGCGATGCGCAACAGCTATCACGGCCGCTCGTTCGGCGCGGTCGCGATCACCGGCAACCTGGCGTGGAAGAGCTCCCCGCTGGCCCCGTTCAGCGTGCAGTACCTGCACGGCACGGACCGCGAGCTGCCCGCCTTCGCCCGGATGACCGACGCCGAGTACGTCGCCGCCTGCACCGCTGACCTGCGGCACCTGCTCTCCGCCGGCGCCGCCCGCCAGGTCGCGTGCCTGATCGCCGAGCCCGTCCAGGGCGTGGGCGGCTTCACGATGCCCCCCGACGGCCTGTTCGGCGAGTACAAGAAGGTCCTCGACTCCCATGGGATCCTCGTGGTCTCCGACGAGGTGCAGACCGGCTGGGGGCGGACCGGCGAGCACTTCTGGGGCATCGGCGCACACGGGATAACCCCCGACATGATCACGTTCGCGAAGGGGCTCGGCAACGGGTTCGCGATCGGTGGCGTGATCGCACGCGGCGAGCTGATGGACGGCCTGCCGGGCAACGGCATCTCCACGTTCGGCGGCAACCCGCTGTCGACCACCGCCGCCAACGCCACACTCGACTATCTGCTCGACCACGACCTGCAGCGCAACGCCGCGACGCTGGGCAGCATGATCATCGGCGGGCTGAGGGAGGAGACCGCGCCGCTGGCGGCGGTCGGCGGGGTGCGCGGCAAGGGCCTCATGTTCGCGGTCGAACTGGTCGACCCGCAGACCGGTGCGCCGAGCCCGGCGCTGGCCAGCCGCGCGCTCGAAGAGACCCGCGAGCGGGGACTGCTCATCGGCAAGGGCGGGCTGTACGGCCACGCGCTGCGGATGGCCCCGCCGATGACCCTCTCCGAGGCCGACGCGAAGGAAGGCCTGGGCATCCTCATCGACGCGCTGCGGGCGGTCGACGACGGAGCGGCCAGGTGAACCGCGTGGGCGCCGCACCAGTGAAACACACCACTCACTGGATCGGCGGCAAGCCCTGGGACGGCGCCGCGGAGCGGCACGGTGACATCTACGACCCCGCGACCGGCGAGGTGACCGGCCGGGTCGACTTCGCTTCCGCCGCCGTGGTCGGCGACGCGGTGGCCGCCGCCGCCAAGGCCTTCCCCGGCTGGCGGGCCACGTCGCTGGCCAAGCGGACCGAGATCATGTTCGCGTTCCGCGAGCTGGCCCGCGCCCGCCGGCGGGAGCTCGCCGAGCTCATCAGCTCCGAGCACGGCAAGGTCGCCGCGGATGCGGCCGGGGAGGTCGCACGCGGGCTGGAGGTGGTCGAGTTCGCGTGCGGGATCGGTCACCTGCTCAAAGGCAGCTTCTCGGAGGGCGTCTCCACCGGGGTGGACGCCTACTCGATCCGCCAGCCGCTGGGAGTGGTGGCCGGCATCACCCCGTTCAACTTCCCGGCCATGGTGCCGATGTGGATGTTCCCGGTCGCGATCGCCTGCGGCAACGCCTTCGTGCTCAAGCCGTCTGAGAAAGATCCCTCGCCGTCGCTCCTGCTGGCCCGGCTGTGGGCCGAGGCGGGCCTGCCCGACGGCGTGTTCAACGTCGTGCAGGGCGACAAGGAAGCGGTGGACGCGCTGCTCACCCACCCCGACGTGCGGGCGGCCAGCTTCGTCGGGTCCACCCCGATCGCGCGTTACGTGTACGAGAGGGGGACGGGCGCCGGCAAGCGCGTCCAGGCGCTGGGCGGGGCCAAGAACCACATGGTCGTGCTGCCCGACGCGGACCTGGACCTGGCCGCCGACGCGGCGGTGTCGGCCGGCTTCGGCTCCGCGGGCGAGCGGTGCATGGCGGTGTCGGTGGTGGTCGCGGTCGGCCCGGTGGCCGACGAGCTGGTCGCCGGGATCACCGGGCGGGTGGGGGCGCTGCGGGTCGGCCCCGGCGGCGACGAGCGCTCGGAGATGGGCCCGCTGGTCACCGCCGCGCACCGGGACCGGGTCGCGTCCTACCTCGAGTCCGGGGTCCAGGAGGGAGCGACGCTCGCGGTGGACGGCCGGGTGCACCCGGTGATCGGTGGCGCCGGGGACGGCTTCTGGCTCGGCCCGAGCGTCCTCGACCACGTCACCCCGCAGATGAGCTGCTACCGCGACGAGATCTTCGGCCCCGTCCTGTCCGTCGTGCGGGTGCCCACCTACGACGAGGCGCTCGCGATGGTGAGCGAGAACCCCTACGGCAACGGCGTCGCCATCTTCACCAACGACGGGGGAGCGGCCCGCCGGTTCGTGTCCGAGGTCGAGGTGGGCATGGTCGGCGTCAACGTGCCGATCCCGGTGCCGATGGCCTACTACTCGTTCGGCGGGTGGAAGGCGTCGCTGTTCGGTGACACCCACATGCACGGCACGGAGGGCATCCACTTCTACACCCGCGGCAAGGCCGTGACCTCCCGGTGGCTCGATCCCAGCCACGGCGGGGTGAGCCTGGGCTTCCCGGTGAACAAGTAGCCTCGCCCTCACCGCGGTGTACGGGTAACGGCGAGGCCGGCCCGGCGGCAGGCCGCGGCGAAGGCGACCGAGTCGGTGACGGCTGCCCCGCCCGGATCGTTGTTGAAGTAGACGTACACGGTCGCCTCGTCCGCCCAGGTGGAGCACACGCGCTCCAGCCAGGAGTGCAGCGCCCGCGGCCCGTACCGCGGCCAGGGATGCGCCGCCCCCTGGTGGAAGCGGAGGTAGCCCCAGCCGGCCGTCCGCCACAGCGGTGTGACCGGGCGCCCGAGCTGGTCCGCCCAGCACAGCGCGGCACCGTGCGCGGTGAGCACCTGCCGCACCTCCTCGGTCCACCAGGAGGGATGGCGTGGCTCCACCGCGACCCGCACGCCCGCGCCGCCCGGCGCGCTCGGCCCGCGCGGGCCAGCGCCCGGATACCCGGCGAACGCCTCCAGGCAGACCGCCAGCCGCTCCGGGTCGGCGGTCAGGTTCGGCGGGAGCTGGAGCAGCACCGGGCCCAGCCGGCCATCCAGCCCGGCGGCCGCGGCCATCAGCTTGGCGACCGGTTCCGCGGGGTCCCGCAGCCGCTTGACGTGAGTGAGGTAGCGGCTTGCCTTGACGGTCATAACGAAATCGCCCGGCGTCCTCGCCCGCCAGTCCGCGAACGTGTCGCGCGCCGGGAGCCGGTAGAAGGTGCTGTTGTTCTCGACCGTCGCGTACTGGCCGGCGTAATACGCGAGCCAGTCGCGCTGTGGCAGGTCCGGCGGGTAGAGCAGGCCGCGCCAGTCGCGGTACTGCCAGCCGGAGGTTCCCACGACGATGGGCATGGCTACGGCGTGCCTCGCGGGTCCATGCCAGCAGATGTGCCCGCTCCGGGGCGGTGCATCCCGGGGCGGGCCCCCGGGCGGACACGGAACGGGCCGGACCCTTCGCGGGGCCGGCCCGTCCGTGGGGAGGGGAGGGGGACTACCCGCCGGTGGCCGCGCCGGCCATCTCCTTCCTGTCGGCCCCGCCGATGGACGGGACTGCCTTCTGCTTCCCGGGCAGCCAGGACAGCCAGCCCGGGAGGTACCAGTTGCGCTCGCCGAGCAGCGACATCGCCGCCGGCATGAGCACGCCACGGACCACGGTGGCGTCGATGAGCACGGCCGTCGCCATCGCCACGCCGAACATCTTGAACTCGATCAGCGACAGCGTGGCGAAGATGGAGAACACCGCGACCATGATCACCGCCGCGCTTGTCACGACGCCCGCGCTCCCGCCGATCCCGCCGGTGATCGCCTGGGGCGTGGTCCATCCCCGCAGCCGCAGCTCCCGGATGCGGGACAGGATGAAGACGTGGTAGTCCATGCTGAGCCCGAACAGGAGCACGAACAGGAACAGCGGCATCCAGGTCACGATCCCGCCGTACGGGCTGAACCCCAGCAGGCCGCTCAGGTGGCCGTCCTGGAAGATCAGCGTCAGCAGGCCGTAGGCGGCGCCGACCGACAGCAGGTTCAGCCCGATCGACATCAGCGGGATCGCAACCGAGCGGAACGTGAACAGCAGCAGCAGGAACGCCAGCCCGAGCACGAACGCGAACACGACCGGCGCCACGACGCTCATGCGCGCCGAGAAGTCGTGGGTGCTGGCGGTGCTGCCGGCGACCGCGTAGCTGATGCCACCGACCTTGCCCAGGGTGGCGGGCAGGGCGTGGCCGCGCAGCGTTTCCAGCGCGCTGATCGAGGTGCGGTTGGTGCCGTCGCCTGCCAGCGGCACCGAGACGACCAGCACCCGGCCGTGGCCGAGCAGGGTGGCCGTGACCGGCTCCCGGAGCGGCCCGCTCGTCCCTGCCTGCCTCTGCAGGGCAGCGACCGCCTGGCGGACCGGCTGTCCCGACAGGTCCTTGCCGGTGACGACGACCTCGGCCGGGGCCGGGCCGCCGGGGAAGGAGTGCTGGATCGCCAGCAGGTTGCGGACCACGGGGACGCTGGTGGGCAGGTCATGGAGCCCAGGGTCGGCCAGGCGCATGCTGAAGGCCGGGACGGCCAGCGCGACCAGCGCCAGCGCCGCGGTGCCACCCCACAGGACCGGCCGGGCCGCGACCCGGCGGACGAGCGCGGTCCAGAACGCTGAGCGCCGCGCCGCGGTCCGCCGGCGGCCCAGGAACGGGATCTTGCCCTTGTCCACCCACGTGCCCAGCAGGGACAGCAGCGCGGGCAGCGCGGTCAGCGAGCCGACGACCGCCACCCCGACCACGGTGATCGTGCCGACCGCGATCCCGGTGAAGACGTCGATGCCGGTGAGGAACAGGCCCGCCAGGGAGATCATCACGGTCAGGCCGGACACGACGATGGCGCGCCCGGAGGTGGCCGCCGCGGTCCGCAGCGCCTCGGCCTGGCTCGCGCCCGCGGCCCGCTCCTCCCGCTCCCGGCGCAGGTAGAACAGCGAGTAGTCGATGCCCACGGCCATCCCGACCAGCAGCACGACAGAGGACGTGGTGCTGCCGATCGGCAGCCACCGGCTGGGGATGGCGAGCAGCGAGATGGCGGTGGCGACCGCCGTGCCGGCCAGCAGCAGCGGGATGCCCGCGGCGATCAGCGCGCCGAACACCACCACCAGCAGCACCAGCGTGATCGGCACCGAGGTCACCTCGGCATGGCGGAAGTCGTCGCTCACGACGTTGCTGATGGCCCGGTCGACGCTGGCCTCGCCCGCCTCCGCGATCCGCAGGCCGGGGTGGGCGGCCTGCACCGTTGCCACCGCGCGCTGGGCGCGGGCCACGATCTGGTCGGCGTTGTCCGCGTTGCCCGCCACCTCGAAGGTGACCAGGGCCGACCGGCCGTCACGCGAGATCAGCCCGTGGCCGCCCGCGGCCAGGCCGGCGCCGCCCGGCGCCAGCGGCGACTGGACGTTGGTGGCCACCCGGGGGATGCGCTCGAGCGCCACGGTCACCTGCCTGATGGCCGCCCGCGCCTGCGGGTCGGCGGCAATGGTCCGCCCGGCGGCGCGCTCCTGGATGAGCACGCTTTCCGTGGCCCGCTGGACGACGCCGGGGCTGCTGAGCACCCGTTCGGCCCTGCCCGCCTCGCCTGGGTCATAGCTGTTCAGGTTCTTGGTCCCGAGCGTGCTGCCGATCACCACCGCGCCGGCTACCAGCATGAGCCAGCCGATGAGCGCGATGGCGCGGTGCCGGGCGCTCCAGCCCGCGATCCGCTCGACCACCGGGGGGCGGACGCCGGTCCGGGGCGGCGGCCCGGTTGCGGGTGTCCGCATGAGGGTGGATGGGTCTTTCATGCCGGCCTCCATCGTTGGTTAGCGAGCAGGACACTGCGCTGAAAGCCTTGTCGCGCGGGCCGCGGTGCGGCATCCCGCTGGCCGCCGAATCCGGGGTAGGGATAACCTCCGGGCGTACCCGGAGGCCAGCGGTATGGGCCGGCCGGCGCCGGGTGCGTAGGGTCAGCGGCAAGGACGACCACAGCGGCGAGGAGGCACGCGGATGGCGGCAGCCGGGACCGGTTCCGGTGCCCGGCCCGGAACTGGAGCTCCCCCGGGGGCCGGAGTTTCCCCCGCGGCCGGGGTGGAGACACTGGCCGACGGCCGGCGCTCCCCGGGCGGCCCGCTCTCGGTCCTTGGCGCGCTGGTGTCCCCCCGGACCTGGCTGGCCGTCATCCACCTGCTGGCGGGGCTGGTGGTCGGGCTCGTCTCGTTCATCGTCGTGGTGCTCGGCATCGGCCTGGGGATCGGGCTGATGCCCCTGTTTCTGGTCGGCATCCCGGTGCTGGTCGCCGTCATCTGGCTGACCGGGCAGGGCGGCCGGGCCGAGCGGGCCCGGTTCGCGGTCCTGCTGGGGATCGTCATCCCGGCTCCGCCGCCGGTGCCGGAGGAGCCGAGGGGCTGGCGCCGGATGAACCTTCTCTTCGTGGCCCGCTCCACCTGGCTGCCTACCGTGTACGCGCTGCTCAGGCTGCCGCTGAGCGCGATCGAGGCGGTCGTGGTCGCTGCCGTGTGGGGGGTCGGGCTCACCCTGGTCACGCTGCCCGCCTACAACGGCGCGCTGCCGGGGGGTCACGCCCACCTGGGCTCGTTCGCGCTGAACAACCTGGCCTGGGTGGCCCTGGGCGTGGTCGTCGGCGTGGCGATGCTGCTGGCCGCGCCGCCCCTCACCCGCACGCTGGCGGCGGGGGACGCGGTGGTGGCCAGGTGGCTGCTGGGGCCGGGCCGGCGGGCCCGGATGGAGGCCAGGATCGGCGAGCTGGAGACCAGCCGGGCCAGGGTGGTTGACGCCGCGGAGACCGAACGCCGCCGGATCGAGCGTGATCTGCACGACGGCGCGCAGCAGCGGCTGGTGTCGCTGGCGATGGAGCTCGGGCGGGCCAGGGCGAAGTTCGCCTCCGATCCCCAGGCGGCGGAGACGATCGTGGGGCAGGCGCACGAGCAGGCGAAAGAGGCTCTGACCGAGTTGCGGAACCTGGTGCGCGGGGTGCACCCGCCGGTGCTCTCGGACCGCGGCCTGGACGCCGCCCTGTCCGGGCTGGCCGCGCTCAGCCCGGTGCCGGTCACGGTCCGGGTCGACCTGCCCGAGCGGCCGCCGGCCTCGGTGGAGGCGATCGCCTACTTCGTCGTCGCCGAGGCCCTGACGAACGTGGCCAAGCACGCCAAGGCGAGCCGGTCGCGGGTGACCGTGACCCGGTCGGGTGACCTGCTGAACGTGGCCATCAGTGACGATGGCGTCGGCGGCGCCAGCCTGACCGGCCAGGGCCTGTCCGGGCTGGCGGCCCGGGTCGCGGGCATCGACGGCCGGCTCCTGGTAACCAGCCCGGACGGAGGGCCCACGGTGATCGAGGCGGTGCTGCCATGCGGGTAGTGGTGGCCGAGGATTCGGTGCTGCTGCGCGAGGGCCTGGCCCGGCTGCTCACCGAGGCCGGGTACGAGGTGGACGCAGCCACCGGAGATGCCGAGGAGTTCCTGCGCGAGGTCGACGCCCACCGGCCCGACGTCGTGGTGGTGGACGTCCGGATGCCGCCGACCTTCACCGATGAGGGCCTGCGTGCCGCGCTGGTGGTCCGCAGCACCTGGCCGGGCGTCGGCGTGCTCGTCCTGTCCCAGTACGTGGAGGAGCGGTACGCCACCGAGCTGCTGTCCGACCGCCCGCAGGGGGTCGGATACCTGCTCAAGGACCGGGTCGCCGACCTGACGGAGTTCCTCGACGCGCTGGAGCGGGTGGCCGCCGGGGGCAGCGCCCTCGATCCGGAGGTGGTCGCGCAGTTGCTCGCGCGCAGCCGTCATCCGCTGGCCGCCCTGACGCCGCGGGAGCGGGACGTCCTCGGCCTGATGGCGGAGGGGCGGTCCAACGCCGCGATCGCCGCCGAGCTGGTGGTCAGCGACGGCGCGGTGGAGAAGCACATCAACAGCATCTTCGGCAAGCTCGGGCTGGCGCCCGCCGACCGTGACCACCGGCGCGTCCTGGCCGTGCTGCGCTACCTGGGAGCGGAGGGGACATGACGGGCTCGCTGCCGATGACGCCCGGGCGGTGGGCGGCGCTGGTCATCGGGACCCCGCTGGCCCTGCTGGTGATCGGCTGGACCGCCCTGACCGCGGTCGCCTTCGCCGGCCTGGGCAGCTCCCGCGTCAACCTGGCTGTCCCGGTCCACGGGCGCACCGCCGTGGTCAGCGTGGACGAGGGAGACATCAGCGTCGGCTCCGGGCCGGCCGGCCAGTTGCGGCTACACGGGACCCTCCGTTATTCGATAGTCCCCCCCCAGCTCCGCTGGCACCGCTCGCCGTCCACGATCGCGCTCCACTCGCACTGCCGGGTGCCGACGGGGGTGTGCTCGTTCGACCTCGCGGCCACCGTCCCCGCGGGGGGCAGGTCGGTGGTCTCCAACGGGTCGGGCAACGTGACCGCCAGCGGGCTGGCGGGCACGGTCACGCTGAGCACCGATTCGGGGGACATCACGGCCACGCGGATCTCCGGCCGCGCCACGCTCAGCGACCACTCCGGCGACATCACCGTGACCTCCCTGTCCTCTGGCCAGGCGCTGATCAGGGATGGCTCAGGGAATATCACCGGCCATGACGTCTCCGCCCAGGTTCTGACCGCGCAGGGTGGGTCGGGGGACATCACCGTGGTGTTCACCAAGGTCCCGGACCTGGTCCGGATCAGCGACTCCTCCGGCGACATCAGGCTGGTGCTGCCCCCCGGGCCGGCCACCTACCGGGTCAGCGCGAGCACCGCGTCCGGCTCGACCTCGATCAACGTGCCGCAAAGCCCGACGTCGCCGCATGTGATCGCGGTGACCAACCAGTCGGGAAACATCACCATCACCCGGTGAGCCACAGGGGCGGGCCGGTACCCCGCCGGGTCACACGCTGGCGAACGCGTCCTCCAGGATCGACAGGCCCTCGTCGAGCAGATCCTCGCCGATCACGAGCGGCGGCAGGAACCGCAGCACGTTGCCGAAGGTCCCGCAGGTGAGGGTGACCAGGCCGGCGGCGTGGCAGGCCTTGAGGACCTTGCCGGTGGTGGCCGCGTCCGGTTCCAGGCTGCCCGGCTGGGCGAGCTCGATCGCGAGCATAGCGCCGCGTCCCCGGACGTCCGCGATGATCGGGTAGGTATCGGCCAGCCTGCGCAGCCTGGGCAGCATGATGTCGCCGATCCGGCGGGCCCGCCCGGCCAGGTCTTCGGCGGCCATCGTCTCGATCGCTCCGAGCGCGCCGGCGCAGGCGACCGGGTTGCCGCCGTACGTCCCGCCGAGCCCGCCCACATGCACGGAGTCCATCACCTCGGCGCGCCCGGTGACCGCGGCCAGCGGCATCCCGCCGGCGATCCCCTTGGCGGTCGTGAGCAGGTCCGGCACCACACCCTCGTGGTCGCAGGCGAACCAGTCGCCGGTGCGGCAGAACCCGGTCTGGATCTCGTCGGCGATCAGCAGGATGCCGTGGGAACGGCAGAAGTCGGCCAGCCCCGGCAGGAAGCCGTCCGGCGGGACCACGAAGCCGCCCTCACCCTGGATCGGCTCGATGATCACCGCGGCAACGTTGTCCTCGCCGACCTGCGTGTGGATCAGCGTGGTGACCACGTCCAGGGCCTCCTTGGCGCACTGGCCGGGACCGCCGGGCCAGCGCAGGGGGTAGGCCATCGGCATCCGGTAGATCTCACCGGCGAACGGGCCGAACTTGTCCTTGTACGGCATGTTCTTCGCGGTCAGCGCCATGGTCAGGTTGGTGCGCCCGTGGTAGGCGTGGTCGAACGTGACCACGGCCTGACGCCCGGTGGCGTGGCGGGCGATCTTGACCGCGTTTTCCACCGCCTCGGCGCCCGAGTTGAACAGGGCTGAACGCTTCTCGTGGTCACCTGGCGTGCGCCGAGCGAGCTCCTCGCACACCGCGACATAGCCCTCGTACGGCGCGACCATGAAGCAGGTGTGGGTGAACCGGGACGCCTGCTCGCGGACCCGCTCGGTGACCCTGGGCGCGCTGTTGCCCACCGAGGTCACGGCGATACCGGACCCGAAGTCGATGAGCGAGTTGCCGTCGGCGTCCACGAGGATGCCGCCGCCGGCGACGGTGATGAACACGGGCAGCACGTTGCTGACGCCGCGGGCGACCGCCCTCTCGCGCCGCGCGAGCAGCTCGCGGGAGGCGGGCCCGGGGATCTCGGTGACGAGGCGGCGCAGCTGGGGCAGGTCGGGGCCGCCAGCAGCTGGCGGGTGCGTGGTCATAGACTCGACGTTACAGCGCCGCCGTCTGAACGTTGTCCATACCTCGACACGGCACGGGCCACAGCAGGCATATTCAGCACGGTGCGTAACGTGCGGGCGTCTGTCCGGAGTCGGCCGCAAACGATTTCATCCACGAACAGGGCCCAAATGGTCCCGCAGCCGGGAAACTGGGTACCGTGGTCCGGCCAACAGAGGGAGCCGCGCGATGGCGAGCGATCGCACATGGAGACACCCGATGACGGGCGGCCGTTGATGGCGGGGCGACGGGCCGGGAGGTGGCCGTGACCGGAACCCTGGCCGACCGGGGAGCCTTCTTCCTCGTTCTCTTCCTGGCGCTGCTGTTGATCCTGTTTATTTACGCGGTCATCACGATGCCCCCGGAGGCCGCGGGCTCAGAGGAACAGCCCGCGCTTGACACGCCCGCACCGGCCCTGCCGGCACCGTCGGCCCCGGCGCCCGAGCCGTTGCCTGTCAGGCGGCCACGGACCGTCACGTCCCAGCCCGGCGCCTTCGGCCAGTCCGGCAACGGCGGTTACGCGGCCAGGCACGCCACCGTGGCGGTGCCGGTGATCACCTCGCCCAAGGTCTCCGGCGGCCCGCCCTGGGGACCGGCGCCGAAGCCGCCGGGCGTGGAGTAGGCCCGTCCGCCGCTTCCACGGCACGGCCTTCGCGCCGTAGGGCGCGCCGGACCGCCGGCAAGGCGGTTGTTCGTCGCCGGTGACCGCCCCCGGCCTGGCACCATGTGCTTATGGTGATCCCCGTCCATGACCTCAACCCGCTTCGCCGGACCCCCTGGGTCACCTACGCGCTGATCGCGGCCAACGTGGTGGTGCTGCTGCTGCTCACGCCGGGCGGGGTGCCGGGCACGGCCTCCTCGGCGGCCACCATCTGCCGGCAGCAGGCGTTCTACGACCGGTACGGGGCGATCCCGCACGAACTGATCACCGACCGGCCGCTGCGGGAGGTGCCGACCGGCGGCGAGGTTGGCACCGCACAGGGACCGGCCTGCCTGGTCGGCCGGCCGTCCTATCACAAGATCCCGCCGCTGTCGGTGCTCTACGCGATGTTCGTGCACGCCGGCTGGCTGCACCTGCTCGGCAACATGCTCTTCCTGCTGATCTTCGGCAACAACGTCGAGGACCGCTTCGGCAGGCTCCGGTACCTCATCTTCTACCTGGTGTCCGGGTACGTCGCCACCTACGCCTTCGCGCTCATGAACTCGGGCTCGGTCCAGCCCCTGGTGGGGGCGTCCGGCGCGATCGCCGGCGTGCTTGGGGCGTACCTCGTGCTCTACCCCAGGGCACGGGTGTGGAGCCTGGTCCCGTTCCTCTTCTTCATCCCGTTGCCGATCCCGGCCTGGCTTGTGCTCGGGCTGTGGTTCGTATTGCAGTGGGTCTACACGATCGGCCCCGCCAGCCCCGGCGGGGTGGCCTACGTCGCGCACGTGTTCGGCTTCGTGTTCGGACTGGTTGTCGGCCTGATTGTGCGCGCGGCCAGCAGCCAGCCGGGACCGGCGTACCGGCCCGGCCCCGGTCATGGCTGAGCGGGGGCTCTTCAGCGGCGTATTCGCCCATGGAGACGCCGGCACGGGGGACGAGGCGTGGCTGACGGCGATGCTGCACACCGAGGCCGCGCTGGCCAGGGCGCTCGAACGGGCCGGGCTGGTCCCGGCCGGCGCCGGGGCGGCGGTGACCGAGGCGGCGAACGCGGGCACCGTCGACGTGGCCGACCTCGGCCGCCAGGCCGCCCTCAGCGGCAACCCGGTGCCCGCGCTCGTCAGGGCGCTGACGCGGAGCGTGCCCGCACAAGCGGCGGCGGCCGTGCACAAGGGCGCGACGAGCCAGGACGTCATCGACACCGCCGCCATGCTGCTGGCCAGGCGCGCGCTCGGGGCGGCCGCGGCGGACATGTCGGCGGCCGCGGACGCCGCGGCGGGCCTCGCCGCCGCGCACGGCGGCACGGTGATGGTCGGCCGGACCCTGCTCCAGCAGGCGGTCCCCGTGACCTTCGGCCTGGTGGCGGCCGGCTGGCTGACCGGCCTGGACGAGGCGCGCGCGAACCTCGACCGGGTGCGGGACGGGCGCCTCGCGGTGCAGTTCGGCGGTGCCGCGGGCACCCTGTCCTCCCTCGGCGCCGACGGGCCGCGGGTCGCCGCGCTGCTCGCCGAGGAACTTGGCCTCCGGCTGCCGGTGCTGCCCTGGCACACCGACCGGCTGCGGATCGTGGAGGTGGCCGCAGCGTGCGCCTGCGCCGCCGCGGCCCTCGGCAAGATCGCCAGGGACGTGACCCTGCTCGCGCAGCCCGAGGTCGGAGAAGTAAGCGAGGGGGACGGAGCGAGCGGAGGGGACGGAACGAGCCCGGCCGGCGGCACCCGCAGGGGCGGGTCGTCGGCGATGCCCCACAAGCGCAACCCGGTCGCCGCGATCGCGATCCTTGGCTGCACGCGCCGGGTCCCCGGGTTGCTGGCCACCCTGGCCGCCGCCGCCGAGCAGGAGCACCAGCGCGCGGCCGGGGCCTGGCACAGCGAATGGGAGCCGTTCGCGGACGTGCTCAGGCTCACGGGCTCGGCCGCGTCCTGGGGGGCGGAGCTGCTCACCGGGCTGCGGGTGGACCCGGCGCGGATGAGGGCCAACCTCGACTCGGCACGCGGGCTTCCGCTCGCCGAGCGGGTGGCCGGGCTGCTGGCCCCGGCCATCGGCGCCATCGCCGCCCACGACCTGGTCGCGCAGGCCAGCGCCCGGGCGGTCGCCGACGACGTGACGCTGCGCGAGGCGCTGCTGGGTGTTCCCGGCCTGCGGCACCGGCTCGACCAGGCTGGCGTCACCGACGCCCAGCTCGACGCCGCGCTTGACCCCGCCGGCTACCTCGGGGCGGCGGGCGCGTTCATCGACGCGGCCCTGGCCGCGCACCGTGCGGCCGTGCGTGCCCGGCCGGGAGATGGGTAGTGTTCCTGCCCGGATGCACCAGGGCACCTGCACCGGAGGCCAGCATGGACGACGCGGAACGCACGGCGCGGGGGATGACCGCTCGCCGGGAGGTGCTCGGTGACGCCCACGTCGACCGGGCCGTTGCCGGGACGACCCCGTTCACGAGCGACTTCCAGGACTTCATCACCCGCTACGCGTGGGGTGAGGTGTGGTCAAGGCCCGGCCTGTCCCGCGCCGAGCGGAGCATGGTCACGCTGGCCGCGCTCGTCGTGCTGCGGCAGGAAACGGAACTGGCCATGCACGTGCGGGCCGCGCTGCGCAACGGGCTCACGCCGGACCAGATCGCCGAGGTGTTCCTTCACGTGGGCATCTACGCGGGCGTGCCGGCCGCCAACCGGGCGTTTGCCGTGGCCCAGCAGGTCATGGCGGAAGCCGGGTGAGCGCGGGCGTGCCAGGTGCCGATCCTGGCATCCCCCGGCTACAGTGTCCGTATCCCGCACGATTGTACTGATTGCGTTCAAGCACGATCATAACGATCATGAAAGGGATGGGCGGAGGAGGGGAATGGCGGAGATCGTGTCACTTGCGGACGCAGTGGCCGCGGCCATCCATGACGGCGACGCGGTGGCGATGGAGGGCTTCACGCACCTCATCCCGTTCGCAGCCGGGCACGAGGTCATCAGGCAGGGGCGCCTCGCTCTCACCTTGATCCGCATGACCCCGGACGTGATCTACGACCAGCTCATCGGGGCCGGGTGCGCGAGCAGGCTGATCTTCTCCTGGGGCGGAAACCCCGGGGTGGGGTCGCTGCACAGGTTTCGCGACGCGGTGGAGAACGGCTGGCCGGCGCCGCTCAGGCTGGAGGAGCACAGCCACGCCGGCATGGCCAACCGGTACGCCGCCGGCGCGGCCGGGGTGCCCTTCGCGGTCCTGCGGGGATACCGCGGCACCGGGCTGGAGGGCCTGCCGGGGCTGGACGGCCAGCCGTCCGTCCGGCCGATCACCTGCCCGTTCACCGGCGAGACGCTGACCGCCGTGGCGGCGCTCAATCCCGACGTGACGGTGATCCACGCGCAGCAGGCGGACCGGGCAGGCAACGTTCAGCTGTGGGGGATCACGGGGGTGCAGAAGGAGGCGGTGCTCAGCGCGCGGCGGGCGGTGGTCACCGTCGAGGAGATCGTGCCCGGGCTTCGCCCTCAGCCGGGCGCGATCGTGCTGCCGGGCTGGACGATCGACTACATCGCGCACGCGCCGGGCGGGGCGCACCCCTCCTACGCGCTCGGCTACTCCCAGCGCGACAACGACTTCTACGTCGCCTGGGACGCCATCAGCCGGGAGCGGGACCGCTTCCGGCGGTGGCTCGAAACCGACGTCTTCGCAGGCAAGCTGGCCAGCGCCGGGATGAGCGAGGACGGATCGGGATCATGAGGCCGCCCGACACCGCGGTGACCGAAGGCGGCACGTTCACCTCCGACGAGATGATGACCGCCTGTGCCGCCCGGGCGCTGCGCGACGGCATGACCTGCTTCGTGGGCATCGGGCTGCCGAGCGCGGCGGCCAACCTCGCCCGGGCGACCCACGCCCCCAACCTGGTCCTGATCTACGAGTCGGGCACGATCGGCGCCAAGCCCGGCTGGCTGCCGCTGTCGATCGGCGACGGGGTGCTCGCGGAGACCGCGGACGCGGTGGTGAGCGTGCCGGAGATCTTCAACTACTGGCTGCAATCCGGGCGGATCGACGTTGGTTTCCTCGGCGCCGCCCAGCTCGACCGGTTCGGCAACATCAACACCACCGTCATCGGCCCGCAATACGCCGACCCGAAGGTGCGCCTGCCCGGCGCCGGCGGCGCCCCCGAGATCGCCGCGTCCTGCCGGGAGGTGATCATCGTGCTGCGGCAGACCCGCAGGTCGTTCGTGGAGCGGGTCGACTTCATCACCTCCGTCGGATACGGGGACGGGCCCGGGCACAGGGAGCGGCTGGGGCTGACCGGCGCCGGGCCGCGCAAGGTGATCACGGACCTCGGCGTGCTCGAGCCCGACCCGGTCACCTGCGAGCTGACCATGACCGGCGTCTACCCGGGGGTGACGATCGACCGGCTGCGGTCCAGGACCGGCTGGGACCTGGCGGTCTCGGCCGACCTGCGCGCGCTGGCCGCGCCGACCGCCGCCGAACTCGCCGGGCTGCATGCCCTGCAAGCAATGACACCCCGTTCCTGAGGAGTTCCATGCCCGCCCATCCGCTCCCCGGCGCCTCGCTCGACCCGCCCGCCTACGAGCGGCCGGTGGGCGTGCACCCGCCGCTCGATTCCCCCGGGTACCGTTCGACCGCGCTGCGCCACCCGCGCGAACCGCCGGTGCTGCTCCCACACGGGCTGACCGAGGTCACCGGCCCGGCGCTGGGCCCGGGGCGGGTCACCGCCGCCGACGCCGACCTGACCACCCAGCACGGGGGCGAGCCGCTGGGTGAGCGGATCATCGTGACCGGCCGGGTGCTCGACAGCGACGGGCGAGCGGTCCCCGACACCCTGATCGAGATCTGGCAGGCCAACGCGGCCGGCCGCTACCACCACGTGGTGGACAGCCACCCGGCGCCGCTCGACCCGAACTTCTCCGGGGCGGGCCGGTGCATCACCGACTCCGAGGGCAGGTACCGGTTCGTCACGATCAAGCCGGGTGCCTACCCCTGGGGCAACCACCACAACGCGTGGCGGCCCGCGCACATCCATTTCTCGCTGTTCGGGCACGCGTTCACGCAGCGGCTGGTCACGCAGATGTACTTCCCGGGCGACCCGCTGTTCGGGCAGGACCCGATCTTCAACTCGGTGCCCGACCCGGCCGCCCGCCAGCGCATGATCTGCCGGTTCGACCTGGCCATCACGCAGCCGGAGTGGGCGCTGGGCTACGAGTGGGACATCGTGCTGCGCGGCCGTGAGGCGGCCGTCTTCGAGCGGGGGGAGGGCTGGTGACGCTGCCGCTGACCCCGTCGCAGACCGCCGGGCCGTTCTTCGCCATCGGCCTGCCCTGGCCGGACGGGCCGTATGTGGTGCCCGAGGGGACGCCGGGCGCGATCACCGTCGGCGGGCGGGTGCTGGACGGGGCCGGCGTGCCGGTGACCGACGCGCTGGTGGAGACGTGGCAGGCGGACCCGGACGGAGGGTTCGCGCACCCCGGCGACCCGCGTGGCAGCGACGGGGCGCCGGCATTCCGCGGCTTCGGCAGGTGCCCGACGGACGCGGCCGGCCGCTACCGCGTCATAACGCTGCGTCCCGGGCCGGTGCCGTCGCCCCGTGGCAGCTGGGAGGCGCCGCACCTGGATGTGTCGGTGTTCGCGCGCGGGCTGCTGGACCGGCTGGTGACCCGGATCTACTTCCCCGACGAGCAGGCGGCGAACCTGGCTGACCCGGTGCTGCGGGCCATCGGCGACCCCGGCCGCAGGGCTACGTTGCTCGCCGCGGCGCAGCCCGGCGAGCCGGGCGAGTTCCGGTTCGACATCCGGCTGCAGGGCCCGCGGGAGACCGTCTTCTTCGATGTCTGAGCACACGTGCCGGAGAGGAGCAGTCACGTGCCGGTAGTTGTACGGAACACCCCCCGAACCGACCTCGAGGTCGTCGACGGGCTGGCGGAGGCGGGGGTGGCGACGGCGCATGAGGCCCAAGGCCGCACGGGCCTGCTCCGGCCGGACATCCGCCCGATCTTCAGGCCGGTGCGCGTCGCCGGAAACGCGCTGACCTGCGAGGTGGCCCCGGGTGACAACTGGCCGATCCACGTTGCCGTCGAGCAGGCTCGGCCGGGCGACCTGCTCGTGGTCACCCCCACGAGCGCGTGCGACGACGGATACGTGGGCGAGCTGCTCGCCGGGAGCCTGCGGGCGCACGGCGTGAGGGGAGTGGTCATCGACGCGGGCGTTCGTGACGTGGCAGCTCTCACCGAGATGGGCTTCCCGGTCTGGTCGAAGGCGATCTCCGCCAAGGGCACGGTGAAGGAGACGCCGGGGAACATCCAGACCCCCATCGTCTGCGCCGGCTCGTATGTCCGGCCGGGTGATGTGATCGTCGCCGACGACGACGGCGTCGTGGTCGTGCCGCGCGAGCGGGCCGCGGCGGTGCTCGAGGCAGCCCGGAAACGAGAGGCCAGCGAGGCGTCGAGACGGCCCCGGCTCACCGCCGGTGAGCTCGGCCTCGACATCTACGACATGCGCGGGCGGCTCGCCGCGAAAGGGCTGCGCTACGTCGACTACACGGAATCATCGTGACCCAGACCGCCATCCCGTGCTCCGCCATGCGCGGCGGGACGTCAAAGGGCCTGATGTTCCTCGCCGGCGACCTGCCGGACGACCGCGCGACGCGTGACGCGGTGCTGCTCGCCGCCATGGGATCTCCCGACAAGCGCCAGATCGACGGCATGGGCGGAAGCCACCCCCTGACGTCGAAGGTGGCCGTGGTGGGTTTGTCGTCGCGCGACAATGCGGACGTCGAGTATCTGTTCCTCCAGATCTGGCCAGATCGGGCGGAGGTCTCCGACAGTCAGAACTGTGGCAACATGCTCGCGGCCGTCGGGCCGTTCGCGATCGAGCAGGGCCTCGTGGCCGCGGGCGAGGAGGTGACGCCCGTCCGCATCTGGATGCGCAACACTCAAACCCTGGCCACGGCGCTCGTCCAGACGCCGGGTGGGTGCGTCAGCTACGGCGGGCCGGCGCGCATCGACGGCGTGCCCGGCACCCACGCCCCCATCCCCATCGAGTTCGCCGACGTGGCCGGATCGTCCTGCGGCGCGCTGCTCCCGACCGGGAACGTGACCGACGTCATCGAAGGAACGCAGGTGACCTGCATCGACAACGGCATGCCGGTCGTATGCATCGCGGCATCCGACCTCGGGCTGTCGGGGCGCGAGTCCCCGGCTCAGCTCGAGGGCGACGCCGAGGTGTCCCGGCGGGTCGAGGCGATCCGGCTGGCCGCGGGGCCCCTGATGAGCCTCGGCGACGTCACCGGCGCGACGGTGCCGAAAATGAGCCTGCTGTCGCCTCCGGCGCACGGCGGCGCCATTTCGACCCGGACGTTCATCCCGCACCGCGTGCACGAGGCGATCGGGGTCCTGGGCGCGGTATCGGTCGCCACGGCCTGTCTGCTGCCCGGATCCGTGGCGCACGCGATCGCGGTGACCGGCGGGAAGACCGAGGGCGCAACCGAGATCGAGGTCGAGCACCCCACCGGCTTCTTCACCGTCACCATCGAGGTACAGGTGTCCGACGGCGCGGTCACCGTGACCAGGTCGGCGCTGTTGCGCACGGCCCGGCTGCTGATGCGCGGCGAGGTCTTCGTGCCATCGTCGGTGTGGAACCGGGGGAACCCTCGGTGATCATCGACTGCCACGGCCACTACACGACCGCTCCATCGCCACACAGCGACTGGCGCCAAAGCCAGCTGGCCGCGTTCCGGGAAGGCCGCCGGGCACCGGCTTACCCGGCCATCTCCGACGACGAGATCCGCGAGTCGGTCGAGCAGAACCAGCTCAGGCTGCTCCGCGAGCGCGGCGCCGACATGACGATCTTCTCGCCGCGGGCGTCGGCCATGGCCCACCACCAGGGCGACGAGCGGGTCAGCGGCGAGTGGGCGCGGGCGTGCAACGACCTCATCGCGCGCGTCGTCGGGCTGTTCCCGTCGACGTTCATCGGCGTCTGCCAGCTGCCGCAGTCACCCGGCGCCGCGCTCGACTCCTCCGCCGCCGAGCTCGAGCGCTGCGTGACCGAGCTCGGCTTCGTCGGCTGCAACCTCAACCCCGACCCGAGCGGAGGGAGATGGACCGCTCCGCCGCTCACCGACCGGTACTGGTACCCGGTCTTCGAGAAGATGATCGAGCTGGACGTGCCCGCGATGGTGCACGTCTCGAGCAGCTGCAACCCCGTCTTCCACGCGACGGGCGCGCACTACCTCAACGCCGACACCACGGCGTTCATGCAGTTGATCCAAGGCGATCTGTTCGCCGACTTCCCGGACCTGCGCCTGGTGATCCCGCACGGCGGCGGCGCCGTCCCGTACCACTGGGGCCGTTACCGCGGGCTCGCCGACATGCTGGGCAAGCCGCCGCTGGCCGAGCACGTCATGGAGAACGTGTTCTTCGACACGTGCGTCTACCACCAGCCCGGCATCGACCTGCTTGTCAAGGTCATCGACACCGGCAACATCCTGTTCGGGTCCGAGATGGTGGGCGCCGTCCGCGGCGTGGACCCGGAGACCGGCCACCACTTCGACGACACCAAACGGTACATCGACGCTGCCGACCTGCCCGAGGCGGGCCGAGCGAAGATCTACTCGGGCAACGCCCGGCGGGTCTACCCGCGCCTCGGCAAGGCGCTGCGCGAGCGAGGACTGTAGATGGCCACCACGTTCCAGCCCGACGCCGACTGGCTCGCGTTCCACCCGAATCCCAGCAAGCCGGGCTACGTCCCGCCGCCGGGCTCGGTCGACGCCCACTGCCACGTGTTCGGGCCCGGAGACGTGTTCCCCTACGCGCCCGAGCGGAAGTACACGCCGACCGACGCGGGCAAGGAACAGCTGTTCGCGCTGCGCGACTTCCTCGGCTTCGACCGCAACGTGATCGTCCAGGCGACCTGCCACGGCGCCGACAACAGCGCGATGGTGGACGCGCTGCTCGCGTCCGGCGACCGGGCGCGTGGCGTGGCGACCGTCCGGCCCGGTGTCTCCCGGGCCGAGCTCACCGACCTGCACGCGGCGGGGGTGCGCGGCATTCGCTTCAACTTCGTCAAGCGCCTCGTCGATCCCAAGCCCGATGACTACTACCGTGGCCTGGCCGACCAGGTTGCCGAGCTCGGCTGGCACATCGTCGTGTACTTCGAGGCCCCGGACCTGGCGGAGCGCTGGCAGCTGTTCACCAGCCTGCCCACGATCGTGGTCGTCGATCATATGGGCCGGCCCGACGTGTCACAGCCACTCGGCAGTCCCGGCTTCGCGCAGTTCACGCGGTTCATGCGGGAGCGCGAGAACGTCTGGTCCAAGGTGAGCGGCGCCGAGCGCCTGTCGCTCTCCGGACCGCCGCAGTACGCCGACGTCGTCCCCTTCGCACGCCACATCGTCCAGACCTTCCCCGACCGGGTCATCTGGGGGACCGACTGGCCGCACCCGAACATGAAGAGCCACATGCCCGACGACGGCAACCTCGTCGACCTCATCCCGCGCATCGCCCCCACCGGTGACCTGCAGCGCCGCCTGCTGGTCGACAACCCTCAGCGCCTGTACTGGGAGGCCGCCCGATGACGGAGTACACCTCGGAGTTCGATGACATCCCCGGCACGCGGGTCTTCACCGCGCAGCGCGCGAAACAGGGCTATCACCTCAACCAGTTCTGCATGAGCCTGATGAAGCCGGAGAACCGTGAGCGCTTCAAGGCCGGCGAGCGGGCGTACCTGGACGAGTGGCCGATGACCGAGGCGCAGAAGAAGGCCGTGCTGGACCGCGACTACAACGCGATGCTCGACCTCGGCAGCAACATCTACTTCCTGGCGAAGATCTTCGCCACCGACGGGCTCAGCTACGTCCAGGCGGTGAGCACGATGACCGGCATGTCCGTGCCGGACTACCAGCAGATGATGCTGGACGGCGGGCGCTCGCCCGATGGCTGGCGTTCCGCGAAGGAAGGCAGTTGAGATGGCCCGCATCACTGCCGGCTTGACCACCAGCCACATTCCGGCCATCGGCGCCGCGATCGACCTCGGCAAGACCGGGGAGCCCTACTGGAAGCCGCTGTTCGCCGGGTACGCGTGGACGAAGGCGTGGGCGGCCGGGAATCTCCCCGACGTGGTGATCCTGGTCTACAACGACCACGCGTCCGCGTTCACGCCGGAAGTGGTCCCCACGTTCGCGCTCGGCTGCGCAGAGGAGTTCGAGCCCGCCGACGAGGGGTACGGCCCCCGTCCGGTGCCGGTCGTCCGCGGCCACGCCGATCTGGCGGCGCACCTGGCGCAGTCGCTGATCCTCGACGAGTTCGACCTCACGCTCATGTACAAGCTCGACGTCGACCACGGCCTCACGGTCCCGCTGTCCCTGGTCTACGGCCAGCCGGACGCGTGGCCGGTGCGGGTCATCCCGCTGGCCGTGAACGTGGTGCAGTACCCGCCCCCGACCGGCCACCGCTGCTACATGCTGGGGCAGGCGATCCGCCGGGCCACGGCGAGCTACGGCGAGGACCTCACGGTCCACGTGTGGGGCACCGGCGGCATGAGCCACCAGCTGCAGGGGCCGCGCGCGGGCTTCATCAACTCCGCGTTCGACAACGCGTTTCTCGACCGGCTGGTCGCCGACCCGGACGGCCTGGCGCTGGTGCCGCACATCGAGTACGTGCGCGAGGCGGGCTCCGAGGGGATCGAGCTGGTCATGCAGCTGATCATGCGCGGCGCCCTGGGGCCCACCGTCGACGAGCTGTACCGCTTCTATCACGTCCCCGGGTCGAACACCGCGGTCGGGCACATCGTGCTGCGCCCCTCTCGCGAGGAAGAGAGCTGACCCATGCGGATCGCACTCGCCGGGGCCGGCGCCTTCGGCACCAAGCACCTCGACGGCCTCGCCGTCATCGACGGCGTCACCGTCACGTCGGTTGTCGGCCGCAGGCTGGAGCAGGCCGAAGAGGTCGCCCGGAAGTACGGGGCGGGCCACGCCTCGACCGACCTGGACGAGGTCCTCGCGCGCGACGACGTCGACGCGGTCATCCTGTGCACCCCCACCCAGCTGCACGCGCGGCAGGCCATCGCCGCGATGCGCGCGGCCAAGCACGTCCAGGTCGAGATCCCGCTCGCGGACAGCTGGGCCGACGCGCAGGAGGTCGACCGCACGGCCCGGGAGACCGGGCTCGTCTGCATGGTCGGGCACACCCGCCGGTTCAACCCTTCGCACCAGTGGATCCACCGCCGGATCGGCGCGGGCGAGCTGTCCATCCAGCAGATGGACGTGCAGACGTACTTCTTCCGGCGCAAGAACCTGAACGCGCTCGGCGAGCCCCGCAGCTGGACCGACAACCTGCTCTGGCACCACGCCGCGCACACCGTCGACCTGTTCCAGTACCAGACCGGCGAGGACATCCGGATCGCCCACGCGGTGGAGGGGCCGGTCCACCCCGAGCTCGGCATCGCGATGGACATGTCCATCCAGCTGCGCACGCCCGAGGCCCGCATCTGCACGCTGTCGCTCAGCTTCAACAACGACGGGCCGCTCGGCACCTTCTTCCGCTACATCTGCGACAACGGCACGTATATCGCCCGGTATGACGACCTGGTCACCGGGCGCGAGGAGCCGGTCGACGTGTCGAGGGTCGACGTGTCCACCAACGGCATCGAGCTGCAGGACCGCGAGTTCGTCGCGGCGATCCGCGAGGGGCGCGAACCGAACTCCAGCGTCCGCGACGTCCTGCCCTGCTACCGGGTGCTTGGCGAGCTGGAGACCCAGCTCGCCAAGCAGGTGTAGCCGGGATGACGGCCGGCGGGCGAGTGGGAACGGGCTCGTTCGGTGCCTGAGAGGCTGGTCGCGTCCCTGGAGGGACCGGCGGGCCTGCCGGTGGTGGTGCTCGGCAACTCGCTCGGCACCACCCGTGAGGTCTGGGAGCCGCAGGCGGCGGTGCTGGGGAAGCGGTTCCGGCTGCTGCGGTTCGAGCATCGCGGCCATGGCGGGTCGCCGTCGCCGCCCGGCCGCTACACGATCGGCGAGCTCGGTGCGGACGTGGTCCGGCTGCTGGACGACTTCGGGGTGGCGGCCGCCTCCTACTGCGGCATTTCCCTGGGCGGGATGATCGGGATGTGGCTGGCGGCACACGCGCCGGAGCGGATCGGCGCGCTCGGCCTGTGCTGCACGGCCGCCTGCCTGCCACCGGCCGAGGCGTGGGCCGCGCGGGCGGCGCAGGTGCGGGCGGCGGGCATGGCGTCCATCTCGCGGCAGGTGGTGGGGCGCTGGTTCACTCCCGCCTTCGCCGCGCGTGACCCGGCGACGGTGGCCGGGTTCGTGCGGACGCTTGAAGGGGTGAACCCGGAAGGGTACGCGGGCTGCTGCGAGGCGATCGCGACGATGGACCTGCGGCCCTCGCTCGCGCGGATCTCCGCGCCGACGCTGGTCATCGCCGGGGCCGAGGACCCGGCGGCCCCGCCCTGGCACGGGGCGCGCATCGCCTCAGCCGTCGGCCGCTCCCGGCTCCGGGTGATCCGCGGCGCCGCGCACCTCGCCAACGTCTCCCAGCCCGGCGAGGTAACCGCCGTCCTCATGGAGCACCTGCCCGGCGCGGCGGGCGCCGTGCGCCGGTCCTGACCCGGGCCGTCCGCCGAGCAGTACCTGCGTGAGCTCGTTGCGGGTGTCGAGCAGCTGGTCGAGGGCGGTTGCGAGGTGCGCGTCGGTGACCCGGATCGGCGTGCTGGCCTCCTCCTGGCCCGGCTCGTCGGCGGCTCGCAGGGCGGCTCGCCGCAGCAGTTCCTTCATGAACGAGGCGGTCACGCCCTCGGTCCGGCTGATCACCGCGCCAGGGTCGGCCAGGTCAAGTACCAGCCTGCCCTGATAGAGGTGGAGCAGCCGGAGCCGGGCGTCGGCGTCCGGCAGCGGCAGCAGCGCCGCGTGGTCCACGCGTCCCGGCCGCTGCGCCAGCGCGGGCTCGAGCAGGTCGGCCCGGTTGGTCGTGAGCAGGAACGTGATGTCCAGGTCTTCGCCGAGGCCGTCCATCTCGTTAAGCAACTGGAACAGCAGCGGATGCTCACCCTCGCCGTACTCCCGCTGCTCGGCGATGAGGTCCACGTCTTCCACCACGATCACCGATGGCTGCAGCGTCCGCGCCACCGAGCAGGCCTCGGCGATCAGGCGCAGCGCCCTTCCCGAGAGCAGCATCACGGTGACCCCGGACAGCTGACCGAGCAGGTAGCGGATCGTGTGGGTCTTGCCGGTACCGGGCGCGCCGTGCAGCAGCACGCCGCGCTTGAGGTGCTGGCCGCTGGCGAGCAGCCGCCCGGCATGCCGGGCGACCCCGAGCACCTGCCGCTCGATGCCGTCGAGCACGTCCGACGGCAGGACGACCTCCTCGCGGGCGACCTGTGGCCGCGCCTGAAAACCCAGCAGGGCGCCGCCGTCATACCCGAACACCTCGCCGCCGAACTCGATGACGTGGCCGCGGAACACGTTACGGGCGATGCTCAGGCGCCGGACGTCATCGATGGCCCGCTGGGCCCGCCCGGCGCCAGCGGCCACCGACTCGACGGTGACGCCCTGCGCCGGATTGTGCTCGCCGGGCCCCCTGACCAGCAGCACGATCGGGCCCTCCGGATCGGTGACCAGGTAGAGGGCGCATTGCACGCACGCGAGCGTGACGCCGCCCGGGCCGGCCGGCAGCGAGTCCGTGGTCACGCTGCCCAGCCCCAGGCCCGGCTGCCAGGAGTCGGGCTGGATCAGATCGGCCAGCCCGAACACGCGATGGTGGAAGCCGGTGAGCCCCGCGACCGTGTGCTCGCGGCCGGGTTCGGCGAGCCAGGCGTCCAGGCCTGCCTGGACGTTCACGTGGTCGTAGCGTGGCCACGACCCGCTGGCCACCGGCAGCGTCCCCACCTGCCCCCCGAGGTAGTCGGCGAGCAGGCGCCGGACCGATGCCTCCTCGGCCCTCGCGATGTGGACCACCTGCCGCACCAGGCGCCGGGCGAGCCTGCCCACGTCGGCGAGCTCGGGGCGATCGCCGCCCTCGGCCAGCGCCTGCTGTCCCACCGGAATTCCCTGGACAGGAGGCGTATACGCGAGAAAGCCGTGGCGTTGCATGCGGCCAGGATAGGCGGCCGCCGCGGCGTCAGCGCATCAGTTCACGGGCGGCCGCCTCGATGCTCTGCTGGGAGAGCAGCACGGCGTCCGCCGCGTCACCGAGCGGGACGAAGCTGTCCTCGCTCGTCACCCGCCGCACCCAGCCGCCGAAGCGGTCATCGGCGAGGACGGAGAGCACGCCTTCCGACACCCCCGCCGTGCGCCGCGTCTCGTCCGCGATCAGCACCCGCCCGGTCGCCCTCGCCTCGCGCAGGATGTCCTCGGTCGGCAGCGGCGCCAGCCAGCGCAGGTCCAGCACCCGGCACCTGATCCCCTCCAGCGTCAGCCGGGCCGCCGCGCGCAGGCTCAGCCGCAGCCCGTTGCCGAACGTCATGATCGTCAGGTCGGTGCCGTCCCCGTGGGTGCGGGCCCGGCCCACCGGCACATGCCCGGGCGCCCAGCCTTCGGGCGGTTCGTAGGGCGCCCGCCACCCGTCGTCCTCCCGTTTGTACAGGTCCCGTGCGTGGTACAGGGCGATCGGCTCCAGGAACACGCAGACGCTGCCGTCGGCCGCCGCGGCGGCGAGGCAGGTGCGCAGCATCGCGGCGGCATCCTCGGGCCGGGCGGGTGAGGCGATGACCAGGCCGGGGATGTCCCGCAGCGCACCGATCGCGTTGTCGTTGTGGAAGTGCCCGCCGAAGCCTTCCTGATAGGCGTAACCGGCGATCCGCACCACCATCGGGTTGCGGTACTGGCCCTGGGAGAAGAACGACAGGGTCGCCGCCTCGCCGCGGATCTGGTCGCCGGCGTTGTGCAGGTAGGCGAGATACTGGATCTCGGGCACGGGCAGCAGCCCGGCCGGGCCGGCGCCCAGCGCCAGGCCGAGGATGGCCTGCTCGTCGAGCAGGGTGTCGAAGACCCGCCCGGCGCCGAACCGGGACAGCAGCCCCCGGGTCACCCCGTACACGCCGCCCTTGCGGGCGACATCCTCGCCGAACACGACCATCTCCGGCCGGGCCGCCAGCGCGTCGGTGAGCGTAGCGTTGATCGTCTGCGCCAGCGTGAGCGGGCCTGCGGACTCTGGCAGCCGCCCGCCGAACGCGGCGCGCCGCCTGTCATCGTCGGCGGTTGCCAGGATCGCGTCGGCCCAGACCTCGTCCGGGTTGCGCGGTGCCAGCGGCGCCATCACCTGCTCCGCGGTCGTCAGCCGCGGGGCGCCGGCTATCTCCTGCGCGCGCTCCAGCACCCGGGCGCGGCCGCGCTCATAGCGATCCAGCACCTCGGCGGGGGTGAGCACGCCCGCCTCGACAAGCAGCCGGGCCGTGCCGGCCAGGGGATCGGCGGCGAGGTCGGCGGCGAGGTCGTCGCGGTGACGGTAGCCGACCTCGGCGTCGGACCCCGCGTGCCCGCCGAGGCGAACCATCGACAGGTGCAGGAACACGGGGGAGCCGTGGTTCCTGGCCAGCGCGGCGGCGGCCAGGGTGGTGTCGTAGACGTCGGCGAGGTCGGACCCGTCGGCGTGGAAGTAGGTGATGCCGGGCCGGCCCGAGACGGCCGCCTCGACCCAGCCGGGCGGGGTGCGCACGCTGATGCCCAGGCCGTTGTCCTCGCACACGACCAGCAGCGGAAGCGGCAGGCGCTGGTACGCGCAGTACCCGGCGGTGTTGAGTGCCCCCACCGCGGTCGAGTGGTTGATCGAGGCGTCACCCAGGCTGGTCACCACGATCGCGTCGGTGGGCCAGCGGCTGGCGGTGCCCAGCCGGGCGGCGCGGCCCAGCGCGAACGCGAGCCCGACCGCGCGCGGCAGGTGCGAGGCGATGGTGGAGGTCTGCGGGATGATGTGAAGATCGGCGTGGCCGAACACCTTGTGCCGCCCGCCCGCGATCGGCTCGGCCACCGCCGCGACCAGCCCGAGCAGCACGTCGCGCACCCCGTCCCGGGGCGGGCTGGCGCCGGCGGCGCGAACCTGGTAGAACGCCCCGGACCGGTAGTGCAGCAGCGCCGGGTCATCCATCCGCAGCGCCGCCGCCACCCCCGCGTTGCCCTCGTGGCCGGAGGAGCCGATGGTGTAGAAACCGGCCCCGTTTTTGCGCAGCCACCGCGCGGCCACGTCGAGATGCCGGCTGGTGAGCTGGGCATCGAACAGCTCCAGGCAGCGCTCCGCCGTGAGCGCCGAGCCCGGCCGGACCGCGCCAGCCGGATCCTGGTCGCCGGCGGACGCGGGCGGGGTGGCTGCCCGCAGCTTCAGGACGGAATCGGCGAAGTGCTGCTCGACGTCGTCGCGGTCGGCCGCCGGGTGGCTCATGATGTCTACGGTAAAGCCGTGGTGGAGCTGTTCCGGCGGTTCCGGCCCGACGGGCCGCCCGGTGGGGCCTCACCGGCCACCCCTGCACGGCCACCCCCTGGCAGGAGACGCGGCGCGCGGGGGAGGATCGGGGGAGCGCCGACCACTCTCATCGTTGAGGAGGCCCCATGCTGCCCTGGTCCGCGGAGCTAGCCGGACGGATCGACGAGCAGGTGATCACGAGCGAGCTGCTGCGGGCGAACCCGCTGGGCGACCCGTGCGAGCGCCCGGTCTGGGTCTACCTGCCGCCGGGCTACGACGACGAGCCCGCCCGCGCCTACCCGTCGGTGTACGTGATCCAGGGCTACACCGGCCACGTCGCGATGTGGCGTAACCGGTCGGCGTACCGGCAACCATTCCCCGAGACCGCCGACGCCGTGTTCGCGGGCGCGCAGGCGCCGCCGGCCGTCGTCGTCTACGTCGACGCGTGGACCGCGTACGGCGGCAGCCAGTTCGTCGACTCGCCCGGCACCGGCCGCTACCACTCCTACCTGTGCGAGGAGGTCGTGCCCTGGGTGGACGGCCGGTACCGGACGGTGGCCGACGCCGGGCACCGCGCGATCATGGGCAAGTCCAGCGGAGGCTTCGGGGCGATGATCACGCCGATGCTGCGGCCGGACCTGTTCGGCGCGCTGGCTACCCACGCGGGCGACTCGCTGTATGAGTTCTGCTACGTGCCCGAGTTCGCCAAGACCGTGCGTCACCTGCGCGACTACGACGGGGACATCTGGCGCTGGTGGGCCGACTTCCGGTCCCGCACCTCCTTCACCAAGGAGGCCGACATGGACCTGCTGATGCTGCTCGGTGTGTCGGCCTGCTTCTCGGCGGACCCCGACGGGACCGTCGAGCTGCCGTTCGACCCGCGCACCGGGGTGCTGCGCCCGCAGGTGTGGCAGCGCTGGCTGGACTGGGACCCGGTCCGGATGGTGCCCCGCTACGCGGCCCAGCTGCGCTCGCTGCGCGCGATCTGGATCGACGCCGGCACCAGGGACGAATGGTTCCTCGACGTCGGGGCGCAGGCGTTCCGGGCGGCGCTGCGGGACGCCGGGGTGCCCGACGACGTGATCCACTTCGAGTTGTTCGACGCCAGCCACATGGCGATCGACTACCGCTACCCGCTCTCGCTCGCCTGGCTCTGCCAGCGCATCGCGCCCTGACACTCCGCGCATAACTCGTGATCATGAAGGAGATCGGCACGTGAGGCTTGCCACGATTGCCACGGCCATGGGACCGCGGCTGCACGTCAGGGGCCGGTCCGGCTACGTCGACGTCGCCGACGCCACGGGCGACCCCCGGATGTCAGCACTGAACCACGTCCTGCGCGCGGGGGACCCGGCCATGGACGCCATCCGCGGGCTCGAGAGCCGGCACGGGCGCGAGGCCGAGCCGGCCGACTTCGCCGCCGCGGTCCCGGCGCCGCCGCGCGTCCTGTGCCTGGGGCTGAACTACACCGAGCACGCGCTGGAGGGCGGCCGGGCGGTTCCGGCCTGGCCGGACGCCTTCGTGCGCGGCGCGGACAGCGTCCTCGGACCCTACGCGGACCTGGTCAAACCGACGCTGACCAGCAGATTCGATTTCGAAGCCGAGCTCGGGGTCGTCATCGGGGCCGGCGGCCGCTATGTCCGGGCCGAGGAGGCGCTCGGCGCCATCGCGGGATTTGTCGTGCTCAACGACGCGTCGTGCCGCGACTGGCAGCGAGCGGGCACCCAGTGGACGGCCGGCAAGAACTTCGCGGGCAGCATGCCGGTCGGCCCCGAGGTGGTGACGACCGACGAGGTGGACGTCAGCGACCTGGCCATCAGCTCAACCCTCAACGGCACCGTGATGCAGTCGGCGCGGACTTCGCAGATGCTCGTCGACGTTCCGGCCGCCGTCGAGTTCTTCTCTTCCTTCACCCATCTGGCGCCGGGCGACGTCATCGCCACCGGGACGCCGGGCGGTGTCGGCTTCGCCCGGACGCCACCGGTGTGGATGGAGCCCGGCGACGTGATCGAGGTCGCCGTCGAGAAGCTGGGCACGATCCGCAACCGCGTCGTCGCCGAGCAGGGCGCCCCCGCCGACTGGCGCTGGCGGCCGGCGTAACATCGGTTGCCATGTCGGGTCAGGGCAGCGTGGCCGCCAGCGAGGTGCCGTCGGAGACCATCCAGTACCTCCAGGTGCAGACGACCACGGACTCGCGGGTGGAGGCGATGGAACTCGCCCGCGCGGCCGTGGAAGAGCGCCTCGCAGCCTGCGCCCAGGTCGCCGGGCCCGTCGCCAGCACGTACTGGTGGGAGGACGGGATCGAGCGTGCCGAGGAGTGGCTGCTGATGCTCAAGCTCCCGGCCAGCGGGTACAAGGCGCTCGCGGAGTTCCTCGCGCGGCGGCACAGCTACGACGAGCCGGAGATCATCGCGACACCGATCGTCGCCGGGTCGGAGGCCTACCTGAGTTGGATAACGGAGGAGACGCGCCCGGCGGGCCAGCCGTGACCGCTCAGCCCGATGGGACCACGATCCCGTACTCGTGGATCTTCCGGTAGATCGTCGCCCGGGACATGCCCAGCGACTCGGCGGTCCTGGCCTTGTTGCCGCGGTACGCCAGCAGGCCCTGGACGATCGCGTCACGCTCCATCGACTCCAGCGGGCTGAGCAGGCGGCGGCTCACCGTCCAGCAGTCCGGCGGCAGGTCGGCCGGCTGGATCGCTCCGGACCGCCGGTGCTTGGCGACCCTCCTGAGCACGTCCCAGAGCTGCTCGATGTTGCCGGGCCACCGTGAGCGCAGCAGCAGCTTCATCGCCTCGGGGGAGCAGGTCAGCCTGGCCTGCTGGCTGAGCTTGGCCAGGAAGAACGGCACCAGCTCGTGCAGGTCCTCGATGTGGTGGCGCAGCGGGGACAGCTCCACGCTGCTCGGGAAGTAGCGCATGACCTTGGTCAGGTCCGCGCTGCTGCCGGTGCGGCTCAGCGTGGCCACCACCCGCAGCGAGCTCTGCCTGTCCTCCGCCCGGGCCTCCTGCAGCGCGCACGACAGCGCGTTCAGCTGCCGGGCGCCAAGCAGGTTGATGTGCCGCAAGACCACGGTGCCCTGGGTTTCGAGCAGCTCCCGTCGTACCTGCGCCTGCCAGTCCAGCTGGGTGGCGTCCCCGGCGTCAAGCACGCTCAGGCGACGCGCCGGGTCGTGGCGCTGCTGCACCGCCCGGAGCACGGCGAGCTTCCCGACGCCGGGCTCGCCCTCGAGCGCGAGCCACTCGCCGCTGTGGTACGCGGCCTCCACCTGACTGCAGCCGCGCAGCCACAGCGGGGCCGAGCCGACCAGGCCGGGCAGGAACATGGGCTTCTTCGGGCCGGTGTCGGCGGCCGGCCGGGCGGCGGCCTGCTCGGTCAGCTTGACGTGGACCACCCCATCGCCGGGCGGTCCGTCCGGTGACAGCGGCCGGCAATAGATCCGGGCACGGGTCCCGCTGGGCAGGGTCACCGTGACCGCGGCGGCACGCCGGCCGCCGAGCACCTCGGCCGCATGGCCGAGCACGGCTGTCTGGTCCCCCGGTTCAAGCACCTGCCGGGCGGGTTCGTTCATCATGACCACGTCACTGGACAGCGCCAGGACGATCCCGCTGGTGTGGCGGCAGGCGCGCAGGTACTCCTGCAGGAGCTGGCTCTCGCGGGCGGTGGTGTCGTTGAGCAGGGCGCTGGTGATCTGGTCGGCTGTGATCTTGGCGAGCGCGATCAGCAGCGCGTCGGCGTCCTTGCGCCAGCAGGTCAGGTCCACCGCGCCGAGCAGCTTCCCGGTCATCGGGTCGTTGATCGGGACGCCGGCGCAGCCGAATATCTCCAGGTCTTCGGCGTAGTGCTCGTGGCCGAACACGTGCGCGGCCTGGCCCCCCTCCAGGGCCGTCCCGATCCCGTTGGTGCCAACCCGCTCCTCCGCGTAGCTGAAGCCGGGGGCGAGCTGCACGCTGTCCAGGCGTCGTTCGAGGTCGCGGTCCGCGGTCATCCGGCTCAGCACCACGCCGGCCGGGTCGGTCAGGATCACGCTGATGGGCTGGCCGTCCAGGTGCTCGTGCAGGTTCCTCAGCACCGGCACGGCGTTGCGGGTCAGCGGGGTGTCAAGGTTCGGGTCGCGGACGTAGGACAGCTCAACGCGGTCGGCCGCGACCTTCCAATCCCGGGACCTCCACCAGGAGGCGAGTATGGGCTCGCGCACGGTATCCGGGGAGACCGGCTCGCTCGTGAGGAACTGCTCCCGCGCCTCCGCTAGCCGAGTGCTGCCACTCGAGGGGGGCAAGGGCGCTGAGGGCACCATCGCGCCTCCCGTGCCTCCCCGGTGGCTGACGGGGACCCGCGGCAAGCCCGCCGGGGGTCGGGCGTACCGTGGTCACGTCGTACGTATGACCACCATAAGGGGGCCGTTACCGTTTTGTGTCTCATGTTGAGACCGTTTTTGCGTCGTCGGTACCGTTTGATGCGGTCACGTCGGCTCCCTTGCCATCCGGCGATATCTGGGAGGTGGTGCCATGGACCAGCCAGAGGCACCCCGCAGGGAGACCTACGATCAACCAGGTGTACCCCGCGGAGAGACGTTCAACCCGTGGAGCGTCGTCAACCTGGTGTTTGAGCACCTGGCTGAGCAGGGCCTTCATCCGGTGCTTGGGGAGACTGGCGATCCCAGCCGGCCGGCGGCCGAGCTGCTGCGGGCGCTGGGCATCGAGCCGGCGGCCGAAGGCAACCGCCGGGACTCCGAGCAGATCCAGGATCATCTCGCCGCGATCCGGAACGCCGTCTTCGGCGACCGCTGATTTCCCGGCGTCATCCCTGGCCGGCGGCGGTCCCGCCGGGTGCGCTTCGTCCGGAATGTGTCTCATGTTGAGAGCCCAGCCGCTGCTCAGCTGGGTTGTGATGCAGAACATAGGACTTGCGGCCGGCTAGGCGCGCGCGCACTTGCCAGCAGACGAGAGCGTGCGCGACGGCGCGGCGGACAGGGCGTCCTGCCTGCCGCCGTCGGCCGGCGGTAGAACCCCGGGGAGCCGGGGGAAAGGGGTGACCATGAGTCGCCAGAGTGTGGCAAGGGCTCACCAGAAGATCCAGGAGCTTGCCTGGGAGCCGCAGTATCACGAGCCGGTAGCCCAGTACGGCACCGACTACTCGTTCCAGAAGGCGCAGAAGAAGGACCCGCTGAAGCAGGTCCTTCGCTCGTACTTCCCGATGCAGGAGGAGAAGGACCACCGGGTCTACGGCGCCCAGGACGGGGCGATCCGGGGCAACATGTTCCGCCAGGTGCAGGAGCGCTGGCTGGAATGGCAGAAGCTGTTCCTGTCGATCATCCCGCTGCCGGAGATCTCGGCGGCGCGGGCGATGCCGCTGCTGTTCCGCACGGTGCCCAACCCCGAACTGCACAACGGGCAGGCGATCCAGATGATCGACGAGGTACGGCACTCGACGATCCAGCAGAACCTCAAGCGCCTGTACATGCAGAACTACATCGACCCGGCGGGCTTCAACAACAGCCTGCGCAACTTCCACAACGACTACTGCGGGACGATCGGCCGGCAGTTCGCCGAGGGGTTCATCACCGGTGACGCGATCACCGCGGCGAGCATCTACCTGACGATCGTGGCCGAGACGGCGTTCACCAACACGCTGTTCGTGGCCATGCCCGCCGAGGCCGCCGCCAACGGCGACTACCTGCTGCCGACCGTGTTCCACTCGGTGCAGTCGGACGAGTCGCGCCACATCAGCAACGGGTACGCGACGCTGCTGATGGCGCTGGCCGACGAGTCCAACCACCAGCTGCTCGAGCGCGACCTGCGGTACGCGTGGTGGAACAACCACCGCGTGGTGGACGCGGCCATCGGCACGTTCATCGAGTACGGCACCAAGGACCGCCGCAAGGACCGCCAGTCCTACGCCGAGATGTGGCGGCGGTGGATCTACGACGACTACTACCGCAGCTACCTCGTGCCGCTGGAGAAGTACGGGCTGGTGATCCCGCACGACCTGATCGAGGAGGCCTGGAACCAGATCTGGAACAAGGGCTACGTGCACGAGGTCGCGCAGTTCTTCGCCACCGGCTGGCTGGCGAACTACTGGCGGATCGACCCGATGACCGACGAGGACTTCGAGTGGTTCGAGTACAAGTACCCGGGCTGGTACGACAAGTACGGTAAGTGGTGGGAGAACTACAACCGGCTGTCGATCCCGAACGGGCACAACCCGATCGTGTTCGAAGACGTCGACTACTGGTACCCGCAGCGCTGCTGGACCTGCCTGGTCCCGGCCCTGGTCCGCGAGGACATGGTCTACGCCGAGATCGACGGCGTGGTGCGCACGTACTGCCACGAGATGTGCAAGTGGACGGACGTGACCGCGTTCCGGCCGAGCTACTACGGCCGGAACACGCCGAACATGGGCCGGCTCACCGGGTACCGCGAATGGGAGACGCTCTACCACGGCTGGAACTGGGCCGACGTGGTGTCGGACATGGGCTACGTCCGCGACGACGGCAAGACCATGACCGCGCAGCCACACCTGCAGCTGGGCGACCAGAAGAAGATGTGGACGCTGGACCACCTGCGCCGCTGCCCGCCGCTGCAGAGCCCCAACGTCCTGTTCAACGAGATGTCGCCGGAAGACCGCGAGGCCTTCGTGGCGAAGTACAACCGCGCCGGCCCCGCCGGCCGCTACCCGGTCGACGCGTGAGCGCCGGCCTAGCCAACAGCAGTACCAAGACAACGCGATAAGGAAGGAGGGCCGGCGGCCAAGGCCCTCGGCCCTCCTTCTTTTTTCCCACCGAGCGAAATACCCAGGGCGGAGCGCAGCGAGACCTGGGAGGGGACCATGGCCGACAAGCATGTAGTCCGGTTCGAACCGGTCGGCATCGAGATCGAGGTCGACGAGGAGCAGACGATCCTCCGCTCCGCTTTCGAGCAGGGCATCATGCTCATGCACGGCTGCAAGGAGGGGCAGTGCTCGTCCTGCAAGTCGTTCGTGCTCGACGGCGACGACATCGAGCTCGAGAAGTACTCGACGTTCGCGCTGCCCGACTACGAGAAGGAGGAGGGCTACACGCTCCTGTGCCGGGCGCACGCCTACGAGGACGTGACGATCGAGCTCCTCAACTTCGACGAGGAGATGATCCGCTCCGGGCTGCCGATCACCGAGGCGGTCGCCGAGGTCGTCGCCAACGATCCGGTCACGCACGACCTGCGGCACCTCGTGCTCCAGCTGATCGAGCCCAAGGAGATCAAGTTCTTTCCCGGGCAGTACATCGACATCAACGTCCCGGGCCACGACGCCACCCGCTCGTTCTCGATGGCGAACACCTCGAGCCGGGAGAGCGGCCAGCTCGAGTTCGTGATCAAGGTGTACCCGGACGGCCTGTTCTCGCATTTCCTCGACACCGCGCTCGCGGTCGGTGACCGCCTCGAGATCAGCGGGCCGTTCGGCGTGTTCACGCTCCGCGAGGGCGAAGACGACCTGATCTTCGTTGGGGGCGGCGCAGGGATGGCGCCGATCCTGTCGCTGCTGCGCTCGATGGCCGAGCGCGGGATCGACCGCAAGGCGACCTACTACTACGGCGCACGGAGCCGCCGGGACCTGTGCTTCGAGGAGGAGCTTCGCGGCCTGGAAGCGTCGATGCCCGGGTTCCGGTACGTGCCCGCGCTGTCCGAACCCGCCGACGACGACGAATGGGAGGGCGAGACCGGCCTGATCACCGACGTGGTCAAGCGGCACGAGACCAGCCTCATGAACGTCCACGCCTACGTGTGCGGGCCGCCGCCGATGGTCGAGGCGGCCCTGCCGATGCTCACCATTCTCGGCGTGCCCGAGAAGCGCATCTACTACGACAAGTTCACTACGACCGGCGATCCCAGCGAGCAGTAAGGAGCACTCGAGGAATGCCAGGCCCGCTGTGAAGCGCCTGGCCGCGACATCGGCCTGAACTCTCAACGTAAAGGGGAGACCTCATGACAACCGCGCCGCAGGAACGCAGTGTTCCCAAGCCGGTGTTCACCGACGCCGAGGCCGGCGCCAAGGAGTTCCCGGACTCGGACGCACGCAGGTTCAACTACTACAAGCCGCAAAAGCGCAAGCAGACCCACTACGAGGACATGACCGTCGAGGTCCAGCCGGACCCGCGGCACTACCTGAGCCAGGGCTGGCTGTACGGGTTCTCCGACGGGATCGGCGGCTACCCGCTGAACTGGACCGTGCTGAAGGCGTGGGGCTCGGACCGGCCCGAGCCGGAGCGGTACCCGGGATCGGGCGGCAAGGGCTACGACTGGCCCGCGACCGGCTGGCACGAGTTCCGCGACCCGAACGAGGAGTGGGAGCTCACCCTCTACCGGTACAACTCCAACGTGGTGCGGCAGGTCACCCAGAACATCGAGCAGGCGCGGCAAGCGAAGGCGTTCGAGCAGTGGAACCGCAACTGGGTCATCTTCGTCGAGCGCAACGTCGGCGCGTGGATGCACGTCGACCACGGGCTCGGCCTGTACCTGTACGCCAACGCCAACCGCCGGGCGCCGACGAACATGCACAACAACGCGATCTCGGTGAACAGCATGCACCGGATCCGCGCTGCCCAGGACCTCGCGCTGTACAACCTCACGCTGACCGAGGAGGTACCCGGCTTCAACGGCACGGCGCACATCGAGGCCTGGAACAGCGACCCGGCCTGGCAGGGCGTGCGCGCGCTCGCCGAGCAGCTCACCGCGACCGATGACTGGTGCGAGGCGATCTTCGCCGGGAACGTCGTCTTCGAGCCGCTGGTGGGCGAGCTGTTCCGCAGCCACCTGGTCCAGCAGGCGGCACCGCGCAACGGCGACTTCGTCACCCCGACGATCGTCGGCGCGGCCGAGTACGACTTCGCCGAGCGGGACCTGCGCTACACCAGGCCGATGTTCGAGCTGCTGACCAACGACCGCGAGTTCGCCGACCACAACAGGGCGATCATGCAGGAGTGGCTGGCGACCTGGGTGCCGCGCGCCCTGTCCGCCGCCCGGACCCTGCAGCCGATCTGGTCCACGCCCGACCAGAAGCCGCCGCGGTTCGAGGACGGCCTGGACGCGTGCAAGAGCCGGTTCGCGGGAATCCTGACCGACATTAACCTGGAAGCACCGAAGGAGCTGGCGCAGTGACCACGTTCAAGCACCCGGAAAGCCCGTTCAAGGCCGACAACACGGCGTCCAACAGGTGCGGGTTCACGCTGATGAACAACCAGGTCGGCGCGGTGATCGCCCAAGTCATGGCCACCAAGCCCAACGTGACGGTGACGCCGCTGCCGTCGATGATCCGGGTCGACGCGGTCGGCCGCATGGACGTCGTCTACGACGAGGTCTCCGAGGCGCTGGGTGAGGACCCGGGCTACTTCGACCAGTCCGAGTTCGAGGAGGACATGTCGACGCACTACGGCCGGATGATCCACACCGACGACCGGACCATCATGGTCGCCAACCCGGAGGACGCCGCCGAGTACCTTGGCTTCGACCTCAAGCCGACAACGAAATAGCAAGGCCCAGAGCGGAAGCACTCGATTCAGCCTGCTGAGGATCAGGAGGAACGGTGTACGAGAAGAACGGCGAGAAGTACTTCGTGGTCGATGGCCACATGCACTACTGGAACGCGGCTCCGGACAATTGGGTGCCGGGTGCCGAGAAGTACGCCAAGGGCTGGATCGAGTGCTTCCACGCTTACCAGGGGCTCGGCCCGCCCGCGACCCACTGGTCGATCGAACACTTCCAGAAGTACTCCGAGGACGACCTCATGAAGGACGTCTTCGAGGACGGGTACGTGGACGTGGCGATCTTCCAGCCGACCTACCTGAAGGAGTGGTACAAGGAGGGCTTCAACACCACCGAGCGCAACGCGCTCATGGGCGAGAGGCACCCTGGGAAGTTCGTCTACAACACTCGCTGGGACCCCCGTGACGGTGACGCCGGGATCGAGGAACTGAGGAAGAACGTCGACCGGTTCGGGTCCAAGGGCTGCAAGCTCTACAGCGCCGAGTGGAACGCGGGCTCGCGGGGCTGGAAGCTGACCGACCCGGCCGCCTACCGCTACCTCGAGGAGTGCCAGCGGCTCGGGGTCAAGAACATCCACGTCCACAAGGGCCCGACGATCTGGCCGCTGGACAAGGACGCGTTCGACGTGGCCGACGTGGACCACGCGGCCACCGACTTCCAGGACCTGAACTTCATCGTCGAGCACGTCGGGCTGCCGCGGATCGAGGACTTCTGCTTCATGGCGACGCAGGAGCCCAATGTCTACGCGGGCCTGGCCGTGGTGATCGGCGGCCTGATGCACGCCCGGCCGAAGTTCTTCGCCAAGGTCATGGGTGAGCTGCTGTTCTGGGTCGGCGAGGACAAGATGCTCTTCGGCAGCGACTACGCCATCTGGGAACCCAAGTGGCAGGTCGAGGGCTTCGTCGACTGGGAGATGCCGAACGATCCCTCGCTCGCCGACTACCCGCGGATGAACAGCGACTCGAAGAAGAAGATCATGGGCCTGAACGCGGCCAAGCTCTACGACATCGAGGTGCCGGCGGAGTATCAGCTGAAGGACGGTGGCACGCCCGGCGCCCACGAGGTGTTCGCCGGCGAGCCCGAGGAGCACGCGGCCTCGGGGGCATGACTAACCCAGTGACAGCCGGATCCCCGAGCGCGCCCCCGGGAGAATCACCCCCGGGGGCCGCGCGGGTACTGGCCGCGCTCGACACGGTGCGGGACCCGGAGCTGGACGAGCCGATCACCTCGCTCGGGTTCGTCTCGTCGTGCACCGTGTCCGCGGACGGGGATGCCCAGGTCCGGCTGCGGCTGCCGACGTATTTCTGCGCGCCCAACTTCGCGTTCCTGATGGTGGCCGACGCCTACGACGCGGTGTCCGCCACGCCGGGGGTGCGCACGACGGAGGTGGTGCTCGACGACCACTTCGCATCGGACGCGATCAACGGCGGGGTGGCCGCCAGGGCCGGGTTCGCCCGGTCCTTCGACGGCGAGGCGGTCGGCGAGCTGCATGAGCTGCGCGCCGACTTCTTGCGTAAGGCGGTGCTGGCCGGGACGGACCTCGTCTGCCGCCCGCTGGCCAAGGCCGGCACCGGGCCGCCGGAGCTGGCCGCGCTCACCCTGGGCCGGGCGCCACGGTCGGCCGCGCTCGAGCGGCTGCGGCAGCGCCGGGCCGAGCTGGGGCTGCCCGCGGGCGACGACGCCCCGCTGCTGATCGACCCGGCCACCGGCGCGCCGCTGGACGCCGGCGCGGTGCCGCTGCACCTGCGCCGGGCGCACACCACGCGGGTCAGCATCGAGGCAAACGCCGGCATCTGCCGTGGCATGCTGCGGCACCGGTACGGCACGTCAGGACTAGCCGAGGAGGAGCAGTGAAAGCCGTCCGTCTGCACGCTTTTAATGAGATGCCGGTGGTCGACGAGGTGCCCGAGCCGGCCCTCCGCGGCCCGCTCGACGTCATCGTGAAGATCGGCGGGGCCGGGGTGTGCCGCACCGACCTGCACATCATGGAGGGCCAGTGGGACGCGGCGATGCACACGCCGCTGCCCTACATCCTGGGCCACGAGAACGCCGGCTGGGTGCAGGAGGCGGGCTCCGCAGTCACGAACGTCGCCGTCGGCGACACCGTCATCCTGCACCCGACCCCTACCTGCGGCCTCTGCCGCGCCTGCCGCGCCGGCGACGACATGCACTGCACCAACAGCGAGTTCCCCGGCCTGTCGCGCGACGGCGGCATGGCCGAGTACCTGCTCACCACGGCCCGGGCCTGCATCAAGCTCGACCCGCAGACCCAGCCGCAGGACGTGGCGGCGCTCGCCGACGCGGGCATCACCGCCTACCACGCGGTGCGCAAGGCCATCCCGCTGCTCTACCCGGGCACCACGTGCGTGGTGATCGGCGCGGGCGGGCTCGGCCACATCGGCATCCAGTGCCTGGCGGCGCTCACCGCCACCAGGATCATCGTGGTGGACAGCCACCCCGATGCGCTCAAGCTCGCCGAGCAACTGGGCGCGCACCACACCGTGCTCGCCGACGGCAGCCAAGTCGACGCGGTCAAGGAGTTGACCGACGGCCGCGGCGCCAATGTGGTGCTCGACTTCGTCGCCGAGCGGGGCGCCGAGAACGACGGATGGCAGATGACCGGCGAGACCGGCTCCTACTTCGTCATCGGCTACGGCGGCGAGCTGCACATCCCGACCCTGGACATCATCACGACCGAGCGCAACGTCATTGGCAACATCGTCGGCACCTACAACGACCTGGCCGAGCTGATGGTGCTGGCGCAGGACGGGAAGGTCACCCTGCACACCCGGGCCTACCCGCTGGGCGCCGCGCCGGAGGCCTTCGCCGACCTGGATGCCGGCCGCGTGCGCGGCCGTGCGATCCTCGTCCCGTAATCCCGTCACACCCTGTCACCCCGGAGCCCGAGGAGGAAGCCATGGCCAAGGAACTGCGTTTCGGTCCGGACGCGCGCAGCCTGCTGCTGGCCGGCGTCGATCAGCTGGCCGAGGCCGTGAAGTCCACGCTCGGGCCCAAGGGGCGCAACGTCATCCTGGAGAAGATCACCGGGTCGCCGGTGGTCACCAACGACGGGGTGACGATCGCCCGGGAGATCCACCTGAAGAACCAGTTCGAGAACATGGGCGCGCAGCTGGTCAAGGAAGCCGCGATCAAGACCAACGACATCGTCGGCGACGGCACCACCACCGCGACGGTGATCGCCCAGGGGATCGTCAGGGAAGGCATGAACGCGATCGGCAGCGGGGCCAACCCGGTGCTGGTCAAGCGCGGGATCGACCTGGCCGTCGGCCGGCTGGTCGAGCACCTGCAGCGGGTCGCCCACCCCATCGTCACCGAGCAGGACTACGCGCGGGTGGCCGCGATCTCGGCGAATGACGACGACACGGTCGGCGCGGTGATCGCCAACGCCCTGCACACGGTCGGCGACGCCGGCATCGTCACCGTGGAGGAGTCGGCGGCCCACGGGATGACCGTCGACTTCGTCGAGGGCTTCGAGTTCGACAACGGGTACCTGTCTCCCTACATGGTGACCAACCCGGCCAGCCTCGAGGCGATCGTGGACGACCCGTACATCCTGCTGTGCAGCGAGAAGATCACCAAGGTCCAGCAGCTGATGCCGATCCTCGACAAGATCATGCGCGCTCCGCGGCCGCTGATCCTCATCGCCGAGACCGTCGAGGGCACGGCCCTGCAGATGCTCGTGCATAACCACGTCAACCGGACGTTCCAGTGCGTGGCCGTGCGGGCCCCCGGGTTCGGCGACCGGCGGCTGCACAAGCTGGAGGACATCGCGGCGATCACCGGTGGCGCGGTCTACAGCAGGCACTCCGGGTTCACCCTGGAGACGATGACGCTCGATCAGCTCGGCCGGGCCGGGCAGGTCAGGGTCGACGCCGACCGGACCGCCATCATCGGCGGCGCAGGCTCGTCCGACGACATCGCGTTCCGGGTCGCGCAGCTGCGGGCGGAGCTGGAACGGGCCACGTTCGGGGTCGACGAGGATGTGCTGACCGAGCGCATCGGCGCCCTCACCGGCAAGGTCGCGGTGATCAGGGTCGGCGCGCCCACGCCGGCCGAGCTCAAGGAGCTGCAGCACCGGGTCGAGGACGCGCTGTCCGCTACCAGGGCCGCGATGGCCGAGGGCATCGTGGCCGGCGGCGGCGCGGCCCTGATGCACGCCGAAAGCGCCCTGGATGACCTGCAGCTCAAGGACGACTACGCGACCGGGGTCGACATCGTCCGGCGGGTGCTGACCGAGCCGGCCTATCTGATCGCCACGAACGCGGGCTACTCCGGCGAGGAAGTGGTCGCGCAGATGGCCAAGATGGGGCAGGACGAAGGGTTCGACGCCCTGCAGGGCCGCTATGGCAACATGGTCGAGATGGGCATCATCGACCCGCTCCGGGTCGCGCGCTCGGCGCTGCAGAACGGCGCCTCGGTCGCCGGCCTGCTGCTCACCACCAACACGCTGGTGGCGGAGGAGCAGACGCCGTGGGGTGGCAGCCCCGCGCTGATGACCGAGTTCGGCTCGCTCGATGAGGGTCTGCACCAGCCCTCGCCCGACGCCAGCACGCCACAGTCGCTCGGGCTCGGCCCCTCAGTGGGCTGACCTTGACGCCGCCGACCGCGAACTCAGCGGCGCTGCCGCTGGCGGGCGGTGCGGCGGTCCCCGGCGAGAGCGGGCTGCGCCTGCTGCGTGCCCGCGGCCGGGTGCGCGGCGTCGTGGCCCTGCTCGGGCCCGCGTTCGTGGCCGCGGTTGCCTACATCGACCCGGGCAACTTCGCCACGAACTTCTCCGCGGGGGCGGAGTTCGGGTACTCGCTCGCGTGGGTGATCGTGGCCGCCAACCTGATGGCCATGCTGGTGCAGTACCTGTCCGCAAAGGTCGGCGTGGCCACCGGCCGTGACCTGCCGGAGCTGTGCCGGGCGCATCTTCCCCGGCCGGCTTGCCTCGGCCTGTGGATTCAGGCGGAGCTGATCGCGATGGCCACCGACCTGGCCGAGTTCGTCGGCGCCGCGGTGGGGCTGAACCTGTTGTTCAACGTGCCGCTGCCCGCGGCGGGGCTGATAACGGCGCTGGTCGCGTTCGGGATCCTGGCGCTGGAACAGCGTGGCTACCGCCGGTTCGAACTCGCGATCACGGCGCTGCTCGCGATCGTGTTCTGCGGGTTCGGCTACGACCTCCTGGCCGTGGGCGCCGACCCCGGAGGCATCGCGCAGGGCTTGATCCCCAGCCTCCCCGGCGGAGGCCTGTTGCTCGCCGCCGGCATCATCGGGGCGACGGTGATGCCGCACGTCGTCTACCTGCACTCGGCGCTCACGAAGTCGCGCGTTTCCTGCAGCGACGATGCCGAGCGCCGTGAGCTGCTGCGCTTCCAGCGCCTCGACGTGATCATCGCTCTCGGCGCCGCCGGCCTGGTCAACCTGACGATGCTGTTCGTTGCCGCCTCGCTGTTCCACCGCACCGGAGCGGGAGAGGTCGGGTCGATCGAGGCCGCCCATGCCGGCATCGGCCGGCTGGTCGGGGGCGGCGCGGCGCTGGCGTTCGCGGTCGCCCTGCTGGCCTCGGGCCTCTCCTCGTCGAGCGTCGGCACGTACGCCGGCCAGGTCGTCATGCAGGGCTTCATCGGCCGCCGCGTCCCGCTGTTCCTCCGCCGCGCGATCACCATGCTCCCGGCGCTCGTGGTGCTCGGGCTGGGCCTGCCGGTCACCGCCAGCCTGGTGATATCGCAGGTCGTACTCTCGTTCGGCATCCCGTTCGCGCTGGTTCCGCTGCTGCTGCTCACCCGCCGCCGTGACATCATGGGCGCGCTGGTGAACCGGCGCCTGACCACCCTGGCGACCTGTGTCATCGCGGTCCTCATCATCTCCATGAACGTGTACCTGCTGAAGCTGACCTTCCTCGGCTGAACGGGAGCGGCCCTAGCAGGGGGGAGCGTTCCAGGAGCTGATCACCGGCTCATCGTGCTCGGTGCCCAGCGTGCACAGGGTGCCGGTACCGAGCCGGAACAGCCGCCCCGCCGCCGGGTCCAGCCGCAGCCAGCGGGCGGTGAGCACGCGCAGCAGGTGCCCGTGGGACACCAGGACCACGTCGCCGTCCGGCAGCAGAGGGGTCACCCGGGCCAGCACGGCGTCCGCGCGCGCACTGACCTGCTCCTCCGTCTCACCGGGATGGTCGGCGTCGCCGGGGACGACGCCGTCCCGCCACAGGTACCATCCGGGCCGCTGCGCCCTGATCTGCGCGGTGGTCACGCCCTCGTACCCGCCGTAATCCCACTCCCGCAGATCCGGGTCCCGCCGGGCGCCGGCGAGACCGGCCAGCGCGGCCGTCCGGGTGGCGCGCTGCAACGGGCTCGTGAAGGCGGCCCAGATGTCGCGGTCGGCGAGGGCGGGCGCCAGGGCCGCCGCGGCCGCTTCGCCCGCGGGCGTGAGCGGCACGTCGGTCCGACCGGTGTGCCTGCCGCTGCGGCTCCATTCGGTCTCACCGTGCCGGAGCAGGATCAGTTCTCCCATGGGCACCTATCATCGCGCCCCGCCACGGCGGAACCGAGCATGGCCGCGCGATGCCGGTCCGCGTGAGCGTTAGAGGAGGGTCAGGATCTCGTGGCCATTCGCGGTGACGAGCACGGTGTGCTCGAACTGGGCCGTGCGCTTGTGGTCCTTGGTCACCACGGTCCAGCCGTCGGGCCACATGTCGAAGTCGATGGTGCCCAGGGTCAGCATCGGCTCGATCGTGAAGGTCATCCCCGGTTCCATGATCACGCTCACGCTGGGGTCGTCGAAGTGCGGCACGATCAGCCCGGAATGGAAGGTGGTGCCGATCCCGTGGCCGGTGAAGTCACGGACCACGCCGTAGCCGAAGCGGCGCGCGTACGACTCGATCACCCGGCCGACGGCGTTGAGCGGCCGCCCCGGCGCCACCGCGCGGATGCCGCGCATCATCGCCTCGTGTGTGCGCTCGACCAGCAGCCGTGACTCGGCGTCCACGTTCCCGGCGAGGAACGTCGCGTTGGTATCGCCGTGCACCCCGCCGATGAAGGCGGTGATGTCCACGTTGACGATGTCGCCGTCGGCGATCACCGTGTCGTCCGGGATCCCGTGGCAGATCACCTCGTTCAGCGAGGTGCACAGCGACTTCGGGTAGCCCCGGTAGCCCAGCGTGCTCGGGTAGGCGCCGTGGTCGATCAGGAACTCGTGCCCGATCCGGTCCAGTTCGTCCGTGGTGACCCCCGGCGCGACGTGCCGGCCGACCTCCGCCAGAGCCTCCGCCGCGAGACGGCCGGCGACCCGCATCCGCTCGATCGTGTCGGCGTCCTTGACGTCGGGCTCACCGGTCCACGGGCGCTTCTTGCCCACGTATTCGGGCCGGGGGATGTGCGCCGGCACCTGCCGGATGGGCGATATCCGGCCGGGCTGGAGCATTGTTGCCATGGTCTGGGAGTCTAGTGGCATGGATGATGAACCTCGCTGGTGGTATTGCCTACGGCATAAAACGGTGGAGCACAACGGCGTATGCCCGGGCAAGGACCGGCTCGGGCCCTACGCCACCCGGGAAGAGGCGGAACGGGCCCTGGAGACCGTGCGCCGGCGCAACGAGGAGTGGGACGCCGCCGACGACCGTTAGCCGGGCGCCTCGGCCGACCCGCCCGGAAGGTAGGGTTGGGGCGTCCAGCAGCCTGAGGGGACGCGCGGTGACCGACGACAGCACGGGTGCCAGGCTTCCGCCGGCGGCGCGAGACCGGATGGCGGAGATCCGGGGCAGCGGAACCTGGGGCTCGGCGCTTTCCATCGACGAGTTCGCGGCGATCCGTGGCGTCGGGTTCGAGCCGGTCGGCCAGGTGCTCGGGGCGTGTGTGTACAACATCGGCTACGCCGGCGGTTACACCTGCCCCGGCGGCTGGTCCAGCGGGGTCTTCGGCGGGGTCGTCACGGCGGCGACGCAGGTGTCCGGGCAGGGCGGCTGGGGCACGTTCGGGCCGCTGACCCAGGCCATGTACGACGCCCGCCGCAAGGCGATCGGCCGGATGACGGCCGAGTGCGCCGCGCTCGGCGGGCACGGAATCGTGGGCGTCTCGCTGAGCTTCGGCCCGTTCCCGCAGGGGGGGCTGGAGTTCAGGGCGCTCGGCACGGCCGTCCGGGGCGAAGGTGCGCCCGCCCCGCCGCATCCGTTCAGCTCCCATCTGTCGGGCCAGGATTTCGCCAAGCTCATCGGGGCCGGCTGGGTGCCGGTCGGGCTGGCACTGGGCATCTCGATCGGTGCCAGGCACGATGACTGGCTGACCCGCGGCTCGGCCTTCTGGGGCGCGGGGAACGCCGAGGTGGCCGGCTACACCGAGCTTGTCAACCTGGCCCGGCACGACGCCCGGGTCCAGCTCGAGGCCGATGTCGCCGCGATGGGCGCGGACGGGGTCGTGGTCTCCACCTACGACCTGCGGGTGCGCGCGCGGGAGTGCCCCGCGCGCGAGAGCAGCAGGGACCACATCGCGGAGGTCACGATCGTGGGCACGGCCACCGCCCAGTTCAGTTCCCCCGCCGCGGCTGCCCGGCCCGGCAGCCTCGCGGTTCTGTCGCTGGACCCGCAGCGCCGGCAGGTGGCCCGGGTGACGCTCGGGCGCTGAGGCGATGACGGCACGCATGCTTCCCGCCTCCCGTATGCGCGTGAGAGGACAACGATGACAGAGCAGACACCCGTCAGCCTGGGAGCGGCCGGCGTGCCGCAGGACGCCATGCGGCGCCTCGCCGAGCTCCAGCCGGGCAAGCCTGGGGCGATCTTCACCTCCGACCTTTCCGTCAACGAGTTCCTGCTCGTGCGGGAGGCAGGGTTCCGCCCGCTCGGGCTGGTGCTCGGCAGCTCGATCTACCATGTCGGGCTGCAGATCGGCCGGTGGGGCAAGAACTCCGAGCTCGACGTGCTGTCGCAGGCCATGTACCACGCGCGTGAGCTGGCGATGACCCGGATGGAGGCGGAGGCGGACGCGCTGGCCGCCGACGGCATCGTCGCGGTCCGGCTCGACGTCGAGATGAAGGAGTTCGGGTCCGACATCGCGGAGTTCATCGCCGTGGGCACCGCGGTCAAGGCCGAGGAAGGCGCGGGCGGCGGTGGGGTCGCCGACTGGCGCAACAACAAGAACCAGCCGTTCACCTCCGACCTGTCCGGGCAGGACTTCTGGACCCTCATCCGGGCCGGTTACGCGCCGCTCGGCATGGTGATGGGCTCGTGCGTGTACCACATCGCCCACCAGCGGCTCGGCGGCGTGATCGGCAACATCGGGCGCAACGTGGAGATCGAGCAGTTCACCCAGGCCCTGTACGACGCGAGGGAGCTGGCGATGAGCCGGATGCAGGCCGAGGCCGAGGCGCTGCACGCGGAGGGGATCGTCGGGGTGCAGCTCCGCCAGCACAGTCACACCTGGGGCTCGCACACCACCGAGTTCTTCGCCATCGGCACGGCGGTCAGGCCGCTGCGCGATGATCACGTGATCGAGCGGCCCACCATGGTGCTCAGCCTCGACGCCTAGGACGGCCGCCCGGGTGCCGGCCGGGCGATGGCGCCGGCGTCAGGCGGCGGCGCCCGGTATCCGCCGCGTCAGCCGGCGAAGGCCTCGCCCACGGCGGCGCGGCCGACGGCCGTGAGGGAGCCGAAGCCGTAGGTCCCCCGCTCGCGCAGTTCGGTCGCGGCCTCGACCAGCGCGCCGAGCGCGGCGAAGGCGAACGCCGAGCCGACCGAGACCCGCCGCACGCCGGCCTCGGCCAGCTCCGATATCGTCGGCCCGCCGGGCAGGGCCAGGACGTTCACCGGCCGGTCGACCGACGTCACGACCTGGCGTATGTCCGCCAGGTCGGTCAGGCCCGGCGCGTAGAGCACGTCGGCGCCCGCTTCCTGGTACGCCTGCAAGCGCGCGATCGTGTCCGCCAGATCGGGCCGGCCGTGCAGGTAGTTCTCGGCCCGCGCGGTGAGCACCAGGCGGATGGGGCCCGACGCGGCCACCTCGGCCGCCGCGGTGATCCGCTCCGCGGCCAGCGGCGTCTTGTAGATCGGGTCGCCGGGGTCACGCGTGAAGTCCTCCACCGAGCAGCCCGCCAGGCCCGCCCCGGCGGCGTGCTGCACCGTCTCGGCGACCCCCGCTGGATGGTCCGCGAACCCGTCCTCAAGGTCGGCCGAAACCGGCAGGCTGGTCGCGGACACGATGGCCGCCGCATGGGCCAGCGCCTCGTCTCTCCGCACATTCCCGTCCAGGCGGCCCACCGTCGCCGCGAAGCCGCCACTGGTGGTCGCCAGGGCGGAGAAGCCCAGCCAGGCAAGAAGCTTCGCGGAGCCCACGTCCCACGGATTCGGCAGCAGCAGTGGCTGCGGCAGGCGGTGCAGCGCAAGGAACCGTTCGGCCATCTGGATCTGGGTGCCCATGGCGCCAAACGTATCAGCGTTGCTGCCTGGCCAGCAGGGGCAGCCGGCGGCGGCACCACCGCCGTGGCCCGCTCTGGCAGGATCGGGGCATGACTGAGCAGCGCGTGCCGTCCGGCGGTGAACCCGATGTCGCGAGCCTGGTGGTGGGGATCCTCGGCGGCACGGGGGACCAGGGCCTCGGGCTTGCCATGCGGCTGGCCGCGGCGGGCAACCCCGTCATCATCGGCTCCCGGAGCGCGGAGCGCGCCGCCGCGGCGGCGGCCGGGCTCGGCGACGGGCCGGGGATCCAGGGGATGGCGAACGAGGACGCGGCGCGGACGGCGGACGTGGTCATCGTGGCCGTGCCGTGGGAGGGCCACCGGGAGCTGCTCGCCTCGCTGGCCGGGCTGCTCGCGGGCAAGATCGTGATCGACTGCGTGAACCCGGTCGAGTTCGACGACCGCGGCTGCTACGCGCTGAGGGTGGCGGAGGGCAGCGCGGCCCAGCAGGCAGCCGCCGTCCTGCCCGGCTCGGTGGTCGTGGGCGCGTTCCACCACGTGTCGGCCGTGCTGCTGCTCGACCCCGAGGTCGCCACGATCGACCTGGACGTGCTGGTGCTCGGCGACGACCGGGCCGCGACCGACCTGGTGCAGGCGCTCGCGGCCCGGATCCCCGGAGTCCGCGGGGTGTACGCCGGCCGGCTGCGCAACTGCTGGCAGGTGGAAGCGTTCACCGCGAACCTGGTCTCGGTCAACCGCCGTTACAAGGCCCACGCCGGGCTGCGCATCACCGACATCTAGTGGTACGCGTGCTCCGGCGCGGGAAACTGCCCGGCCACGACCTCCTGCCCGAACGAGCGGGCTGCCTGGCCCAGGACGCCGGCAAGGTCGGCGTAGCGCTTGACGAACCTCGGCGTCCGCGGGGACAGCCCGGCCATGTCCTGCCAGACCAGCACCTGCGCGTCGCAGTCGGCACCGGCGCCGATCCCGATCGTCGGGATGTTCACGGCGTCGGTGATCCGGGCGGCCAGCTCGGCCGGGACGGCTTCGAGCACGACCGAGAACGCGCCCGCGGCCTCCAGCACCTTGGCGTCGTGCAGCAGCCGGTCGCCGGCCTCACCGCGGCCCTGGACCCGGTACCCGCCGAGCACGTTGACCGACTGCGGGGTGAGCCCAAGGTGCGCCATGACCGGGATGCCGGCCGCGACGAGCTCCTCCACCTGCCGGGCAACCCGCTGGCCGCCCTCCAGCTTCACGGCGTGCGCCCCCGCTTCCTTGAGGAACCTGGTGGCGGCGGCGAGCGCATCCGCCGGTGAGATCTGATACGAGCCGAACGGGAGGTCGGCGATGATCATCGCGCGCCGGGTGCCGCGGACGACCGCGGCGGTGAGCGGGAGCAGGTCGTCCACCGTTACCGGCAGGGTGCTGCCGTGGCCGAAGACGACCATGCCGGCCGAGTCGCCCACCAGCAGCACGGGAATCCCGGCCTCGTCGAACACGCCGGCGGTGAGGGCATCGTACGAGGTCAGCATCGGCCACTTCTCGCCCCGCGCCTTGGCGGCCGCAAGGTCGCGGACGGTCACCCGCCGGTTCGCGCTCCCCCCGAACAGGGGGTCTGTGGTCCGCGCGTTCGTCGCGGCCGCGTCCGAGCTGTTGCTCTGTGCGTTCATCTGGATCCTCCATGTCTCGTGGCGCCGCGGTGGCGTCCCCGGACGCTTCGATCATCGCACGGGGCCGGCGCGGCGCACAGGTGGCGCGGCGCACAGGTGGCGCGGGGCCCGCCCGGATGGCCGGCGCGGCCGGCCGCTGCCGGCGGGCGGGAATGTTTTACGATACGAAGTAGTTCCGTATCGATAGCTTCCCCGAGCCGGCCGCTGCCGGCCGGGACCTGCGGGCACAACGCCGGGACCGGCGCCCGCCCTTCCTGCGACCAATAAGGACAACATGCAATTGCGCAGCGCTTCCGTGCAGGCCGCGATCGCCGCGTCTGCCGACAGGATCCACCGCCGCCGCTGGCTCATTCTCGGCGTGCTGATCACCAGCCTGATGGCTATCGTGCTCGACAACACCGTCCTGAACGTGGCGCTCAAGACGATCGCCGAGCCCGGGGTCGGGCTCGGCGCCAGCCAGAGCCAGCTGGAGTGGGGGATCAACTCCTACACCCTGGTGTTCGCGGGGCTGCTGTTCACGTTCGGCGTCGTCGGCGACCGGATCGGCCGCAAGCGGATGCTGATGATCGGGCTGGTGGCGTTCGGCCTCTTCTCCCTCGTCACCGCGTACGCGCAGTCTCCGGATCAGCTGATCTGGGCGCGGGCGGCGATGGGCCTGGGCGCCGCGGCCGTGATGCCGCAGACGCTGTCCATCATCACCAACGTCTTCGACCCCGCGGAGCGACCGCGCGCCATCGGCATCTGGGCGATGGCGGTGGGCATCGGGGTGGCGATCGGCCCCGTCGTAGGCGGGCTGCTGCTTGCCCACTTCTGGTGGGGCTCGGTGTTCCTGCTGAACGTGCCGTTCACGGCCGCCGGCGCGGCCGCCATCTGGCTGATCGTCCCCGAATCGAAGAACCCGGACCCGGGCCGGATCGACTACGTCGGTGTGCTGGCCTCCATCGCCGGCCTGGTGCTGCTGGTGTACGGCATCATCCAGGGCGGGCAGAAGGGTTCCTGGGTGCACGCCGACGTGCTCGGGCCGATCGCCGCCGGGGTCGCCGTGCTCGCGTTCTTCACCTGGTACGAGGCCAGGCTGCGGTACCCGTCGCTGGACGTGCGGCTGTTCCGCAATCCCCGCCTCTCGTCCGCGGTCGGCGCGCTGTCCCTGGTGTTCTTCGGCATGATGGGGGCGCTGTTCTTCCTCAGCTTCTACCTGCAGAGCGTGCGCGGCTACAGCGCGCTGCAGGCCGGGCTGCTGTCGCTCCCGTTCGCGGCCGGGCAGCTGCTGATGGCCCCGCGCAGCGCCGCCCTCGTGCGGCGGTTCGGCACCAAGGCGGTCGTCGCTTCCGGCCTGCTGGTGGTCACGGTCGCGCTCGCCGGATACCAGACTCTCGGCATCGCCACCCCGATCTGGGTGCTCGCGGCGCTGTTCTTCGTCCAGGGCGCCGGGATGGGCAGCGTGATGCCACCGGCCACCGAGGCGGTCATGTCGGTGGTGCCGAGGGAGCGGGCCGGAGCCGGGTCCGCGCTCACCAACGTCGCGCGGCAGGTGTCGGGGGCGCTCGGCGTCGCCGTCCTCGGCTCGATCCTCGCCCAGGTCTACCGGACCCAGCTCAGCCCCCATCTGGGCGCGCTGCCGGCCGGTGCCCGGGGGGCCGCCACGGGGTCGATCGAGGCCACTCAGGCGGTGGCGGCCCGGCTGGGTGCGGGCAGCACCGCCGGGCAGCACCTGGCCGTCTTCGCCGATTCCGCCTTCGTGCACGCGATGCACATCACCACGCTCTTCTCGGCGGTGATCACCTTGCTCGGCGCGCTCGTCGTGGTGGCCTGGATGCCCGGGCGAGCCGTCCGCCGCGAGGCCACCGTCGCCGAGCCTGCGGCCGGTGCGGCGGAGATGGCCGGCCACCGGGAGCAGGTCCCGGCCAGGGCGGAGGGTTAGGCCCATGCGCACGGCAGAGGCAGTCGCGGGCACCGCCGGGGCGCCGGGCACCCGGCGCCCCGGACGGCCGCGCAGCGAACGGGCCGACCAGGCGATCATTGACGCGGCGCTCAGCCTGTTCGCCGAGTCCGGCCCGGAGGGGCTGTGCATGGAGCGCGTCGCCGCCAGGGCGGGCGTGGGGAAGGCCACGATCTACCGCCGCTGGCCCGGCAAGGAAGACCTGCTGCTGGACGCGATCGCGGCGCTGAAGACGCCGCTGCCGCAACCGGCCGGCCGGTCGGCCCGGGAGGATCTGGTCGCGCTGCTCGGCGCCATGTGCGAGGAGACCGCCGACCCGCGGCGTGCCCGGCAGTTCGGGCTGCTGCTCGGGGAAGGCGCGAAGTACCCGCGGCTGATGGCGCGGTACCTGGAGACGGTGGTGGAGCCGCGCCGCGAGGTGATCAGGGCAGTCCTGCGCCAGGGCATCGCCACCGGGGAACTGCGGCCCGACCTCGACGTCGAGGCGGCACTGTTCATGCTGGTGGGAGCCGTGATCGCCCGCCGCGGGCCCGAGCGAGAGGCGGTTCCGCCCGGATACCCGGAGCGGGTGGTGGACGAGCTGCTGCGCGGCCTCGCCGCTCACTGATCCGGGGCCGGTGGCAGGATCGGGCTCATGACTGGCGTGCCCGGGTACGAGGAACGGCCCGCCCTTGCCGCGCAGCGCCTGCGGGCGCAGCTGCTGTCGGGCGCCCCGGCCAGCACCGTCGCCGGGGTGACCGGCCATCTGCTCGCCATCCAGGCGCAAGACTCGCGGGGGGCGCGGCTTGCCGTCCGTGCGCGGACGTCCGGCCTGCTCGCCACCGATGTCGACGAGGCGCTCACGGCCGGCCGCTCGGTCGTGATCAGCTGGCTGAACCGCGGCACCCTGCATCTGGTACTGGCCGAGGACTACTGGTGGCTGCACCAGCTCACGACCCCGCAGCTGGCCGCCGGGAACAAGCGGCGGCTCGCGCAGGAGGGGGTTCCTCCCCAGGAGGCGCAGCGAGGCGTCGGGGTGATCGAGCGGTCCCTCGCCGCCGACGGGCCGCTCACCAGGGCCGAGCTGCGAGACCGGATTGCCGCGGCCGGTGTGCGCACGCAGGGGCAGGCCATCGTCCACATCCTGGTTCTCGCCACGCTGCGCGGTGTGATCGTGCGGGGTCCGATGCGCGGCGCGGAGCAGGCGTTCGTGCTGGTCCGCGACTGGCTGGGCACCCCGCCCGCGCCGATGGACCGCGAGCGGGCCCTCGGCCTGCTCGCCCGCCGCTATCTCGCGGGGCACGGCCCGGCCGCGGACCGGGACCTGGCCAAGTGGGCCGGCCTGCCGCTGGGTGACGCGCGGCGGGGGCTGTCGGCGATCGCATCCGGGCTCGCCGACCGTGATGACGGGCTGGCCAGTCTGGCCGGCGGTGCCGGACCCGGGAAGTTGCCCGAGGTGCCGGACCTGCGCCTGCTGGGCGCCTTCGACCCGCTCCTGCTCGGCTGGGCCTCGCGCGAGCCGTTCCTGGCACCGGGCGGCCCGGTCATCGCCACAAACGGCCTCTTCCGGCCGTTCGTGCTCGTCCAGGGCCGCGGCACCGCACTCTGGAGCCTCTCCGCCGGCAAGGTCGTCACGCAGCCTCTCGGGTGGCTCACCGCGCCGCAGCGGGCGGCGCTGGCCGCCGAGACCGCCGACGTCGAGCGCTTCCTCGCCGGGACGCCTGGGACGCGGCCGTGACGTCAGATGTTCAGGCCGGCAGCCTCGCGCGCCAGCACCGGGTCACGTACGGCAGCGCGATCTCGCCGGCGCCCGCCAGCGCGGGATGGGTCCGCAGCAGCCGGCGCACCTCGCCGAGGAGCGCCTCACGGCCGGCGGTGGGCAGGGTGATGACGTAGCTGCGCGAGGCGACCATGTCGATCAGCGCGTCGGGGGAAACGTGGTGCACCCACTCGACGTCGTGGCGCTCGGCCGGGCCGAATGGCGGGCCGACCGGGGGCGCCGCGCTGACGGCATCGGTGCCCGAGCGGGGGCCATCGCTCCTGCGCAGGACCGCACCGAGCTCGGACACCCAGTCCGCCCGCTCATCGCGGATGTTCCAGAGCAGGCCGAGCAGCCCGCCGGGCCGGAGCACCCTGGCCACCTCGGGCACCGCCGCCGGCGGATCCACCCAGTGCCATGCCTGGGCCACCAGCACCGCATCCACGCTGCTGTTGGGAAGCGGGATCCGCTCCGCGGTGCCGGCCAGCGCGCGAACGCCGGGCACCGCCCGGCGCAGCTGCGCGCGCATCCCTTCCGACGGCTCCACGGCGGTCACGTCCAGGCCGCGCGCGGCCAGCTGGCGGGTGAGCTTCCCGGTTCCGGCGCCAAGGTCGAGGACCCCTATCGCGCCCGCCGGGAGCAGCCAGTCGATCGCCTCGGGCGGGTAGGGCGGCCGGCCCCGCTCGTACGCGCCGGCCACCGCCCCGAACGAGACGGCCCGCGCGCGAGGGTATGCGTCGCCGGTCACGCTTGCCAGTCTGACAGGGGTGGCGCAGCCAGGTTCGTGGAGCCCGGGACCGGGAAAGTTGCCATCAGCGAAGCCAGCCAACACGCGGCCCGGAGGAGGAATCGTGGACCTGGCGGCCGAGTGGGCCGAACTGCTGCGCAGCGAGGCCGCCGGATACGCCCGGGTGGCGCTCGCCAACATCAAGCGTGAGTTCCCCGCCGACGTGCATCACACGATGTCCGGTCCGGGCGACTTCCCGTTCCGCCCACGGGCCCGCACGCCGGTCTTCTACGGCAGCCTCGACTGGCATTCGTGTGTGGAGATGCACTGGCTGCTCTTGCGCCTGCTCCGCGCCGCCGGCGACAACGTGCCCGCGTCCGCGATCCGGAAGGCGCTGCGGGCCCAGTTCAGTCCCGTCGCCCTGGCGGTGGAGGCGGACTACATCGCCGGCCCCGGCGGGTGGCGCGAGCGTCCTTACGGCTGGGGCTGGGCCCTCGCGCTCGTGCACGAGGCCTGGCTCTGGGACGATCCGGAAGGCCCGAAGTGGGCTGCCGCCATGGCACCGCTGGCCGACGCGCTCACCGGCTGCTTCCTCGGGTGGCTGCCCAAGGCGACCTATCCGGTCCGCTGCGGCGTCCACGCCAACAGCGCGTTCGGCCTCTCCCGCGCCCTCGGCTACGCACAGCTGCGGGCGGCGGCGGGCGATCGGGCGCTGCTGGAGGCGATCGTGTCCAAGTCGCTCGACTGGTTCGGGGCCGACATGCTCTACCCCGGCGGGTGGGAGCCATCCGGCCACGACTTCCTGTCGCCCGCGCTGGCCGAGGCCGAGCTCATGGCCCAGATCCTGCCGCAGGAGGAGTTCGCCGGGTGGCTGTCGGTGTTCCTGCCGGGGATCGTCAGCGGGGAGCCCGCCGCGCTGTTCAGCCCGGCGATCGTCTCGGATACCAGCGACGGCCAGATCGCCCACCTGCACGGGCTCAACGCGAGCCGGGCGTGGTGCTGGCGGCGGATCGCGGAGTCGCTTCCTGCCCGGGACCCGCGGGTGGAGCCCGCCGAGGCGGCCGCGCGTACCCACGCCGACGCCGCGCTGCCACACGTGGTCGGCGACGACTACATGGTCGAGCACTGGCTCGCCTGCTACGCCGTTCTGCTGCTCAGCTGAGCGTCTGGGGCGGGCATCAGCCACGGCGGTGCCTCCGGGCGGTGCGGCCGGGTGCCTGTCAGCCCACTCGCGGCTCCCGCCAGCGGTTGGTGATCGGCAGGCGGCGGTCGCGGCCGAAGTTGCGGGGGGTGATCTTCGGGCCCGGCGGGTACTGGCGCCGCTTGTACTCAGCGTGATCCACCATGGCGATCACCCGGTCCACCAGGGCGGGGTCGTGCCCGGCGGCGACGAGTTGCGCGGTCCCCATGTCCTCGACGATGTAGTCATCGAGGATGGCGTCCAGCGCCGTGTAGTCGGGCAGCGTGTCGGTGTCGAGCTGGCCGGGCGCGAGCTCGGCGCTTGGTGGCTTGTGGATCGAGTTGTCCGGGATCGGCGGGCCCTCCCCCCGCCGGGCAGCCTCCTCGTTGCGCCACCGCGCCAGCTCCCAGACCAGTGTTTTGGGCACATCCTTGATCGGCGCGAAGCCACCGGCCGAGTCGCCGTACAGGGTCGAGTACCCGGTGGCGATCTCGCTCTTGTTGCCGGTCGTCAGCACCAGGTGGCCGTCGGCGTTGGAGAGCGACATGAGGACGACGCCGCGCACCCGGGCCTGAAGGTTCTCCGCGGCCAGTCCGGTCACCCGAAGGTCAGCCTGGAACGCATCCACCACCGGCTGGATCGGCACCGACCGTGCGTGCAGGCCCTGCCTCTTGACGAGGTCCTCCGCGTCGGCCACCGAGTGCCCGGAGCTGTACTCGCTCGGCATCAGCACCACGTGCACCGCCTCGGCGCCGGTCGCGTCGGCCGCGATGGTGGCGGTCAGCGCGGAGTCGATCCCGCCGGAGAGGCCGAGGATCACCGACCGGAAGCCGTTCTTGCGCACGTAGTCCCTTACTCCGGTCACCAGCGCCGCATAGACCTCTGCCAGCGGCGCCAGCCGGGGCCACACCGGGCCCGGGGCGGAGCCGGCGGGATCCGCGGGCGGCACGGAGTCCACGAACAGTGTGGGGTCCACGGGCACGCTGACCCGGTGGATCGTCATCGTCGTGCCGTCGTGGGCGTCGGCGGGCGTGTCCGCCGACGGGGCGCCCGGCCCGGCCGCAGGCAGGTCAAGATCCGCGACGACCAGCGCCTCCTCCAGCTGCGGCCCACGGGCCAGCAGCCGGCCGGCGGCGTCCACGATGATGGAGTCCCCGTCGAAGACGAGCTCGTCCTGGCCACCCATCATGTTGACGTAGGCCAGGGTGGCGCCGGCCTCGCGTGCGCGGCGAACGCACAGTTCCAGTCTCGCGTCGCCCTTCCCGCGCTCGTACGGCGACGCGTTCGGCACGACGAGCAGCCCCGCCCCAGCCCGGCGGGTGACCGCCACCGGGCCGCCGTCCTGCCACAGGTCCTCGCAGACGGCGGTGGCCACGTCCACGGCGGGCTCCGCCTGCCAGGGCTCCCCGCACGGCAAGCGGGCGACGGGCAGCCGGTCGCCGGGCAGGAAATAGCGGTACTCGTCGAACACGCCGTAGTTGGGCAGGTGGTGCTTGGCCGAGGTGACCAGCACCCGGCCACCGTGCAGCAGCGCCGCCCCGTTCACCGCGCCTTCGGCCGGCTGGCCGGGCCGGGGTGGGGGGCCGACGTGTCGGCCGAGGTACCCCGTCACGACGGCCGTGCCGCCGAGCCCGTCGTCCGCGAGCCGGGACGCGAGGGTGCCGAGTGCCTCGATCGACGCGTCGATGAAGGAGGCGCGCAGCGCCAGGTCTTCCACCGGGTACCCGGTGAGCATCATCTCCGGGAAGACCACCAGGCGTGCGCCGCGGCCCGCGGCGCGGCGGGTCCATTCCACGATCGCCGCCGCGTTCCCCGCCAGGTCTCCGACGGTTGAGTTGATCTGGGCAAGAGCGATCCTGAGCGTGGGCACGTTCTCAGCCTATGCCGGACGCCAGGCCCCGCCCGCGCCCGTGCCTGCCGCGGAGCCGTAACCGTGCCCCGGTGCGCACCCGGCCCGCCCACTTTCCATGATCAGGGAGCTTTCAGCGTATACGCATGAAAAGTCTTCATGATCATGCAGGGGCATCGATCCCGGGCCCGATGCTAGTGGCGGCGAGTCATGTAACTCGCAGGAAACACGGGCACGGCAGACTGGGGGAGACGGTGGCCGGAAGGCGGGGATACCGCGTCCGCGCGGCTGCCGCGCTCCACCCCGAACCCGTGAGGATAGGCATTCATGGACCGACAGGAAGAGTTCGTGCTCCGGACGCTTGAGGAGCGGGACATCCGTTTTGTCCGGTTGTGGTTCACGGATGTGCTCGGGTTCCTCAAGTCGGTCGCGGTCGCCCCTGCCGAGCTGGAGGGCGCGTTCGCGGAGGGGATCGGCTTCGACGGGTCGGCGGTCGAGGGGTTCGCCCGCGTCTACGAGGCAGACATGATCGCCAAGCCGGACCCCTCCACGTTCCAGCTGCTGCCCTGGCGCGGCGAGTCCGGGGTCGGCCGGATGTTCTGCGACATCCTGATGCCGGACGGCAGCCCGTCCTACGCCGATCCGCGGTGGGTGCTCAAGCGGGCGCTCGGCCACGCCGCGGAAATGGGGTTCACGTTCTACACCCACCCCGAGATCGAGTTCTTCCTGCTGAAGGAGAAGCCCGAGGCCGGCGCCAAGCCACAGCCGATCGACTCCGGCGGCTACTTCGACCACACCCCGCACAGCATCGCGCATGACTTCCGGCACGTGTCCATCCAGATGCTGGAGTCCATGGGCATCTCGGTGGAGTTCAGCCACCACGAGGGTGCGCCCGGGCAGCAGGAGATCGACCTGCGCTACGCGGACGCGCTCACCACCGCCGACAACATCATGTCGTTCCGCCTGGTCATGAAGGAGGTCGCGCTCCAGCAGGAGGTGTACGCGTCGTTCATGCCCAAGCCGTTCACCGACCATCCCGGCTCGGGCATGCACACGCACATGTCGCTGTTCGAGGGCGACCGCAACGCGTTCTTCGAGCCAGGGGCGGAGTTCCAGCTCTCCAAGCTGGGCCGCGCGTTCATCGCCGGGCTGCTCCGCCACGCGGCCGAGATCACCGCCGTCTGCAACCAGTGGGTGAACTCCTACAAGCGGCTCTGGGGGGCCGCCGGAAGCAGAGCCGGGGCGGGCGGGGAGGCCCCCGCGTACATCTGCTGGGGGCACAACAACCGTTCGGCGCTGATCCGGGTGCCCATGTACAAGCCGCAGAAGGGGAACGCGACCCGGATCGAGTTCCGGTCGCTCGACTCGGCCTGCAATCCGTACCTCGCGTTCGCGCTGATCCTGGCGGCCGGGCTGAAGGGGATCGAGGCGGGCTACCAGCTGCCGCCCGGCGCCGAGGACGACGTGTGGGCGCTCACCCCGGCCGAGCGCCGCGCCCTCGGCATTGACCCGCTGCCGCAGAGCCTGGACGAGGCGATCTCGGTCATGCAGAGCAGCGAGCTGGTGGCGGAAACCCTCGGCGAGCACGTCTTCGACTTCTTCCTGCGCAACAAGCGCGAGGAGTGGAGCGAGTACCGCCACCAGGTCACCGAGTTCGAGCTGGACCGCTACCTGCCGATCCTGTGAACGGCGCCGGCATGCCGCTCCCGGGCGGGGTGTCCGTGGGGCACTGGACCGACGCGGACGGCCGCACCGGCTGCACGGTCGTCCTGGTGCCGGACGGCGCCGTGGGCGGGGTGGACGTGCGCGGCGGCGCGCCGGGCACGCTGGGCACCGACGCGCTCCGGCCGGGCAGGCTCGTCGAGCGGGTGCACGCCATCCTGCTGACCGGCGGCAGCGCGTTTGGCCTGGACGCGGCCACCGGGGTCATGCGCTATCTCGAAGAGCGTGGCGCGGGATTCGCGATCGGCAGCGCCCGGGTGCCGATCGTGGCCGGGGCGGTCATCTTCGACCTGCTCGTTGGGGACCCGCGTGCCCGGCCGGACGCGGCGGCCGGTTACGCCGCGTGCCGGGCGGCGACGGGCCGTCCCGCGGTCGGGGCGGTCGGCGCGGGCACCGGCGCGACCGTCGCCAAGGCCGGTGGCGGACGGCGGCGCCCCGGCGGCATCGGGATCGCGGGCGCGGCCGCGGGCCCGGCCACCGTCGCGGTGGTCATGGTGGCGAACAGCGCGGGCGCGATCTGGGACGACGTGCGCCACGAGTGGGTCGCGCCGCTGGAACCAGGGGAGCGCGCACCGGGGGAGGGCGCACCGGGGGAGGGCGCACCGGGGGAGGGCGCACCGGGCCCGGCCGCCGGCGCCAACACCACGATCGGCGTGGTGGTCACCGACGCGGAACTGACCAGGGAGCAGGCCAACCGGGTGGCAGCGGTCGCGCACGACGGCATCGCCCGCGCGGTGCGCCCGGCCCACACCAGGGTGGACGGCGACACGATCTTCTGCCTGGCCACGGGGGCCGTGGCCGCGCCGCCCGGCGCCGAACGAGCGCTCGTGCTGGCCGACCTGGTCGAAACGGCCGCCGCCGACGCCGTTGCCCGGGCGATAGCCGAAGGCGTCCGGGAAGGTGGGCGGCCCGGGGGCTGAGCGCCGCCAGACCCGGGGCGGGCCCGAAGGCCGCGCCGCCCAACTGACACCGCGTGCGTCGCGTTTGGGCCTTGTCCGGCGTTCCTTCCGTTAAAGGGGTGTAGATGTGGTGAACGCTGGCACCCACCTGACGGTCCCGCCGATTCGGAGGTCCGCATGCCTGACCGGTTCGCGGCCGCTGATGCCCTGGCCGAGAGCTTCCAGCGGCGCGGTGGGCAGCCGGGCGTGGCGTACGGGATCGTGGCCGACGGCCACCTGGCGCATGCCGGCGGGTTCGGCGAACGGTGGCTGGGCGGGCCCGCGCCGGGCGCGGGGACGGTCTTCCGGATCGCGTCGATGACCAAGAGCTTCACGGCGGCGGCGGTGCTGGCGCTGCGGGACGAGGGCCGCCTGGCCCTCGACGACCTGGCCGAGAAGTTCGTGCCGGAGTTGCGCGGCCTGGCGCTGCCGAGTCCCGACTCGCCGCCGCTCTCCATCCGGCACTTGCTGACCATGACGGCGGGATTCCCGTCCGATGATCCCTGGGGGGACCGCCAGCAGGGGCTGGCGCTGGCTGAGTTCTCCGCGTTGCTGGCCGGCGGCCTGAGCTTCGTGTGGGCGCCCGGGACCAGGTTCGAGTACTCCAACCTGGGCTACGCGATCCTCGGCCGGGTCATCACCGCGGCCTCCGGCAGCGCCTACCCCGACTTCGTGCGGGACCGGCTTCTGCGCCCGCTGGGACTGGCCGGGACCGGGTACGAGGCGGCGGAATTCGATGGCGCGGAGCTGGCGCGCGGGCACCACCGCGTGCCGGGTGGCTGGGTTGAGCTCGTGCCAGATGGCTGCGGGGCGTTCGCCCCGATGGGCGGGGTGTTCAGCTGCGTGGTCGATCTGGCGCGGTGGGTGAGCGGCTTCGCGGGCGCCTTTCCGCCCGGTGAGCCGGATGCAGGCGGAGCGCATCCGCTGGCGCGCGCGACCAGGCGGGAGATGCAGCTGCCGCAAGTGGCCGTGGTGCCGCCGGCGCTGGCCCGGCTGCCGGCCGACCCCCTCGGCGGCGGCCCGCTGAGCTACGGGTTCGGGCTGTTCGTCGAGGAGGACCCGGTCCGGGGACGGGTCGCCAGCCACAGCGGCGGCTACCCGGGGTTCGGCAGCAACATGCGTTGGCACCTCGAGACCGGGACCGGGGTGATCGTCCTGGCGAACAGCACCTACGCGGCCGCACACTCGCTGGCGGCCAGCCTGCTCGACGTCGCCCTCGAGCAGCGCCCGCCCGCCTGGACGGCGCGCCGGCGGGCAGCGGGCGAGCGGGCCGCGGTGCGCCACGCTGCCGCGTCGGCCGGGCCGGGCGGGGTGGCCGGGCCGTGGCCGGCGACACTGGCGGCGCAGCGGGAGGCGAACAAGCTGCTGTACAGGTGGAACAACGGGCGGGCGAACCGGCTGTTTTCGGAGAACGTCGCGCGCGATGAGCCGTATCCGGAGCGCCGCCGCCGGGCCGAGCTGGTCCGCGAGCGGATCGGCGTGTTCGCCGAGGACAAAAAGCGGCCGGCCGAGTTCGATTCGCCCGCGCACTGCCGGTGGTGGCTGCGGGGTGAGCACGGTGTCGTCCAGGCCGAGCTCACGCTCACCCCGGAGCGTCAGCCGCGGGTCCAGTCGCTGACGCTGGCCGTGCCGCCTGCGGCGGACGCCCCGCTGCGGCGGGTGCTCGACGCCGTTGTCTCGTTGCTGAACTCCGGTGCCCCCGAATGGCCGGCCGCCCTGCCGGTGTCCGGCCCGGTCGCCACCCCGCTCCTTTTGCGCCAGCTCCGGATGGCGGGTGCCTGGGCCGGCCGGTGCCGCCCGGGTGCCTACCGCGCGGGCAACGGCGAGAGGAGCACCACCGTGGAGCTGGACGGCGAGACGGCCAGGCTGGTCCTGACGGTGGAGGTGGACGCCGCCGGCCACCTGCGGCAGGCAGACATCACGCTGAGCCCCTGACCGCCGGAATGCCGGTCAGGTACGCGGCCCGGGCGACCAGGGCGTGACGGGGCGCTCGCCGCGCCGGCCGTCGAGCACCACGTCAACGCGCTCGTTGAAGAACGCGACGAGCCCGCCGACGCGCGCCGCGTCGGCAAGCGGCTCCTGATAGAACCAGGCGAGGTCGGGGATGAGCCGCCCGCCGACGCTGGCCGACAGGTACGACGCGCGTCCCTTGTAGGCGCAGTAGGTCTGGGTGTCGCTCGGCACCAGTTCGGCGACGACGTCGGCGCGGGGCAGGTAGTAACGGGTCGGGAGCATGGTCTCGAAGAGCAGCATCGGCCGGGAAGACTCGGCCAGGACCTCGCCATCGGCTTCCAGGCGGACGCGCCGCGAGCTGGCGAGGACGTCGATCCGGTGGAAGGGGTCGCGTGGGTGGGCCACGATCGGCTCATCTTCCTCGGACCAGCCGTCGAAGGCACGGAAGTCGAGGAGGACGTAACCGGCGAGGTCCGGGTCGGCGAGCCGCAGCCCCGCTCCCGGTCTGCTCTGGCCGCCGGCCCGCACGTCCACCGCCTCGCCGTCGGCGGTGTGCGCGCTGAACGGGACCGACGGGTCCAGCACCGGCCTCGCGAACACGTCGGGGAGCAGAACGCCGGCCTCCGTCCCGCCGTCCCCCGCACGCGCGGCCGCCGGCACGAGCTCGGCGTGGATGTCGGCCGCCGGAACCGCGTAGGAAGGCACGATCCGGCGCGGCTCCCACACCAGCGCGGCCCGGGTGCTGTCGACGACGGTCGTACCCCCGAGCGTGGCGCGAACCCGCTTGGCCGTCGGTTCGTGCCGCAACTGGCCGATCCCGCTCGCCAGCAAACCCCGCATCTGAGTGCTCATCCCGTGTCCTTTCACTGCGTTGCCTGCTTCCAGCATGATTCATGACGTTTTCGGCCGGCATCGGGGGCACCGGGCCCGCCGGCCGGCATCGACTCGATCCTGCGCTTCGCCGACGGCGGCCGCGATCGCTAACGTGCTGTCGTGAGCATGCCGCGCCGGACCACGCCGAGCGCCCGGCTGGCCAGGATGGGGTTCGCCGACCCCGCCCGGGCCGAGCGGCTGGCCAGCAGGGATCTTGCACTCGATATCGACGGGGACGACGCTGAGCTGTTGGCGGCGCTCGCCGCCGCGGCCGACCCGGATCTTGCGCTCGCGGCCCTGGCCCGGATGCCCCGCGATGCCGGCCTGCTCAGCGCCCTGCGCACGGACGCCGGCCTGCGCAGGCGGCTGGCCCTGGTACTCGGGGCCAGCGTGGCGCTCGGCGACCACCTCGCGCGGCACCCGGAAGGGTGGCGCCTGCTGCGCGGCCCCGAGCCGCTGACCCGGCCGTCCGCCGGGGAGCTGCGCGCGGCCCTCTTGGCCGCCACGGGGGCGGACCCGCGCGCGCCGGAGCCGGTGGCGGCGACCGCGCCGCCGTCGGGGCCAGCCGGGCAGGCCGGTGCCGATCAGGTGCGCCGGGATGGCGGTCCGGCCGCCGCGCTCCGGGTCGCCTACCGCCAGCGGCTGCTGCACCTGGCCGCCAGGGACCTGACGGGCCAGACGCCGCTCGACGACGTTGCCGCCGAGCTGGCCGACCTGGCGGCGGCGGCGCTGGAGGCGGCGCTCGCGATCGCCCGCTCGCAGCAGCCGGCCGGCGCGGTGCCCTGTCGGCTGGCGGTCATCGCGATGGGCAAATGCGGCGGGCGTGAACTCAACTACGCCAGCGACGTGGATGTGATCTTCGTCGCCGAGCCGGCGGAGGGCGCCGCGGGCGGTGACGGGAACGGCGCCGCGCTGCGCGCCGCCACCCAGCTCGCGGCGGCCCTGATCCGGGTGTGCTCGCAGAGCACACCGGAGGGCATCCTGTTCCCGGTCGACCCGAACCTGCGTCCGGAGGGCCGCGACGGCCCGCTCGTGCGGACGCTGGCCAGCCACCGGGCTTACTACGAGCGCTGGGCGAAGACATGGGAGTTCCAGGCGCTGCTCAAGGCCCACCCGGTGGCCGGCGACCCCGGGCTCGGCGCCGCGTACGCGCAGGCCATCACGCCGCTGGTCTGGCAGGCGTCCCAGCGCGACAACTTCGTCGAAGACACCCGCGCGATGCGCCGCCGGGTGGTCGGGACCCTGTCCGCGGGGCAGGCCGGCCGCCAGCTCAAGCTGGGGCCTGGCGGGCTGCGCGACATCGAGTTCGCGGTGCAGATGCTCCAGCTGGTGCACGGCCGCGGCGACGAGTCGATCCGCGACCCGGCCACCCTGCCCGCGCTGGCGGCGCTCGCCGAGGGCGGATATGTGGGCCGGGACGACGCCGCCAGCCTCGCCGCCGCCTACCGGTTCCTGCGCTCGGTCGAGCACCTGCTCCAGCTGCGCCAGCTGCGCCGCACCCACACCCTGCCGGACGATCCGGCCGTGCTGCGCAGGCTCGGCAGGGCGCTGCGGGACGCCGCCGAGGGCGCGGACCCGGCAGCGCCCGCGCCGGGCCGCTCGCCGTCGCGGGCCGACCCGGCCGCTGAGCTTAGCGCCGCCTGGCGCCAGCAGGCTGCCGAGGTCCGCCGGCTGCACGAGAAGCTCTTCTACCGGCCGTTGCTTGACGCGGTGGCCCGGCTGCCGGATGAGGTGGCCAGGCTGACGCCGGAGGCGGCGCGGGCCCGGCTGGAGGCACTCGGCTATGCCGACCCGGCCGGGGCGCTGCGCCACATCGAGGCGCTCACCTCCGGCGTCTCGCGCCGGGCGGCGATCCAGCGCACCCTGCTGCCGGTGATGCTGGGCTGGTTCGCCGACGCCGCCAGGCCCGATGCGGGGCTGCTCGGGTTCCGCCAGGTCAGTGACGCCCTCGGCAACTCGCCCTGGTACCTGCGGCTGCTGCGGGACGACACCGCGGTCGCCCGCCGGATGGCCCGGGTCCTCGCCGCCAGCCGGTACGCGACCGATCTGCTGCTGCGGCAACCGGAGATGGTGGCCATCCTGGGCGAGAACGCCGAGCTCGCCCCGCGCCCGGCTGCCGACCTGCGCGCGGAGGCCGCAGCGGCGGCGCGCATGCACGCCGGCCCTCCGGACGCGGTGGCGGCGGTACGGGCGCTGCGCCGTCGCGAACTCCTCCGGACGGCCACCGCGGACCTGCTGGGTCTGTCGGCGGTCGAGGAGACTGGGGAGGCGCTGACCGCCGTGGCCGGGGCGACAGTGAGCGCCGCGCTGCAGGTGGCCATCAGGACGGCCGAGGCCGGCCAGGGCCCGCTGCCCACCCGGCTGTGCGTTGTGGCGATGGGCCGCTTCGGCGGGCACGAGACCGGCTACGGCAGCGACGCCGACGTGATGTTCGTGCACGATCCCGCGGCCGGTGCCGATGAGCAGGACGCCACACGGGCCGCGCACGCGGTGGCCGAAGACCTGCGGGCGCTGCTAGCCCGCCCCGCGCCCGACCCGCCCTTGCTGATCGACCCTGGGCTGCGGCCCGAGGGCAAGCAGGGCCCGCTGGTGCGCACCCTGGCTTCCTACCGCGCCTACTACGAGCGCTGGTCGGTTCCCTGGGAGGCCCAGGCGCTGCTGCGGGCCGAGCCGGTCGCCGGCGACGTCCAGCTGGGCACCCGGTTCACGGCCCTGGCGGACGAGTTCCGGTATCCGGCGGGAGGCATCCCCGACGATTTCGTCCGGGAGATCAGGCGCATCAAGGCGCGGATGGAAGCAGAACGAATGCCGCGGGGCGTCGACCCGGCGCTTCATCTCAAGCTGGGCCCGGGCGGGCTGGCGGACGTGGAGTGGGTCGTGCAGCTGCTGCAGCTCAGGCACGCGCACGCGGTACCGGAGCTGCGGACGACGCGCACGATGGCCGGGCTGGTCGCGGCGGCCACGGAGGGGCTGGTGGAGGAGGCCGACGCGGCCGCGCTGGCCGCCTCGTGGCGGCTGGCGGCACGGATCAGGGACGCGACCGTCCTGGTCCGGGGACGCCCATCGGACATGCTGCCCACCCGCCAGCCCGAGCTGGCGACGGTGGCCTCGGTACTCGGGTACGCGCCCGAGGCCTACCAGGACGTTGAGCAGGATTACCGGCGGGCGGCCCGGCGGGCGCGCGCGGTGATGGAGCGCCTGTTCTACGGCTGAGGCATGGTCAGCAGCGGCCGTTGGCGCGCAGCACGTGGAGTGCATCCATGGTCACGGCGCCGCGCCACTCGCGCTCGGCCGCGGGGGACCAGGCCTGCCAGTTGAACATCCAGCCGCCGTCGTCGAGCTGGGAGGCAACCAGGTGGTCGAGGTGAGCGCTGATCACCGCCGGGTCGAACAGCTCCCGGGCAACGGAGTCCGGCAGCGGGGCGAGGTCGAGCGGCGTCATGACCTCACCGGGAGCGCCCGGCTCCAGTGGTACCAGGTCCAGGATCACCGGCCCCAGCCGCCTGGCGGCCGCGCGGGCCCGGTCCCGGTCCGGCACGTGGTCCAGGAACCGCAGCACCCCGCGCATGTCGTACGGGCCGGCGCTGGTGAGGGAGCCGATCCGGGACCAGAGCAGCACCGTCGCGCCGTCCAGCCACGGGTGCTTGATCCCGCGCGCGAGCAGGGTGCCAGCGATCAGCCCGGTGGAGATGAGCGAGGGCGGCGCCCCGTCCTCGGGCACCCACCAGGGCGCATGCGGCCAGCCCGCGATCGAGGGATCGACGAACACCGCCCCGCCCGGCTCCGGCGCGTGCGCGGTCAGCCACGCGCACGCGCCCTCGGCCAGCTCGTCGTCCCACGCGTCTGCTTCGTGCAGGGTGCGCAGCCCGAACTCGATGGCTATCGGCTGGCTGCCGGGACAGCGCCCGTCCGGCTCCAGGGCGTGCCCGAACCCGCCGTCGGGGTTGCGGCAGGCGGCGACCGCGTCCCGGACCGGGAGCGGCCCGCCGCCCCTGAACACGCGCTCGAAATGCCGCCGTTCGAGTACCCGCGCGTTGGCGGCCAGGTATTGCTCGGCGGCGTCGATGTCAGGTTTGGCCATGCGTTCAGCACAGCACGCGGGGCGGGCGCCGTCTTGAACGAAACGGACGTACCCCGGTGCCAGACTGGTGCCATGGAGTGGACGCCGCGCGACCTGAGCCCGCCGGGCGGCGCGGACCCGCCGGGCGGCGACGGCCGGACGGGCGGCGAGGGCCACATGGGCGGCGATGGCCAAACGGGCGGCGAGCACCGGGCGCCGCACCCGGTGTGGGAGCCGGGCTACCGGGAGTGGGCGCCGCCCCCGGAGCTTGCCGGCTCGGTGGCGTGCTTGTGGACACGGGTTGCCCCGCCCGGTGACGAGGCCGGGCACACCCTGGTCCTGCCGGATGCCTGCTGCGACCTGATGTGGCAGAGCGGCCGTGGGGCCTTTGTGGCAGGGCCCGACACCGCGCCCTGGCCCTCCGCGCTGCCCGCGGGGACGTTCCTTGCCGGGGTGCGGCTGCGGCCGGGCGCCGGCGGGCCAGCCCTCGGCCTGCCCCTGTCCGGTCTGCTCGACCAGCGGGTCGGTGTTCGCGACCTCGGAACCCGTTTTGGTGCCCGGCTGGCCGGGCTGCTGGAGCCCACGCTTACCCCAGCGGTGGCGCTGCGGCTGCTGGCCGGTGCGGTGGGCGACCTCGCCCTGGAAAGCCCGGCCGATCCGCTGGTCACGGAGGCCGCCCGGCTCCTCGCCGGGCCCGGTGCCCAGGCCGGTGACGTCGCCGCCCGGCTGGGAGTGGGCGAGCGCCAGCTGCTCCGCCGGTGCCGCGCGGCCGTCGGGTACGGGCCGGCGACGCTGCGGCGGGTGCTGCGGTTCCGGCGGTTCGTCACCCGCATCGACGCCGGGCCGGGCGGCCCGGATCTGGCCCGGCTGGCTGCCGAGACCGGCTACGCCGATCAGGCACACCTCAGCCGTGAGTGCGTCCGGCTGGCCGGCCTGCCGCCGACCGCCCTGGCGATGCACCGTCGGCCGGCCGCGTGAGCCGCGGCGCGGCAGCGGCCGGCCCGGCCCCGTCACCGGCGCTGGTCGCCCGCGGGCGGGGCATCCCGGATGCGGCCATCACGCGGCTCTTGCCGGGATCACTTGAAGCTTGCATGCCTTGACAGCTATATAACTGACAAGGCATGCTAGCTCGGTATGGCCGCTCTTTTCGAGGTCCTCGCGGAGGCGCACCGGCGCTCGATTCTCGATCTCCTGCGCGAATCGGAGCGCAGCGTGACGGACCTTGTCGGTGTGCTCGGTGTGAGCCAGCCGGCCGTGTCGAAGCACCTGCGGGTGCTTCGGGAGGCGGGCCTGGTCACCGCGCGCTCGGATGCCCAGCGCCGCCTGTACCGGCTGCGGCCCGAGCCGCTGCGGGCCGTCGACGAGTGGCTTGAGCCGTACCGCCAGCTCTGGGCGGCCAGCCTGGATGCCCTGGAGCGGCACCTCGATTCCATGCCAGACGGCGGCGGCCCGCCATAGCGCGCCGCGCGACAGGGAGGACGATCCCGTGGACGTTCACGTCAATGACCAGGCCGACGGCCGGCTCGACCGGCCGGGCGACCAGTGGCAGGTGCGCTTCACGCGCAGGCTTGCCCACCCCCGGGAAAAGGTGTGGCGGGCCCTCGCCGAGCCAGGGCACCGCGATGCCTGGTTCCCGCAGCTGATCGAGGCCGACAGTGGCTGGGTGCCCGGCGCTCCGCTGAGATTCGTCAGCGACGACATGCCGGAGGCGACCTTCGACGGCGAGCTGCTCGTCTACGACCCGCCCCGGACGCTCGCAATGCGATGGGGGAAAGACCTGCTGCGATTCGAGCTGGCGGCCGACGGCGACGACACCATCCTCACCCTCATCAACACGCTGGCAGAGCCGGGCACGGCAGCGCGGACCGCGGCTGGCTGGCACACGTGCCTCGACACCCTCGCCTACGCGCTGGCCGGCCAGGATCCACCGTGGACCGGGGAGGAGCGCTGGCGCATCGTCCACCCGTCGTACGCCAGCCATTTCGGCCCGGAGGCGTCCGCCATCGGCCCCCCGGCCGGTCACCCAGTGCTGGACACGAACACCTAGCGTCCGCCCCGGCTGCCGTCGGCCCGCTCGCGCGGCCGCGGGCAGCGTTCCGCTGGGCGACCCGGCATCGGCCCGGCTGGCGTCGCCGGTGACTCCGCCAGCAGGCACGCCGGGCCGGACGACCCGGTGTGCGCCATACTGGGGTCGGAGGTGCCGCCTGCGCGCCTCCGCCGGGCCTGACCGGAAGGATGCTCGTGGCGCGGATGGGCCAGCTGACGCGGGCCGCCCGGTGACGGGCAGGCTCACCCGCCGGCCGGGCGGGGCGGTTCGGCTGCGTGCGCTGCTGGATTCCGGGCAGACCATCGTGGCGCCGGGAGCGTTCGATCCGCTGGCGGCCCGGCTGGTCGAGGAGGCCGGGTTCCCGGCCGTGTACATGACCGGGTTCGGGACGTCGGCCGCGCTGATCGGGCGGCCGGACGTCGGCCTGCTGACCATGACCGAGATGGCCGCCAACGCCGGGCGGATCGCCGACTGCGTCGACATCCCGGTGATCGCCGATGCCGACACCGGCTACGGCAACCCGCTGAACGTGATCCGCACCGTCGGCGCGTACGAGGCGGCGGGGGTCGCCGGGATTCACGTTGAGGACCAGGTGGCCCCCAAGAAGTGCGGCCACATGGAGGGCAAGCTTGTCATCCCGGCACCGGAGATGGCGGCGAAGGTCAGGGCCGCGGTCGAGGCGCGCACGCAGCCCGAGTTGGTGATCATCGCCCGCACCGACGCACGCGCGGTGGAGGGCCTGGAGCTGGCCCTGGAGCGTGCGCGGATGTACCGCGAAGCCGGAGCCGACGCGCTGTTCATCGAGGCTCTCGTGAGCGAGGCGGAGGTCCAAGAGGCGGCCCGCGCCTTCCCCGGAGTGCCGCTCCTGTTCAACTGGGCGGAAGGCGGCAAGACCCCACCGGTCAGCCTCGCGCGGCTCACCGAGCTGGGATACCGGATCGTGATCTTCCCGATCAGCACGCTGCTCGCGGCCACCGCCGCGATGCGGGCGATATTGCGGGAGATCGCCAGCTCCGGCACCCCGGCGGCGGCCATGGCGGACCTGCCCACGTTCGGGGAGTTCGTCGACTTCATCGGCCTGCCGCAGGTGCGCGAGGCTGAACGGCGCTACGCCACCTAGGCAGGGGCAGGCGGCCCGCCGCGCCGGGTGCTGTCCGGGATCAGCGGGCAGTGTGGCTGTGGGATCAGCGGGCGGTGGCTGCCCGGGATGAGCGGGCATTGAGCCGGCCGCTGATCCGGCCCGCGGTCATGCCCGCTTTGCCGGATACCCTGGCCGTCCGGGTCGCCAGCGCCACGTCACGGCGCGCGGCCTGGGCTGCGTGGCGGCCGCGCCAGGCGAGCGAGGGCTGCCCGGCGGTGTCCGCCGCGGTGATCAGCAGGCCGCCGAAGATGGCGAGGTTCTTGAGGAACTGGATGCGCTGCTGCGCCCGGTCCTGCTCGTTGTCGGCCTCCCAGAACCTGTGCCCGGCGACGGTGGTGGGCACCAGCGTGGCCGCGATCGCCAGGGCCGACAGCCGCGGCCATATGCCGAGGGCCAGCAGCGAGCCGGCGGTGAACTGGATGGCACCGTTGAGGCGCACGGCCTCCTCGGTCTGGTCCGGGACGACGGGCACGTGTTCGGCCAGCGGCCGCACCACCCGCTCCGCCCTGGCGGCAACCCGCTCGGGGTTGGTCATGGTGGCATAGCCCTGGATGGCGAAGATCGACGCCAGCAGGGGGCGTGCGACGGCTCTCAGTACGGTCATGGACCGGTCTTGCCCGGCCTGCACTCCTTGTAACGTCCGTGTGTCATCCGCGGCCGCGGCCGTGGTACGGACCGGGTGATCCTCGTGCTCAGGGCCGGTCGGTGTGGGCCGAGCGCGGGACGAGCTGCTTGTTGTGCAGGACCTCGAGGACCACGCTGCCGTCGACGGTCTCCTTCTCGACCAGCCGCGCCGCCAGCCAGTCCAGCTCCTCGCGGTGGTCGTTCAGCATGGCCACTGCCCGCTCCTCGGCCTCCCGCAGCAGTCGCGCGACCTCCTCGTCCACGACCCGCTGGGTCTCCTCGGAGTACGGTCTTCGCAACCCGTCCTGGATGGGCCCGCCGAGATACTGGGGAGAATCGGAGCCGTAGCCGACCGGCCCGAGCGCGGACGAGAGGCCGAACTCCCGCACCATCCGGATCGCCAGCTGGGTGGCCTCCGCCAGGTCGTTCGCGGCACCGGTGGAGCCGTGGCCGAACACCACCAGCTCGGCCGCCCTGCCGCCCAGCCGCACAGCGAGCAGGTCGTTCAGGTACTCCTCGCTGTAGAGATGGCGCTCGGCCTCGGGAAGCTGGTGGGTCGCGCCGAGCGCCATGCCCGCCGGCAGGATCGTCACCTTCTCCACCGGGTCCGCGTGGGGGCTCAGCGCCGCGACCAGCGCGTGCCCCGACTCGTGCACGGCAACCGACTGCTTCTCCTCGGGCAGTAGCACGTTCGAGGGCTCCCGGCGGCCCAGCAGCACGCGGTCCCTGGCCGCGTCGAGGTCGGCGGCGGTGATCGTGGTCCGGTTGTCGCGGACCGCGTTGATCGCCCCCTCGTTGATCAGGTTGGCCAGGTCGGCGCCGGAGAACCCCGGGGTGCCCCGTGCGATGATGGACAGGTCCACGCCCGGGGCCACCTTCTTGCCCTTGGCGTGCACGGCCAGGATCGCGGTGCGCTCGCTCTGGTTGGGCAGCGGCACGATCACCTGCCGGTCGAAGCGCCCCGGCCGCAGCAGGGCAGGGTCGAGCGACTCGGGCCGGTTGGTGGCAGCGAGCACGACGATCCCGCTGGTCTGGTCGAAGCCGTCCATCTCCGACAGCAGCTGGTTCAGGGTCTGCTCGCGCTCATCGTTGCCGCCGATGGCGGCGCCGCCGCGGCGCCCGCCGATCGCGTCGATCTCGTCGATGAAGATGATGGACGGAGCACGCCGGCGCGCGTCGGCGAACAGGTCCCGGACCCGGGACGCGCCGACGCCGACGAACAGCTCCACGAACGCCGATCCGGTCACCGACAGGAACGGCACGTCCGCCTCCCCGGCCACCGCCCGGGCGATGAGGGTCTTGCCGGTACCGGGCGGGCCGACCATGATCACGCCACGCGGGCCGGTCGCGCCCACCGCCGCGTACCGCGATGGGTCGCGCAGGAAGTCCACGACTTCGCTGACCTCCTGCTTCACGCCGTCGTACCCGGCTACGTCGCTGAAGTGGGTGGTGGGCCGCTCCGCCTCGATCACCTGGGTGCGCGACCGGCCGAAGCCGCCGATGCCCCCGGCCAGCGACCGCTGCGCCGCCCGGCCGGTCCAGACGAACAGGCCCACGATCAGGAGCAGCCAGATCAGGCTCGGCAGCAGGGTCAGCAGCAGGTTACCGCCGGCCTGGGTGGCGGTGATCTGGACATTGTGGGTCGTGAGCTGTTCGGTAATCGGAGCCCGGTTCAGCGCGACCGGCAGGCGGCTCGTGAACTCCGTGCCGTTGGTGAGCTTCCCCGTCACCGCACCGGCGCTGTCGATCGTGACCGACTTCACCTCGCCGCTGTTCACCTTGTTCTGGAACGTGGTGAACGAGTACTGGGTCGTGGGACTGCTGCGGAAGAAAGACGGCCAGAACAGCAGGGCCAGCAGGATCAGGATCCCGATCGGCATCAGCCAGCGCCGCCAGGTCGGCGGCTGCTGGGGCGTGGGCTTTGGCGGTTCCCTGGGCGGCCCCGGGTCGACCGAGCGCGACAGGTGCCTACGGTCCAGCCGGATTCGCGTGATCATCGCGTCTGCTCTCCTTTACGCCGGGCGCTTTCCGATGCCGCCTGGCTTGGGAAACCGCCCAGATGCCAGTGTGCTACCCGTCACGGGCTACCGCCACCAGCGCGCCGCCAGGGCTGCCCACATTGCCGGCCGACCGTGCCGCACGCCGCTACCTCCGACCGGGTTCCCAGCTGAAGAAACGCAGCGCCAGCGCCATCCCGGCCAGGCCCCAGGCGGCGACCACCAGCACGTCGGTCCAGTGGAAGGCGGTCCCGAGGAACCCGGCCTGCATCCCGTCGGCGAAGTGCTTGACCGGGAAGATCCGGGCTACCCACAGGATCCAGTCCGGTGTGTCGTTTCCGAACGGGATGAAGATCCCGGACAGGAAAAGCAGCGGCAGGATCGTCGCGTTGACGATGGCCGCCGAGGCGTCGGCGTTGGGGATCACAGCGGTGATCGCGAGCCCGAGCGCGCAGAACGCTGCCGCGCCGACGACGAGCATCACCAGGAACCGCAGCAGGGTGATCCCGGTCGGGATGTCCGCGCTGTAGAACGCCCGGCCGAAGGCGGCCGTGATCACTACCAGGATCACCGAGATGAACAGCGCGTGGATCACCCTGGCGCCGAGGAACGACCCGCTGGGCAGGGGTGTCCCGTTGATCCGCTTCAGCACCCCGGAGTCGCGCTGGATGGTGGTCTGGATCGCGATGTTGTTGAAGCAGGCCGTGATCACCGCGAAGGACGCCATCGAGGCCACGTAGTAAGTCGCCGAGTTCACCGACCGGGCGCCGATGTGCACGGTGTAGTGGCCGAGCAGCGAGGTGAAGATCACCAGGAACAGGAGCGGGAACGCGAAGGTGAAGAACGCCGACGCCGGGTTGCGCCAGAACGATTTATTGACATAACGCACCTGCGAGGCGGTCAGGGTCGCCGCGCTCATGCCGCGCCCCCCTCGCCGCCGCCGCGCCGCTCCCCGGTCAGCGACAGGTACACGTCCTCAAGCGACGGCCTGGTCACCTCAAGCCCGTCCAGGCTGATCTTGTTGTCGAGCGCCCACGCGGTGAGCCGGTGCAGCGCCTCGGTGACGTCGTCGGGGGTGAACTCGGTAAATCCGTCGGCCCCGGCAGGCCCGGCCAGCCCGGCCGGGGGAGTGACGCCGCCGGGCAGGCGGTAGCGGACCCGCGCCTTGGCCAGTTCCCGGTTGGCGAGCGTGGCCGGGTCGCCCTCGGCGACGATGCGCCCGGCGGCGATCACCGCCACGCGGTCCGCCAGGAACTGCGCTTCGTCCATGTAATGGGTGGTCAGCAGGACGGTCTTGCCGAGCGTGGCCAGATTCTTGATCACCTGCCAGGATTCGCGCCGCGCAGCGGGGTCGAACCCGGTCGTCGGCTCGTCGAGGAACAGCAGTTCCGCGTTGCCGGCCAGGGCGATCGCCACGTCCAGCCGCCGCTGCTGCCCCCCGGACAGCTTGTTGACCCGGGAGTCGCGCTTGGCTTCCAGGCCGACTAGCTCGATCACCTCGTCCACCGGCCTGGGATCGGGATAGAAGCCGGCGTACATCCGGACCGTCTCGCTGACCGTCAGGTACGGCTCCACCCCGGTGGACTGCAGGACGATGCCGATGCGGCTCTTCAGCTGCGCCCGCTGCCGGCCGGGATCCGACCCGAGCACGGTCACCTCGCCGCCGTCGCGGGTGCGGTACCCCTCGAGGATCTCCACCGTGGTGGTCTTCCCCGCTCCGTTCGGCCCGAGCAGCGCGAAGATCTCGCCGCGGCGGATGTCCAGGTCGACCCCGTCCACGGCGCGAACGCCCGAGTAGGTCTTCACCAGCCCGCGCACGTGCACCGCCAGCGGCCCGCCGCCCTCCGCGTGACCGCCGGGGGCGTCCCCGGGCCGGGCCTCGCCCGGCAACGTCGTCATGCCATCACCCGCCCGCTCCCGCGCGCCTACATTCGCGCATCATTATGGCCCTGCGGGCCTTGTGGCGCCGGCCTGCCGCGACGGTGCCGCGGAATCTGTGATCATGACATCGCTGTCGTCAGGTGTGCATCAAACCCATGATCACGCCAGCGTCCGGGGCCCCGATCACGGACCGGGGTGGGCGTCCTGGAAGCGGTCCACGACGGCGCTCACCGTGAGCGCGGTGCTGGCGCCGATGCCCGCGCCGACGATCGTGTCACCGGGGTAGTGGACGCCCGTATGGACCCGTGAGTATGCCACCGCCGTGGCAAGGATATTGAGCGCCAGCGCCAGCCCGGGCAGGTCACGGCCCACCGCCGAGGCGAAGGCGAACGCCGATGCCGAGTGCCCCGACGGAAACGACGTCGAGCCGGGCATCTTGACATGCCGTTCGCCGGGCACTCCCGCGCCGGCACGGTCCGGCCGCCGCCGGGTGTACACGGACTTGATGCCCAGGTTGACCACCGCCGAGGTGACCCCGATGGACAGCACCCCGCGCAGTGCTGCCCGGCGCCCGGCGCGCCCCCCAAAGATGGCGAGGGCGGCCGCGATCGTCAGCCAAAGCTTGGAGTTGTCCGCCGCGCGGGAAAGGCGCCGGGTCGGCTCGTCCAGCGCCGGGGTCGGCGTCGAGGCGATCGCCGCGTACACGGCGCGGTCCACGGCTCCGAGCTGACGCAGTCCCGCCTCGAGCCGCCGCCATTGCGGAGTGTCGTCCGCCGGAAGCCGGTCGGCCAGCCAGTCGGCCCCGGCCACGGTGCTGGCCGTGGGCCGCTCGCCAGCGCCCTCGGTGACCATCGGCGTATGTTAACACCCGGACCCGGCGGCCGCCCTGCCCGCCCGCGGCCGCCCTGCATGCCTCCGGCCGCCGTGCCGGCCTGCGCCGGGCTGCTGGGTCTATTCGGCGACGCGCGGAGCCGGGCCCGGCTCATGTTGGGCAACCCGCAGGCAGGCTCTGATCGGGAGGTGATCCGAGCCGACCGGGGGAAGTACCTCGCCCTCGGCGGCCCTGACGGCCCTGCCGGTGAGCATGTGGTCGAGCTGCACCAGCGGGCGGCCAGCGGGGAAGGTCCGGCCCCGCACGGCGAGGGAGTACCCGACCGCGACGCCGCTGACCGGGCCGGGCATGTTGAGGTCGCCGGCGATCACGGTGGGCGCGGTGCTCGCCGCCAGGTGCCGCGTCAGCCGCACGAGCTGCAGGGGGCTGAGGAGGCGGTACGTCAGGTGAGCGTTGGCGACCCGCAGGGTGTCCCCGGCTGGTGTGGTGACGGTGACGATCTGGGCGGCGCGGCTGAACTCGTCGCCCAGGACCCGGCCCAGGTCCACCACTTCGTAACCGGTCACAGCTAGCGCGGTGAGCAGCGCGAGGCCCCACCGCCCGTGGCCGTCGTCGGTCGCGGCGCCCAGGCCCCGCAGATGGGTGTCGGCAAGCAGGTCGGCACGGATGGCCCGGGTGCCGAGTGCCTGGGCCGCCTCAGCGACCGGATCAGGCTGCCCGGCCGGCCACCAGGCCTCCTGCAGCACGATCATGTCGGCCCGCAGCTGGTGGCACGCGGCCACCACGTCGAAGGGTGTGCCGTCGGCCCGGCGGCCGCCATGCAGGTTCAGGCTGGCAAGGATCATGCGCGGCCGCCTCTCGTGCCGGCCTCCGGCATCGCCTGTCGTCCTCTCATTGTGGGTAGGTGGTAAAGGAACCGAACCACAAGCGCGGAAAGGACCGCCACGGGCGAGCCCGGACCAGCGTGCTGCGGCAGCGGCGCCACCTCCGGCAGAGTGGGCATGGCGCTAGCCGTGCTCGGCGCCGTCGCTGCCGTACGCATGGCCAGCGACGCGGACTGCCTTCGCAGGGGCACACCACGCCCGCGTCGTCGTTTCAGCGTGGCGGCAACCTGCCGGCCAAGATCGTGACAACCCCAGGGCCGGACAATGGCTGGCAGGGACAGCTTATGGCTGGGAGATGACGATGGTCATTGACCGAGACGAGCTCAACGACGGGCCCGGTCGGCTCGCCGGCGATCCGGGACGACGGCCCATGCGGGAGGGGCGCAGCCAGGAGCGCGGCTGGAAGCGAGGCCGGTGACCGCGGACCGCCCCGCGGGCAGCTTGCTGTCGGTCAACGTGGGCCTGCCGCGGGACGTTTCCTGGCATGGCCAGACGGTGCACACCGCGATATGGAAACGGCCCGTCGAGGGCCCGCGGCTGGTGCGGCGGCTGAACATCGACGGTGATGGCCAGGGCGATCTGGCCGGGCACGGCGGGGAGCACCGCGCCGTGTTCGTGTATCAGATCGAGTCCTACCGGTACTGGCAGGAGCAACTCGGCCGCGACGACTTCGAGTACGGCCAGTTCGGGGAGAACTTCACGGTGCGCGGTCTCGCCGACGACCGGGTGTGCATCGGCGATCGTTACCGGATCGGCGAGGCCGAGTTCGAGGTGACCCAGCCGCGGGTCACCTGTTACCGGGTGGGCGTCCGGATGGATGACCCGCGCATGCCGGCGCTGCTGGTTGCCCATCACCGGCCAGGATTCTACTTCCGGGTGCTGCGCGAGGGACGTGTGCAGGCGGGGGATGACATCGTCCGGGTGGCCGCCGGGGCGGAGACGATGACGGTAACCGAAGTCGATGCGCTGCTCTACCTGCCCGGGCATCCCCGTGAGCGGATGCGCCGCGCGCTGCGGATCCCGGCCCTTCCCGACGGCTGGCGGGCCTCGTTCCAGGCGATCCTGGCCCAGCCTGAGCTGCGCGGCGGTGCCGCGGGCAACGCCGGCCTGGCTGCCGTGAGCCCGCCGCCGGCTTGGCCCGGGTTCCGCCCGCTCGCAGTGACGGCGGTCGACCGGGAAAGCGACTCGGTCGTGTCCGTCCATCTGGCCGATCCCGGGGGAGGCGCCGTGCCGCCAGCCCTGCCCGGACAGTTCCTGACCCTGCGGCTGCCCGCCGACCCCCGCGCCCGGCCGCTGGTGCGCAGCTACTCGCTGTCCGGAGCGCCGGGCGCCGATTCCTACCGGGTCAGCGTCAAGCGCGAGCCGCACGGATCGGGCAGCCAGTTCATGCACGACCGGGTGCGGGCAGGCGACCTGCTGGAGGCTGCGGCGCCGCGTGGCACCTTCATCCTTCAGCCCGGGGAAAGCCCGGTCCTGCTGATCAGCGCCGGTGTCGGCGCGACCCCGGTCCTGGCGATGCTCCACGCCCTGGCCGCTGCCGGGTCCGGCCGCGAGGCCTGGTGGCTGCACGGCGCGCGCAGCGGGGCGGAGGAGCCGTTCGCCGCGGAGGCGAGGTCCCTGGTGGCGGCGATGGATGGCGGGCACCTGCATATCTGCTACAGCCGCCCAGGCGCCGGCGATGCCGAAGGCCGCGATTACCAGTCGCGGGGGCGCCTGTCGGCGTCGCTCCTGGGCGTGCTGGGTCTCCCGCGCAACGCCGATGCCTACGTCTGCGGCCCGGCCACCTTCATGGCAGAGGTGTGCTCCGCCCTGGTCGGCCTGGGCATCGACGCGGCCCGCATCCATACCGAGATCTTCGGCACCGCGCCCACGCTCACCCCGGGGATCGCGCCCGCGCCCGCCAGGCCGCCGCACCCGCCGGCGGGTGAGCCCGCCGCCGGCCCTGTTGTCGCGTTCGCGCGCAGCGGCCTGACGGTTCACTGGGATCCGGCCCGCACCAGCCTGCTCGAGCTGGCCGAGGCCTGCGACGTGCCAGTGCGCTGGTCATGCCGGACCGGCGTGTGCCATACGTGCGAGACGGGCCTGCTGTCCGGAGCGGTGGATTACGCTCCCGACCCCGTGGATGACCCGGCCGACGGCAGCGTGTTGATCTGCTGCTCCCGGCCGCGCGGCGACCTGGTCATCGACCTTTGACGCCGGCTCGCCGCGCCCCGGCCCTCCCGGGTGTGCTGCTGATCGAGCACCGCTCGGCACTTTCTCGCGGCCGGTCTTGTATCACGGCGGGCGTTGCCTCCTCCGTACCGATGGGAGGAAGGTCCTCCGCGCCAACGCTGATATGCCGGCCCTCTGGCACACTGCTCACGCCAGGCTCAATGCCGAGGCCGTGACGGGGATCATGCGTCCAGAACTGGCCGGTGGGAAGGTGCACCATGCTTGCCTCGTCTGCCTTCTTCGTGGTGAAGGCGATGGTGAGCCCCGCAGACGGGGCCAGCCCGGCCGCCACGGCCCGCGTGCCCGCAGGGCCGGCGGATGATGATGGTGCGCCGGGTGTCACCCGCGCGCATGCCAGCAACCCGTCCGTCCTGAAGCGGGTGCTCGCACTGGTGCATCGCCGTACCGGCGGGGGAGCAGGAACCGCCCGCAAGGGCAACCGGAGACTGGGCCGCCTGGCACGGGCGGATTAGCCGCCTGCCACGGGCCGATGAGGCGTGCGGGCCCCCGGCCAGATAGGTGGGGATTGGCCGGGGGCCGCACTAGACCGGATTTGGTCACGCGCGGATTTGGTAAACACCGCGGTTCCGCCGGGGAACGAGGGTAGCGTCGGTTACCCCCGAAATGACCCGGGGCCGGGTTGTCCCGGGCCGGGCCCAATACTGCTGACGATCCTGCCTGGCCACGGCCGGACAGCGGAGGCGGCCTATGACCCACGCCGACCTGCATTCGGCACTGTTCTTCTTCCTGGTGTTCATGACGCTGCTGCTGGTCATGTTCATCGGCGCGGTGGTCGCGGCGCCATCGCCGCCTCCCGCCTCCGCGCAGCCGGTCCCCGACATGCCAGCACCGCCGGTGCTCGACGCACCAGGACCGCCGGCGCCCGACACGCCCGCGCCGCTGCCGCAGCGGCCGCCGCTGGCCACCGCGGCTGCGGCGGGCACCGCGGGCTGGTCCGACGGTGCGGAGGTTGCCAGCCACGCCGACGCCGCGGCACCGGTGTACACGAGGATCCGGCGGCCGAAGGTGTCCGGCACGCCGCCGTGGGGACCGGCGCCCAGGCCGCCCGGCCCCGACCCCTGGGCGACGGAGGGTCCGCCGCCGGGAGGGCGCCGGAGGCCAGCAGAGGGGCAGGCGCCCGTGGGTGCCGCCCGGCCCGCGAGCAGCACGCCACCGGCGGGCACGCTCGTGCCTGCCGGTGGCCAGGCCCGTTATCCCAAGCACGGCCGCGAACACTGACCAGGTGCGGAAAGCCATCGGTACAGCATCGACGCCACGGACGGGAACGGCTTGCCGCCGGCTGCCGGCCGTCTCCAGCCGCGCGGAGGCGCGGCCAAAAACGCGAACACTACTATTCACATCGGCAAGGAGGAGGTTATCTTTGGGTTACGGTTGACGAACCAGCCGGGGTCTCGTGCGTGCCCGTCTGGCGCTCCAACCCGTGCGAGGTGAAGCAGTAGCCCAGACCGGCTCGCACCCGGCCCTCGGCCGGGTGTCTGCCTGGCGGGCCTGCTCGTGTCCCCCCCACGATGCTCCCAGGCAGATGCGGCCCGCGCTGCGTCGCCCCCGTGCGCCGCGCGGGCCGCTCACCCGTCCACGTTGCCTGTTAGCCGCGTGCTCAAACCACGCGTGCTCAAACCAGCGGAACGGCCCTCAAGCACGGGCCTGCTCTCAGCGTCTCCACACGATCAGTACCGGGGCTGCCGCGGCAACGCAGATGCGGCTGGGAACACCAAAGGCATACGCGTGTGCGGAGGCCCATACCCTTCGCAGACGTATCCGCGTACACTCAGAATTGCAGCCATGCAGGCTGGCGGCCCGCGTCACCCACCTCCGGGAGATGTTTCCCCCCCTCATCCCCGGAATGACGCGGG
>Ga0081540_1000121_pt1 | contig 82449 bp, 79 predicted proteins | sample TabmetS2T1R1_FD_71024 | JGI IMG/M metagenome (GOLD analysis project Ga0081540, IMG submission 71024) | Tabebuia heterophylla rhizosphere microbial communities from the University of Puerto Rico - S2T1R1 | ecosystem: Host-associated > Plants > Roots > Rhizosphere ...
TCCACGGCCCGAGTCGCGCCGCGCCACCGCAGTGAACCGCGCCGGCCGGCGGTGACCTGTCGGCCGGCGCTCTCGAGGCGTGGGAGTCGATGCCGTTGCAGGACTCGAGCAGCAGCTGCACCGGCACCCGCCTCCTGCTCACCGCGTTCGACGTCGACCCGTTCTGCGTTCGTTCAGGCGCGGGCGAGGTCGATGAAACCCCGCTCGGGGTCAGTCGCGAGAAGCCGGACGCGGACCCGGTCGCCCACGTCCATGCCCTTCTCGCCCTTGACCACCCGGCCTTCCGCCGGCGGCTTCAGGAGCCGCACGAACGTCCCGTGCTCGGTGACGCCGGTCACCAGCCCGTCGAACACGTCGCCCGCCCGGTCGTGGAGCAGGAGGGCGGCGATGACTTTCCGCATGAGGCGCTCCAGCTTCCGGGTCGCCGCCTCCATCCGCGTGCAGTGCTGGGCAATGCCGTCGAGCTCGCCGTCGATGTACGGCGCGGGGGCACCGGCCAGCATCGCCTTCACCAGCCGCTGGGTGATCAGGTCCGGATACCGCCGGTTGGGCGCGGTCGAATGGCTGTAGTCGTTCGCCGCGAGCCCGAAGTGTCCCGGCGAGTCCTTTCCGGCCGGGCGGAGCACGTACTCGCCCGGACCGAGCAGCTTGACCACCGCCAGCGACAGGTCGGGGAAGTGGAGCGGGTCCGTCGTTCTCTGACGCTCGAGGAAACGCGAGAGCGCCACCCCGTCCGGCTCGGACGGAAGCGCTGTCCCCTTCTCGTGCGCCAGGGCCACGATGCGGTCCCAGCGCTTCGGCCGGCGGACCACGCGGGCCAGCGACGAGCGGGGCGAAGCGTCGAGCAGGCGCGCCATCACCCCGTTCGCCGCGACCATCAGGTCCTCGATGAGCTCGCGGCTCCTGCTGTCGGGGATGGTCTCGAGATCCAGCACCCGTCCGTCCGACATCACCGGCCGCGGCTCGAGGGTCCGCAGCACGAGCGCGCCGGCTCGCTCGCGCGCCGCCCGCAGGGCCCGGGTGGCGCGATCCTGGAGCCTGAGCTGCGCCTCGAGCCCAGCGACCTCGGCCACCCGCGGCGGGACCGGCGCCTCGCCCTGCAGCCACGGGCCGACCTCCGGATAGCTGAGCTTCGCCCGGTTGCGAACCCAGGCCCGCCGGACGTCGCCCTCGTCCACCGAGCCGTCCGGGCGCACCTGGTAGCCGATGATCACCGCCAGCCGATCCACGTCCGGCAGCAGAGAGCTGAGGTCTTCGGAGAGCGGCCGGGGGAGCATCGGAAAGATCGCGGCTCCGGTGTACAGCGAGGCGGTGTTCGCTCCTGCCCGCACGTCGAGCGGCGAGCCTTGCGGCACCAGCGCATCCACGTCGGCGATGGCCACGAGGAGGCGGGTGCTTCCGCCCGGGAGGGCCTCGGCCCACTCCAGCTGATCCAGGTCCATCGAATCCGGGTTGTCGATGCTGGACCAGAGGAGCTCCCGGAGGTCCTCGGCATCTGCCTCGGGCACACCGTCCCGCTGCAGCGCGGCGACCTGGGCCTCGGCCGCGGGCGGGAAGTCGGGAAGGAAGCCCAGCTCGAGCAGGGCGCGCCGGGCGCGATCGAGGAGGTTGAAGGCCATGGGCGGCACCATCCCAGACGCCGCCCCCGGGAAGCTGCAACATTCCGGGGCCACCCGGACCCGGGTGTATGCGGCGAACGCCGGCCGGGAGCGCCGTCCAGCTGGTGTGGCGAGACGTCGGCCGGGCATGCAAGAAGAAGGGGAGATGTCGCCGTCCCCTGCCTTCAGCTCTGCTCCGCCCATCGTCCGGCTCACCAACGGCTTCGTCGAGGCGTTCGACAATGCCGTGGCGACCGCGCGGACCTGCTACAGCCCGCGCATCATCAAGGCGGAGGACGTGCGCAAGGACGAGAAGGCTCGCGCCGTGCGCGACCGGATCGCCCGGGAGACCTACCAGGCAGGCCACCACACGACCCTCCAGCACGCCACCTTCCAGTTCAGCCTGGAGAACGTGAGCCGCCAGCTCATCTGGAGCGTGCTGCACGCCCATCCCTTCTACAACTCGGAGCAGGTCAGCCAGCGGTACGTGGAGGTGAAGCCCGACCGGGTGATCGTCCCTGCGCTTCCCGAGCGGGAGGAGGCGCTCTACCGCGGCGTGGTCGAGAGCCAGATGGCCGCCTACGCCCGGATCGGTGCCCTGCTCCTTCCCCGGGCCGAGGCCGAGTTCTACCGCCTGTTCCCCGGCCGCCGGCGCACGCCCGAGAAGTGGGCGGGCACGCTCAAGAAGCGCTGCCAGGAGGTGGCCCGCTACGTGCTGCCCATCGGGACGTTCGCGCACCTGTACCACACCGTCTCCGGGCTCACTCTTCACCGCTACCACCGACTCGCTTCCGCCTACGACGTCCCCACCGAGGCGCGCGAGGTCATCGCGGCCATGGTGCGCGAGGTGGAGGCGATCGACCCGCTGTTCTTCCGCGACGTCGAGGACCCGATTCCCCTCGAGTCGACCCACGAGGCGCGTGCGCTGCGAGAGACGGGACGGGCGCTCGTCGTGGGTGGGGAGGACGCTCGAGCGCATCGGGCCGAGTTCGATGCCGGGCTCCAGGGCCGGATCAGCACGCTGGTGGACTGGAGCGCTCGCGGCGAGGCGGCCATCGCCCAGGCGGTGCGCAACGTGCTGGGGCTCCCTCGCGCCGCGCTCGACGACTCGGCGGCGCTGGAGCGGGTCCTCTCGCCCAGACAGAACCCGTACCTGTCCGAGGCGCTGCAGCTCGGCACGCAGGGCAAGCTCATGCGGACGCTGGTCCACGCGAGCTACACCTTCCAGAAGAAGCTCAGCCACGCCGCGGACAGCCAGGACCAGAGGCACCGGATGACGCCCGCCAGCCGCCCGGTGCTCCAGGCAACCTTCGTTCCAGGGGAGCCCGACGTCATCGTCCCCGCGCTCCTGGCCGAGGTGCCCGAAGCCCTCGACGTCTTCAGCCGCACCTGCGCGGAGGCCTGGGTGGCCATCGAGCGGCTGGTGGACGCCGGGGTCGAGCCCGAGCTGGCGCTCTACCTCCTGCCCAACGCCTTCGCCATCCGATTCCTCGAGTCCGGCGAGCTGCTGCACTTCCATCACAAGTGGGTCCACCGGCTCTGCTACACCGCGCAGGAGGAGATCTGGCGGGCCTCGGTCGATGAGGTCCAGCAGGTCCGGACGGTTCATCCACGCATCGCCGCGCACCTGGTCCCTCCGTGCACGCTGCGAAAAGAGGCCGGCGTGACTCCCTTCTGCCCAGAGGGACCACGCTATTGCGGGGTGCCGGTCTGGAACCGCACACTCGAGGAATTCGAGCGGCTGCTCTAGTCCGCTTCCGGCCCGTTGCCGGTCGTCGATGCTCTCCCTCCTCGTCCTCGGCGTGCTGGCGGCACAACCTCTCCCGCCGCCGGACTTCTCTGGCCTGCCTCCCTGGGCGCCGCAGAACCCCATCGAAGCAAACCGGAGCGTGCTCTTCGCCCCGCCGCTGATGATGCCGCAGGGCAACTGGGGGCTCAGCTTCGCCCTCGATTACGCGAGCGCGATCGAGCTCTACAGCTACGGAGGTCGATCCATGACGCTCGATGCCGAGCTCGGGCGTTTCCAGGTGTGGCTCACCCGGCGCATCGACGATCGATGGTTCGTCTTCGGGCAGGTGCAGATCCAGGGGGCGTACGACGGCTTCATGGACCGGTTCCTCAACTGGTACCACTCGCTGCTCGGGGTGCCCTACGTCGCCCGGGAGCTCCGTCCCATCAACAAGTATCTGTACTCGATCACCTACGAGCGGGGGCGGACCCTGGAGTACGGCCCGGTCGACCTGGGCATCGGAGACAGCCGCATCGGGGTGGGGCGGATGCTCGGGAAGCACGCCCAGGTGCTCCTCGTGCTGGGGCTGCCCACCTCCACTGCGCCGGGATATCGGGCGGGGACCCTGCAGACCGGGCTCATCCTGATGGGCGAGGCGCCGCTCCTGCCCTTCGCGACGGTGAGTGGCTCGATCGGCGTCGGCTTCACCCCGAGGACCGGGACCCTCGCCCAGTTCGAGAACGTGTTCTTCGCCTCGTTCTCGGGAGGGACGCGCATCCGGCTGAGCTGGCGCAACTTCATCTACGGCAACCTCTTCGTGCAGACCCCGCCGTTCCACGGCACCGACCTGCGGCCGATGGACCTGGTCGACTTCAGCATCGACTTCGGGTGGATGTATCGGATCGATCCCCGCACCGAGCTGTGGGTCGGCATCGTCGAGGACCCGTTCCCCGACGGCCCGGCGCTCGACGTGACGTTCCGCTTCGGGATCCGGACCGCGTTCTAGCCGGGAGGCTAGCCAGGCGCGGTCCGCCGGCGCGCCTCCACCCATGGAGCGAGCGTTCTCCAGAGCGTGGCGGCGAGGATGATCGCCCCGCCCCGGATGGCCCACGGCCCGGGCCGCTCACCCGCAAGGAGGTAGGTCCAGACCGGGTTGAGGACCGGCTCGATCAGGGCCAGCAGCGAAGCCTCGACGGCCGGGGTGTGCCTCACGCCGCGGGCGAAGAGCGCGTAGCTCAGGCCGAGCTGAAAGACGCCGAGGAAGAGGACGATGCCCAGATCGCGGACGGTGGGAGCCGGTCCTTGCAGGGACATCGGGAGCGACAGGAGCGCCGCCAGCGCGTTCCCCCAGACGATGGCCCCGACGTTCCGCTCCCCGAGCTTTCGAAGTCCCATGATGCACAGCGCGAACGCGATCCCCGAGAAGACCGCGATGACGTTGCCCACCGCCTGCCCTGGCGACAGGCGATCCAGGAAGAAGAGGAGGAGCCCGACGAGGAAGAGCGGCGCAGAGAGCAGCTCTCCGCGCGATGGGCGCTCGTGGAGCAGCAGGGGGCTCAGCAGCAGGACCCAGAGCGGAGCGGTGTCCTGGAGAAAGATGGCGTTGGCGCTGGTGGTCGCCTTGTTGGCCAGGACGAAGAGCAGGACGGTGAAGGCGTAGGCCACCGCCACTCCGGCCATTGTCCGGTCCGGCCGCCGCCGGGCAGCGGGGAAGAGTGCGGCGATGAAGAGCGCGGCGACCGCCGAGCGTCCGAAGTTGATCTGCCAACCGGTGAGCTGGCAGAGCTTGATCGCCGCCCCGGCGGTCGACCAAAGCGTCGCGGCGGCGAGGATCAGCCACGGACCGGCGCGTCGGCCGCCGTTCTCGGAAGGGTCGTCGTTCACGTCGATGGACAGCGAAGGCGGGCCCTCATACCAGACGGGGGGCCGAACACCGACTTCCGTGCCGCAGGCACCTGGACGTAGGGTGCGTACGAGACCGGGATGAAGATCTACACGCGCACCGGCGACAGCGGGCAGACCGGCCTCTTCGGAGGCGGGCGGGTGTCCAAGGACGACCCCCGGGTGGCCGCCTACGGGGAGGTGGACGAGCTCAACGCGGCGATCGGCGTCGCGCGAGCAGCAGGCCTCGGCGCGCTGGACCCCTGGTGCCAGGACCTCCAGGACCAGCTCTTCACCGTCGGCGCGGTGCTCGCCACGCCTCGCGGGACCAAGGCCGACGCCCACATTCCGCACGTCCGCGAGGAGTGGGTGTCGGCGATGGAGAGCCGTATCGACACCCTCGAAGGCGAGCTCCCGCCTCAGACGCACTTCATCCTTCCGGGAGGGACGCCGGGCAGCGCTGCCCTGCACCTCGCGCGGACGGTGTGCCGCCGCGCCGAGCGCTCGGTCGTCCCCCTCTTCCGAGATGGCCAGGTGGACGAGCTGACCCTGCGGTTCCTCAACCGGCTGTCCGATTTCCTGTTCGTCCTCGCGCGGGCCGCGAACCATCGTGCGGGGGTGAAGGACGTGCCGTGGATTCCGGGCGGCAAGCCATCGCCCTGACCGCCGTCGCTCCCGCCGAGCGGGTGCGGGGCCTGGCGCTCGAGGCCGGGTTCGACCTCTGCGGCTTTGCCCGGCCCGAGCCCATCCCGCCGGCGGTGCTGCTCGACTGGCTCGCGGCCGGGATGGGCGCGGACATGGACTGGCTGGCCGAGCGCGCCGCGGACCGGCTCGAGCCTCGGCGGCTGCTTCCCGAGGCCCGGACCGTCGTCGCGCTCGCCTGCAACTACTGGACGGACGCGGCCGCGGTGGAGGTCTCTCCCGTCGCCCGGTACGCGCGCGGGCGCGACTACCACGCGACGATGCGTGACCGGCTCCGGACGTTCCGCCGGCTGCTGCGGGCAGAGTGGCCCGAGCTGCGCACCTATGGCTCGGTGGACCACGGCCCGTTCATGGAGAAGGTCTGGGCCGCGCGTGCCGGGCTGGGGGTCATCGCCCGGAACGGCTGCCTGGTGACGCCCCGCTTCGGGTCGTGGGTGGTGCTGGCAGTGCTCCTGGTGGAGCTCGAGCTGGACGCCTACGCCGACGGGCCGGCGGCAGATCGCTGCGGCAGCTGCCGCCTCTGCCTGGATGCCTGTCCCACCGGCGCGCTCGACGGCGCCGGCCGGGTGGACTCGCGGGCGTGCCTCTCGTACCAGACCATCGAGAACGAGGGCCCGGTGCCGGTGGAGCACCGGGAAGCGATGGCGCCCCACGTCTTCGGCTGCGACGTGTGCCAGGACGTGTGTCCCCTGAACGCCACGCCGCTTCCCGCGGTGGGGCACCGGTTCCTCCCCCGGCCGGTTGCGGGACTGGATGCACGCGGGCTCGCGGCGATGACCCCCGAGCGCTACGCCGAGCTGGTGCCAGGAACCGCGCTCGCCAGGGCGGGGTACGACGGGCTCCGCCGAAACGCCGCCTACGCGCTCGGCGCTGCGCGCGACGTCGCCGCGCGGCCCGTGCTGGAAAAGCTGGCGCACGACCCGAGCATCGTGGTGAGTGACGCCGCTCGATGGGCCCTCGCCCGACTTCCCGCCTCCTGAGCACGTCGCCTGGCGTCGAGCCGGTGCATGCCCGCGGTGGGCTGGAGCCGGGCGTGGTCGCGGCGCTCCTGCTCCAGGCCACGATCAGTGCCGGCACCTTCCTGGTCGCCAAGCGCGCCCTGGTCGAGGTCCCGGTCACGACGCTGATGCTCTGGCGCTTCCTCCTGACCGCGGTCGTCTTCGGCCTGCTGCTCCTGGTGCTGCCGGGGCCGGCGCTCCCACCTCGGCGGGCCGTCCTCGCGGCGGTGTTGCTGGGCCTCCTCGCCGGCCCGCTGAACCAGGGCCTCTTCTTTGCCGGCCTGCAGCGCTCCACCGCGGCCCACGCCGCGCTGCTCTACGCCCTCACGCCGATCGGCGTGTACCTCTACTCGGTGCTCCGGGGCCGGGAGGCTCCGAGCGCGCGCGCCGGGGTGGGGCTCCTCCTCGCCTTCGCCGGTGCGCTGGTGCTGCTGCTCGCTCACGGGACCCGTGCGCTCTCCGGAGTGTTCGTGGGGGACGTGCTCATCCTCGGCGCGGTGATCGCCTGGGTGCTGTACACCGCGGAGGGGAAGGCCTTCATCGGCGAGTACGGGGCGGTGCGGGCCACCGCGTGGTCGATGATCGCCGGGGCGCTGTGGCTCGCTCCGCTGGCACCGTGGGAGCTGCGGCCGCAGTTCATCCTGGGCGCGGACCTCGTCGTGAAGGGTTCGATCCTCTACCTGGCCCTGCTCGCCTCGGTGGCGAGCTACCTGCTCTGGTACTGGGCCCTCGGGCGGACCGATGCCTCGAAGGTGGCGGTGTTCAGCAACCTCCAGCCGGTGGCGACGGCGGTGGCGGCGTGGCTGGTGCTGGGCGAGCCCATCGGCTGGGAGGTCGCGGTGGGCGGCGTCCTGGTCCTCGCCGGCGTCCGGCTCACCGCCGCCGCGCGACCCCCTGCCTCCGGGGTCCCCGGCCCCGTCCGCGAAGGGTGATCGGGCGCCCACGCCGACCAGGCTCCATCGGCCAAACGACCGTATGCTTGCTTACTAGCAGTGCTCGAGATCGCTTCGAACCGTGCCCTCCGAGGAGGAGAGCGTCGAACGTGTTTGACACCTTCGGCGGCCGAGCACTCGATCTCTTGCTCGGTGCGTTCAGGTGATCGGAGTGGCTCTGGGAGGTTGCTGAGTCGGGGGTGGGTTCGCACCGTTCAGCGCGCGCGTGCTCGGGCGAGCGCCGCGGGAGGTCGGTGGTGCGGATCGGAGTCTTCGGACGCGGACACGTGGGAGCTGCGCTCGGCCACGCCCTGGCCCAGGCCGGACACGAGGTGCGCTACGGCGTTCGGAATCCCGCCGCCGATCTCGATCCCGCCGACGAGGGTTCCGCGGAGCTCCTGTCCCTCGCGGAGGTGGGGCGGTGGAGCCAGGTGCTCGTCCTCGGCGTTCCCTACGGCGCCGCGCAGGAGGTGCTGCACGCCGCGGGCGACCTGGACGGGAAGATCATCATCGACCCGACCAACGCGCCCACCCCGCCCACCGACGACCGCTCGTCGAGCCAGATCATCGCCAGCTTCGTGCCCACCGCCCGCGTGGTCCGCGCCTTCAACACCGTCCCGGCCGAGGTGATGCTCAATCCCCTGTTCGAGAACGGCCGGGCCTCGACCTTCGTCTGCGCTGACGATCCGCTGGCGCGGGTCACCGTGATCTCCCTCGCCCGCGACATCGGGTTCGACGCGGTCGACGCGGGTCCGCTCAAGTCCGCGTGCGCGATCGACCGGCTGCTGTCCGTCTGGCGGGTGCTCGCCTTCGACGCGGGTCTGGGCAGGAACGTCGCCTTCGAGCTGCTCCGGCGGTGAGGCCCGTCGTGATCGTGGGCTACTTGGCCGCCGGGGGAAGCGCGCCCGACGCCCTCGCCTGAGCAATGAGCTTCTGCTTCACGGGCTTCAGCCGATCGGCGCCAAGTTCGGAGCCCGTGAGGTGCTTCTCCGGGATGTACTCCTGGAGGTGCTTGATCCGATCCTCGGTCGCAGGGTGGTCGGAGAGGTACTGCGCAAAGGCCGGCTGCTGGCCCTCCATCGCCTTCAGCTTCTCGAAGAACTGCATGATGCCGTGAGGGTCATAGCCCGCCTGCGCCGAGTAGCGCGCGCCGAACTCGTCGGCCTCGGTCTCATCCTCCCGGCTGAAGCTGAGCAGCGCGCCCTTTGCCGCAACGTTCGCGCCGAGCTGGGCCAGCTGGTTCGGATTCTGGCCGAGCGCGATCTCGATGACGGTCTGCGCGCCCATCGTGTTCACCATCTGCTTGGCGGAGTGGCGGGCCACCACGTGCCCTGCCTCGTGCCCCCACACCCCGGCCAGCTGCGCCTCGTTGTCGGCGGCCATGAGCAGGCCGGTGTACACGTAGAGGTAGCCGCCCGGGGTGGCGAAGGCGTTGACCTGCTTCGGATCGTCGATGACGAAGACCTGCCACTTCACGCCGGGCCGGTCCTTGTCCGCCGGGACGAAGATCTTCTTCGCCACGCCCTGCACGTAGTTCACGACCTCCGGGTCCTGGACGTATTTCGTGCCCTGCTTGTCCAGCTCCTGCTTCACCTGCGCGCCGAGCTGGGCCTCCTGCTCGTCGGACACGAGCGCCTTGGCGACCCCCGTGGTTGCGCAGCCGATGAGAGCGACCGCAGCGCTCAGTAGCAGAGCCCTGAGGGACGTTCGAAACATGAGGGACCTCCCGATCGGCATGAATGATGTCTGCCCGCCCGCCGCGCAACCGCTGGCCTCCCCGCCGACACTCCCCGCGAGTCTCCCCTTCCGTCCGGGCGGCTCCGGAGCAAGCCTACGATCCACCATGGCGCGTCCCTACTGGAAAGGTGCGATCAGCTTCGGGTTGGTGAACGTTCCCGTCTCGCTCTACCCCGCGACGCGGAAGCGCGACTTCAGCTTCCACCTCTACCACGACGCGGACGGAGGCCGGATCCGCGAGAAGCGGGTCTGCGAGCTCGACGGCGAGGAGGTGCCCTGGAAGGACGTCGTCAAGGGCTACGAGGTCTCGAAGAACCAGGTGGTGACCTTGACCCAGGAGGAGCTCCGCGCGGCGGACCCGGAGCGCGACCGGACCATCGGCATCGAGGAGTTCGTCAACGCGAGCGAGCTCGATCTCCTGCAGATCGATTCGTCGTACTACGTCGCGCCCGACGGTAAGTCGGCGAGGGCCTACGCGCTCCTGGTCCAGGCGCTGGAACGGACCGAGCAGGTGGCGATCGCCCGCATCGTGCTCAGCACCAAGCAGCACCTGTGCACCTTGCGGAGCGAGGAGGGGAGGCTGGTGCTCACCACCCTGGTCTGGGCGGACGAGGTGCTCGAGGCGCCCGAGGTTCCGAAGATCGCAACGGTCGGCAAGGAGCTCCAGATGGCCGAGCAGCTGGTCCGCTCGATGACCGGCAAGTTCGACCCCGCGCATTTCAAGGACGAGCACCGTGCGCGCGTGGAGGCGCTGATCCGGAAGAAGGCCAAGGGGCAACCGATCGAGATCCCCGAGCAGCCGCAACCCGGCCGCGTCGTGGACCTCGCCCGGGCGCTGGAGGAGAGCCTGGCCGCCGCGAGGAAGGGATCGGCCCGTGCTGCAGCCCGCGCCCGTCCGGCCCGTGCCCGCCGTCGCGCCACACCCACGCGGGCCCGCGCCCGCCGCCGCTAGCCCGGAGTCACAGGAAGTCCGAGCACGAGGCGTAGTACCCGCAGCGACAGAGCAGCTTGCACTTCCGCTCCTCCAGCGGTGCGCCGCAGTTCAGGCAGGTGCGGACCAGCACCTCCGGGCCGCTCGCCGGCGGCGAGGAAACCCGCGTTCGGACGAGCTGCGGGAACGAACCCTGATCACTCGAGCCGGAGGAGCTCATTCGGCCACGAGCCTAGCCCCACCGAGCGACAGGTCGAAGCGAACGCCTGGAGAAGGTGTCAGACGCCCTTCGACCGCGCCCTCGCTCGGAGCGTCAACCGCATCGCCACGGCCGAGGCCGGGCAGGCTCCACGGAGCTCCTCCGAGGCCGCGAGCGAGCGCGGCAGCGCCTCGCGTTCGATCGTCTCGAATCCGAATCGAGGGAAGTACGCGGCTGCGGTCGTGGTCAGCACATACAGCTCGCGGAGACCGAGGTTACGCGCCCGTTCGATCATGACCCGCACCAGCTGTGTCCCGATGCCGCGCGCGCGGACGTCGCCGGTGACGGCCACGGACCTGAGCAGCCCCACATCTCCGTACCGCTCGACGCCTGCGCAGCCCAGCAGCGAAGGCCCACGGGTGGCGACGACGAAACCCAGCAGATGGTCCCGCGCGCCATCCGTCGGAAGCCGCCGGTCGGTGAGAAGACGCTCGATGCTCTCCCAGTCCCTGGAGGTCGCCGTGCGGACGCGGACCGCTGGCGCGGGCGAGGTCATGCCGCCGTTCCGTTCCCGGACACCCGATCACGGCCGATGTCGCGGGTCAGCGTCTCGAGCTTCATCCGGTCCAGCTGCTCGAGCGGCAGCGAGGTGAAGATCTGGATCCGCCGATAGAGCATGAGCGCGACGTTGTAGAAGAAACGCTCCCGTGCCTCGGGCGTCCCGACGAACGCGGCGGGATCCGGCACTCCCCAGTGGGCGATGATCGGCTGGCCCGGCCAGATCGGACATGACTCGCGGGCGTTGTCACAAACGGTGAACACGAAGTCGAACTTCACGTCCCGGAACTCGTCCCACGACTTGCTCCGGGCATCGGCTGCATCGATGTGAAAGCCCTCGTACAGGACGCGAAGGGTCGTCGGGTTCACCGTCCCCGACGGCGCCGCTCCGGCGCTGTAGGACTCGAACCGCGCCCCGCCCAGCCGCCGAAGGATGTACTCCGCGAACACGCTCCGGACCGAGTTCCCGGTGCAGAGGAAGAGAACCTTGATGGGAGCGTGTGCAGGGCTCATGGCGAGGTCTCCGGAGGTGAGTGCGGGGTGAGAATGTCGGGCGCGACCTCGGCCACCGCCTGCGGCGCGAGCCACCGGAAGAGTGCCGTCGCCAGGAACGCACCACCGGCCTGCCCGACGGCGGCGATCCGTCGCGGACGAGCGTTCACCGACGGCGTCCTGGTTTGACGGTTGGCACCGCGTCCGCCCGGCTCGCAGGAGCACATTGCACTCCCGGCGCGCAGGTCACGCCGGCGCAGCAGTTCTCCGTGAGGTACGTGATGAGCGCGTTCATCCGCTCGTAGTCGGCCGCGTAGATGAGCTGCCGGCTACGGCGCTCCTGCGTCACCAGCCCGGCGTGCATCAGCTGATGGAGATGAAAGGAGAGCGAGGATGCCGGCACCTCCAGCGCGTCGGCGATGGCACCCGCGGGCAGCCCCTCGGGGCCGCGTTGCACCAGGAGTCGAAACACCTCCAGCCGGGTCTCCTGGGCGAGCGAGCCGAGTCCGGCGAGGACGTCCTTGGTGGTCATGCCGACCCTTCTAGAAGGGTCGAAAGGCCCTCGCCACCGGAATCGCTCCTGACTGCTTCCGCTAGCTCACCCGGTTCACGTCCTGCGCAGTCGCCGCGGCGCGCTGGGCCGCCTCGGTGAAGAGCGGGGCAGGTGCCAGTCCGAGGCCCCGCCGTGGACGTGGGTGACTGTGCTCCGGCCAGGCCTCGCCGGTGTGACACCCTCCCGCCTCATGGAACCAGTCACTCCCCTCACCCTCGAGGGACAGCGCGTACGCCTCGAGCCGCTGGGCCCGGCTCATCTCGACGGGCTCCAGGCCGTCATCGAGGGGCCGCGGGAAACCTTCGGCCTCAGCCCCATTCCACGGAATCGTGCCGAGCTCGAGGACTACGTCGCCGCCGCGCTCGAGGACCAGCGCCGCGCGGTGGCGCTTCCGTTCGCGACCCTCGACGCCCGCACCCGTCGGGTCGTCGGCAGCACCCGCTTCGGCAACCTCGAGTTCTGGCCCATCCCCCCCGGATCGACCGTCCCGCGGCGCCCGCCGGGAGTTCCGTACGCGGTGGAGATCGGATGGACCTGGCTCGCACCCGATGTCCAGCGCACGGCCATCAACACCGAGGCCAAGCGCCTGATGCTCACCCACGCCTTCGAGCGCTGGGAGGTGTACCGCGTCACCCTCAAGACCGATGCCCGGAACGTCCGCTCCCGCTCGGCCATCGAGCGCATCGGCTGCCGGCTCGACGGCGTCCTGCGCGCGCACTCACCCTCCGCCGACGGCGGGCCGCGCGATGCCGCCATGTACTCGATGCTCGCCCGCGAGTGGCCGGAGGCCCGGGCACGACTGGACGCCCGGCTCGCCCGCGGGGCCGCTCCGGCTACTTGAGCCGGCTCTCCGCCGCGTCCCAGTCGATGTTGGAGAAGTACGCGTCGACGTACTTCGCCCGCTCGAAGGGCTTGTAGTCCGGCACGAAGGCGTGCTCCCACGCATCCATCACCACGATGGGCTTGAAACCGGCGACGTTGTTGATCTCGTGCAGGGTGATCCAGTGGTTGGACAGCCAGCCCGTCGTCGGATCCTGGAAGGTCACCGCCCAGCCGACGCCCGGCATCGTGCCCACCGCCTTGAGGTCCGCCAGGTAGACGTCCCAGCTGGAGAAGCTCCCCTCGGTGGCCGCCTTCAGCTTGCTCCCGGGATTTCCCGAGCCACCCGGCTTCATCCCGCTGAAGTAGTACTCGTGGAGGACCATCCCGTTGTATTCGAACCCCAGCCGCCGGGTCATCTCCGCGTACGCCGGATTGGTGCCCGCCGCCTGACCCTCCTTCGCCAGCCCGAACAGCGTCTCGGTCAGCTTGTTGGTCCGGTTGACGTAGCCCTCGTAGAGCTTGAAGTGAGACTCGAGCAGGCCGTCGCTGATGCCCTTGAGTCCCTTGAGGTGTGTGAACGACTTCGGGGTGTACTTCTTGGCCAGGTCTGCCATGGGATGACTCCTCCTGTCGTCGAAGGTGGGGCTTAATGCCGAGTTGGGCCAGATGGCGAACTGAAAAATGCCCGAGCTTCCGGAGGTGGAGATTGCGCGACGGACCCTGGAGCGCTGGCTCGGCGGGGCCGAGGTCACCGGGGCACAGGCCGATCGCACGCGGGTCTTCCGGGCGGGCGGCCGCGCCGACTTTGGCCGTCTCCGCGGGCGGCTGGCCCGGGCCGACCGGCACGGGAAGGTGCTCCTGATTTCACTGGACTCGGGCGAGGGCTTCCTCTCGCACCTTGGGATGACCGGAAAGTGGGTCCGCCGGCCCGCGGGGGAGGCCGTCCCCTACAGCCGGGCGCGATTGACGCTCTCCGACGAAACGGTCGTTCACTATCGCGACACTCGGCTGTTCGGCCGGATCGAGCCCCATTCCGCTGACGCGCTCCGGAGCCTTCCCGAGGTCCAGGCGCTGGGACCGGACCCGCTCCTCACCCCGCTCTCGGGGCGGCAGCTCCGGGAGGCGCTCGGCGCAACACGGGTGCCGATCAAGGTCGCGCTCCTGGACCAGCGCCGCCTTGCCGGGCTCGGGAACATCCACGCCGCCGAGGCGCTGTGGCGCGCGAAGATCAACCCCCTCCGTCCCACCCGCTCTCTCGAGCTACCGGAGTGGAACCGCCTGGCCACCGCCATCCGGCGGGGTCTGGCCTTCGCCCTGGCCGCCGAGGACTCCGAGGAGATCGCCTATGTCGAGGAGCCGGGGACGGAGAACCCCTTCAAGGTCTACGCTCGTGCAGGAGAGCCCTGTCCTCGCTGCGGTACGCCCATCCGGCTGCTGCGGCAGGGAGGTCGAAGGACCGACTTCTGTCCGTCGTGCCAGCCGGTGAGGAGACGTCAAGGATGACCGTTCGTGCAAAGGGACTCGACCACGTCGCCATCGTGGTGCGCGATCTCGAGGAGAGCATCCCGCTGTGGCGGGACGCGCTCGGGCTCGAGCTCACCCACGTGGAGGAGGTACCCGAGCAGGCCGTGAAGACCGCAATCTTCGGGCACGGCATGGGGCGGGTGGAGCTCATCTGTCCCACTACACAGGATTCGGGTGTCGCGAAGTTTCTGGCGTCCCGCGGGGAGGGCCTGCACCACGTGTGCATCGAGGTGGAGGACATCGAGTCGGCGATGGATTCCCTCCGCAAGGCGGGGGCGCCGCTGATCGACAAGGAGCCCCGTCCGGGCGCTGGCGGCGCCCGGGTTGCCTTCGTTCACCCCAAGGGGATGCGGGGCGTCCTGACCGAGCTCCGCCAGGGACCGCCGGACCCGGGCGCCCCGGTCAGCGGGAGCCGGCGTCGGCCTTGAAGCAGAAGTTGTCCTGCTGGTTGTTGGCCGGGTTCTGCCCGGGCAGACAGAGGGTCCCGCTGGGACAGTCCTTGTCTTGCTCGCAGCGATGGGTGCAGACGCAGTACGGCGCTCCCACCCGGCACTGGCAGAGGGTCGGGTTTTCGCAGCTTCCCTCGACCGAGTACACCGAGCACGCCTCGCCGAACTGGGACAGGTCGGTCCCGCAGGCCCCGATGACCGCGAGCATCAGCGCAGCACCGAGCGACAGCAGGGGAATCCGGACGCTCCGATTCATGTTGTCCCGGATGCTAGCGCAAGAGAGAGGGCCGGGGCGCGGCGCGGAGCACACGTCATTGACACGGATGCGCGTGGGTGTCTTCATGCCGCGCCCTTCGTCCTACCCCTCCGGAGAAACACAGTGAAGGTCACTGCCCTGGCGGCGCTGCTCGTCTCCGCCACCGCGCTCGCGCAGACGCCACCGCCCGGCGCCCCCGTTGCCGAACCGAAGCTGCGGACAGACGCCGACATCCAGCGGGAGATCGACGCGCGGGTCGAGGCGGCGAAGAAGGAGCTTCGGGAGGAGATGCGGGCCCAGGCCGCCACGGTCGCCGCGACCTCGGCCGGAAGCACCTGGGAGACCGAGGCCGCCGCGCACCGGAAGCTCGACCTGCTCGAGCTGCATGGCTACTTCCGGGTTCGCCCCGAGCTGTTTCACAAGTTCGACCTCGATCAGCCCCCGGACAACTCCAGGTACTGGTTGTTCCCCCGGCCCGACGGCCAGTTCACGACGAGCGGTCTCACCGGCGGACACAGCATCGCCGGGACCAACATGCGGTTCCGCCTGGATCCCACCCTCAACATCTCCGAGGAGGTCCGGATCAAGGCCCAGGTGGACGCGCTGGACAACCTCGTCTGGGGGAGCACGCCGCAGTACGCCTACATCCGGCAGGACCGGGTGGACATCGGCATCCTCGGGGCCACTGCGGTCCCGCCCATCGCCGGGGTCAACTCGACGCAGAGCAACCTCGCCGTGAAGCGCGTCTGGGGCGAGGTGGCCACGCCGATCGGGCTCCTCAAGTTCGGACGGATGGGGGACCAGTACGGCCTGGGCATCGTGCACAACGACGGCAACTGCCTGGACTGCGATTACGGCGTGACCGTGGACCGGTTCCAGTTCGTCGCCGAGCCGCTTCCGGGCTTCTTCCTCGTCCCCACCATCGACTTCGATCTGGAGGGGCTGGTCAGCGGGCGGGTCAACACGCAGGGACAGCCGTACGACGTCACCAACTCCGACGACGCGCACACCTTCGGGATCGTCATCGCGAGGAAGGACACCGACCAGAAGGCCCGCACCCGGCTCGACGCCGGGGGGACCGTCTTCAACTACGGCCTCTTCTTCCAGTACCGGAGCCAGAACTACGAGTACAAGCAGAACGGCACCAGCACGGGCTTCTCGGAGCAGGATCCGTACACGCTTCCCAATGGCTCCCTGAGCCGCATTCCCCGCAGCGCCCACCTCTTCATCCCCGACCTCTGGGTGAAGCTCGAGCGCAAGGCCTTCCGCATCGAACTGGAGGCGGCGGCGTATCTCGGAAAGGCCAGAGGCTGCCTCTCGAACCTCAACGGGACGAGCACCAACTGCGACTTCGCGCAGGAGCTCACCATCGCCCAGTTCGGCGGCGCGCTGCAGACCGAGTGGCGGCTCATCGATGGCGCGCTGAAGATCGGGTTCGAGGTCGGCGCCGCGAGCGGCGACTCCGCGCCGGGTTTTGGCAACAAGCCCAATCGTCCGAGCAGGCAGACCCGCCCGGCGTCGACCACCTCGGGCGCGCAGTGGGGCGATTACGAAGGTGCCCAGTACGGGCAGCGTCCGTGCACCCCGACCGGACCGCAGAACCAGCTGTGCCAGGACGCCGACATCCGGAACTTCCGCTTCAACCAGGACTACCGGATCGACCTCATCCTCTGGCGGGAGATCATCGGCGGGATCACCGATGCGCTGTACCTGAAGCCCAGCGTCTCCTACGCCTTCAACGACGCGCTGAGCGTCTTCGGCGCGTTCATCTATTCCAAGGCGCTCAAGCCGACCAGCACCCCGAACGGGGACAGCACGCAGCTCGGGTTCGAGGTCAACGCCGGGGTGCGCTACCAGACGGACGACGGCTTCTACGCCCAGCTCGCCTACGGGATCCTCTTCCCCTTCGACGGGCTCAAGTTCAACTACACGCAGCCCCCCACGGCCAGCCCCTTCATCGGCACGCCCATCTCACCCAGCGTTGCCCAGGCGATCCGTGTGCAGCTCGGCATTCGCTTCTAGGCGCAGCAGGCTCGCGGCGCTGCTCCTGCTCGTCACGGCCTGCGGGGTCCGGCCGAACAACCTACGCTCGCCGGCGCCTGCACCGTCGGGAGTCCCCGCCTCGCCCACCGCTCCGGTGCCGCCCCCCGGCGAGCCGGCTCCGACGCCGGGCCGTGCGCCCACCTCGCGCGGACCCCTCGAGCCCTCCGGACCCGTCGGCGCGCCCGACGCCGGGCTCTAGATGGACCACTTCCGCCCAGTCCGCGGGGTGCTCCACGCCGAGGACGTCTCGCTCGAACGCCTCGCCGCGCGCGTGGGGACGCCGACCTACGTCTACTCGGAGGCCACCCTCCGGCGGCACTTCCATGTGGTGGACCAGGCGTTCGGCGGGTCGCCGCATCTGGTCTGCTACTCGGTGAAGGCCAGCGGGAACCTCGCGCTCCTCGCGTCGCTGGCGCGCTGGGGCTCGGGGTTCGACGTCGTCTCCGGCGGAGAGCTGGCGCGTGTGCTCGAGGCGGGAGGCGAGCCCGGCCGGACCGTCTTCGCCGGGGTGGGGAAGACCGAGCCCGAGATGGCCTTCGCGCTGCGGGCGGGGATCGGGATGTTCAACGTGGAGAGCGCCGAGGAGCTCGAGGCGCTCGACCGGGTGGGTCGCCGGGTCCGGCGCCGCGCTCCGTTCGCCATCCGGGTGAACCCCGGCGTGGATGCCGGGACGCACCGCCACATCTCCACGGGCCTGGTCACCTCGAAGTTCGGCGTCCCGTTCGACGAGGCGCGGAGGCTCTACGCGCGGGCCCGTCGGATGCGTGGGCTGCGGGCGCGCGGCGTCGACTGTCACATCGGGAGCCAGCTCACCCGACTCGCTCCGCTGGCCGCCGCGCTCCGGCAAGTGGCGGGTCTGTACCGGGTGCTCCAGGGCGAGGGCCATCCGCTGGAGTGGCTCGATGTGGGCGGCGGGCTCGGCATCCGCTACCGGGACGAGGAGCCGCCCTCTCCGGACCGCTGGGCGGCCACCGTGCGCGCCGCCACCGCGGGCACCGGCGCCACCGTGTTGGTCGAGCCCGGACGGGTGCTGGTGGGGAACGCCGGGGTGTTGCTCACCCGGGTGCTCTACCGGAAGCGCGCCGGGGGACGGACGCTGGTGGTCGTGGACGCGGGCATGAACGACCTGCTGCGCCCCGCGCTCTACGGCGCCGAACACGCCATCGTCCCGGTGCGGGAGCGCCGAGGGCGGACGCGGGTGGTCGACGTGGTGGGCCCGGTGTGCGAGTCCACCGACGTGCTCGCCCGCGACCGGCGGCTGGCGCTGCCCGAGCCCGGGGAGCTGCTCGCCATCCGCGGCGCCGGGGCATACGGGATGAGCATGGCCAGCACCTACAACGGGCGCCCCCGTCCGGCCGAGGTGCTGGTCTCCGGGAGGCGCTCCCGGGTCGTCCGCCGGCGGGAGCGGGTGGAGGACCTCTGGCGCGGCGAGGTGGCCGGACGGTAGGGTGACCGGCGCCATGAAGCTCCAGGGGTCGATGACTGCGCTGGCCACGCCGTTCCGTGGTGGAGCGCTGGACGAGGATGCGTACCGGGCGCTGGTGCGCCAGCAGCTCGCCGGCGGCACCGCGGGGCTCGTGCCCTGTGGCACCACCGGCGAGGCAGTGACCATGACCGCCGCGGAGCGTGCGCGCGCAGTCCGGGTCGTGGTCGAGGAGGCGAAGGGCCGTGTCCCGGTGGTGGCCGGTGCGGGGAGCAACAGCACCGCGGACACCGTCGAGGCGATGGGCCGCGTTCGCGAGGTGGGTGCCGACGCCGCGCTGGTGGTGACGCCCTACTACAACAAGCCGAACCAGGCCGGGCTGCTCGAGCACTACCGCGCCTGTGTGCGCGCGCACCCCGGCTTCCCGATCGTCGTCTACAACGTGCCCGGGCGGACCGGCGGAGACATCCTCCCGGAGACGATGCAGCGGCTCTGCGAGCTGGAGGAGATCGTCGCCATCAAGGAGGCGACCGCGAGCATGATCCGCGCGGTGGACCTGCGCGAGAAGTGCGGCGCACGGCTGACGATGCTCTCCGGTGACGACTTCACCGTGGTGCCCTTCATTGCCTGCGGTGGCGAGGGCGTCATCTCGGTATCCTCGAACGTCGCGCCGCGGCTGATGGCGGACATGGTCGAGGCGGCGCGTCGGGGCGAGCGCGAGCGGGCGCTGGAGCTGCAGGTCCGACTGAACCCGCTCCACCGACTGCTGTTCGTCGAGCCGAACCCGATCCCGGTGAAGTGGGCGCTCCACCTCCTGGGGATGTTCGGCCCGGAGATCCGCCTTCCGCTCGTGCCGCTGGGCGAGCCGAACCGGATCGCTCTGGCGACCGAGCTGCGACGGCTCGGGCTGCTGAGCTGATCCTCGGCGGGCATTCGCGGATGGCGCACGACGGTGTCCTTCGGGGAAGCCCTCCGGAAGAAGCCTGTTCTGTACCCATGCGGCCCCCGTTCAGGAGCTAGAAGGCGGCATGGCCAGCGAGAGCCGGCGGGCGACAGGCGTTCTCTTCGCCCTCTGCTCCATCTTCATCGTGCAGATCGGCGCGGCCGCGTCGACCGCGATGTTCGCCCGCATCGGTCCTGCCGGAACCGCCTGGCTGCGGCTGGGCTGGGCCGCCCTGATCTTCGTCGCCGTGGTCCGCCCCCGGCTCGCGACCTTCCATCGGCGGGACCTGGCCGCGGCGGTCCTGCTCGGCGTCGTGAGCGGCGGGATGACGCTCACCTTCTTCGTGGCCATCGACCGCATCCCGCTCGCCACCGCGGTGGCCATCGAGTTCCTCGGGCCGCTGGGCGTGGCGGTCCTGCGCCGCGCCAGCCGCTGGGGGCTGGTCTGGCCGCCGCTCGCGTTCACGGGGGTCCTCCTCGTCACCCAGCCGTGGGCGGGCCTCACCGACGCGGTGGGAATCGGGTTCGCCCTGGCAGCCGGGATCTGCTGGGGCGCCTACATCCTCCTCACCCAGGCCATCGGCCAGCGGTTCCACGGCGTCGCCGGGCTCGCGGTCTCGATGCCTGCTGCCGCGCTCGCGACCACCCCGCTGGGTCTCCTCCAGGCGCATGGGCATCTCACGCCGATCGTCTTCCTCGCCTGTCTCGGGCTCGCCTTGCTCCTCCCGGTCATTCCCTACACCCTCGAGCTGCTCGCGCTCCGCCGGCTGGATGCGGGCACCTTCGGAACGCTGATGAGCGTGGAGCCCGCTGCGGCAGCGCTGGTCGGCGCAGTGATGCTCCGCCAGATCCCGGGCTGGGGTCAGGCCCTCGGCATCGCGCTCGTCACCATCGCCGCCATCGGCGCCGCGCGGACCGGACGCGCTACGGAGCCTTCAGCCGAGGCCGCGGCCCCCGCTCCCGGCTGAGTCACCCGGAGCGCGTGAGCGTTTCTGCACCTGGGACAGCGGCGGGCTCAAACAGTCATCGCAACGCCTGGGCGATGACGTCCGCTCGGGAGCATTCGGGCGCTCCTCGTCCAGCGGCCGGCCCCTCACACTGGTTGCCGGCCCCGGAGCGCTGACGGCCGGCACCCCTCCCCGATACTTTCGGCACGCCGTACCGTGTTCCACGTGCAGAAAGGATCGCCCGGTCCGGACGCCTTGCCGCCCACGCGCAGCATACCGTTTCCCGAACGGCCCCTTTGGCACCCCCGCGACCCACGCGCCGCCCCCGGACGGGGTGATCAGTTCAGCACCGCCCCGCAGCTCAGGTTCAGCACTGCCCCGCTCATCGGAGCCGCGGCGTCGGACGCCAGGTACACCGCTCCGGCCGCCACCTCTGCGAGCCGCGGAAGACGCCCCAGCACCGTGTCCTCCACCAGGAACGGCAGGTCCTCCTCCCGCAGCCCGGGGCGCGTCTCCGGCGTGAAGTTCGGCCGGAGTCCGACCACCCGCACGCCCAGGCGACCCACCTCGCCCGCGAGGCTCCGGGTCAGCGCCTCCACGAGCGCGCAGGCCAGGTTGAAGCCCCCCATCTGGTGACGGGACTCGAGCGTGGCCGAGGAGGAGAGGAGCACGATGACCCCCGAGCGTTGCTTGCTCATCAGGCGCGCCGCCGTGGTCGCCGTCACGAAGTGCGTCCGGGCCGCCTTGACGATCGGGGACATGAAATCCTCGAGTCGCATCTCGACCAGCGGCACGTTCTGCACCTCGTCCAGGTCCACCGCGTTGAAGGAGATGTCGAGCCGCCCGGCGGTCCGCACCACGCTCGCGGCGTGCTCCGCCACCGCGGCCGGGTCCAGCGCATCGAGCTGCGCAGTCTCGGCGACGCCTCCGCCGGCCCGGATCTCCGCCGCGACCTGCTCGAGCGGCGCGCGCGAGCGACCCGTCAGGAACACCCGCGCCCCTTGCCGGGCGAAGGCACGGGAGACCGCGCCCCCGATGGCTCCTCCACCTCCGTAGACGATGGCCGTCTTTCCCTCGAGCACCATCCGCCACCTCCGGCGCCGTCACCGGAGCACCCGGAACGGACGAGCGGTCCTAACTCCCCGGTGGGCATGGCGCCCACGAGTGCGGGCAACGGGGGTCTCCTCGCAGTCGAGGCCGCTGAACACGAGGGCGCTCCGCCCCGAGCGGGTGGCCGTGCTACACCCGTCGGCAGTGGCAGCCATCACCCTCCTCGTCGCGGGCGTTCCGGGTCGCATGGGCTCGGCTGTCGTCCGTGCGGCGAGCGAGGAGCCGGGGGTGAAGGTGGTGGGGGCCGTCGCCCGCCCCGGCTCGTCCGCTCGCGGTCGGGACGTGGGCACGCTCTCCGGCGCGTCGGCGCTGCGCCTGCCGCTGCGAGACGACTTCTCTTCCGCGCTGATGGAAGTCCGCCCCGACGTCGCGGTGGACTTCACCACCCCCGACTCCGCGACCGACTTCGCCGAGGCCTGCGCGCGCCAGGGCGTTCCCCTCGTCACGGGCACCACCGGGTTCACCGTCGTGCACCGCGAGCGGCTCGATCGGGCGGCGGCGCGCATCCCGCTCGTCATCTCGCCCAACATGTCGGTGGGCGTCCACGTGATGCTCGAGGCGGCGTCGCTCCTCGGCCGCGTCCTGGGGACGGGGTGGGACGCCGAGGTGCTCGAGCTCCACCACCGAAACAAGAAGGACGCGCCGAGCGGAACTGCTCTCCGCATCGCCGAGGTGGTGGCCAAGGCACGCGGGCAGGACGCGGGCGTGATGCGCCTGGTGCGCGCCGGCCAGGTCGGTGAGCGCCCTCAGGGGGAGATCGGCGTGCAGACGCTCCGCGGCGGCGACGTCGTCGGTGAGCACACCGTGTTCTTCCTCGGCCTCGGCGAGCGCATCGAGCTCAGCCACCGCGCCACCAGCCGCGACCAGTTCGCCAAGGGCGCGCTCCGCGCCGCGCTGTGGGTCCGGAGCCAGCCTCCCGGCCAGTACGGGATGCGGGACGTGCTCGGGCTGTGAGCCGCGCGCCTCCGATCGACCACGAACCCGTCTACGTGGGCCTCGGCGCGAATCTGGGCGATCCGGAGCGGATGCTCGTCGCGGCGGTCGAGGACCTCTCTCGCCTTCCCGACGTGGGCCTGCGCCGCTGCTCGTCCCTCTACGCTGCGGCGCCCATCGGCCCCTCCCAGCCCGAGTTCCGGAACGCCGTCGTCTCCCTCATCACCGGTCGAAGCCCGGAGTCGCTCCTGGCCGCCCTCCTGGACATCGAGCGAGCACACGGGCGTGTACGTACCGAACGCTGGGGGCCTCGCCTCCTCGACCTGGACATCCTGCTCTGGGGAGAGCGGGTGGTGGACGTGCCCGGCCTCCGCGTCCCTCACCCGGAGCTGCACCGTCGGCGGTTCGCGCTCGAGCCGCTCGCCGAGCTGGACCCGGCGGTCCGGCATCCCGTTCTCCAGAAAACGGTCGCCGAGCTGCTGGCTGGCGTGCGAGATCAGCTGGTGCAGCGACTCGAATCCGTCGTGTGGAGACCCCGATGACCATGGCCGCAACCGCCCTGGCCCTCCTGCTCGCCCAGGGTCAGCCGCTTCCTCCCGGACACCCGCCCGTCGGCGGCGGCGCCGGGACTGCGTCCGCTGCTGGCCAGAAGTCCGATCCGCAGGCGCTGCCGCCCGGCCATCCGCCGCTGGGGGCCGGGGCGCAGACGGCGGACCCGGGTGGTGGGACCGGCGCGCTCCCGCCTGGACATCCGGCGATTCCGCCCGCCTCGGCACCCTCCGCCGGAACGCCGGCCGGCGCAGGGAATGGCGCGGACGGGCTTCCCGCCGGTCACCCCACCGTCAGCCCCGGCGCGTCGGCCCCGACCTCCGAAGAGCTCCTCAAGAGGATGGATGCCACGCCGGACCTCAAGACTCGTCCCAAGCCCTACGAGGTCGCGGCGGCGATCGGGAAGCTCTACTACGGGCGCGCACGCTGGGCGGACGCGCGCGACTTCTTCATCCAGGCCGAGAAGACCGCCGAGCCGGTCCGGGCGCTCTTCCTCCAGCAGAGAAGCCAGGTGAAGGGCGAGCTCCCCGATGCGGCGACCGCCGGGTGCCGTCTCTCCAGCGACATGGGCGTGGACAAGGCGGCGGAGCGGGCCCGCACCCTCGCGGCGCAGAAGCAGCCCGGGCCGGCGGCGGCCTGCGCGCTCGCAGCGCTCGGCCCGGTGGTCGACTCCACCACGCTGCTGGGCAACACCCTGGCCTTGCTGGGAGACCTCAAGGGCGCTCTCGGAGCCTACGAGCGCGTCCTGCAGATCCAGCCCCGTGAGGCGGCCGCCCTCTACGGTCGCGGCGCGGTCACCTTCGACCTGAAGGGAGACGACCTCCAGGCCCTGAAGGCCGCGCGCAAGGACCTTCAGACCTCCGCGGAGGTGGCCCCCTCCGGCACCCAGGCCGGCTCGGCGCGAGCGCTGGCCGAGCGGATCGACAAGATCGTCGCCGCGGGCGGAGCGACCAAGTTCGCCCGGCAACAGGAGAAGGCACGGGCCGAGGCGCCGCCGGCCGTCGCCGCTGCGCCCCCGATGGCCGCGCCCCCGATGGTGAGCGCCGCACCGCCGCAGTCGGGACCGGAAGCTTCGGGCCCGGCGTCGCCACCCCAGCTCAGCAAGGAGACGATGGAGGCGTTCCAGAAGGTCGACGTGACGCCAGAGATGAAGGCCAACTTCGCGCGGCTCATCGAGGACGGAGAGGCAAAGCTGGTCGCCAACAAGTACCAGGACGCGCTCGACAACTACCGCCAGGTGATGCCCTACCAGCCCGAAAACCCGCGACTGCGTGCGGGGATGGCCTGGGCCCTCGTCGGCCTGCAGCGCCAGCCCATGGCCGACAACGTGTGGCGGGTGGCGGTGACCTCCGATCCGGCCGCGGTCGACGCGCTCGGCGATCGGCTGTCGAAGGCGGGAAACAAGGAGAGCGCCCGCGCCATCTGGACGAAGCTCCAGGCGACTGCCCCGGACTACGCCTCGAGGTCGGGCGTGCAGAAGAAGCTCAGCGGCTCGCCCTGAGCTCGCCACTGGACTTCGCCACCGGTACCTCCTTCATCGTCGCCGGTCCGGCGAGGGTCGGGACGGCGAAGGTGACCTCGTCCCGCCCGAGGAACTGGGCCGGTCCGTCGAGCAGGCGGAGCAGGCCGCGCCGCCTCATCCACGCCACCGAGAGGGTCAGCAGCACCGCCGCCGTGGCCATCGTGAGCCGGAGCCCCACGTGGTCCCCGAGCCAGGAGAGCGCGAGCAGGCCCGTCGCGTACCCCGCCCCGAGCACCATGGTGTAGAGGCTGCTCACCCTCGCCTGGAGCAGGCGCGACACGCGGCTCATGCAGGTGGCGTTCACCCCGGTCAGGGTGGAGAGGTACGCGCCCCCGAGCAGCGCCACCAGCACCACCGCCATCCAGAAGGACGGGACGAGCCAGTAGGCGATGGCGACCACCCCGAGCGCGAGCGTCATCCGGCTGACCAGGCGCCGGCGTCCCCAGCGGTCGGCGAGGGTGCCGGTGAGCACGGCGGCGGCGATCGCCCCCACGCCCTGTGCCGTGGCCAGGAGCGAGGTGCCGGAGGCCCCGTGACCGAACACCGTGATGGCGTACACCGGGATGAGAGCGATGAACGGCGCGACCAGCACCGAGATGAGACTGGTCAGCACCAGGGCCGTGCGGATGCCGGCGTCCTCGCGCGCCACCCGGAACCCGGTGACGATCTCCGCCCAGAGGTGGTCCTGCGCCCGGTGCTCGTGCCTGGGCGGCAGGCGCACCAGCATGAGGGAAACGAGGACGGCGACGAAGCTGGCCGCGTTGCAGAAGAACGCGGCCGAGAGACCCCCGGCGGCCATGGCCAGCGCCGCGAGCGACGGTCCGATGATGCGGCCGAGGTTGTACTGGGCCGAGCTGAGGCTCAGGGCGGAGAGGAGATCCTCGGCGGGCACCAGCTCGGCGAGGAGCGAGGCGTAGACCGGCGCGACCAGCGCGTTCACGCAGCCGGCGAAGAGGGCCAGTACCGCCACCGCCGGCACCGAGAGGCGCCCGGTGAGGGCGAGCACCGCGAGCACCGCGGCGATGAGGGTCTGGGCGGTGGTGAGGAGGGAGAGGAGCCGACGCCGGTCGGTGCGGTCGGCGAGCGCGCCCGCCAGTGGCCCGAGGACCAGCGTCGGCATGTACATGAGCGCCGCGACCGTGCCCGTCCAGCCAGCGCGACCGGTGGCCTCGGTGACGTAGACGCCGACCCCGATGGTCTCCATCCACGTGCCGACGTTGGAGATGAACGCGCCCAGCCAGAAGCGGACGAAGTTCGGATGGCGAAACGCGCGAAGCGAGGACAGCCGGTCCTGCCTCGCGCGCGCCGGACGGGCGACGGCGAGATCCAAGGGAGGTGACCAACGGGAAGTCTAGCCGGTCGCCGGTGGCACCGCAGGCACAGTCCAGCGCAGTTTTCCGGCCGGAGCGAAGGCTTGCAGCGAGGGGAGGGTCCCTGGCAAGCAGGGAGGTCCGGAGCCCACCCGTGCTCGCCTTCATTGACACTCCACATCCCTCGCATCCCCGCCGCCGTGCGCTGCGCGGACCCCTCATCGCGCTGGCCGGCGCCATCGCGCTGTACGTCGCGCTCTGGGTCATTCCCTGGCGGCTCCATCCATCCACGGGCGAGGGTGGGCTCCGCGTCTACCAGGTGGGACAGGACGGGTCGCTCCAGCCAGTGCCCGACGGAGGAGCGGTGGTCGCGGGCTCGCGGGTGGCCTTCGGGGTCAGCTCGGAGCGCGAGGCCTCGGTGGTGGTCCTCGGGCTCTATCCGCGGCGGGTGGTGCTGGTGAGCCCCTCGCAGCCAGCCACCGGCGCCATCGAGCGCATCCGCCCCGGCGGCCCGACGGTGCTCGCCGACCGCCCAAAGATCGAGGGTCCACCGGGGACGGTCCGGTTCCTCGCCGTGTTCTGCAAGAGCGCGCTCCCGCCCAACACGATCTTCAAGGCAGGACAGCGGGCCCTCGTCGTGGGGCAGGGAGACCCGGACGCGGTGCGCACCCTCGACCTCGGCTGCGGAGAGGCCTTCGCCCGCGCGCGGGTCAGCGAATCGGTACCGGCGCGCTAGATCAACCGGGCAGCGAGCAGATCCTGCACGTCGATGAGGCCCACCGGATGCCCGTCGGCGTTCACCACGGGCAGCTGGTCCACGTGCGCCTCGCGCATCAGCGCCGCGGCGGTGAGGGCGAGGTCCTCGGGCGAGACGCAGCGCGGGTGGTGACCCATCACCGCGGAGACGGGGAGGTCGAAGTCGGTCTTCCCCCGCTCCACCATCCTCCGCAGGTCACCGTCGGTGAAGATGCCCACCAGCCGGCCCGAGCCGTCGATCACGTTGGTCGCGCCGGGGCGGCCGGGGGTGTTGGTCATCACCACCACCGCCTCGTGCAGGGGAGCATCCGATCGCACGACCGGGTTGGCCTGACCGGCGCGCATCACCTCCAGCACCCGCATCACGCTCCGCCCCAGCTTGCCGCCGGGGTGAAGCGCCGCGTACTCCTCGCTGCTGAACTGGCGCGTCTTGAGGAGGGTCATCGCCAGGGCATCGGACACCGCGTGGAGCGCGGCCGAGCTGGCGGTCGGGACGAGCCCCAGCGGGCAGGCCTCGGGGATGGCGCCCACGTCGAGCACCACGTCCGCGCCGCGGGCGAGCGGTGAGTCTCCGTCGCCGGTGATGGCGACGACCTGGGCGCCGAGGCGCCGGAGCGAGGGGAGCAGCCGCACCAGCTCCTCGGTGGACCCGCTGTTGGAGAGGGCGAGCACCACGTCGCCGCGACTCACCCGTCCCAGGTCCCCGTGGAGCGCCTCGGAGGGATGGAGGTAGAGCGAGGGCACGCCGGTCGAGGCGAGGGTCGCGGACAGCTTCTGGGCGATGAAACCCGGCTTCCCGAGCCCGGTGACCACGATGTGTCCCTCGCAGGCCCGCATCAGCTCCAGGACCCGGAGGAAGCTCGTGCCCAGGCGGCCCTTGGCGCCGAGGATCGCCGCCGCCTCGGCGTCGAGCACACCGCGGGCGTACGCGAGGGCGTCGGTGCGCTGCGCCAGCCTCCTCCGCGAGGCCGAGGGACGGGAGCGCACGCGGGAGGTTCGGGAAACGGGGCGTCGCATCAGACCGGAATCGCGCTCATACCGCGAGGCGCCGGTCGAGGCCAGTGGTCCGATCGGGGGTATGCCTACGGCAGTGCGGACCCTCCTCACCCTCCTTCTGTTCGCCGGGACGCTGCTGGCGGTCGTCTTGCGCCCGCGGGGGATCGCCGCCGGGTGGTGGACGTGCGGGGCGGCGGTCATCGCGCTCGCCGCGGGCCTGGTCCACCCGGGCGAGGTCTGGGGGCTGGTGCTGGTCGCCCGTGAGGCGCTGCTGTTCCTGCTCGGGCTGCTCGCGCTCTCGGCATTGCTCGAGGCGAGCGGCTTCTTCGAGTGGGCGGCCGTGCTCGCGGCGCGCTCTGCCCGGAGTGGCACGGGGCTGCTCGCGAACGTGCTCGTGCTCGGAGCGCTCATCACCATCGTCCTCTCGCTGGACACCACCGCGGTCATCCTCACTCCGCTGGTGGTGGCCGCGGTCCAGCGGCTCGAGGTCCCGCCGCGACCCTACATCCTGCTCTGCGTGTTCCTGCCCAGCGTGTCGTCGCTCCTGCTCCCGGTGAGTAACCTGACGAACCTCCTGCTCGCGGCGCATGTCCCGGCGGCCCGATTCGCGGCATTCAGCGCGTTGCCGCAGCTCGCGGTGCTCGTCGTGCTCTGGGCCGGGCTCCGGTTCACATGCCGGGGCGAGCTCGTCGCGCGGCTCCGGACGGGGGCGCTGCCTGCGCCGGCGACGTGCGTCGTTGACTGGCCGTTCTTCCTCACCGCCTGCGGCGTGCTGGTGCTGCTGGTGCTCGGGTACTTCGTGGGTCCGGCCCTCGAGGTTCCCGTGTGGATGACGACCTTCGTCGGCGTCGGAGTGCTGGGGATGGTGGGGCTCGCCCGCGGGAGACTGGGGCGGAACGAGCTGCAGCACCTGTCGCTCGGCGTTTTTCCTTTCGTGCTCGGGCTGTTCGCCCTGGTCCAGGCGGTGGAGAACCTCGGTCTGATCCGGCCGCTGGTGCGCTGGCTCGCCGAGCCGCGCCCGCCGCTGGTGGGGCTTGCGGCGATGACCGGGGTGGCAAGCGTCGCCTCCGCCGCGCTCAACAACCTCCCCGCGGCGCTGCTGGTCCGATCGTTGCTGGCGGAGCTGCAGGCCCCGGAGCGATGGATGCACGCGGCCCTCCTCGGGACGAACGTCGGCGCCTGTCTGACTCCGCACGGAACGCTCGCCACGCTGCTCGTCCTTGGGGCGGCGACTCGGCGGGGTGAGGACGTGCCACCGCTCGAGGTGCTCAAGGTGGCGGTGTGGCTGGTCCCCGCGATGCTCGTCGCGGGTCTCGTCGTGCTGTGGGCGCTTCGGTGAACGGAGGGGAGGCGACGGCAACGTCGCCTGCTGGAGATCCGGGCGGCTGACCGGCGCGGAGACTAGCTTCCGCGAGCCACCTCCCCGTGCGAGGCCTCATGACGCGCCCGTCCCTCCGAGCAGCCAGCCTCCTCGTCCTCCTCTGCCCGCTCGTGGCGGCCGCCGCGCAGCCCAGCGTCTCCCGCGGCGCCACCCTCTTCCAGCAGCAGTGCGCGCTCTGCCACACGGTGGAGCCCGGAGCGGGAGGCGGCCAGGGGCCGAACCTTCGCGGGGTCGTGGGCCGAAAGGCGGCGAGCACCGACTTTGCGGACTCCGCGGCGCTGACCCGGTGGGGCCGCACCTGGACGCCGGAGCTCCTTGGAAAGTACCTGACCAACCCCGGAGCGCTGGTGCCGGGAACCACGATGGTCATCCGCGTTCCCGATCGCCAGAACCGCGCGGACATCGTCGCCTACCTCGGGTCGCTGAAGGCGGCCCCGGCGTCGGCCGCTGCCGCCGCACCCGTCGCCTCTCCTGATGCCGGAGTCCCGGCGCAGCCCCAGGCGGCGACGACTCCTGCTGGCGCCACCGACGGGGGGACAATCACCGGTGCTGCGGCATTCGGCGACTGGCGCTCCGACGCGCCAGGAGTGCGCCGCCACATCCGGGTGGAGGACCTGCCCGCGCCGTTCGCCACCAGCTCGGCAAGAAACAGCCCGCGGGTGGTTCCACGCCCGTCGGACGCGCTTCCGCGCGCCGCGGAGGGCTGGCGGGTGGACCTCTTCGCCGAGGGTCTCGAGGAGCCGCGACAGATCCGCGTCGCGCCCGGCGGGGACATCTTCGTCGCCGAGACGGACCACGGTCGCATCCGCGTGCTCCGGGCGAAGGACGGGGCGACCCGCGCCGAGCAGCGGTGGACCTTCGCCGACGGGCTGGACGGGCCGTTCGGCATGGCCTTCTACCCGGCGGGATCCTCCCCGCAGTGGCTCTACGTTGCCGAGAACAACCGCGTCGTCCGCTTCGCTTACCGCGAGGGCGACACCCGCGCCCGCGAAAGGGCCGAAGTGGTGGTCCCGGATCTCTCGCCCAGCACCGGGGGCCACACCACGCGCGACGTCGTCTTCTCCCTGGACGGGAAGCGGATGTTCGTCTCGGTGGGAAGTCAGTCGAACGTCGCGGAAGGCATCGGCCGGAAGGGCCCGGAGGAGGTGCGTGCCTGGGAGGCAAAGCATGGGCTCGGCGCCGCATGGGGGTTCGAGGAACGCCGGGCGACCGTGCTGGTGTTCGACCCCGAGGGGAAGGGCGGCCGGATCTTCGCGACCGGGCTGCGGAACTGCGTCGGCATGGCCGTGCATCCCACCACCGGGGACGTCTGGTGCTCGACCAACGAGCGCGACGGGATGGGCGAGGACCTCGTCCCGGACTACGTGACCCGTGTGAAGGAGGGCGCCTTCTACGGCTGGCCCTGGTACTGGCTGGGTAACCACGAGGACTCGCGACTGAAGGGCCACCGCCCCGACCTGGCCGGAAAGGCCACCGTTCCGGACGTCCTGATCCAGTCTCATTCCGCCTCCCTGGGGATGACCTTCCGCGAGGGTGACGCCTTCGCCGCCGAGCACGGCTCGTGGAACCGCGAGCGCCGGACCGGCTACAAGGTCGTCCGCATCCCGACGCGCGATGGCGTGCCGACGGGGGAGTACGAGGACTTCCTGGTCGGGTTCGTGGTCGACCAGCGCAGCGTGTGGGGCAGGCCCGTCGGGGTGGCCGTGGCCCGCGACGGCGCGCTGCTCGTCACCGAGGACGCGAACGGGACCCTCTGGCGCGTGGCGCCGGCCGCCCGGGCGGCCACGCGGTAGTCGGCCGGGCGGCGTACCTGACGCATCTTCGGATTCGGGGTGGGCGCCGAGGGGCCAGCGTGCTCTTCTGCTCCCGTGCGCCGGCGCGTCTTCGTGGTGACAGGTGAGTACGGGAGCAACCCCCGGTTCCTCACGCCGGAGCGGCGCTCGACCGACTTCCTCTCCGAGCCGGCCCCCGAGCCGGAGGCGTCAGAGCTCGCCCGGCTCTTCTTCCGCTATCCGAATCGCAGCGACGACGGACGCGCCAAGCCTGCCGACTGGGAGCGGGACTTCGCCCTCTCCGAGCCGGTGATGCTCACCGACCTCCTCGCCTCGGCGGGGCATCGAGCCCTGTCGAGCCTTCACGCGCTGCTCGGTGACCGGAGCTACCGGGCCACCTGCGACCGGGTGACGGACCTGTTCGTCACCTGCATGCCGGGGCTGGATCCCAACGAGCGCATGAACGTGGGGCTCGTGCCCCAGACGCTCCAGGCGCTCCTCCAGCTGTCGAGACGGGCGCGGTGCCAGTTCGTCGCCGGCACCTCGGACAGCGGGGCGTGGGCCTTCGCGCAGGCGGTGCGGGCGGCTCGCTCCGCCGAGCGCGGCGCGACGGTGCTGGTCGTCGCCGGGCAGATCATCCCCTCCGGCTACGCATCGCAGTACCAGATCCGCACCGTGCTCGGAGACCTCGACCAGGCGCGAGGGCTCGACATGCTGGTGGTCGGGGACCTCCTGATGGACTGCATGCGCCGCAACCTCGGCGTCTCACGCCAGGCGGTGGAGGCGGCGCTGTCCACCATCTCCATGCGGAAGTTCCAGGCCGCAGGCGCGTACCCGGCGGCGATGCTCTCCGGACGGCTGCCGCGCCGGAGCACCCGCCGGACGCCGTACTTCGACGGAGACGACATCGCCGCTCCGTGCTGCGGCGCCGCGGCAACGCTGGTGACCTCGGACGAGGAGCTGGTGGCGCAGGTCCTCGCCACGCGCTCGCCGCGCCACGCCGGCTCCCCGGTGGTGGAGGTGCTCGGGGTCGGAGAGGGGAGCAGCAACCCCAGCTTCCTGGAGCGGCAGTCTCCGGTCATCTTCGCCACCGCCATCCGCGAGGCCTTCGCCGCGACCGCGGACGACGCCGGGGTGAGGCCGGCCACCTTCCCCGGCGCGGGCTTCGCCGTCGTGCACGACGCCTTCCCCAGCATCGAGCTGGCCTTCCTGCTGGGGATGGGACTCGAGTGGCACCGGTCGGTGGAGCGGATCCGCGATGGATGGAGCAACCCCTACGGAGGGCTCCTGACCTTCGGCCACGCGCTGGGAGCCTCGGGGCTCGTCCAGGTGAACAAGACCCAGCACATCTTCAGCGGCGATCGCCGTCACCTCCGGCCCATCCCCTCCGGCCCCGGACCGCTCCCGGGCACGCTGGCCTTCACCACCTCGGTGGGCGGGCCGCTCTCTCACATCGTGGTGTCGCTGTTCCGGGGCGGCGACGGCGAGATGCCGCAGGCAGGGCGGACCAGCCCCTCGGCGGAGTGGGTGGAACGTCGCCGCAAGCTTCGCCGCGCGCTGCCGATCCACCTCGGTCGGGTGGAGCGCACGCTCGCCGGCCGAGGTCGTCCGATCCTGGTCGAGGGCGCCACCTACGTCAGCATCCGGAGCTGTCTGCGGGCGCTGAAGCCCTCGGACATCGCCGCGCTCACCTTCGATGGCATCGAGACCCTGGTCCGGCCGGAGCACCTGGAGGAGGTCCAGGTCCGGCTACGATCCCTCGTCTCCGTCGTCGTGGCCGAGGCCGAGCGCCTCGCCTCGCTGTTCGACGTCTTCCGCGTGCTCACCGACGAGCTGGTCGCCATGGGCGAGGAGTGGCGAGCGGCGCGGTGGTTCTCGCCCGACGCGGCAGCGATGCCAGCGGCGCGCCTCACCGAGCGACTCAAGGAGTGCATGCGGGTGCCGCTCGCAGTGCTGTGCGTGCCCGAGAGCGGGCGGGTCCGGAGGCTGGTGCAGTTCCTGCCGCGGAGCCGGCTGGGGTACGAGGCGCTGGAGACGGTGGATCTGCTCATCGAGCGCGGCGATGAGCTGCAGCCGCTCCACGGACCGGAGGCGGCGCTGCTCCTGCCCTGGTGGAACGGGCACGCCCGGAGACGATCCGAGCTGCCGGCACCGGTGGGGACCGGGGCAGACCGGCTCGAGGCGCTTCTCGGACCGGGGGGCGCATCGGTGGACGAGACGCCGGGAGACCTGGTGCTCCTCCGGGAGTGGGCGCTGCCCGAGCCACGCCCCTGGGCGACGGAGCTGGTGGCGGCCGCGGGTTCCCGTCCCCTGCTCCGGGCGGTGGCCTACGTGGCGCAGGTGGTGCCGCCGGGCCCGGACCGGCTGGCGGCGGCTCAGGAGGCTCTGGCCGAGGCGGCGCGCGAGGCGCAGGGTTGGCTCGGCACGTGGCGGGTGGCCTTCGCCCAGGCAGGGAACAGGCTGTGGATGACCGGAGCGTCGGCCGGGGCGACCGATGCGAAGGACGTGCTGCGGTTCGCGCGGGAGGTGGCGAGGGCGACCGCCGTGTCCGGGGTCCGCGTTCGCGCCGCGCTGGCGACCGGGAGCGGAATGCTGTTCGAGGACGTGCTGGGCCGGCCGGCCGTGGCGTCCGACGTGACGGCGCGGGCGATCGAGGCGCTGGGCATCCTCGATCGCTCCATGCCTTCCGTCGGGCCCGGGCCGGCGGCGGTGCTCGCGCTCACGATGGCGGAGGTGGACGGGCCGCTCGGAGAAGCGGAGACCTCCGGCTGGCACACCGCCGCGACCACGGAGGGCGTTCGGCTGTTCGTCCTCGAGTGACGACGGCGCCGGTCTTTGGTCAGCGCGCGCTGGCGACGCCGGGAGAAGCGGGCGTTGCCGGCTCCTGGACCTCGGCGCGCTGCCCCGAGGCGCAGGTCACCGTCAGATGCATCGGTGTGTAGATGCCGAGCGTCACGAAGCCCACCAGCCCGTTGAGGAACGAGTGCTCCGTCTCCACCTTCGACAACCCGCTCGTGCATGTGCTCTGCGCCTGGATCGGCTCGGGCCCGACGAGACCCCAGGCCCAGCCGGCGGCCCATTCCTTCTCGATCTTGTCGTTTCCGGGCTTCATCCCGGACTCGATCGAGGCGTGGTAACAGCCGGCGGACAGCAGTAGGAGCGCTGCAATCGTGGTTCGGCGCATCGGGTCCTCCCTTGGGTGAGGGTGCGATCCCCCATGCGCAGGATCCGGTGAAGAAGCGTCATCCGCAATGCTTCCGGTGAGCCCGGTGCGATCAGCCCCGGAAGAACGCGATCGCCGAGAGTCCGACGCCGAGGAACAGCACCAGGGTCGAACCGAAGAACCAATGCAGGGTCTTCCGGTACTCCGCCGGCTCGTCATCCTCGATCTGCAGTGACCTCCAGAGCGTCACGAACTGCCCCAGGATGGAGAGCACCATCAGGACGGCCGAGACGACCGAGGAGCGTCTCCACTCCCCCTCGAGCTCGAAGCCCCAGAAACGCAGGAAGACCAGCGAGAACCCCAGGACAACGGTGATCGCCGTGATGACTCCCTGGCGGTAGCCGACCGGCAGTGCCACGTTGATCCCGCCCGCTCAGTTCCGCGGGACGAATTCGCCGATCGCCTGCGGTCTCACCTGCTCGTTGGGCATGATCCCCCTACAGTGCCGCCTCTCCGAGGAATTTCTCCTTCACCCGAGGATCCCCGAGGAGCGTCTTCGTCTGACCGGAGAGGGTCAGGTGGCCCGTTTCCAGGACGAATCCCCGATTCGCCAGCGCCAGCGCGTGGTGCACGTTCTGCTCCACCAGGAGCACCGTCACGCCGCGGCCGTTGATCTCCCTGAGCGCCTGGAAGACCTGGCGGACCAGCATCGGCGCGAGCCCCAGAGACGGCTCGTCGAGCATCAGGAGCTTCGGGCGAGCCATGAGTCCCCGGCCGATGGCGCACATCTGCTGCTCCCCGCCGCTCAGCGTGCCCGCGTTCTGGTGCGCCCGCTTCTCCAGGATCGGGAACATCTCCAGCACCGTCGCGAGCGTCGTGTGCCGGTGCTTGCGCGCCTCGCGCCCGTAGGCGCCCATGTCGAGGTTCTCCCGCACTGTCATCTGCGGCCAGAGCTGGCGCGCCTCCGGGACCAGGACCAGCCCGCGCTCCACCAGCTTGAACGGCGAGAGTCCGGTGACGTCCTCGCCCTGGAAGCGGATGGCACCCCGCCGAGGCTTGAGCAGTCCGGCGATGGTCCGCAGCGTCGTGGTCTTCCCGGCGCCGTTCGCCCCAACCAGGGTGACGATCTCGCCGGGATCGACGTCGAAGCTGACGTCCCAGACCGCCTGCACGTCCCGATAGAAGACGTCGATCCCGTCGACCTCCAGTGCCTTCACGCCCGTGCCCCCTCCTTGGTCTCGTCGCCGAGGTACGCGGCGACCACGGCCGGATCGCGAAGCGCCTCCGCCGGCCGGCCCTCGGCGATCTTCTTCCCGAAGTTCAGCACCACCAGGCGGTCGGAGAGCCCGGCCACCGCGTGCACGTGGTGCTCGATCATGAGGATCGTCAGCCCGCCGTCCCGGAGGGCGCGCACCAGCGCCATCGCCTGCTGGATCTCCGCCGGGTTCAACCCGCCCATCACCTCGTCGAGGCAGAGCACCTCGGGGCCGGTCGCGAGTGCCCGGGCGATCTCGAGCCGTTTCAGCTCGCCGATGCTCAGGACCCCCGCCTTCACCTGGGCCCGGGAGCCCAGCTGGGTGCGGGTGAGGACCTCGTCCACGCGCTCGCGGGCCTTCGCTCCCCGGAGCTGCAGCCGTCCGTAGAGCACGCCCACGCGGATGTTGTCGGCCACCGTCATGTCCCGGAACGGCTTCACGATCTGGTGGGTGCGGACCAGGCCGCGCACGACGACCTCGTCGTTGCGCAGTCCCTTGAGATCCTCCCCCCGGAAGCGAACGCTTCCGGACGTCGGGGGGTACGTGCCCACGAGGCACGAGAAGAGCGTGGTCTTGCCGGCTCCGTTGGGGCCGATCACCGAGAAGATCTCCCCTCGCTGCACCTCGAAGGACACCGAGTCCAGCGCGAGGAGGCCGCCGAAGCGCTTGCTCACCGAGGAGACCGCGAGGATGGGCCCGTCCTCAGCTGGCACGGCGCGCCTCCCCGACCGGTGGCGGCGCCGGCCGTCGTGGCCGCAGGCCGCTCAGCCGCTCCCAGAGCCCCACGATCCCCCTGGGCTCGAAGAGCATCACCACGATGAGCAGACCCCCGTAGATGAAGAGGTACGAGTCGCGGAGCGTCGGGCTGGCCAGCAGCTTGATCTGCAAGTAACTGAAGAGCAGCGCGCCCAGCACCGGGCCGGTGACCGTCGCCATTCCACCCACGATGGGCATGAGCACGATGGTGAGCGAGAGCCGGAAGTCGAACACGCTCCCCGGGCTGATGTACTGGAAGTTGATCGCGAACAGGCCCCCGGCGATCGCGACCAGCGCCGCGGAGATCGCGTGCGCCTGCAGCTTGGTCTGGGTGGAGTGGACGCCCAGCGCCTCTGCGGCGTCGATGTCCTGGCGGATCGCCTCCAGCGCGAGCCCGAAGGCGTTCTGCTGCAACCACGCCACCAGCGCCAGGGTCACCAGGGCGAGGCCCACCATCGCGTAGTAGTTGGCGCCGAAGTCGAACGTCCCAGGGGGCATCCGCACCCCGCTCGAGCCGCCGGTGAACTCGAGCCCCGAGGCGATGACCCGCACCGCCTCGCCGACGCCGATGGTGGCGATCGTGAAGTACGGGCCGCGGAGCCGGAAGGTCGGCAGGCCCACCACCACGCTGAAGGCCACGGCCAGCGCCGCGCCGATGGGCAGCGTGAGCCACGGCGACCACCCGGCGTTCGCCATGAGCACCGTGGTGTACGCGCCGATGCCCACGAACGCCGAGTACCCGAGGGACACCTGTCCGGCGTACCCACCGAGGAGGTTCCAGGCCGAGGCCAGCACCACGAAGAACGCCATGTTCCACAGGTCGTTGAGCATGCCGCGCTGGGCGAACGTCGGCGCCAGCAGGAGGAATGCGGCGAAGAGCAACCCCGGCACCAGCGCCGGATGGCGGCGGAACACTCCGATCATCGCGCGACCACCCGGCGGTCGAGCATCCGCCACAAGCCCGGCAGCCCGCCCGGCGCCGCCACCAGCACCACGACCAGGAGGGTGAAGCTGATCGCGTCCTGGTACGAGACCGGAATGGACGTGTAGGCGGACGCGAAGTTCTCGATGAAGGCCAGGACGAGCGCACCCACCGCCACACCGGTGAAGCTCTCCATCCCTCCGAGCACGATGATGCAGAAGGACTTGAGCAAGAAGCTCCGCCCGAAGTCCGGCGTGAAGGCGTAGAGCGTGGAGAGCATGCTGCCGCCCATCGCCGCGAAGGCGGTGCCGATGCCGAACGCCACCGCGGCGATCTGCCCGGCGTTCACCCCCGAGAGCATCGCCGCGTCCCGGTTCTGGGTGACCGCCCGGATGGCCTTGCCCAGGTACGTGCGGCGGAGGACGAGGTTGAGCCCCACCAGCGAGAGGATGCTCACCACGAAGACCAGGATCTGCGGCACGCCGAAGCGGCCGCCGAGGATCTCGACCGACTCCATGGTGTAGGGCGTGAGGATCGACTGGGTGTCGCCGCCCCAGATCGCGTAGGCAAGATTCTGAAGGACGAGCCAAACGCCGAAGAGGAGGAGCAGCGACTGCATCGAGGGCCCCGCGGCCGAGCGCGGGAGCCACCGGATGAGCGTGGCGTACAGCGCCATTCCGATGAGGAAGAAGGCCGGCGCCACGACGACCATCGACAGGAACGGATCCATCCCGAACCGGTCGTTGAGCGCCCACGTCGCGTAGGCCGCGAGCATCATCAGACCCGCGTGCGCCAGGTTGATGATCCGCATCACCCCATAGATGACCGCCAGCCCGTACGACATCGTGGCGTACAGGCCGGCCGCCAGGAGCGAGTTCAGCGCGACGACGACGAACTTTTGCACGGGGACTCCATACCCCGTCGGGGGCTCACTTCGTAGGGATGGGCGCCACCGGTTCGCCGGTCTTCGAATCCTTCGGCCAGACGAGGTCCACCTTGCCGCCAGGCTTGTTCTGGGTCACCACGAAGGGGAGATCCGCCTGGCCCGTCTTCGTGAAGGTCAGCAGCTGGCCGGGGACGATGCTCTTCTCCATCTTCAGTCCGGCGAGAGCGGCCCGGATCTTCTCCGGATCGGTCGAGCCGGCCTTGGAGATTGCGGTGAGCAGCGCCCGCACCGTCTCGTAACCCATCGCGTGGTACCACTGCGCGTCGGTGCCGGTGCCCGCCTTGTACTTGGTGTTGAACTCCTTCACCTGAGGGTAGGGCAGGAGCTCCGACCACCAGCCGCTGGCGAAGATGTAGTCGGTGGCCGGGCCCAGCGCCTTTCGCGCCGCCGCGTCGGAACCGCGTGCCCCGTGGGTCAGCATCTGGTGCTTCAGACCCATCTGGGTATAGGTCCGGTGCATGGCGATGAAGTCCTCGAGGTGCGAATCGGCGAGGAACAGATCCGCTTTGGCCTCGGCGACCCGTTGCAGCAGCGGGCGGTAGTCGGTGGTGTTGAGCTCGAACTTCTCCTGGACCACCACCTTGTAGCCGGGGTGGGTCTTGATGAAGTCGTTCACGCCCTTGGCGTAGTCGTTGCCGTGCTCGGTGTTCTCGGTGACCAGGGCGATGGTGAGCGGCGTCTTGAGCTTCCCCTGCTTCACCAGGTCGTCGAGGAAGCTCATCTGCGTCTCGGCGAGGTGCTCGACCGGAGAGAGCGTCCCGAAGACCCACTTGCTGCGGCCGTAGATGGCCGTCGCCCCGGCTCCTCCGGAGAGGAACGGAACGCCGTAGCGGTCCGGCACCACCGACTGGGCCTGGACGAGGTGGGACCCGTAACCGCCGATGATCGCGTGCACCTTGTTCTGGGTGATGAGCTGCTCGACCAGCTGCGCGCTCTTCGCCGCATCCGACGTGTCGTCGAGCAGCACCAGGTTCACCTTCATCTTCTTGGCCCCGACCTGCACGCCCCCAGCGTCGTTGGCCTCCTTCACGGCGTACTCGGTGGCCTGCTTGTAGGCGCCGCCGATCTTGGATTCCTTGCCGGTGATCGGCAGCACCGCGCCGACCCGGATCTCGTCCTGCGCCCGCACCGGAAGTCCGAGCAGCATGACCGCGAGCGCGCCCAACCAGGTGTTTCGCACCATGTCACCCCTCCGAACGAACGGTGTCCAAGCGCGACCACGTAGCACGTCCGCGGCGCACGCCAGCCCCGGAAAGCATGCGACGCGGCGCAGCACGTCGTTGCTTGGTCAATCTCTGCGCGCCGCACGCCGTCCGACGAGCACCACCAGGCCCTCGGGCGGCCGCTCTCCGCCGAAACCCTCCCGCTCCTCTGCCTCCACGCCGTGGGCGCGAAGGATCTCTCGCGCCGGCCCGACCTCGAAGGTCACGTTCCGGTGCTGCTCGTCGCTTCGTCGCCAGTCGGTTCCGTCCCGGCGGAACACGATGATGTCCCGGGCCAGCACGCGCGGGGTCGGACGGCTGTCTCGTGTCACCACGACCCACGCCTCCTCCACCCGGACGTGAGGAGCGCAGGCCTCGTGGCGTCGGGCGAAGCGCTCGGTCATGAGATCGATGGCGAGGAGGCCTCCCGGGCGGACCGCGGTGGCGAGCTCGCCCAGGGCAGACGCGATCGCCTCGGGCGTCTCGAGGTAGTTGAGCACGTGACCCGTCGAGACCACCGCATCGGCGTCCGGCAGCCCACCCGGCGCGCCCGCCGGCCTACCCGTGGGCAGCGCGAGGACCTCGAACCTTCCGCCGGGGGCGTGCTCCCGGGCCAGGCCGATCATCGCCGCCGAGGCGTCCACGCCGACGACCGCGAAGCTGGCGTCGCAAAGCCGGCGGGCGAGCAGCCCACTTCCGCAGCCGACGTCGAGCACGCGCGCACCGGGACCGAGCCCGGCCGTGCGCAGCAGAGGGAGGAGCCCCGCTGCCGCGCGCCGGGCGAGGTCGCCGTAGCCGACGTGATGGACCCAGGCGAGATCCGGACGGTACGGAACGTTGGTCATCGCGCGGCGCTCTCTCGGACGCTCTAAACGGTTGCGGAACCGCGAGTTGACGCGTAAATCGAATCCGGTGCCTGTCGCGTTGCGTCAAGCGCGATCAAGGCCGGAGCTCAGGGAGTCGACGCGTGAAGATCCTGGTGACCGCCAAGCGAGTGGAAGACCCCGAGTCGAAGATCAAGGTGAAGGCCGATGGCTCGGGCATCGTGCAGGAGGGGCTGAAGTACAAGATCAACCCCTTCGACGAGATCGCCGTCGAGGAGGGCCTCCGCCTCGCTGCGAAGCACGGCGGCGAGGTCGTGGTGGTGAGCATCGGGGGCAAGGAAGTCCAGGAGCAGCTCCGCCACGCACTGGCGATGGGCGCCACCAAGGCGGTCTGGGTGAATCACGCCGGGCCCCTCGATCCGATGTCCGCCGCCGCGCTGCTCAAGGGGGTCATCGAGCGCGAGAAGCCCGACCTGGCCATGCTCGGCAAGCAGAGCATCGACGACGACCAGAACCAGACCGGCCAGTACCTCGCCGAGTGGCTCGGATGGAGCCAGGCCACCTTCGCCTCCAAGGTGGAGTCGCTGGAGAGCGACGCGGAGAAGGCCAAGACCCCCGCCATCCAGATCGCCGCCGACGGGAAGTCCGCCCAGGTGGTCCGCGAGGTCGACAACGGGCTCGCCACGCTCAGCGTGAAGCTGCCGGCGATCGTCACCACCGACCTCCGGCTCAACATGCCGCGCTACGCCTCGCTCCCGGGCATCATGAAGGCGAAGAGCAAGCCCATCGAGGAGATCACCCCGTCCGCGCTCGGTGTCGATGCCACGCCGCAGGTCGAGGTGGTGAAGCTGTCCGCCCCTCCGCCGCGCAAGGCCGGGATCAAGGTCGCCGACGTGCAGGAGCTGGTCACCCGGCTGAAGAACGAAGCCAAGGTCATCTGAGGGACTCCCACCGCCATGTCCACCGTCCTGATCATCGCCGAGTCCCAGCCCGACGGGCATCTGCGCAAGGCCACCCTTCACGGGATCGCCGCGGGCAAGGACCTCGCTCAAAAGACCGGAGCCTCGCTGCACCTCGCCATCCTCGCGGAGAACCCGACGGCGCTGGCGGAGCAGCTCAAGCCCTACGGCGCAGCGGTCATCCACACCGTCGCCTCGCCGGCGTTCTCCCACTACGTCGCCGAGTCGTTCGCCCCGGCCGTCGCCGCGCTGGCCAGCTCCATCGGCGCGGACTTCGTCGGTGCCGCCGCCACGGCGCAAGGGCGTGACCTCGTTCCTCGGGTCGCCGCCCGCCTGAAGGCGGCGATGGCCTCGGACGTGCTCGCCTTCTCCGGATCGGGGAGCAACATCACCTTCACCCGGCCGATGTGGGCCGGCAGCGTGATCGCGGACGTGAAGCTCAAGACGCCGGTGAAGGCCTTCACCGCGCGGACCACCGAGTTCTCCGCGGCCGAGGCCGGCGGTTCCGGCGCCGAGGTGAAGGCGTTCCCGCCGCCGGCCGACGTGGCCAGCTCACCGACCCAGTTCGTCTCCTTCAACGAGGTCAAGAGCGCGCGGCCCGAGCTGACCGAGGCGAGCATCGTCGTCTCCGGCGGCCGGGGGACGAAGGGCGACTTCAAGGAGATCGAGGCGCTGGCCGACGAGCTCGGCGCCGCGGTGGGCGCATCCCGCGCGGTGGTCGACGCCGGCTGGGTGCCCAACGACCTTCAGGTCGGGCAGACCGGGAAGGTGGTCGCGCCCAAGCTCTACATCGCCGCCGGCATCTCCGGGGCCATCCAGCACCTGGCGGGGATGAAGGGCAGCAAGGTCATCGTGGCCATCAACAAGGATCCGGAGGCGCCCATCTTCCAGGTGGCCGACTACGGGATCGTCGCCGACCTGTTCAAGGTTCTTCCCGAGCTCCGGGCGGCCATTCACGCCACGAAGTCGTAGTGAGCACCGAGCAGTCACTCCCCGACGGCGACGAGGTCCTGCGCGGCCTGGGCATCCACCGGCTGCCGATGCCGGTGCCATTCCCCGACGCCGGCGGGCCGGTCAACGCCTACGCCGTCGAGGACGGCAAGCGCGGCCTCGTCCTGTTCGACAGCGGGATCGGAACGCCGGAGGGCGTCGCCGCGCTGCACGCCGGGGCCACCGCCGCGGGTCTCGACCTCCGCCGCTGCGCGCAGGTGGTGGTGAGCCACGGTCACGTCGACCACTTCGGCAACGCGCAGCTGCTCACCGAGCTGAGCGGCGCGACGGTGCGGCTCCACCCCGGTGACATCGAGAAGGTCGTCGGCGAGGATGTCTGGGAGAGCCGGGCACCCATGTACGACGCCTTCCTTCGAAGGCAGGGGGTGCCGGAGGAGCAGCTGCCGCGCCTTCTCTCCATCGGCCGGCACAGCGGCAAGTACAGCCGGCGCGTCGACCCCGCCCGTGTTCGTCCGCTGATCGAGGGGGAGCATTTCCGGGTGGGAAAGGTGCGGCTCGACGTCCTCCACCTCCCGGGCCACACCCCGGGCCTGGTGTGCCTGTGGGATGCCGAGCACGGGCTGCTCTTCGCCGACGACCACCTCCTGGCCCGCACCTCGCCCAATCCGTTCCTCGAGCTCGTCGACGAGCACACCACCCGGCGCGCGCTCGTCCAGTACATGCACAGCATCGCCCGGGTCCGGGCGCTCGACGTGCAGTGGGTGCTGCCCGGCCATGGCGTTCCGTTCCAGGGACACCGCGCGGCCATCGACTCGCTCCTCCGCTTCTACGAGCGCCGCCAGGAGAAGCTGGTCCGGGCGCTCGCCGGCGGTCCGCGCACGCCGGTGGAGCTGTCGCAGGCGCTGTTCGGGCCGCAGGAAGGCGCGCGGCTGTACCTCACGCTCTCCGAGGTGGTGGGGAACCTCGAGGTGCTCGAGGACGCCGGACGCGTGCGGCGCGCCCACGGGGACGGACTGGACCGCTGGGCCGCGGCCTGACGGAGGAGCTCAGCCAGCGCCGTAGAGGGTGCGAGTCATCTCCTCGGGCCCCGCGTATCGCGGAACAGACTCGCCGGCGGCGCCCCGAGGCAACCGGATGGCACCGGAGCGGGTCTCGATCTCCCGCACCCAGCGCCAGTAGGCCTCCTTCGGCGGGATGCCCGGAGAGAAGCGGTCGAGCCCGAGGTCGCCGAGGCTGACCCGGAGCACGGTGGAGCCCTTGTCTCGCTCGGGCCAGGAGAGGACGAAGTCGGTGAGGACGGTGTGCCGCCCGTCTTCCGCGGGGACCAGCCCGATTCCCAGACCGAGGATCCGCTGGTAGGGAAGCGGATGGGTCCCGGTCGAGCTGGAGACCCGCAGGCCCGTGTGGTCCATCTCCAGCACCCGGATGGGGACGATGCGTGGCGAGTGAGCGCTGCCGGTCCCGGCTCGGAGAGGCGGATGGAGCTCGAGCTCCAGCGTTGCATCCTCCGGAGGGATCTCGATCGACCGGCGCTCGGGCGGCGCGAACTTCTGCAGCAGTGCCGTCACTCGCTTCCGCAGCTCGGGCTCGGCCGCGGTCAGGCTTTGCGCTGCGGAGAGGGCGGTCAATGGCGGTTCCGGGTCGAGCTCCAGGGCACGGACGCGGGCCTTGAGGCCCATGAGCCCGTCCGCCCGGGCGGCCACCTCGTAGAAGGCGCGCGCGTCGTCGCCGGCTCCATCGGCATCGAGGCGCTGGCCCACGCGCCAGGCGAGGGCCGGTCGCAGCGCGCGGGCCTCCGCGGCGGGGCCGAGCTCCACCAGCGTCACCCGGAGGAGCTCGGTCGTTCCGCCGAGCGCACGGCTGAGCACCTCGTCGACCTGGGCCAGCGCGTCGGGATCTCCGAGGAGGAACGTCGCACGCGCGAGCCCCGCCCGGGCGTCGAGCTGGTCGGGCCGCTCGGCCAGCACGCGCAGGAACGCCTCACGTGCCGCAGCCGCGTCCTCCTTGCCCAGCGCCTCCTTCGCAACGAAGTAATCGGGATGCTGGACCCAGTCGCCCGGACGTTCCTTCGCGGGCGGGGTGATCGTCTTCAGGATGTTCCGCAGCACGGACATTCGGGACCGCCGAGGAGACGCGTCCCCCGGCGCGACGGCGCGTTGTATGTGGAACGCGAATCGGGCGGAACTCGGTTTCTCCGGACTCCCTGGAGGGTGGCGACGGACCCCGGGGAGCATCCCGGAGCTCAGGATGGTCCGAGCGGAGCTTCACACTCCCGGCGCACGGCGGTGTCGTGGAGCAGTCCGATGCGCAACAGCGTTCGGGTGACGTCGGCGAACGAAGGGCGCCTACCGCTTCTGCCGCAGCTCGACGCGGCGGATCTTCCCGCTCACCGTCTTTGGCAGCTCGGTGACGAAGGAGATCTCCCGCGGGTACTTGTACGGCGCGGTGGTGCGCTTGACGTGCTCCTGAAGCTCCGTCGACAGCGCCTCGGAGCTGGCCACGTTGGGCTTGAGCACGACGAAGGCCTTGATGCGCTGCCCGAGCTTCTCGTCAGGGACGCCGACCACCGCGGACTCGGCCACCGCCGGATGCTCCAGGAGCGCCGATTCGACCTCGAACGGCCCCACCCGGTAGCCGGAGGTCTTGATCACGTCGTCGGCGCGTCCCACGAACCAGAGGTAGCCCTCCTCGTCGCGCACCGCGCGGTCTCCGGTGACGTAGAAGTCGCCCCGGAAGGCGGCGGCGTTGGTGGCCTCGTCGCCGAGGTAGCCGGCGAACATCCCCACCGGACGATGGGGCTTCACCCGCACGGCGATGTCCCCCTCCTGGTTGGCCTCGACCTCGCGTCCTTCCTGGTCGATGACCCGCACGTCGAAGCCCGGAGATGGCTTGCCCATCGAGCCCGGCTTGAAGGGCAGGCACTGGAACATCCCGACGATGGCCACCGTCTCCGTCTGCCCGTAGCCCTCCCGGATGGTGAGCCCGGTGGCGCGCTTCCAGGCGTCGATCACTTCCGGGTTGAGCGGCTCGCCGGCGCTGATGACGTGCCGGAGCTCGGGGAACGACCACTTCTTCAGATCCTCGAGCACGATGGCTCGCCACGCAGTGGGCGGCGCGCAGAACGTGGAGACCTTCTCGCGGGCGAGCAGGTCGAGGATGGCCTTGCCCTCGAAGCGGCCGCGGAAGTCGTAGACCACCGAGCACGCCCCCTGGCTCCAGGGGCCGTAGACCTTCCCCCAGGCGCACTTGGCCCAGCCGGTGTCGGAGAGGGTGAAGTGCACGTCGTCCGGACCGAGGTCGAGCCAGTACTTGCCGGTGATTCCGTGACCGATGCCGTAGCTCGCGTGGGTCTGGGGAACCATCTTCGGCATCCCAGTCGTGCCGCTGGTGAAGTAGACGAGCATCCGGTCGTCGGCGGCGGTGTCGGGGAACTCCGCGGCGCGTGCGCCGTCCACGGTCTGGGTCCGGAAGCGAACCCACGGTGTGGGTGCCTCGTCGGTGCAGACCCAGGCGATGACGTCGGCGTGGGCGCCGGCCTCGAACTTGGAGAGGTGCTCGGCGGTGGTGACCACTGCGCGCGCCCGGCCGAGCTCGAGGCGGTATCGCACGTCCTTGCCGGTGAGCATCGTCGTCCCCGGCATCAGGACGAGGTTGGAGCGCATGCAGCCCAGCGCGAGGATCCACCACTCGGCGAGCCGGGGAAGCATGGTGAACACACCGTCCCCGGGGCGGAGCCCGAGGTCGCGCAGGAAGAGGGCGGCGTGTACCGAGCGCTCCGCCAGCTCGCGCCAGCTGTAGATCTTGCGATTGCCGCGATCGTCGCAGTGGAGCAGTGCGGGTGCGTCCGGCCGTTCGCTGGCCCAGCGGTCCACGACGTCGATGGCGAAGTTGAAGCGCTCCGGCCGGTCCCAGCGAAAGGCGGCGACCTCGGCCTCGTAGTCGGTCATGTTCCGTGGCGAACGCTCGGCCATGGCAACCACCTCCGATCGAGACGACGCTTTACCAGCTTGATCCAGGGAAGGGGACCGGCGAGAAGCAGCGCTTCCGCTCGTGACTGCTCCCACGCAAGGTCTGCGCCTCGGCGGCGCGGACATCGTCTTCCTGGGCCTGCTGGCCTTCGTGCCGGCGACCGTGGTGGCTGCCTGGCTGCACGCCGAGACCTGGGTCTTCGTGCTCGCCGCGCTGGCGCTGGTCCCCCTGGCTCGGTGGATCGGCACGGCGACCGAGGCCGTGGCCTCTCACCTCGGGCCCGGTCCGGGGGGACTGCTGAACGCGACCTTCGGCAACGCCGCCGAGCTCATCGTGGCCATTGCGGCGCTGAAGGCCGGGCAGACGGCGGTGGTGAAGGCCTCCATCACCGGGAGCATCCTCGGCAACCTGCTCTTCGTCCTCGGCGCCGCGGTGCTCGCCGCGGGGCTCAAGGAGGCGCGCCCGAAGTTCAATGCGACGGCGGCGCTCTCCAGCTCGGCGCTGATGTATCTGGCGATGGTGGGGCTCGTCGTGCCGGATCTCTTCCACGCGACGCTGGGAGACTCGGTGACGCACCTGATGCGCCCGCTGTCGCTCCTGGTCTCCGTCATTCTGATCCTGCTGTACGCGCTGAGCCTGCTGTTCTCGCTGCGCACCCACGCCCAGCTCTTCGAGGGGTCGGACGCGGTCGAGGCCGAGCTCGAGTCCGAGGAAGCGGTGGGCCCGAAGCCGTGGTCTCTCGGTGTGGGCATCACCGTGCTCCTGGTGGCCACCGCGGCCACGGTGGTGGTCTCCGAGGCGCTCGTCGGTTCCTTGGACACCGTCATCCACGGATGGGGGCTCACCGCCACCTTCGTCGGGGTCATCGTCATCGCGGTCGTGGGCAACGCCGCCGAGCACAGCACCGCCGTTCTGCTGGCTCTGCAGAAGCAGCTCGACGTCGGGATGACCATCTGCTTCGAGAGCAGCAAGCAGATCGCGCTGCTCGTGGCCCCGGTGCTGGTGTTCCTCTCCGGCCCGCTGGGGCATCCCATCACCCTCGAGTTCAGTCACCTGGAGGTCCTGTCGCTGGCGCTGGCGGTGGGGGCGACGACCCTGGTGACGCTCGACGGTGAGACCCACTGGCTCGAGGGCGCGATGCTGATCGGCGTTTACGCCATCCTGGCCCTGGTCTTCTTCTTCGTCCCGTGAACGATCGCACAGAGAGAGCAGCGCTCGCCGATGGCGTGCTGGTGGTGGTGACCGCGATCTGGGGCGCGAGCTTCGTCGTGGTCCAGGACGCGCTCAAGCTCGCCGACCCGTTCACCTTCCTGGTGCTCCGGTTCACGCTGGCGGCGGCGTTGCTGACGGTTCTCGACTGGCGGTCGCTCGCCAACCGGCGCCTCCTGGTCACCGGGGCAGCTCTCGGGGCGCTGCTCTTCGTCGGCTTCGTCACCCAGACCGCCGGGCTCCAGTTCACCACTCCCTCGCGCAGCGGCTTCCTGACCGGGCTGAGCGTGCTGCTCGTGCCGTTCGTGGGGCTGGTGCTGTTCCGCAAGTGGCCGAGCCCGCCGGTGCTGTCCGGCGTGGCGCTGGCGGTCGCCGGCCTGTGGCTCCTGACCGGGGGAATGTCGAGCAGCAGCGGACCGACGGCGAAGGGGGATCTGCTGACCATCGCCTGCGCGGTGGCCTTCGCCTTCTACATCGTCCTGCTCGAGCCCGCGGCGCGGGTGCACCGCTCGACGCCGCTGGTGGCGGTGCAGCTGTGGGTGGTGACGTTGCTCGCGCTGGTCGCGCTTCCCTTCGTGCCCCGGCACCTGGACGCGTCGCCGGCGTTCTGGTGGGCGGTGGCCTACACCGGGGTGCTGAGCACGGCCGTCTGTCTCCTCGCGCAGACCTGGGCGCAGGCGCGGACGTCCGCGGTGCGGGCCGCGCTCATCTTTGCGCTCGAGCCGGTGTTCGCGGCGGTGTTCTCGGTGGCGCTGGGGCGGGAGCGACTCGGGACGCGCGAGCTGGCCGGCGGGACTCTCATCGTCCTGGGCATCGTCGCCGCCGAGCTCGGAGGCGCGCTGTGGTCGCGGCGGCGGGTGGCCACGTCCTGAGTTTTCGACCGTTTCGAAACCAAGCAGCCGAACGTCCTGCCGCCAACACGACCGGGCTGTCACCCGCACGCGGTATGAGGCGGACGTCGCCGGTCTGCCCCGAGGCCGGCGCTCGGACGATGAACGACCGGCGTTCGATCCTCTCCTGCGCACTCGAGCCGGTCTCGGCGCTTCTCCGCTAGAGTCCGGGCCCACGTCATGCCTGTCGAGCTGCGACGCGGAGGTCTTCATCTCTCGGGCACGGCGCTCTGGCTCGACGCGCACCGCAAGGCGCCGCTGGCCTTCGTCAGTCACGCGCACTCGGACCACATCGCGCGGCACGAGCGGGTCATCGCCACCCGGGCGACTCTCCGGCTCATGGCGCACCGGCTCGGCGCGCTCCCGTCCTGCCTTCCGGTTCCCTACAACCGGCCGTTCGAGATCGGCTCCCTGTGCCTGGAGCTGCTGCCGGCGGGACACATCCTCGGGTCGGCCCAGCTCCGGGTCATTCGCTCCGACGGCAAGCGGGTGACCTACACCGGGGACCTCAACCTCGAGGCCTCCTCGACCGCCGAGCCGGCGCAGGTCGCCGAGTGCGACACGCTGGTGCTCGAGTCGACCTTCGGGCACCCGCGGTACCGCTTCCCGCCCAAGGCCGAGGTCCTGGAGGCGATCGAGGCGTTCGCCCGGTCCACGCTGGAGCGCGACGCGACGCCGGTGCTGCTCGGCTACAGCCTGGGGAAGAGCCAGGAGGTCATCCGGGCGCTGACCTCGCGGGGGCACAGCGTGGTGGCACATTCCTCGGTCTGCGCCGTTGCCGAGGTGTACCGCTCGCTCGGCGTCGAGGTCGGGGCAGTCCGCCGGTTCGATGGGACGTGGCTCCCCGGTGAGGTGGGCGTCTTCCCTCCGCACGTCTGGAAGTTCGAGCGGCTGCTCCGGCCCTGGCCGCGGCGGACGGCGATCCTCACCGGGTGGGCGATCGACGGGGGAACGGCGCGCCGCTACGGCGCGGACGAGGCGTTTCCGCTCTCCGACCACGCGGACTTCGAGGGCCTGCTCTCGTACGCGAGGTCGACGGGGGCGTCGGAGGTCCTGACCCACCACGGATTCGCCGAGGAGCTGGCTCGGGCGCTCCGGGACCGCGGCATCGAGGCGCGGCCGCTCGGCACGGTGCGGCAGCTCGACCTGTTCGGCTGAGCGCTCAGCCGGCACGCACGGCCCCGGCGCAGCCAGCGCAGGGGCGCGCCGGCGATCAAGCTCACTCCTCCGGCGACTGAACCAGCAGCTTCTCCTTTCCGCACACCGCGCAGCGCAGGTGGATGAACAGATCCCCCTCGCTCTCCTCGGGGACGGTTCCGGCCGGAACACCGAGCTCGGACTGCGCCAGCTCGGGCACGCGCTTGGGGACGTCCGCCGCGGGGAAAGCCTGGAGGGTCAGCATCTCGCGATCGTGACATTCCCGAAACTCGGGCCCGTGCAGCCACGGCGGCTCGGTGCCGGCCGGCAACCGCGCCAGCTGCTCCAGGTGGGTCGCCGATTCCGCCAGGTACGCCAGCCTTCGCAGTCGCGCTTCCTCCGGCAGCCCGGCATAGGCAGAGAACGCCTCGCCGAGCGCCTGGCGGTCCTCGCCCACCGCCATCGCCACCAGGTCCAGCGCCGACTCGTGCGACTCGACCGCCTCGTCCCAGTTGTTCTCCGGGGTGAAGCCGGCCTCGAGCAGCGCCTCGAAGAGCTGCGTCGCCGCCAGCCGACGGCGCACCTCCCCCAGCGACTCCTCCGCGTTGTGGGCGAGCCGAAGCTCCCACATCGCCCCGGCGACCCGCGGATCCACTGCCCCGGTGAGGTCGTCGACCTCCAGCTCGGCCCGGAGAAGCTCGCGGAGCGCGTTCGCCGCCGAGAACCGGAAGGCCGGCTCGACGCCCACCTCGCGGAGGTACATGACCGCGTAGGGGGCCTCCTTCGAGCCGAGCCGCAGCGCATTCTGTGCCCGCTTCACCGCGTCCGGGTCGGTCACCGGACGGCTTCCCTCCAGCCTCTGCTTCACCGCCTCGCGCAGGAGCGACTCCAGCCCCGCGCCGGGCGGGAGGCGGGTGGGCAGCGGGGGACGGAGCCCGGGCGCGTCCAGCACCCAGGGCGGCGTCGAGCCCAGCCGCCGCAGGGCCCGGAAGAGCAGGGTGCCCGGCGGATCCTGCGGCTGGAACGGAGGTGGCTCGTCCCCGCTCGACCCGGCCAGGGCGGCCACGGTCGCCTGCCGCTGCTCGCGGGTGAAGGAGGTCGACCCGTGGATGGGCGGGGGCGGCGGCGGTGGCGCCTCCTCCCCGTCCAGCCCGTGGACCCGGTCCATGTCCACGTCGTCCAGCTCGAGCGAATCCAGCCCCTGCGCCCCGGAGAAGTCGCAGCGGAGCAGCTTCAGCCGCTCGAAGGTCGCCCCGTCGAGGTTGGCGCCGCGGAAGTCGCAGTCCTGTAGCCGTCCTCCATGGAAGTAGGCGTTCGATAAGTCGGTGTCACGGAAGCTGACCTTCGAGAGGTCGCAGCGGTCCCACTCGCTTCCCACCAGCACCAGGCCGGAGAGGTCGGTGTTCGCGGAAAAGAGGTTCTCGAAGGTGGCCCCGGTGTGGTCGCTGGACACCGTCCCGGCCTTCCGCATCCTGTTCCACTCGGTGGAGCCGTTCTTCAACAGCTCCTCGATTTTCAAGGTCTTCGCCATAGATGGATCCCCAGTCTATCGGTGTGCTTCCATCCACCGCCCGGGGAAAATGCTCGAGTTTCGCATCGACAGTGACCATGCGGGGGTGCGGCTCGACAAGGTCCTCCGCCAGCGCCTGCCACGCGTCCCGACCAGCCACCTCCAGAAGATGATCCGCACCAAGAAGGTGCGGGTGAACGGGCGCCGGGCCCGGCCGGAACAGCCCCTGGCCGAGGGCGACGTGCTCACCGTGCGGGGAGACGAGCGAGCGCTGCTCGGAGAGGCCTCCGTACCCGCCCGGGCCCCAGCGCCGGAGGAGGTCGCCCGGCTTCGGATCCTCCACGAGGATGGCTGGATGATGGCGGTGGACAAGCCGTCCGGCCTGGCGGTTCACCCCGGGAGCGGCATCCGGGGCGGAACGCTGGTCGACCTGGTCCGCGCGCATCTCGGCCCGAAGGCGGGGCGCAACGGCTTCTTCGCCAGCCCTGCCCACCGGCTCGATCGCGAGACCTCCGGGGTCATCGTCGTGGCCAAGCGCCGTCCGGCGATGGTGCACTTCACCGAGGTCTTCACCCACGGCGGCGCCCGGAAGCAGTACCTCACCCTGGCCAAGGGGACCTTCCCCCGCGCCGAGGGGCGCATCGACCTGCCGCTCTCGGAGCACCAGCAGTCGGCCGAGTCCCGTGCCCGCCGGGGTGTCAACATGCAGGAGGCGGCCACCCGGTACCGCGTCCTGAGGCAGGGCGGCGAGGCGGCGCTCCTCGAGGTCACGCTGGAGACGGGCCGGACCCACCAGATCCGGCGCCACCTGGCTGCCATCGGCCACCCCGTCGCCGGCGACCGGAAGTACGGCGACTTCGGATTCAACCGGGAGGCCCGCGCCCGCTGGGGGCTGAAGCGGCTCTTCCTCCATGCGGAGCGGCTGGAGCTGCCGCACCCCGAGACCGGAGCGAAGGTCCGCCTCGAGTCACCCTTGCCGGCCGAGCTGGTCGACGTGCTCCGCCGCGCCGGCATCGCCCCGCCCGCCTCCATCACCGCTGGCCGCTGACCTCCCGGGGGGTCAGAGAGTGAGGAGGACCTTGCCCCCCGCGCCGCGCTCGGCCACCCGGAACGCCTCGCGAACCTGCTCCAGTGGGAAGCGCCCGGCGATCGGGACGACCACCTGGCCCGAGGCGAGCTCCTCGGCGAGCTCGAAGAGGCGGTCCGGATCCGGGTGCGTCTGGATCGCCCGGACGTCGACGCCGCGTTCCCTGGCACCCGGAGGCTCGCCGACCACCGACCCGAGCCTGCCGCCGGGCGCGAGCTTCGCGAGCAGCGGGACCACCGTGTCGCCCCCGAGCGTGTCGGCGATTCCCTGCAGCTGTGGCAGCTCCGCGACCGCGCCCGGATCGTCGACTGCGACGACCCGTTCCACTCCGAGCGACGCGGCCTCGCCGATCTGCCGCTTCCTGACCCCGGCGATGACGCGGACCTGGCGCTTGCGCGCCGCGTGGATCGCGTACCGGCCGACCCCACCGAGGGCGCCCGTCACCAGAACGAGCTCGCCCGGCGCAGGTGCCACGGCCTCCTCGAGAAGCTGGGTCCCGGTGAGCGCGACGATGGGAATCGACGCGGCCTCCACCGGCGACAATCCCTGGGGGACCTTCGCCACCTGCTCGGGAGTCGCCAGCGCGAGCTCGGCCTGCCCGTGGCGGATCTGCCCGAGCACCCGGTCTCCGACGCGGAAGCCCGCGACCCCCGGGCCCAGCTCGACCACCTCACCCGCGGCGTCAAAACCGAGGATGGCCGGCAGCTCGAGCGGCATCCAGGCCCGCAGCGCTCCGCTCCGGAGCTTCCAGTCGATGGCGTTCAGGCTCGAGGCGGCGATGCGCACCTTGAGCTTGCCCGGGCCCACCCGTGGCTCCGGGACATCGCGTATCTCCAGAGCATCCACATCCCCGTAGCGGGTCAGCACGGCAGCTCTCATGGCGAAGTTCTCCGATCGGCGTGCGCGGAGCGAGTAACCCCAGTGCAGCGCGCGCGCACGACAGGACGGGGGCCGCCGGCGCCTGGAGAGCACCTCCCGCTGCCGACCGATCAAGCCGGGGAGACGGCGTGACGGGTCACCGTCGACGGACCTTCTTGCGCGGACGAAACCCGGAGCCGGTCGACGCTGGAGGGGTTGCCTCGGGGGCCTTCCGCTCGTCGGCGGCCACCGCGAGGATCCACTCCCGGAAGGCGAGGAGGGCAGGATGCTTCTCGGCGCGCGCCGGATAGACGAGGTGGTGCGCGTACCGATCCGGGAGCCGGTGCGCCGTCAGCGCCACCAGCCGGCCCGAATCGAGGAGCGGCCTTGCCATGGTCAGCCGCCCCAGTGCCACGCCCATCCCTTCCATCGCCGCCCGCTGCAGCGCCTCGGTGTCGTCGAACGCAGCCACCCATCGGGCCGGCGGCGCTCCTCCGAAGCGGCCGAACCAGGCGTGCCAGCGCTCGCCGAGATCGCGGAGCAGGGGCACCCCGGTGAAGTCCCCACGCCCCGCCTGGGGGAAGCGCCGGAGCAGCTCCGGGCTGCACACCGGAAGCAGCCACTCCTCGAACAGGAGGTGGGAATGGAGCCCCGGCCAGCTGCCTTCCCCGAAGCGGACGGCCGCGTCCACGTCCTCCTGCTCGAAGTCCACCAGATCGATGCTCGACTGCAGGCTCAGCTCCACCTCCGGGTGCAGGGCGGTGAAAGCCGGCAACCGTGGGATGAGCCAGCTCGAGGCCACGGACGGCATCACGCTGACCGTCAGCACGTTCGGGCCCCGCGCTGCCTCGGGAGTGAGTGCGGCCGAGATGGCGTCGAGGTGCGGCGCCACCTGGTCGAACAGCTGCTCCCCGGCTGGTGTCAGGCGGAGCCCACGCGGCCCGCGGTGGAAGAGCCGCTTTCCCAGTCGCTCCTCCAGCCCACGCATCTGGTGACTGAGCGCGCTGACGGTGACGTGCAGCGACGCTGCGGCCCGGGAGAGGTTCCGGGCCCGGGCAGCGGCGACGAACCCGGGAAGCGCGTGGAGGGCGACCTTGCTCATCTTGAACGCGGCTCAAGCCGCAGTTGAGAAACTATCGCCTGTTGCCCTCTTTTGCTCGGCATTAAGCCTACACGCGAGTTCAAGACGCAAAGGAGTCCTGGTCATGAGCATCTGGAGCGACCTTCTGTCCCTGCACGGCCATCTCGGCCTCGCGAACGGGCCGCACAACGAGGACGCGGAGACGGCAGCCGCCCGGCGAGCCCGGGAGGCGGACCGGCTCCGGGAGCTGATCGTCGGCCGTTCTGCCTCCAGCGAACGCCGCGAGTCCTTGGGGCCGTCGCTCGGGGTCCGCGGTCTCGCTTGACGTGGAGTCCGGGCACCTGGTAACCATTTGGCTACCAGGTGCACCGGGCCCGCGCACACGCCGACGTCTTCCGCGCCATCGCCGACCCGACGCGGCGGGCGCTGCTCGACCGCCTCCGCGCCGGCAGCCGTCCGGTGAACGAGCTGGCCCGGGACTTCAAGACCAGCCGCCCCGCCATCTCCAAGCACCTGCGCGTCCTCCGCCAGGCTCGCCTCGTCAGCGAGCGCCGCGAGGGCCGCCTTCGACGGTATGAGCTCACGCCGGCCCCGCTCGTCGATGCGTTCAGGTGGCTCGAGAGCTACCGCGGCTTCTGGCCGCCGAGCTCCAGAGCCTGACGCGCCACCTCGAAGGCAAGAGATCGCTGACCGGCGCGGTTGGCCGCTCGCCTGCGCGCCCGGGCGAGCGCCGCCGCCGTGCGAGCGCGCCCAGACCGAGCAGGGCCAGCCACGGCGCCGGCGGACCGAGCGCGGTGGTGCATCCGCTCGAGGTCGGCACCTTCACCGCCAAGGCGGCCACGTTGGCCGCGCCGGTACGGGAGACCGACTCGGCCGTCGTAGAGGCCGACGCATTTCCGTCGGATCGGATGCCGCCCTTGAGCTTCGTCGTGAAGGTCTTCGACTGCCCCGCGGGGATGTCACCCAGTGCGCAGGGAAAGTTGGTGCTGCAGTCACCCGAGTTGGAGACGAACGTCAGCCCGGTCAGCTCGGTGGTCACGTTCACCGCCGGCGCCACGTAGGGTCCTGGGTTGTCGACGGTGAAGGTGAAGGTCCCCTCCTCCCCGTCGTCGAGCGACGTCGGCCCGTGCCCGGTGATGGCCAGCTTCACCGGGAACCACCCGATGTCGCGGAAGAGCGGCACCGTCAGATCGAGCGCGTGAGTCAGGTCGCCGTTGATGACCGGCTCCATGAGGAGATTCGGAAACGCCGTGGTGTCCCAGTGGGACACCGACGACCCCGGCTCCAGCGTGGTGGGCGAGTAGAGCATCGCGCGATGGTCCCGGTCCGCGCCGGCATAGCCCTGGCTGGAGTCCCGGATGAGCGAGGCGTTCACCGGCCCGGCGGCCACCGCGCTCTTCAGGGCCGCGCCGTCGGTCTGGGTCATGAGAAGCACGGGGATCGTCACGTCGGCCGCGGTTCCGGAGGGCGTGATGAGCGGCGGGTCGGCCACGTTGTTGGCGACGAGCAGGCCGATCGCGCCGGCGTCCTGGGCGTTGCGAGCCTTCTCCACGAAGGTGCAGCCCGCGTCGTTCGGCCCGCCTCGGTCGAGGATGGCGATCCTGCCGTCCAGCGGAGCGAGCGGCCCCTGCGCGCTGCATCCCCAGCCGGTGGACCCGTAGCCGAGCGGTCCGCTGACGCCGCCATCGACGGGAATGGGGCCGCTGAACTGCGCCAACCGGAACTGGCTGTAGTCCTTCACCACCGATGGCGTGTTCGGGGCCGAGGTCACCCTCACCAGCGGAGGAAAGGCCAGCGTTTCCGGGACCGCCCCGGTGACCGAAGGTCCGTCCCACGCGAGCGCCCCGCTCACCGCCGAGGCCACTCGCTGGGAGGCGGTCATGTCCTTCCAGTGGCTCCCCGAGGTCTCGTCGTAGAGGTAGTAGGCCCAGATGTCGGGCTCGTTCATCGGCGGGAAGCTTCCGCTGGAGTTGCTGGTGAGGCTGATGAATCCGAGCCCGTGACCGAACTCGTGGATGACCACGGTGAGCAGGTCGATGGAGGTCCCGTGCTGGTTGTCCAGCCCGTAGTACCAGGTGAGGCCACCGCAGTTGGCGGTCTCGGGCGTGTCGAGGCTGGAGTTGAACCGCGCGAGGATGTCGTAGTTGTTCTCGTCGTCGCCGGTTCCGGAGAGCAGCGGGATGGACGCGAAGCGCTGGGTCTGTGACGACACGTACCAGGTCCGCTGCCTCGGAAAGATGCTGGGCGGCACCCCGCCGTCGAGTGACGGATCGTCGCTGGAGAAGATGTTGGTCGGCCCGGCGCTACCCAGCGTCGCCCCGGTGCTGCTGCAGCTGAGCGGCTGGAAGTGCGCGAAGACGCTGATCGGAACCTCGCTGTCCAGCGCCTGGCCCCAGATCGCCGCGGCCTGCTGGAAGACGGCCAGTCGCTGAGCGCCCAGCGTCGTGCCGGGGTTGCCTCCCACGGGGGTCGCCGGCGTGGGGTCGTTGAAGCCCGTGTTCGGCCCGTCCCCGTTGACGACCACGATGGTCGCGTTCGCCAGAGCCGACGGCGCGGCGAGGAGGAGCGCCGCGCCCAGGAACAGCTGAGCCGACCTCACTGTCCAGACCCCGAGCCGGAGAGGAACGCCTCGGCCGCGGGAGCGCTGTCCACGCAGCTGACGAGAGGTTTGCCGTCAGGGCCCATGCGAGCGACCAGCACGTGACTGAAGCCGTTCCGGAGCGTCATGCGCCGGACCCGTTCGCCGCTCGGCAGGCTCATCGAGCTCTGCTGGATCCCGGAGCGATCCGTGGCCACCCGCACCGACTCGACGACCGAGGCCGAAGAGGCGCTCGTGCCGGGCTTACCCTCGGCCCCGGCATTGCAGGCGCACAGCGCGCCGAGCGCGAGCGCGACCCACGCCCCCGCGCGGGTGGCGCACCTCAGATCTCCGTTCATGCATCCTCCACACTCCCCGGTCGGTCAGCCTAGGACACTCTGCCGTTCGGACGTCAGCCTCCCACGGCCAAGAACATCTTCCTTCACAGACACCTCCTGGAACCTCCGTTGTAGGACGAGGCTCATGCGCGGCCTCGCTCTCTTGCTCGCATCGCTCGCCGTTGCCTGCAATTGCTCGCGGACCCCGTCCCCTGCCCAGCGCACCTCGCCTCCGAACGTCTCGTCCTCGCCTCCGGTAGGAACGCGCTCGCAGGAGGAGGTCGCCGCGGACCGCGATGCAGGCAAGCAGGCGCCGGAAAAGGTGGGGACGGTGCGCACCCGGATCGAGCCGCTCACCCGGTTCCGGCTCGTGCCGCTGGGAGAGGCCGCCGTCGCGCCGGCCCGGAGCATCCTCGAGGCGCTGCGGGCGAGGTACGTGCCCTACGCGTTCGACCTCGGGCCGGTGCTTCCCCTGCCCGCGCCGCCCCCGCGCACCTGTGCCGAGCTCCTCACCCGCCAGGTCGCAGGGCGAGGAACGATCTTCGTCCTTCCCGGGAGCCTGGCCTGCTCGGCGCCCTTCGGCGAGGTGAACGCCACGCTCCAGGCGGGAGTCGTGCCGCTCGCGCCGCTCGGTCCGACCGACGCCGTGGCCCGACAGCGACTGACCGCCCTCGTCGGCTCGGTGGTCGAGGAGATTCTCGGGCTGTCCATGCCCTGTACCGACGGCCGCGTCTGCTGCGCGCTGAGAAAAGCGCCGGACGTGAAGCGCCTCGATTCCTGGGCGGCCACTCCCTGCCCGGCACACGCCGCGGAGCTCGACCGCGTTCGCGAGGCCGCCGGGATGCAGTGAGCCTCAACGCCGAAACCACTCGGATCGCTCCGTCCCTCGCTTGCCCCCGCAGCCGATGCCGTCGTCGCTCCTCCGTCACGTGACGACGGCCACGCTCGGTCGTCGCTCCTAGGCCTCGGCCGCGATTGCGGCGCGATCATCCGGTCGACCCAAGTGGTCTCGGCGTTAGAACGCGCGCCGGCCCTCGATCTCGGTGACCAGCCGCTTCCGGTAGTCGTGGTAGTCGACCTCGACCGCGTGGCGGATCGAGTCGGTGAAGGCGAAGTCGGGATGCTCGAGCTCGCGCCGGATCGCCGCCTCCATGTTCGCCGGCCGCTTCCAGGCCCCGAGCAGCGCCCGCGCCACCAGCCGGCCCTGCCAGTCGGAGAGTGGCCAGATGCATCCCTGTGGCTGGAAGAGCCCGATGAAGAACAGGTCCTCGAAGCGCGGATGGAAGACCTTCAGGTACAGCGGCACCTCGCGGCCCGAGTAGTCACCCACCTCGGTGGTGTCGAGGAACGGGAAACGCGTCACGTACCCGGTCGCGGCGATGACGACGTCGACCTCGGCCGAGGTCCCGTCGACGAAGTGGACCGTCTTCCCCTCGAACCGGGAGATGTCCGGACGAGGATGGATGCGCCCGTGGCGGATGAAGTACAGCAGCTCGGAGTTGATGGTGGGGTGTGCCTCGAGCGGGCCGTGCACCGGCTCGGGGAGCCCGTACTGCGAGTTCTTCCCCTGCAGCAGCCAGACGGTGAGCTTCCCCATCTCCTGCCGGATGCGCTTGGGGAACTTGCGCATCACCCGCTCGTTGATGACGTCGGTGGGCACGCCCATCAGGAACTTGGGGACGAACCAGTAGCCGCGGCGCATGCTGATCTCGGTCCGCGCCGCGCGGCGGGCGGTCTCCACCGCGATGTCGCACGCGGAGTTACCGCCGCCGATCACCAGCACTCGCTTGCCCACGAAGGGCTCGGCGGTCTTGTAGACGTGGCTGTGGAGAAGCTCGCCGCCGAACGTCCCCGGGTAGGTGGGCAGGCGCGGGTCCCAGTGGTGGCCCGAGGCCACGAGGAGCGCGTCGAACTCCTCGCGCCGTCCGTCGCCCAGCGTCACGGTCCACCCGCCTCCGGGGCGGGCTCGCGCGCTCTTCACCTCGGTCCGGAGCTCCAGCACCCGGTCGACCCCGAAGTGGCGGGCGTAGCTCTGGAAGTACGCCTTCAGCTCGGCGTGCCCCGGATAGTCCGGGTAGCGCTCGGGCATCGGGAAGTCCTCGTACTGCGACAGACGCTTGCTGGAGATGATGTGGGTGGTCTCGAAGACGCTCGAGTGGCTCGGGTCGGGCGAGTAGATCCAGTTGCCGCCCACCTCGTCGTTGCGGTCGTAGACCACCACCCGGCGAAAGCCAGCCGCGAGTAGGTTCTTCGCCGCAGTGATTCCGGACGGCCCGGCGCCGATCACGCACACCCACTGCTCGATGCCTGCGCGCCGGGTGGTGGGGACGGCGGGGGAGTGGGTCGGTTGCGGCTGCATGCGCTCGTCGGATGTTCCGGCCCGTCCACGTTCGCACAACCGTGCGGCCGGATGGCAGCGGGAAGCGGGCAACCGGGCGCCGTGCGCGGAGATTCGCCGGTGTGTTCTGATAACCTCGGTCGTCGCTTCGGCCCATGACGTCCCCCCCCATCCGCGACACTCCTCCGCCCGAAGACCGCTCCCGGCACCGCCTGGTCCTCGCCGAGCGGCCGCCTCCTCCACCTGGACCGCCCTGGAAGACGTGGGTGCGTCGCGGCGGGAAGTGGCTCGCCTTCTTCGCGCTGGTGGGGGCGACGGCCACGGTCGTCGTCTCGCTCGGCGTCTACTACGCGTTCAGCGAGGGGCTCCCCGAGATTCCGCGCGTCGCCGCGTGGGCGCCGCCCATCCTCACCGAGGTCTACGCCGACGACCAGGTGCTCGCCGGTGAGTTCTACGACGAGCGCCGGAAGGTCGTTCCCTACGAGCGCATCCCGAAGCGTCTGGTCCAGGCGTTCATCGCCTCCGAGGACGCGAGCTTCTTCGACCACCCCGGCATCGACGCGTTCGGCACCCTGCGCGCGGCGATCAAGACGGTGCTCAAGAAGTCCACCGGCGCTGGCAGCGTGCAGGGCGGCTCCACGCTCACCCAGCAGACCGCCAAGGCGATCCTCATCTCCTCCGAGGGCTTCGCGAAGGCCACGAAGCGCAGCGGCACGGCCGGTCTCCGGCGCAAGGCACGCGAGGCCATTCTCGCGCTCCGGCTGGAGAAGGCGCTCACCAAGGAGGAGATCCTCTACCTCTACCTGAACGGGGTCTACCTCGGGCACCACAGCTACGGGGTGCAGTCCGCGGCCGAGAACTACTTCCGCAAGGACGTGCGGGACCTCACGCTCGCCGAGTCCGCGCTGATCGCTGGCCTGCCCCAGGCGCCGAGCCGGTACTCGCCGTTCCTGAATCCCAAGGAAGCGAAGCGCCGCCGGGCCTACGTGCTCGGGCAGATGCGGGACAAGGGGATGATCTCCAGGGCAGAGCACGACGCCGCGATGGCGGAGGAGGTCCGCGTCCACCCGGTGGAGGACGTCTTCCACGAGTTCGCGCCGTACTTCGTGGAGCAGGTGCGCAAGGACGTGGTCCAGCGCTACGGCAACCCGGCCCTGCTCCGGGGCGGGCTCAAGGTCTTCACCACCATGGACTCGGAGAAGCAGCGCGCCGCGCAGGACGCGATGCTCGGCGGGCTCCTCCAGGTGGACAAGCGGCAAGGCTTCCGCGGGCCGGTGATGACCCTCGAGTCTCCCGAGCAGCGGAAGGCATTCATCGACCGGAGCGAGAAGGCGCTCGCGGGCAAGCCCATCGAGAACAATCGCTACTACGTGGCCCTGGTCAACGCGGTGGACGACACCAGGATCGACGTGCAGGTGGGCACGCACAAGGGCGTGCTCCCGCTCCTCGGGATGCGGTGGGCCCGCAGGGTGAACCCCGAGGTCTACTACCCGGGGGCGATGCTCACCTCGGCGAAGAGAGCGCTGAAGCCCGGCGACGTCATCGTGGTGCGCTCGGTCGGGCCCAAGGACCTGTACGACGACCGCGAGCAGTTCGACCGGAAGCTCTTCGACTCCCTTCCCCAGAACGTGCAGCTCTACCGGCTGGAGCAGGAGCCCGAGCTGCAGGGCGCGCTGGTCTCCATCGATCCTCACCGGCAGTACCTCTCGGCGATGGTGGGCGGCTACGACTTCGACGCCAACGAGTACAACCGCGCCTTCCAGGCCTGCCGCCAGCCGGGGAGCAGCTTCAAGCCAGTGGTGTACTCGGCGGCCCTGGAGAAGCTCGAGTGGACCGAGGCCCACGTCATCGTCGACAGCCCCATCGTCGAGAACGACCCCGAGCACCAGGTTCGCTGGAAGCCGGAGAACTACACCGAGGAGTTCCACGGCGACGTGCTGCTGCGCACCGCGCTGGTGAACTCGATGAACATCCCCGCGGTGAAGACCTTCATCGCCGTGGGCATCGACCCGATGGCCCAGTGGGCGAAGAAGCTCGGGCTCAGCACCCCGATGAATCGCGACTTCTCGGCAGCGCTGGGCAGCTCGTGCGTCTACCCCTTCGAGCTCGCGCAGGTGTACTCGACCTTCAACCGCCTCGGGACGAAGAAGCCCACCTACGTGCTGCGGAAGATCGAGGACCGCTACGGGCGGATGCTGGAGGACCACACTGCGTTCGACGACCCGTGGGCCTCGCTCACCGACCGCATCGCCGGCGGCTACGCTCGTCTCTACGCCCCGGGCGAGCAGGTGATGGCGCCGCAGACCGCGTGGATCCTCACCGACCTGCTGCGCGGAGTGGTGCGCGAGGGCACGGGCACCCCTGCGCAGCGGCTGGGAAAGCCCGCGGCGGGGAAGACCGGCACCACCAATGACTCGTTCGACGCCTGGTTCGCCGGCTTCACCCGCGACCTCGTCACCGTGGCCTGGGTGGGCTACGACCTGAACCCGCACCCGCTCGCCCGCTTCGAGACCGGAGGGCGCGCCGCGCTCCCCATCTGGGTCAGCTACATGCAGCGGGCGCTGGACGGGAAGCCGCAGCCGGAGTTCGCGCCGCCGGAGTGGATGCAGGACTCGCTGGAGCGGAAGGTCATCGACACCAAGACGGGGAAGATCGCCTCCAACGCGAGCCGTACGAACGCGGTGATGTGGTTCAAGAAGGGCAGCGCGCCGGACGAGAGGACGCCGCCGAAGGACAGCGTCGACCCGTCGAAGTTCATGACCCTGCCGAACTAGCCGTCACCCCGGACTTGCCCCGTGTCGGTGATTCGATTCCGCCCGGGGCATTGGCTTCCTCGCCGGCTTGCCGGCGGCAGCAGGCTGTTGCTGACACCCGGGTCGCAGCGAGCGACGATGCCGGCCCTTCAGGCGGAGGGGGACGTCGATGGACCAGAGATTCGACCGCAGGACCATGCTTCAGAGCATCGTGGTGCTGGGCGCGGCCTCGGTGCTCCCGGGTTGCGGAAGCGACAACAACGAGGGGGAGCAGATCGGCAGCGCGGAAGAGAGCGCGAGACGGTTTCCCCAGGGGGTCGCGTCGGGTGATCCGCGCCAGACCACCGTCATCCTCTGGACTCGGGCGCTGAACCCGGCCAGCTCCGGCGATGTCACCTTGCGGCTGGAAGTGGCGCTGGACTCGGGGTTCAGCCGCCTGGTCGTGCAGAGGGACGGGCTGCCGGCCACCCTGGCGCATGACAACTGCATCAAGGTCCGGCTGAAGGGCCTCACGGCGGCGACCACCTACTATTACCGGTTCAGCTCGGTGGAAGGCCGGACCCGTTACCGGTCGACGGCCGGGCGCACCCGCACCGCGCCGGACGCCTCGGCGGACGTGCAGGTGCGCTTCGCGGTCGCCAACTGCCAGGACTACGTGGGCCGCTACTGGAACAGCTATCAGCAGCTGCTCACCGCCGCGCCCGACGACCTCGACTTCTTCCTCTCCATCGGGGACTACATCTACGAACAGACCCAGCCAAACGGGGTTGCCGGCGGGGCGCGGGCCATCACCTTCACCACTCCGTCGGAAGCGATCGACCTCGGCAGCGGCAACCTGGCAGCGAAGAGCGTCGGCAACTACCGCGACATCTACCGGACCTACCGGAGTGATCCACTCCTCCAGCAGGCCCACTCCCGCTGGCCGATCATCGCCACCTGGGACGACCACGAGTACTCCGACGACTGCTGGCGCTCGGTCGCCACCTACTTCGACGGACTGAAGGACGAGAAGGACGACGAGCGCCGCCGCAACGCCGAGCAGGTTTTCTTCGAGTACCTGCCGGTGGACGAGGGAACCCCGGGCAACGATCCCCAGACCGACGTCTTCACCACCGAGCGGGCTCAGCTCTACCCCAACCAGAAGCTCTGGCGGACCTTCACCTTCGGCAAGCACCTCGAGCTGGTGATGACCGACTACCGCAGCTTCCGGCCCGACCATCCCGTCCCGGAGAACGCGTTCCCCGGAACCGTGGTGGCCGACCAGGCGACGCTGATCCAGCTGCTGGGTCAGCCTACCTTCGACGCGAGCTTCCCCGTCGGAGTGGCCGAGTACGTGGACGTGGATACCTTTGAAGACGATGACAAGACCTTCCTGACGCTGCTCGTCGCGGGGGCCGCGACGCAGGCAGGGATGGACCAGAACGCCGCCACCGCGTACGCCCAGCAGGTCGTTCAGGGGAAGCTGGGCCTGGTGGTGGTGAACGCTCTGCTGACCGCGGCGCTGCAGCCACCGCTGCCTTCCGACGGACTGGAGCGCGGTCTCTTCTACGCGCTCATCGGGAAGCAGTCGCTCTTCACCCCGCTTGGCTCGCGCTACGTGACGGTGAAGAACGCCTATGACCTCTACACCGCCCTCCTCTACGCCCGGACCTCCAAGGCGAGTGAGAACGCCTTCGGCGACGAGCAGGAGAGCTTCGTCGTCGACCGCCTCACTCAGTCGACCGCCACGCACAAGGTGATGGTGAGCAGCGTGTCGCTGATCTCGATGCAGCTGGACCTCAGCGCGCAGCAGGCGGTGCCGGCCCAGCTCAGGCGCAACTTCTACTTCGATGTCGACCAGTGGGACGGCTTCCCCAACAAGCGGGCCGAGCTCCTCACTGCGCTTTCGGGCGTCTCCAACCTGGTCGCGCTCTCCGGCGACATCCACGGGGCGTTCGCCGGGAACGAGAAGGCGATGAATCCAAAGATCGCGCTCCTCACCGCTCCGGCGATCAGCTCGCTGACCATGGGCGAGCAGGTCGGTGCGGCAGTCAGCTCGTTCAGTCCCGCTCCGGAGTTCCAGCCGCCTAATGGGGCGATCTACCAGCTGCTGACCCAGTCCCTCCCTCTGCTCCTCCAGGGCAGCACGGGCGGCGCCATCAAGTACGTGAGCACCACCGAACATGGCTTCCTGACGGTGGGGGTGGACAACGCCAAGGTCCGCGCGACCTTCACGCTCATTCCGGCGAGCGAGGTCTCGGTGGATTACTCGAAGACGCCCTCCGCGCTCCCGGCGAAGGTGAAGTTCCGGACCTTCGACATCGCGGGAGGCGTGCTCACCGAGGTCTAGACCCCGGAGGGAGGACGTCCATGCAGCAACTCATTCCTGCGGCGGGTGGTGCGGGGCTGCGACTCAGGCGCGGCGAGCGTCTACGGATCATCGATCCGCAGGGCGGGCAGAGCGGCGATCTGGTTGCCTTCTCTCAGGACGGGCGGCAACGGCTTTCGAACGGCCGTACGTTCGATTACGGCGGGAAGATCTATCTCTCGACGGGCGACGCCCTTTGGTCCGATCGCAGTGAACGGATGCTCACCATCGTCGCCGACGACGTCGGCCGGCACGACTTTCTCTATTCGCCGTGTAGCCTCGAGATGTACCGCATCCAGTACGGCGTCACGGGATACCACGCGAACTGCCACGACAACTTGTGTGCCGAGCTTCGGAAGCTGGGCATCGAGCCGGATCCTCTCCCGACGGCCTTCAACTTCTTCATGAATGTGGATGTCACGGCCGACGGGCGCCTGGTCTTCGCACCACCAAGGTCCCGCTCCGGCGATTCATTCGTCGTTTCTGCCGAGATGGATCTCGCGATCGCGCTGTCGAGCTGTCCTGCTTCGACGTGTAACGGGGGCGCGCCCCCGCGACCGCTTGCGTTCGAGATCCTCCGCGAGTGACGCCAACGCCCTGCCCGGCATGCGGCGTCGACCCGTCCAGGTTCATGTTCCTGTCGAATTGACGGGCTTGACGCCCGACTTGCCCATCACCCGGGCGACCACTGCGTCCGGCACCCAGCGGGCGGCGCGCGTGGCGAGCACCATCGGCCACGGGTAGGCGAACTGCTTCTCGCCTCGGAGGATGGCCGGTCCCATGCGGTCCGCGGCGTCGTCGGCCTCGAGCAGGAACGGCATCTTGAACTTGTTCTTCGCCGTCATCTCGCTCTTCACGAACCCGGGGTTGATGCAGGTGACCTGCACTCCGGCGGACTTCAGGTCCAGGTGGAGGCCGTCGCAGTAGACCTCGAGGAACATCTTGGTCGCCGCGTACACGCCCATCTTCGGGGTGACGATCCACCCGGCGAGCGAGGAGATCCCCACCAGGTGACCGCGGCCGCGCTCGGCCATGCGCGGGGCGAGGGTGGCGAGCGTCGCCGCCGCGCCGGTGACGTTGACCTGGATCATCCGCTCCACGCGCTCCCAGGTGTCCTTGCGCGGATTGGCCTCGCCGCCTACGCCGGCGTTGGCGATGACCACGTCCAGCCCACCCTCGGCCTGCCGGTCGACGTCGGGCAGCACCCGCCGGACGGCCGGGATGTCCGAGACGTCGAGCGCGAGCGGGAGGATGGTGCCCGGGCGGGCAGAGGGATCGGCGGCGAGCGTGTCCAGCAGCTCGGTCCGCCGGGCGGCGGCCCACACCTTCGCCCCCCGGCGGGCGAACCACAGCGCGAGCGCGCGCCCGAGGCCGCTGGAGGCGCCGGTGACCAGCACGTTGCGAGGAGAGTCGTTCACGGGGCGGACTTTGTCTCAGCCGGCGGTCCCTCTCCAGCGCTCCGGAGCCGAGGGGCGCGGCCGGCTATCACGCCCGTCGTCCCGCCGGTTCGATGGAGGTCCGCGGCCGGCCCTCGGGCTGCAGCGAGCGACGGCAAGGTCCGGAGGTGTCCCGGCGTTCTCCTCCCCGCCAACCAGAGGAGGTCCCATGCGCTCCGTCCTCGCCGTCCTGGGAGTATTCCTCCTGTCCGCGGGCGCGCCCCCGGACGCCGGCGAGGCGCCCCCGGGACCTCGGATGTTCGAGCGGCTGAAGACGCTGGCCGGTGAGTGGGAGGGCACCTTCGAGTGGTCAGGAGGGCGCAGCGGCTCCGGAAACCTCCGGGTGAGCTACACCGTGACCGGCGGCGGGTCGGCGCTCGTGGAACATCTGGTCATGGGCGGAGTGCCGACCATGACCACCGTCTACCATCTGGACGGTGCCGAGCTGCGGATGACGCACTACTGCGCGGCACGGAACCAACCTCGTCTCCGAGCGGTCCGCTTCGACGAGGCACAGCGCTCCGCGGAGTTCTCGCTGGTGGACGTGACCGGGGTGGGCCCGAAAAATCCGGGGCACGTGCAAGCATTCTTCGTCCGGCTGCTCGACGCGGACCGGCTGAATCTCCGCTTCACCTTCGGCGGCGGGCCTGGCCAGCCCGCGGTGGAGAACATCCTCGTGCAGCGAGTCCGCCAGGGCTGAGGCGTCGCGCCACTGAGTTGAGGGAGCCCGGCAAGCCGGTGCGGCGCGTCATGTCGGCACCGGCACGAGGTGGGACACTCCGTTGAAAGGGGGGGCCATGCACAGACCAACAGGCTCGCCGCTGGCAGCTCGCAGGAGCTGGGTGGCGGCAGTCGCACTGCTGGCGATGGTTGGCAGTGCATGCAAGTCGAAGCGAACCTCGGGGACGCCCATCATCGGCGTGGCGGTGGAGTCCTTCGCACCAGGCCTGGAGCCTCCCGGCTTTCACGGCGCCTCGGCGGTCGTGCTCGATCCGAACACCGGGAGCAACCTCGAGGGAGCCACCATCACCATCAACGGGAGGACGCTGAGCTTCCAGTCGTCCAGCGACGAGTACGAAGGAGACGTCCCGCTCGCCCCCGGTGAACGGGTCAACGTTTCCGTCCGCTTCGAGGGAGAGACCTACACCGGCACCGGAGAACAATTCGCAGACTACCCCGCCGTGGTGTCTCCCGCCGCCGGCGAGGCCTGGCACGAACACGTGACCAGCGCCGTGCACTGGAGTCTCGGCACCACTTCGCTTTCTACCCCCGGGGCAGGAACGAGCTACACCTTCGTCGGCGTGGCGGATGCGGACAACCTCGACGGTCCATTGGTCTGGCCGAGCGGGACGAAGGAGCCTTTCCAGGTCAACGCTGGCGAGAGCTACTCGATCCAGGATTCGCTCTCGCCGGGGCGTCGCCTGGTCGTGGTGGCCAAGGAGGGCTTCTTCAGCATGGGGGGCGCGGCGCACCAGTCGTTGCTGATCGTCGTCGCACTGGGCGGCCAGGCCGTCACGGTCTCCGGGGCGGCGCTCAGCGCACTCTCGGTCTTGCCCTCGCCTGCGGTCTTCCCGTTCCGGGCCCTCCGCTCCGGGTTCGTGCGAGCAATGGGTCACTTCTCCGACGGGACGATCCAGGAAATGACCGAGCTGGTCACCTGGAGCACGGCCGACCCGTCGCTGGTCACCATCGGGCCCGCGGGAGAGGTCGTCGCAACCGACCAGGGAACGACCACCTTGATTGCGAGCTTCAACGGCGTCAGCACGTCGGTGCCGCTGACGATCGCTCCTCCGATCATCGTGGGAATGACCGTGGGCCCCGAGTTCTTCGGGGCTGTGAACAGGCTCTCCGTGACCCCCTTCACCGCGACCGGCCGCGACCAGGACGGTCGGGTCTACGACGTCACCGACCTTGTGATCTGGAGCAGCTCGGACACCGCCGTCGCCACGGTGAGTAATGCCGCTGGCAGCAAGGGCCTGGTCACCGCGTTGAGCGGGGGAACGGTGAGGATCGAGGCGGCCCTGGACGCGGTCGATGCCGGCGTGCCGCTCAACGTCTCGAAGTGGGCGATACGTGACGCCGGGACCAGCGCCACGCTCCACGACGTGGTCTGGGCCGGAACCCAGTTCGTTGCCGGTGGCGACGGCGTCGCCTTGACCTCGCCGGACGGACTGGTCTGGACCTCGCATCCCCTCGGCGTGTCGCAGAGTTTGCTCCGGCTCGCCTGGTCCGGCAGCGGATTCGTGGGCATCGGGAACGAGGCGATGCTCACCTCTCCCGATGGAGTCACCTGGACGGCGCACTCGATCCCCCCGCCCTCGTACCGGAACGTGGCGACCTCCGGAAGCCGCTGGGTGGGCGTGAGCGCGGCGGGAATCTCCAGCTCCGAGGACGGTGCCACCTGGACCCTGCGGAGCACGAGCCAGCCCCAGGTCGTCGCGTGGGCGGGGACCCAGTTCGTCGCCCGGGGCGGCACCGGGGTCTTCGGCTCTCCAGATGGCCTCACCTGGACCCAGCTGCAGGTCTTTGGAGCAGAGGAGACCGCCATGGCCTGGTCGGGAACCCGGCTCGTCGCGGTGGGGTTTTACGCGATCTCCACGTCCACCGACGGTACCAACTGGACCGTTGTCGGGACCCCGGTCGGCGTCGATGTGCCCGAGGCAGTGACCTGGAATGGCCAGGAGTGGCTGGCCGTCGGGAGCAACGCCTACTCGGTGGCGACCTCCGCGGATGGGCTGACCTGGGCAAGCGAGTGGCTGGGGGCCTCCTCCGCCACCGGCGTCGCGAGCTCCGGAACGCGCGACGTTGCCGTGGGGTCAAATGGAGTCGTGCTCACCCGACCGTGAGGTGAGGCGGACCGCCTTGCGCGTCCACAGCGCGTAGGCGGGGATTCCGGCGAGCACCAGACCGAGCCCGGCGAGAGTATTCAGCGGATACGCGCGTGCGGTGGAGAGGACCACCAGCGCGGAGACGAGCACGAACGCCCCGGTGGTGAACGGATGGCCGGGCACGTGGAACCGGACCTGGTCCCCGCCCACCGCACGCCGGCGAAAGACGAACAGCGAGGCCGCGGTCAGCCCGAAGAACACCCAGTCCGCCGAGACCACGTAGCCGAGGATCTGCTCGTAGCGCCCGGAGAGCGCGACGCCGATGCTCAGGCCGGCCTGCAGCACGATGGCCACCACCGGGACGCGCGTCCGCGGCGAGACCCGGGCCACGCTGGAGAAGAAGACCCCGTCGGAGGCCATGGCGAAGTACACCCGGGGCATCGTCAGCAGCGAGTGGCTGAGGAAGCCGAGCGTCGAGACGGCGATGCCGAGGGCGATGAAGGTCGCGCCCCGCGGGCCGAGGATCGCGCCCATCAGGGTCGAGGCCGGCGTGCCGGTCGCGGCGAGCCCCGCCGGACCGAGGCCGCGCAGGTACACCCAGTTCGCGCCCAGGTAGAGGACGACCACGCCGAGCACGCCGGCCACCAGCGCCCGGGGGAGGTTGCGCCGTGGCTCGCGCACCTCGGCGGCGACGAAGTTCGCCGCCTGCCAGCCGCCGTAGGCGAAGAGGACCGGCACCATCGCCGCGCCGAAGGCGAGCAGCCCGTCCGGAGCGGCGGCCGCTGACGGAGCCGGCGGCCGGTGGAACACGAGACCGAGCACGATGAGGGTCAGGAGCACGCCGATCTTCAGGACCATCAGCGCTCCCTGCACCAGGCTGCCGCTCTTCACCCCGAGGCAGTTCACGGCCGCGAGCGTGAGGAGGGTGAGGACCGCGACCGTCTTCTCCTCCAGCGGCACGCCGGTGAGCTCGACGGCATATCGCCCGAAGGTCATCGCCACCGCGGCGGTCCCGCCGGCGTTGATGACCATCAGGAGCGCCCATCCGTAGAGGAAGCCGACCAGCGGGTGGAACGCCTCGCGGAGGTAGGCATACTGGCCGCCCACTTTGGGCATCCGTTCGGCGAGCTCCGCGTAGACGAAGGCACCCACGAGCGCAACGGCGCCGCCGGCGATCCAGGCGCCGAGGATGAGCGCCGGCGAGTGCACGTGCAGAGCGACGACCGATGGGTTGATGAAGATGCCCGAGCCGACGATCCCGCCCATCACGACGAGCGTGGCCTCGACGACGCCGAGGCGGGGCAACAGCTCGGGCGTCGTCGCTCGGGTCAAGGTCGGTGGACCCTCGCCCGGCGTCCTGCGCGGGGCGTGGAAGCTCGTCGCCCGTCTCGCGCAGCGGGTGAATGGGCTCGGCGGCGGCGGCCAGTCAGCGCACGGAGAATCGCCGGATACACACGGCTGCTCCGGGGAAGTCCGAGATGGCCGACTCCGCCCACGATCGTGATGCGTTCCGGGGAGAACACCTGCGCGCCACCGTAGCGCTGCGCACGGGCGCTTGCGATGGGAACCAGCCCGTCCCCCAGGAGCCACGACAGGACATGCTGCGGATCGCGGTGGAGAGTCCCGATGATTGCGTGGTGTATCCCCTCGAGGGGAAGCGGGACCCAGGTCCCGTCCGGAACGAGGTCACCGCCGGCGAGGTCCTTCACGCCGGCGCTCCGGAGGTCGGCCACTCTTCCGACGAGCTTGGTCCAGGGATTGGGCAACGACCTGAGCAACGAAGTCGTCACCCGTCCGGCCCGCTCGACCGGCGACCCAAGGTGCGGGACCCCGAGATGCACCGTGTGCCGGACCAACCGCACCCAGGGCGCCGAACGAGCGATTCCGTGCTGCAAGGCGCTCCGCACGACCAGCCCACCCATGCTGTAACCGATGAGCGCGATCTCGCTCGGTCGCACCGGCCACGCCGCCTCGAGCCACTCGAGCAGCGCATCGGCGGCAGCGCCGTTCTCCTGGATGGAGCGACCGGTGTTGTAGCGGAGAAAGACCGGGGTGAAGCCAGCGTCCCTCTCCAGCATCACGCCGTAGCTCGTGGGCCGTCGCCCCCGAAAGCTCCACACGTTCTCGGTCACCCCGAGGCCATGCACCCAGACCGCGATGCGCCGCCGCGCCCGGGGGAAGGCCTTGCGCAGGGTGGCCGGGGATGGGTCCACCGGACGGTGTCGCTGGACGATCCGCATCTCCGCCGCGAGCCCCGCTGCGTGGAGCCGGTCCCCGACCGAGGCTTGGAGCACGGCCATCAGGTCCGAAAGCGTCGGGCCGCCCGTCCGGCTTCTGCGGCGGCGAGGCGGCGATGGGCGAGACATGACCCGACTCAGAGCTTCCAGAACGGCTTCAGGCGGTCCCGGGTTCCCGCGATGGCATGCATCGCGTCCCGGCTTGCTCCGCCCGGAAACTCGTCCCGCCGACCGGCCATCACCTCGAGGCAGGCGTGCACGCTCCGCGGCAGACCGAGCAGCGAGTAGCCGCCCTCGAGCAGCAGCACCAGCCTCCCGCCGGCGACCTCCTCGGCCAGCGACTTCATCGCGCTGCACATCGCCGCGAAGCCCCGCTCGGTGAGCAGCATCCCCCCCAGCGGGTCGTCCTCGTGCGCGTCGAATCCCGCCGAGACGATGACCAGGTCGGGCCGGAAGGCGTGAGCGACGGGCAGGAAGACCTCGTGGAAGGCGGCGCCGAGGTCGGCGTCGCTCCGCCCCGCGGGGAAGGGCACGTTCACCGTGTAGCCTGCGCCGGCCCGCTCGCCGATCTCGTGCGAGGCGCCGGTGCCCGGGTAGAAGGGGTACTGGTGTACCGACTGGTAGAGCACGTCCCCGCGCTCCCAGAACACTGCCTGCGTCCCGTTCCCGTGATGCACGTCCCAGTCGAGGATCAGCACCCGTGCCGCCCCGAGCACCCGCGCCGCCTCCGCCGCCACGGCGGCGTTGTTGATGAAGCAGAATCCCATCATCCGGTTCGGCTCGGCATGGTGACCCGGCGGGCGCAGGAGGGCGAACGCGGTCCGGTGGGTGCCGCCCATGACCGCCTCCACCGCCTCGATGGACGCGCCGGCGGCCGCGAGCGCCGCGTCGTGGGTGCTCGGCGAGGCGAAGGTGTCCGGGTCGATCGCCACGTGCGTACCCGCCAGCCCCTCGAACTCCTCGAGCAGCTCCGGGTCATGCACCCGGGCGATCTCCTCGGTCCGGGCGAGCCGGGGCTGGCGGAACTCGAGCGTGGGCAGCCGGTACTTCTCGAGGTACTCCAGCGTGCGCGAGAGTCGCAGCGGTGACTCCGGGTGCCCGCGCCCCGGCTGGTGCTGCAGGAAGAGGGGATGGGTGAGGACCAGGACGGGCGAGGACACGGTGGCGGAGTCAGGAATGTAGCGCACAGCCCCCGTTCCGGCCCGCCGGCGACAACGAGCCGCCCGCCAGGCCGGTCCGGGGGAGTACAGTCCCAGGCTCATCCGTGGTGCGGTGGCTCCGACAACTCGGGCTGCGCAACGCGCTGTTCGGCGTCTCCAGCCTGTCGCTCCTGGCCGTGCTGGCGGCCATCTGGCTGTACGTCTCCCACGACGCCAGCCTGCTCGCCGCCATCCACCGCGGCGACGAGGCGGGCGTGCTCAGCCAGCTGTGGCGGACCCTCCTGACGGCGATGCTCCTGGGCTTCGTCACCTTCGCTGTGCTGCTCTGGGTGCTGAGCCGGCTCGTCCTCACTCGCCCGCTGGGCGAGATCCTCGTCGCCGCGCGGCGGATGAGCGAGGCCGACCTCACCCAGACGGTGACCCTCGGGGGGAGCGACGAGCTCGCGGTCCTCGCCGGTGCGCTCAACCGCATCGCTCAGGGGCTCCGCGACACGCTCTCCCGGGTGCGCGCCGTGAGCGAGGCGGTGGGCTCGGTCATCGACCAGCTCTCGCGCTCCGGGGTGCAGGTGAGCTCCGGCGCCACCACCATCCAGTCGCAGGTCACCGAGACCAGCCGCTCGATGGCCGAGGCGGTGGGCACGCACCAGGAGGTCGCGGCCCACGTCGAGGCGCTGCAGCGCACCGCCGAGGAGAGCGCGGGGCGCATCGCGGAGATTGCCCGGCGCAACGAGGAGGTCGCCGAGGGCGTGGAGCAGATGGCGGCCAGCGTCCAGGAGACCACCGCCGCCATTGACGAGATGACCCGGAGCATCCTCGACGTCGCCCGGGCCATCGAGGAGCTGGGCGGCTCGACCGAGGAGACGTCCTTCAGCATCAAGCAGATGGACGTCAGCATCGGCCAGGTGGAGACCAACGCCAACGAGACGGCGCGACTGTCGGAGCAGGTCTCCGCCGAGGCCGCCAGCGGGGTGCAGTCGCTCCAGAAGACGCTCGCCGGCATCGACCGGATCCGCGAGTCGAGCGAGCTCGCCGCCCGCGTCATCGAGGGGCTGGCGCGCCGGGTCGGCGAGGTGGTGTCCATCCTCGACGTCATCGACGAGGTCGCCGAGCAGACCAACCTCCTCGCCCTGAACGCGGCGATCATCGCCGCTCAGGCCGGTGAGCAGGGCAAGGGCTTCGCCGTGGTGGCCGACGAGATCAAGGAGCTCGCCGAGCGGACCGGGGCCTCCACCAAGGAGATCTCCGAGCTCATCGCCCGGGTGCAGGACGAGAGTCGGAACGCGATCGGGGCGGTGGAGCAGGGGGTGCGGCACGTGCAGGAGGGGGTGGAGCTGGGCCGCGAGGCGGAGACCGCGCTCAAGCGCATCAGCGCCACCGCCAACCGCAGCACGGTGATGGTCAAGGCCATCGCCCGGGCCACCGTGGAGCAGGCTCGTGGAAGCCGGAGCGTCACCTCGGCAGTGCAGCGCATCGCCGAGACCGTTCAGTCGGTGACGCAATCCGCCCAGGCGCAAACCCGGGGCACCGCGCGGATCACCCAGTCGGCCCAGCACATGCAGACCGTCACCGCCGACGTCCAGCGCCGGAGCCAGGAGCAGGCCGCGGGGAGCCGCCTCATCACCCGGGGCCTGGAGGCGATGAGGGAGCGCGTGCTGCAGCTCGAGCGGGCGCAGCGGGAGCAGACCCGCGGCTCGGCGGTGGTCCTGAAGACGATGGAGGCCATCCGCGGCGTCAGCGAGGAGCAGGCACGGACGGTGCGTCAGCTCGAGGAGGCCATCGCCCGGCTCCAAGAGGAGGCGGAAGTTCTCCGCGGCGAGGTCCGTCGCTTCCGTCTATGAATGTCGGCGTGATGCCGTCGCGCCGCGCTCCCTCCGAGGGCTGGATCGTCTTCCTGGTGGGGGCGGTCCAGTTCATCAACATCTGGGACTTCGTGATGGTCATGCCGCTCGGGCCGGACTTCGCGGGGGGGCTCGGCATTCCCCTCTCGCACCTCGGGTTGGTGGGGGGCGCCTACACGGGAGCGGCGGCGCTGGCGGGCATCGCCGGCTCGACCTTCCTCGACCGGTTCGATCGCCGTCCCGCGCTGGCGGTGGCGATGACCGGCCTCGTGCTGGGCACTCTCGCTGGCGCCCTGGCCTGGAGCTTCCCGACGCTCCTCGCGGCCCGGTTCCTCGCAGGCGCGTTCGGCGGCCCCGCCACCTCGCTGTCGCTGTCGATCGTCGCCGACGTGGTTCCGCCCGAGCGGCGGGGGAAGGCGATGGGGGCGGTGATGGGGGCGTTCTCGGTGGCGTCGGTGGTGGGCGTCCCCCTGAGCCTCCAGCTGTCGGTGTGGGGCGGGTGGCAGCTCCCCTTCCTGGTGGTGGGCGGCCTCGGCCTCGTCGTCACCGCGGCGGTGGCGGCCTCGCTCCCCAGCCTCCGGGCGCACCTGGCGCGGAGGTCCGAGGCAGCGGCTCCCGGCCCTCCGCTCTTCCGCCCGCTGGTGCTCACCTCGTTCGCGATGACGGCGGTGACGATGGCGGGTGGCTTCCTGGTCATCCCCAACCTCTCGGCCTACGTGCAGACCAACCTCGGCCTGCCGCGCAACCAGCTGCAATGGGTTTACGGCATCGGAGGATTGGTGAGCTTCGTCACCCTCCGCGCGGTCGGCCGGCTGGTGGATCGCTTCGGCAGCTTCCGGGTGGGGACCGTGGCCTCCGTCATCCTCGCGCTCGCCTTCGAGATCATGTTCGTCCATCCGCCGCGGGGCGGCCCGATGGTGGCGATGGTCATGTCCATCTCCCTCTTCTTCGCACTCTCCTCCCGGAACGTGAGCTACAACACGCTCGCCACGAGGGTGCCCGAGCCGGCCGAGCGCGCGCGCTTCATGTCCTTCCAGTCCGCCGTCCAGCACCTGGCCAGCGCGCTCGGGGCGAGCGTCTCGGCCCAGGTGCTGTTCGTGCAACCCGACGGCAGCCTGGGCAACGTGCCGATGCTCGGCCGGATGGCAATCGCGCTCACCCTGGCGCTGCCCGTCCTCCTCTACCTGGTGGAGCGCGGGGTGCGAGGGAAGGCTCCACCTCCCGATGCGCTCCCCGAGGCCCTCCCCGGGGGAATGGCAACCGTCTCCAAGAAGGTTTAAGAGCGAGCAAGCGATGTTCAACCTTGGCGCCGGCGAGATCGCGGTCATCCTGATCGTCGCCCTGTTGCTGCTCGGCCCGGAGAAGCTCCCGGAGCTGGCGCGCGGGATCGGCAAGTTCGTGCGTGAGTTCCGCCGCCAGACGGACGATGTCCGCGGCCTGGTCGAGCGGGAGTTCTACAAGATGGACCAGGAGGTCTTCGCCGAGGACCAGGCGAAGCGCATCGAGCCACCCAAGGGTGCCGAGCCCGCGTCCGTCGCCACGGGGACCGGCGAGGGTGAGCTGACCCCACCGGAGTACCCATCCGTCTTCCCTCCGCCGGAGGGGGTCGTCGCCGCGACGGGAACCTCCGCTGCCCCGCTGGGGATGGAGCCCGCCCCGGCCACCGCCGAGGCTGTCCCGGAACCTGCGCCCGAGCCCGCCTCGGCGCCCGCGTCCCAGCCCGTCGCTTCGCGCCCGGAGGGCGAGTCCGCCAAGCATGGCTGAGGAGGAGCCGCTCCAATCCCGGATGAGTCTCTCCGAGCACCTCGGCGAGCTGCGGTCGCGTCTGCTCCGGGTGGTCATCGCCGTGCTGGTGCTCGGCACCGCGGGCCTGGTGTTCGCGCGGCCCATCTTCGGCTTCCTGATGCGGCCGGTGCTGGACGCGCTCCCACCCGCGGAACGCAGCCTCATCTACACCTCGGGCATCGAGGAGCTGAACGTGCTGATGAAGGTCGGCCTGTACGCCGGCATCTTCCTCGCCACGCCGGTGCTCCTTTCGCAGATCTGGGGCTTCGTCGCCCCGGGGCTTTACCCGCGCGAGCGAAAGTACGCCTTCCCCTTCGTGTTCCTCGGCACGGTGGCCTTCCTCATCGGCGCGACCTTCTGCTACCTGGTCGTCCTGCCCACCATGTTCAGGTTCCTGCTCACCAGCGGGGACACGGCACCGATCAAGGCCCGGGTCGAACGAGCGCGAGCGGTGGAGGGCGAGGCGCTGCGCTTCGCGCGCTCGGGCGACTTCGATCGTGCCGCCAACCTCGCCGACGGCGAGATGCAGCGGCTCACCGCGCTGGGCGACGGCCGCGTCTCGTCGCCAGATCGCTTTGCGGACGGGGTCGTCGAGCTCCAGGCCCGGCTCGACGCCCAGGGCCGTCTCCTGGATGCGACGCGCGACGGGCTCGGCCTCGCGGCTGCGCCGGCGCTCCGCCAGTCACTGGAGAAGCGACTGGAGGCGGTGGAAGCCTTCCAGTCCGGCTCGCTGGGGAAGGCCTCCGAGGCGCTCGAGCAGTCGGCCTCGCTGCTGGCCGGCGCGGCCGGGAACCAGGGCTCGGCGGTGGCGCGGGTGTGGAAGATGCAGAAGACGCTCGCCCTGGGTCAGGAGTCGCTGTCCGAGGAAGCCTGGACCCGCCCGCTGCTCACGATGAGCGAGCAGCTGTCGCTGGTGCTGATGCTCCTGCTCGCGCTGGGGGTGGTGTTCGAGCTGCCGATCATCATGGCCCTGCTCGCGGCGCTGGGGGTGGTCAAGGCGAAGTCCCTGCTGAAGTACCAGCGCCACGCCTTCATCGTGTGCCTCATCCTGGCCGCGGTCATCACTCCCACCGGCGACCCGCTGAACATGGCCATCCTCGCCGGGCCCATGCTGCTCTGTTACGAGGTGGGCGTGGTGGCGGCCTGGTTCATCGAGCGGCGGCGAGCCCGCGGCGCCTCGGAGACCGCGCTCACTCCGACCTGAGGGTCGACCTCCGGCGTCAGGCGTCGGCGACCAGAGTGACCTGCACGTTCCCCCGGGTTGCCTTGCTGTAGGGGCACACCTGGTGCGCGGCTTCCATCAGCGCTCTCGTCTCCTCGCGAGAGACGCCCTCTACACGGCCGTGCAGCTCGACGGCGAGCCCGAACCCACCGTCGTCGGTCTTTCCGATGGTCACCCTTGCGGTGATGGTGGCGTCCTTGAGGGGCTTCCTCTGCTGGAGAGCCACGAACCGGAGCGCGCTCTCGAAGCAGGCGGAGTAGGCGGCGGCGAAGAGCTGCTCCGGGTTCGTCCCGGGGCCGCCCTTTCCTCCCAGCGCGGTGGGCATGCTGAGCGGGTGCGAGACGAGACCGTCGTCGGACTGGACCTTGCCTTCACGACCTCCGTGGGCCGTGGCAGTGGCGGTGTACAGGGGCTGGAACATGGCCCTCCGCAGGTAACGCCCCGCCTGCGAGGAGTCGAGCGGTCTTCCGCAGTTTCCTATGGACAACGCTGGGGCCGGCGGCGTCCCAGGAAGCCCGCGACCAGCAGGAGGGCGAAGAATCCTCCCGGCCCGCTCCCGGTGGTGCTGCAGCTCGAGGCGCGGCTGGCCACGGCGGTGGTGGCTGCGTCTCGGGCCGCTGGCCCGGGGCTTCCGCCGGTGATGCGGAACTCGACCGCCGCGTTCCTCGGCGCTGCTCCGGCGAGGGCGTACTCGGCGATCACCGTCTTCACCGCCCCCGGGGCGACCTCGCCGAGGGTGCAGGGCAATCCACCGGAGCAGTCGAGCGTCGTGGTGACGAGTCGCAGGGCCTGATCCGCCTGGGCGTCGAGCACCACCCCCGTTGCGGTCTCCGCGCCCCGATTCACGACGTGCACGATGAACCGCAGCGGACGTCCCTCGTCGAAGTCGGGGCCGAGCGCCGTCGCGCCGATGCTCAACCCGGTGGGTGGGTTCCAGCCCACGTCCTTCAGCGCCGCCGGGGTGAGGTCGAGGTTCCGGGGGAGGCTCGGGTTGATGGTGGGCATCATGAGGAGAGGCGGCGAGGCGCTGGAGTCCCAGTGGCCCACGCTCGAGCCGTCCGAGTACGCGCTCGGGGTGTAGAGCAGCACGTCGCCCGCGAGGTTCTCGCCCGCGCGCCGGCCGTCGGCGTCGACCTCCACCGGCCCGTTCCCATCGGCCACGTAGTCCCTGACCGCGGCCCCGTCGTCGGAAGAGATGCCCCACACCGGGATGACCAGCTCCGGCCCCGCGTCGCCTGTGTAGGCAGTGGGCCCGCTGCCCTGCTGGAGCGGCCGGACCAGCAGCCCCACCGCTCCCGCCGCCTGCGCGTTCAGCGCCCGCTCCGCGACGAAGCAGAACAGGCCCGCGTCGGGGCGAAGCCCGCGGTCCGCGAGCACCAGCGCTCCGGGGGAGGGGACCAGCGGGCCGCAGGCGTCGTGCGCGGTCCCGCCGTCGGCGTCCTGGGCCAGCACCACCAGGCCGGCGACCGACGTGTGGCCTGGTCCGAAGCGGGCCCGGGCGACGGGGAAGGTGCGGCCGTCCGCGAGTCGCATCAGTCCATCGGTCTTGTCGAGCACACCGTCCTTGCTCGCCCGGACCGCGGAGCCAACCCAGCTCACCCCCGACGGGCGGCGGATGGCCAGGTCGTAGTCAGTCGAGGACAGCTGGGAGAGCAGCACGCCGCTGGTGTCGTCGCGCGCCTGTTCCCGAAAGGAGGTGGCTGACTTGATGAACCCCAGCCCGTGGGCCAGCTCGTGGAGGAAGACCGACGGCAGATCGGTCGTCCCGGCAGGGGCGAGGTTGTCCAGTCCCGTGTACCAAGCGGTGATCGCGCAGTCCGACTTCCCCACGCGGCCATTGAAGCGCGCGCTGATCTCCTCGCGGCCCGGGTCGAGGTCTCGACCGGCGCGCTCGTTGGCCATCGCGGCCGCGTAGCGGTTGTTGTCGTAGAGCTGCGTGGGACCCGAGGCCCCGAGCACTGCGGAGCCACCGGAGCAGTCGAGGTCCACGAACTCGGTGCGGATGGAGATGGACACCTGGTTCCCGAGCGTCGCGGACCAGAGGGCGGCGGCATACTGGGCGGCGATGAGCCGCTGCTCTCCGAGGGTGGTTCCCGGATTTCCTCCCATCGGCGTCGCCGGGGTCTTGTCGTTCAACCCCTCGCCCTTGGCGTTGGCGTCGACGATGCGGATCTCCGCCCCGCCGATGGCCATCGAGGACACGAGGAGTGAGCCCAGGCAGAGCGCCCGGAACGGGGCAGGGCTCATCGGGTGTCTTCGGAGTCGCGGACCAGCGCCTCGGCTCCGTCCTCGGTGTCCACGCATCCGACGCGAAGTGTCCCGTCCGGCGCCAGATGCCCGAGCACCACCGCGGTCGGGCCCGGGCTGACCGCAGCGGCTCCGTCCCCGCCTTGCGCGGCGGGCATCGAGAGGGCATTCCGGGCCACCAGAGGCCGCACCAGCGCCCTGGCGGTCGTCACAGCCGATGGCCCGCTCTCGGGAGCGGCGCCAGGACCGCACCCGGGCAGGGCGAACGCTCCGAGGGCCACCAGGAGGACCCAGCACGTGCGGCAGGAAACCATCGAGAAGAGCGCTTCGAGCATCATCGGGGGCCCCCCTTGCCGGCAAGGCGTGTTATCGATGCCCGCACAGGGTGACGGCGCGATGACCATCGATGGCGCGAAGACCTCGCGGGAGCGGGCCAAGGAGATCGCCGAGGCGCGGCGGGCCGAGCGGCGGCAGCGGAAACGCCACTGCGTCCTCTGCGGTGTGGAGGAGTCGGATCGGACCCCCCTCGGCCCACACCCGGACGGCATCGGACCAAGCTGCCGGGAAGAGGCGGGCTGTCTGTCTCGGCGGGCACGCTCGCTGTAGCTTTCCAATGTCGTTGCTCGCTCCGCTGCTTTGGATGTAAGAAGCGGGGCGCATGGTCAGTGCTCCCTTCACCGGAGTGAAGGTGTTCTCGACGACGCTCGCCCGAGACCGCGAGACCATGGGCGACACCATAACCAAGTGGCTGCGGGACAACCCCGGGCTCGAGGTGGTGGATCGGGTGGTGACCCAGAGCTCCGACAAGGAGTTCCACTGCCTGACCATCACCCTTTTTTACCGCCACCGAGAAGCTTCCCCGCGGAGCGGGTAGCCGCCCGGGCGCACCGGGGGGTTGCGTCGCGCCCGCCAGTCGGAGAGACCTCCATCCATGCGTCCGATGCGCCGCCGGGGATTCCGGCCCGTGCTTCCAGGCTTGCAAGGCGCCGCGGCATGGCTCGCGGTGGCCTTGGTCGTCGGTTCCGTCCTCTTTGCCCTCACCCGCGACGGGATTGGCGGGCTGTTGCGGCTGATCCCCGGCGCCGTCCTCCGGGGGTACGTGTGGCAGCCGCTGAGCTACGGCTTCGTCGAGAGCAGCCCGATGGGCGTCATCTTCGGCGCGCTCATCCTCTGGCAGCTGGGCGGGGCGCTGGAGCAGAGCTGGGGCACCCGGCGAATGGCAGGGTTCGCGGTGGGGACGACTGTCCTCGCCGGCGTGTTGACGGTGCTGGTCTCGCTCGTGCTCCCTGCGCTGCAGGGCATCCCGTTCTCCGGTGGGTTCGTGATGGGCTCCGCGCTCTGGGTGGCGTACGGCCTGAGCTTCGGACGGCAACAGATCAGCTTCTGGGGCCTCCCGGTGAGCGGCAACGTCTTCGCCCTCATCGGGGTCGGGTTCGTCTTCCTCAATGGCGCCTTCAGCAGCTTCCTGCTGGTCATCCCCGAGGCGGTCGCCCTCCTTCTCACCTGGGCCTATCTGAAGACCGGCGGACCCTCGGACTGGCTGCTTCGCCTCCAGAGCTGGAGATTGCAGCGGCAGCTCCGCTCGCGCAGCAAGCACCTCTCCGTCGTCAGCCCGGAGCGGAACACGCCCAGGGACTCCGACCGTTTCATTCAATGAGACGGTCCGTTCACCCCGGAAGGCTTGCAACGCCTTGAGCGGGCAGGCATCCAAGGGCGCCAAGATTGGTTGCACGAACCCCTCGCTCACGGAGACACCCGATGCGTTCGCTCGTTGCCCTCGCAGCTCTCGTCGCACTGCCTGCCGCTGCCTCCACCTGGGAGATCGACCCCAACCACACCGAGAGCTCGTTCGTCGTGAAGCACCTGATGGTGTCCAACGTCCGCGGTCAGTTCGGGAAGACCACCGGGACCGTCCAGCAGGACGACAAGGACATCACCAAGAGCAAGGTGGAGATCACGATCGACGCCAAGACGATCGACACCCGCGTGGAGAAGCGCGACGCCCACCTCAAGTCGCCCGACTTCTTCGACGTGGAGAAGTTCCCGACCATCACCTTCAAGTCCACGAAGATCACCAAGCTCGAGGGCAACAACGTGAAGATGGAGGGTGACCTCACCGTCCACGGCGTGACCAAGCCGGTGGTGGTCAACGTGGAGCAGACCCCGGACACCCTTGCCACGGGGAAGACCATCCGGGGCTTCACCGCGACCACCAAGATCAACCGCAAGGACTTCGGCCTGAACTGGAACCGCGCGATCGAGTCCGGTGGGGTGATGGTGGGCGAGGACGTGGCCATCACCGTGGAGGGGGAGCTCCACCGGAAGGACGCCCCGACCGCGGCGAAGTGAGCAAGCCCGCGGCTGGTGCCTCTAGGCCGCGCTGATCGACTGGATGCCCGCCCGGAAGACGTAGATCCGGGCGGTGTGCGTGCGGGTGTCGGCGGGGATGAGGAAGAACCCCTGCTCGCCCGCGTCGACGTCCTCGGAGAAGCCGACGATCTGCCGCCCGTCCGAGAAGCCCACCCGGATGCGCCGCCCCGCCGAGGGAAGCGGGGCCGTCCCGGGCTCCTGCATGAAGAAGATGGCCTTCACCCGTTCCGCGGCGATGGCCTCGGGCGGCCGGCCAGGCTGGGCGAGGCGGATGACCGGATCCAGCAGGTCGAGGTCCTTCACCATCCCTCGGCGGACCTGGCCCTCGAGGGTGTGGAGCACCACCCGGTGCTCGCCCTCCACGAAGGTCGGACTGAGGTAGGCCCCGCCAAACACCTCGGCTCCGGTGGCCACGTCGGTCTGCGGGAGCGGCGGGGGGGTCGGCTCGGCCGATACCGCATCCCCGTCCTCCATGACGTCCAGTGGTGCCTGGGCGAGCAGGACGGCCTTGTTGCGCGCGAACGGGCCACTGCCCCCGAACTGGTGCGCGAGCTGGGGAGGCTCGGGACGCGCCGCGCTCAGGGCCGGGAGTCGCCGGCCATCCTCGCTCATGACGTACGCCGCGGCCGGGGGCGGAGGCGGAACTGCCGTCCTCGCCCCGCCCGTGAACGACGGGGCGGCGGCCCGAAGTCCGGCACCCCGGGGCGGGGGAGCCGCCGCGGCTGCCTCGGGGGGCTGGGGGATCACCACGGCGCGGGCCGCGGGCGGAGGCGGTGACTGCGGTGGAGGGACCGGCGGAGCGGCGGCGGCCGGGCGGAAGGGTGCCGGCGTCGTGGGGGGGCGGGGCACCACGATGCGCGGCGCCGCCGGGGCGGGCGGGGGCGGAGGCGGCTCGGGGTCGAGCTCGGGCGGCTCCTCGGCGTCGGACGGCTGGAAAGCCTCGGGTGCGGCCGCGAGCTCGGCCTCGGTGGCCTGCAGATCCTCGGCCGCGAAGGTCGGCTGCTCTTCCGCGTCGTCCAGCGCGAGCGCGCGGGGGTCCTCTGGCTGAGCGCCGACGAACTCGTGCAGGGCGGCCAGGGGGACGGGGTCCTCGGGTTGTCCGTCGAGATCGGCCTCCAGCGCAGAGTCGTTCTCGAGGAGGATCACGTCCGCCGAGGACAGCTCGATCGGGGCGGCGTCCTCCGAGAAGCCGAGCTCGGCCGGGCTC
>Ga0081540_1000122_pt1 | contig 82113 bp, 71 predicted proteins | sample TabmetS2T1R1_FD_71024 | JGI IMG/M metagenome (GOLD analysis project Ga0081540, IMG submission 71024) | Tabebuia heterophylla rhizosphere microbial communities from the University of Puerto Rico - S2T1R1 | ecosystem: Host-associated > Plants > Roots > Rhizosphere ...
GGGGGCGCGACCCGGCTCACCGTGGGAGAGATGGCGCTCACCTTCCTGTCGCCGGTGGCGTTCCTTCGCTGGCTGACGAAGGTGGTGGACGCGGTCTGACCTCGTCGCCGCCGCCGTATCGGATTCGATCTCGACCCTCGATGCGCACCGGATAACCCTCGGGGTCCGTCTGCTGGGTCTCGAGCGCCTTGGGAGCCGAGCAGAGATCCCCTTTGCTCGGCCGGAGGCACAGGCCGTCGACGCGTGCGGCGCCCTCGTCAGGAGGCCGGCGTCCGCTGCCCATCTCGCCGACCGGAGAGCCTTCGATGAAGAGCAGCTCGCCGAACCACTGCACGCTCGTGGCCGGCGGACCGGCGTCGAACCGACCGATGTCCCTCCCATCGACCACAACCCACCAACCGTCGTCTTTCCGCGAGAGCTCCAGCCGGACGTCCCGCCCGGGCGAGAGCGCGTCGCCGGGAACCCACGCTGCCCCGGCCATCAGCGCGAAGCCGCACCGGTGCGGACAGGCCTCGTCGCCGCGCCAGGCGTGAACGAAGAGCCGGGGCTCACGATCTCCGAGCGCTGTAGGCGAAACCATCCAGCCCACCTCCAGAACGACGGCGGGAACACCGGCCAGGGTCACCGCGAGCTCGGCGAGCGAGTGGACCGCCCGACCCGGATCCGGGCGATGAACGGAGAACGTGCCGGCCGCGCCCCCGTTCGTTCCGGTCGCCGCGACACCCGACCACACGCGCGCGCTGCCGCGCGGAAGGGGGACGGGATTGGGCAGGAAACGCGGCGCTGACGGAGCCGTGGCGCAGGCGGCGACGGCGAGGAGGAGCGCCGGGCCGAGGCCCCCGGCGTCAGCGAAGGTCCGGACTGAGGATCTTGACCGCGTCGAGCGCGCGCTGGACGTACGTCCCAAGTGACTTGAGCCGCGGGTCCTTCGGGTCCACCGTCTGGCATCCAGCGGGCGGCGCGGCGAACGCATGGAGGGAGGCGAGCATCCCTCGTGGCTGGGGAGTGGCGCCGAGCGCCGTCAGGTCTTGCGTGTCCGAGGTCTGGACGAATCCGTTGGTGTCCGGCGGCGGCGGGCTGGGAGTCTTCGGGCCAGAAGCGAGCCTTTCACCGCTCGGGACTGCAAGGAGCGCGTGCGGGTTCCCTTCGGTGCAGCGCGACAGCGGTGGGTCGTAGTGAGACCGTCCCTGGACCGCGGGGGCCCCCCTGCCGGGTGCGCGAGACTGCGGGTTCTCGATGATTCCGTCGCACCAGAAGCCGCCCGGACGGGCGCTGCCGAGCACGCCGAGCGCGTTGTAGAACTTCCCCCAGTCGTCGTTCCCCACGATCGGGCCAACGAAATTGAGAACCGTCGCGTTGCCGTGCGCGACGAAGATCAAGAACGCGTAGGTAGTGTCTGACTCTGGCTTGGAATCGTGCAGCAACTGGAGGACGTAGAGCCCGGGCACGGTGGCCGGCGCGAGGTGCGGATCGGTCACCGGGCACAGTGGTGGGACCTCGCCGGTGAAGACCGCCGACGAGCCGGTGGCCGTTCCATGGGCGCAGGCAGTCAACCCGAGTAGCACCGCACAGCAACCGAGAATCGACGTCCTCACGCTGACCCCCTCTCGACCAGACTCGTCAGTCGAACACGACCACGTCCCGCACCCATCCGCGCCCCTCTCGCAGCCAGCGAACCCGCTCGTCCCTGAGCGCGACCGCTGGCGCCTCTCCCGACTCAAGCCGTCGCTCCACGGCCGCAAAGAAGTCGCCGACCTCCGCGTCCGGAAGCTCCGTTCGCGCAGCATAGACCGCTCGCGCTCCGGCCCGCATGAAGGAATGCGGCAGGCTCCAGGGCTGCTCCCGGAACCGGCTTACCGACGCCGCCCGGCACGCCCCGAGCATGACGACCGGGTGGGCGGAGAGCTTGAGCGCCGAGACTTCCGAAGCGGAGAGAGCGTACCGACCGTCCGGATCCTCGGACAGGACCAGGAGCGCACCGTCGGGAACCTCGGAGTCGACGTACCCGTGGACCTCGAAATCCACAAGCTGCGCGTTCCGGAGCGCGTCCCGCACTCGCGATGGGGTTGCCTCTCCACCCTCGAGGACCTCCCACCCGGCGAGGCTGCCCCGGTCGCGGAAGCCGAGCTGGGGAAGCTTCAGGTCCGGCGGTGACCGCGGATTGCGCACCAGCAGCTTCGTCCCCGGCGCCGAGGGCGCCTCGCGGTTGGTGCCGTCGCTCGTCCGGAAGGCCCAGGCGACGTTGTCCGGCAGCAAGCCTGCGCGGCCCTGGACCTCACCCGTGGCGTACACGCCGACGACGGGGCAGCCCGAGAGGCTGGCCAGCGCGTCCGGCGGGAGCTGAAAGTTGCCACTCCCGAACACGAGCTGTCCGCGTGGCTCGCCGGTTGCGGTCTTCAGCGCCCACCCTCTCTGGTCGAGGTGCTCGACCCATCCCACGACACACCGAGCAGCAGGTGTCGCACGGGAGAGTCGAGCCAGCTCCTCGAGGGCGCTCTCTGGCCGACCGCCGGCGATGGAAGTGATCGCGAGTTGTGCCTGCGCGTCCGCGCGCGCCGAGGCGACCTGCCGATCGCCCGGGAGCGCGTCCGCCTTGACCAGCGACCGAAGTCCCTCCTCGGCACCGCGGTCCCCGAGCGCGAGACGTCCGGAGCCCGCGACGTACGCGTAGAGCAACCGTTCCTGAGCGAGCTCGGCCGAGTCCGCCAGCGCGGCCGCCCGCTGTGTGGCGGTCGTCATTGCGGCGCGATCGCGGCCGAGCACCGCGATTCGCAGGTCGAGCTCGGCCCGCCACGGCTCCGGCGGCTGGTCACACTTCGGGCGCTCGCCCATGAGGTTGCGCGCAAGCACCACGTCTCCACGCCGGACGTACCCCGCGGCCTGCTGCTCCAGGCTCCACTCCGCCACCCCGCAGTGGGCTGGCTCGCGGAGCTGGAGCTCCTCGAAGGTCGCCCCCGCCGCGGCCAGCCGGTCGGCTTGAGCCCGGAGATCGGTTCCCGCGAAGAGGGACTTCCGCTCGTACTCGGCGAGACTGGCCTCGCGCGCCTGGGCGGCCCCGGCGAATGCCTCGCGGAGCGCATCGTCCATGCGTCCCGCATCCCGGTACACGTCGGAGAGCGTCTGGCTCAGATAGGCGCAAGGGATGCCCAGCGACCGGTCCGTGCAGCGTCCCCGGGCCTGGCGAAGAACGCGCTCGGCCTCGGCGAGCTGCCCGTTGCCTCGGACGGTGTCCCCGCGCGCGAGCTCCAGCTGCGCCAGGCTCCATTCATCCCCCGACGTCCTCGCCAGCCGCTCCCGTTCCGGCGTGAACTGGTACTTCCGGTAGTTCTCCAGGACGAGCAGCGTGAGGTCGTCCTCGTGCGCCTTCCTTGCCGTGGCGAGAAGCTGATCCACATCCTGCGGGGACGCCTTCTCCGCGTCGGAGAGCCAGCGTGCCATCCGGGCCGCGAGCTCCTTTCGCGCGGGGGTGAAGGGCTGGCGCAGAGTCCAGGCCGCGCGCCGCTCCAGGGCCGAGCCGCCGATGATCCCGTCGATCCGGCGTGCTTCCGTGACGAGCGACTTGGCCTGGGCGCGCTCGGGTGCGGTGGCCAGCGCGATGTTGATCTCGTAGCGCACGCGGCTCGGCGCCCGGCGGACGAACGGCTCGGGGAAAGGAGTGCCGTTCTCGCGAAAGGCCTGCTTTGCCGCCCTCCACTGAGCATTGAAGTCACGGAACTCGTTCGTCTGCCGCTGGAGGTCCGTCTCCAGCTCCGCCGCCTCCTTGCTCCAGCCGCCGGCGTTCGCCTTCCGCACCGCCTCGAAGGCCTTGCTCGCAGCGAAGGGTAGCCCGAGGTCCCGCAGGCACCGCCCCCGGTTGAACAGCGCCGGAGCGAAGCCCGGGTCCTTGCGGAGGGCGTCGGCGAAGAGCTCCAGTGCGTCGTCGCAGCGCGAGCGCTCCAGCAGAACCAGGCCCCGGTCGCTCAGCACCGGCGGGGTCTGCGGGAGCTTGCTCAGGTAGCCGTCGGCGGCGTCGAAGTCGCGGCGAAGGATGGCGAGGGTGGCGAGCTGGTCCCAGCGCTCGTCGGCGAGCAGACCGAGCTCGGCCCGGGCCAGCACGTCGTTCTTCGGGCCGTTGACCCCGCGGCTGACCTCGTACCGCCGGTAGTCCCGGGCGCCCAGGGCGCTGGGCCAGCCCGAGACCGTCCGGGCATCCAGCGAGGCGAGCGCCGTCGAGAGATCGGGCTTCTTCGTCCCGGGCCGGATCGCGAGCACCGCCGCCGCGGCGATCGCCACCGCCCCGACCACCCCCACCCACGCCGCGCGGCGGGGCCGTGCGCGCCGGTCCTGCGCGGCCAAGACGACCGGCGCCACCTCCGGGCGCGCAGCCGGACTCCGCTCGCGGGCCTGCTCGGCCAGCGCCGACAGCTGCATCAGCCCGTGCATCTCCTGCTGGCAACGGGCGCAGACCACCAGGTGCTTGCGGAAGGCCGCCGCTTCGTCCGGCGCGAGCTCGCCGTCCACGAACGCGCCCAGCTGCTCGCAGCGCATTGGCCCATCGCTGTGGTCCTCGGGCGTCATGTCTCGACCTCCCTCCCCCCGAGGAGCAGCACCCGGAGTTTCTTCCGCGCCCGGAGAAGGCGCGTCCCCACCGTGTTCTGCGGGATGTCCAGCGCGGCGGCGATGTCCTTGTACGAGCGCCGCTCGAAGGCATGCAGCATGAAGACCTCGCGGAACTCGGGCTCGAGCCGCTCGACCGCCGCCCGGAGCTGCTCGACGTCGATGCGGGTCCAGAGCGGGGCGTCGGCGACGGGCGCGTCCTGCGTCACCGCCGGATCCTCCGGAGGGTCACCCAGCTCCTCGCGCTCACGCTTGCGGAAGAGGTCGATCATCCGACGATGGAGGATGGTGATCAGCCAGGCCTGGAGGTTCTCCACCGCCGTGAGCCGGTCCCCCGCCTGCAGCGCGCTCTCGAGGGTGTCGTGCACCACATCGGCCGCGTCCGCCTCCGACGCACACATCCGCCGCGCAAGGACCAGCAGGAGGGGCCGGAGCGCGACGACGGCCGCCCGCAGGGTGGGATCCAATGTCGTTGGACTGCGGAACTTCGACGGCGCCGGAATGACGCGACCGTGCCACCGTGGCGGAACCACGGTCAAGGCATCCGTGCCGAGTGTGACGACCGATCTCATGTCCCCACAGGCAGTCGGACGGACCGGCGGAATCTTCCCCGCCGTCCGATTGCTTCAGGCTCCCCGGCAGCCAGGGGGACGTATCGCGGACCCCGTGTGCCAGCGGAGTCCCCGTCCGGGGAGCGGACGGCCGCCGCCCCGTCCACTGCGCGGGACTCGAGCCTGGGACTCCGGGCGGGGGGAGAAGGCATGGGCTAGCCCGGAGCCGGCCAGGGATTTCAGCTGATCTTACGGCCTGTTCGAGGAGGGGAGCCCCGGTCGGACAGTGACGGCATGTCCAGGCGGCGACGACTGCTCGGCACTCTGCTCACGACGCCCGTTGTCCGGTGCCGTCTCCTGCCAACCTGATCCGCGACGGACGTTCTGGTTGTGGTGGAAGAGGTTGTCGAGGTCGTCTGAGGAGGCGGACGGATCCGCCTCGCGGGCGTCAAACGGTTCTGCAGAGCAGCGCCCACATGGAAGGAGTGTTCTTGCGATGGCCGACAGCGCTGACGACAGTCTCTTTCGCTTCACCCATCTGCGGGCCGCGAAGACTCGGTTTCGACGTCCAAACCCTGGTGAATCGCCTGGGGCTCCCACGCCGAGGGTAAGCGCGCCCCCTCCGGCCAGGGTCGGTGCATCTCTCGCATCGAGGATCGACCTCTCAATGAAACCCGAGCGTGAATCCCGGGACCTCGTGAGCGCCAAGCGCGAGCTCGAGACCCTGGAGCCTGGACGCGACCTCAACCTGCTCCTCTCGCGCGACAACCCGTCCATCGGCCCGATGACCCTGAACGCCGGGGCGCTGGCACGACTCTCCGCCAGGACGAGGTCGACGCTGGAAGGGCTCGGCCTGTCGCTCGGCAGCGCGCCCATCGGCGAGCTGGTCGCGGCGATCGATGGCGCCCTGACGCCAGCGCAGCCGGCCGACGATCCGGGGCAAGCGCCAACCCCCAGCCCGGGACCCGCCGAGCTGCGCGCCGTCGGCGTCGCCGACCTGCTCGTGGTGAAGCAGCAGATCAAGCGCTACGAGGCCGGCGAGATCGCCCACATCGAGAACGTGCTCAAGGGGGAGGCCAAGGTCCGGACGCACCGGCAGCTCAACCGGGTCGAGGAGGTCGTCACCACGCTCAAGGAGCAGGAGCGGGAGAAGGAGGCCGAGCTTCAAACCACCGAGCGCTTCGAGCTCAATCGTGAAACGTCGGTGACGCAGAAGACCGACGAGAAGATGGGGTTCGGGCTGTCTCTGTCCGGCAAGTACGGGCCGACCGTCGAGTTCTCGAGCAAGCTGGATGTGAGCAGCCAGACCACGGAAGAGAGCTCGCTGAAGAGCTCCGTGAAGTACGCGAAGGATGTCGTCGAGCGTTCCAAGGAGCGCATCGTCGAGCGCGTACGCGAGGAGCGGCGAGTCACGATCCTGCACGAGACCGAAGAGGTCAACGAGCACCGTCTCACCAACGAGACGGGCGAGCACATCGCGGGCATCTACCAGTTCGTCGACAAGATCTACGAGTCGCAGGTCTTCAACTACGGCCTGCGCCAGATGTTCGACTTCATGATTCCCGAGCCGGCCTCGTACCTCTGGCACCTCGAGAAGAGGCCCCAGCCCGATCCGGAGCTGCCCGTTCCGCCGATCCGCCTTGAGGTCGAGGCCCCCGACGCCAGCCACATCGACGAGGGCAACTATCTGCGCCTGGGCGCTCGGTACGGCGCCAAGAACCTCAAGGCGCCGCCGCCGATCTTTCTCGTCAAGAGCGCGAGCGTCGCGCAGGGCCAGGGCAGCGAGTCAGAGGAAGACCAGCCTCGAAGCCGCAACCAGATCGAGCTGGAGATCCCCCACGGCTACCGGCCCGTCTGGGCCCTCTTCACGGTGATGGGGACGACGGACGAGGATCCCTACTTCTCGTTCAGTGTCGGAGGTGAGCACCGCGTCTGGACGCCGGCCGGAGACGAGCGCATCAACGTCCAGGAAGGCAGCCTTCGGTTCTTCCGGCCGAACGCCAACCTCGTGACCGTCTTCCCCATCGACAGTGGCCTCTACGCCGACGACGACAAGCTCTACATCCACATCTTCGCCCACGAGACCGCGAACTACAGCGTGCACGCCAAGGTCACGTTCCAGCGCAAGTCCGAGGCGGTTCGCGACTGGAGCACGTCGACCTACGACACCATCGCCGAGGCCTACTCGAACGTCCTTCTGCGCTACCAGCAGGAAGTGGAGACGCTGAAGCAACGGAAAGAGGCCGAGAAGGGACTTGCCTTCGAGTTCGGGAACCCGCCGTCGGTCAATGCCCGGATGATCCGGACGGAGCTGAAGAAGCACTGCCTCGCCTTCATTCGCAACGAGCACGCGGGCCTGCTGAGCACCGATCACACGGCCGGCGGCTCGCTCTACCCACCGCTCTTCAGCATCCCGGATGCCAAGGAGGACGGCGCGCAGGTCCGCTTCTTCGAGCACGCCTTCGAATGGGACCAGATCCAGTACGTCTTCTACCCCTACTTCTGGGCACGTCCCGGCGGATGGGCCGACCGCTTTCACGCGCGGAACATGGATCCGGAACTCGAGGAGTTCCTCAAGGCCGGCTACGCGCGAGTCGTGCTGCCGGTGCGCGTAGGCTTCGAGGCCGCCGTCTCCTACTTCATGGAGAAGGGGAAGGTCTGGAACGACGAGGGCGAACCCCCGATCAACCATCCGCTCTACAAGCCGATCGTCGACGAGATCAAGGAGCGGACGGGGGCCAGTCAGGGCGAGGTCGCGGTCGGCGATCCGTGGGAGACGCGATTGCCGACGACCGCCATCCTGGTGCGCCGCGGAGATACGCTGCCCGAGTGGGAACGAGTGGCGCCAAACGAGTGGCGCTGGAGACCGAAGCCCTGAGCGCCCCGGGGCGCTCTCGCTAGGGGACCTCCACCAGCTCTTCTTCCGGCCTGGCGAACGGCGGGGCAAAGTCAGGCGGAAACTTGAACTCCGGCCTGGAGATCTCGTCGAGGTGATTCTTGATGGCCTCCGCCACCGGAAGGACGGTCGAGATCCGCACGGACGCAACGGTGCGAATCCCAGGCATCAAGAGCAATTTGTCGGCGCGCAGGTCCTGGCTCAACGTCCGCTTCTTCGGAAGAATCTCATCCCGGTAACTCTTGAGCGCTTTGGCCAGCGCCGCCAGCAAGGCGTCGGCGTACTCCTGCTTGCGCTTCTTCAGCTCCGGCGCTCTGCCGTTGACCCCCGGATCGGTCAGGACCTTCCCGAACTCCTCCCAGATCTTCTTGCAGTCCTTGTTCCAGAACTTCACGACGTGCTCGTTGTACCACTCACGTTCCTGCTCCGAGAGCTTCAGGTACTGGGTGTCGAATTGGTATTGCGGTGCGTTGCTCGCACCGACGAGCCGCGTGAACAGCTGTGTCGGCACGACCTTCTTCTGGTACGAGTCCCAGATCGTCTGTGTCGTCACGGGCTCCCCGGGCGCGAGCACCGGAGTGCTGCTCACCGGCATGTCCAGGTCGCTGCTGAAGGCGCTGGCGGCGACGTCCTCGTGAAACTTGAGCGTCCAGGCATCGACGTCCGCGGGATCGGGATCGTTCGCCGGCGGGTTCGTGAGCCACTCGGTCTCGACCTCCCCCAGCTTGTCGTTGTCGATGACGAAGAGATGGTCGTTGTGTTCCACGACCAGCCCGAAGTTGCTGCTCTGAATCATCAAGCCCACGTGAAGCGGAAACCGCACCCAGCGCGCGTTGATGCTGCCGGCGATCTCCGGGTCCAGACGCTTGATTCGCTCGAGGACGGACAGCAACGTGTATGCGGATCGCACCGCATACACACCACAGTCGTGAAGGAGACGGCCTCCGATATTTCGTGGAAATGAATGCGTCAGGTAGTTGGGTGGCCCTTCCGTGAGATTGAGCCGGGAGTGTGAGCTGAGCTGACCCAGGTAGACGCTCCAGAGGTCGACGGTTTCGCGCCACGCGTCCAGGCTCGCCTCGGCCTTGGGTGGAGCGTTCGGGGTCTGGCTCGTCAGCTCGACCAGCCGGTCCTCGAAGTAGTTGCTCAGAAACGCGACGAAGTCGTCATTGTCCCTGAGCTTGAGGCGTCCGCCGTGCTTGCTCTGGATCAACGTGCGCCGACGGGAGAGGCGCGCGCCTGGGTTCTTTTCCTTCGGATCCCAGGGATGACCATAGGTCGTGAGGAAGTACCCGAGCTGCCGATCCCGGTAGATCTTGATGCTGCGAATCTTCTCCCCGCGAACGTAGGGCTCGTCCTTGTCCTCTCTGTCCAGCGAGTTGAAGATGACGCTCCTAGAATCGAACGGAGGAAACGCGTCCAGGAACCGATGCTGCTTCCCACGCCCTCCGTAGCGAACCTCCGCGACGCGAACCGTCTGATCCAGCCCGAGGTCGATCCTGGCCGTGGGAGGCGTCAGGCCCGGAGGCTTGTCTTCCCTCCACAGCGTCTTCTCGAGCGTCGTCTGCAATCTCTGCAGCCTTCGCAGGAGCAGTGTGTCGTTCAGGTCCTGCTCCAGCCGCGCCAGCGCCAGCTCCAGGATCTGTTGAAAGAGGATCTGCAACAGGCGGAAGAAATGCTCGATCGCGTTGACCAGTTGCCGCGGAAGAGCCGTCTCGTAAGGAGCGGGCTCGATGGGCGGCGCGCCCATTCTTGCAACCGGCAACCTGACCTCCCCGAACTGCCGGAGTGCCCCCTCCAGGCCGTTCAGTGCGCGCGTCCACTCTTCCTCGTGATTCGAACGGGTAAGCAGACCGACCGATTCAGGCCTCTCGTTCACGATCTTGAGAACGCCCTCCCATTTGGAGGCGACCTTCTCCTCCTTCGTGCCGAACCAGCTCTGATTCCAGGAGAGCAGCAGCTCGAACTCGTCGAACCACCCCTTCAGAAGGAGTCGGGCCAGTAGGGCGTGGAACAGCTCGTACGAGATGGTGCGAAGCGGGTCCTCGACGCCCTCGAGCTTCAGGAGTTCCCGGGTCAGCTGCCACGCGCGGGGTTTGTCGTTTGCCTCGACCGCGATGCACAGGTCTCTGAGCACGACGAGGTCCCCGACGCCCTGGGGATTCCGCGCGATCGCGTCGACGACCTCTCGATAGAAGATGGCGGCGCCCGCCCCGTTCCCCATGATGCGCCTCCCGACGATGCAATCTCAGAGTTGCGGCCGCTCGAACCGGTACCCGAGCCCCCGGACGGTCAGGATGTAGCGGGGCGCCTCCGGGTCGGGCTCCAGCTTCTGGCGGAGCTGGCGGACGAACGTATCCACGGTCCGCGGGGTCCCCTCGTAGTCGATCCCCCAGGCACCGGAGAGCAGCTCCTCCCGGGAGAAGGTCCGTCCGGGATTCGAGACGAGGTGGGCGAGGAGCTTGAACTCCTGCGCCGTGAGGTCCACCGCGGCATCTCCGCGCGTCACCGCCCGGGTCCCGAGGTTCACCGCCGCCTCGCCGAAGCGGACCACCTGTCCGTCGTCGCCCCAGCGCCGGCGCAGCACCGCCTTCACCCGCGCGATGAGCTCGGCCACCCCGAAGGGCTTGACCACGTAGTCGTCCGCGCCGAGGTCCAGCCCGAGCACCTTGTCCCGCTCCATGCCCTTCGCCGACAGCACCAGCACCGGAGTCCTCACCCCGCGTGACCGCAGCTCGCGCAGCACCTCGTAGCCGTTGAGCCGCGGCATCATCACGTCGAGCACGATCAGATCCGGTCGATCGGTCACGGCCATCTCCAGGCCGCGCTCGCCGTCCTGGGCCTGGAGCACCTCGTAGCCCTCGAAGCGCAGGTTCATCGATACGCCGGTGAGGATGGACAGGTCGTCCTCCACCACCAGGACGCGAGGTTTTTCCTGACTCACGCCCGCGCCTCCTTCGCCACCGGCAGGTGGATGGTGAAGGTGCTGCCCTTGCCCAGCTCACTCCTCACCGTGAGCTTGCCCCCGTGCGCCTCGACGATGCGCTTGCTGATCGAGAGCCCCAGCCCCGAGCCCTCGGTCTGCCGGGTCAGGAGGTTGTCCACCCGGTAGAAGCGGTCGAAGACGCGCTTCCGGTCGCGCTTGGCGATGCCGACGCCGTGGTCCTCCACCTCGATGTCCACGCCTCCGTTCCGCACGTCGGCCCGGAGCTCGATGCGCTTCTCGGACCCCGAGTACTTGTAGGCGTTGTGGAGCAGGTTGAGGAGCGCACCGGCGAGGGCCTCCCGATCGCCTTCCACCTCGGGGAGGGCCTCCGGCACCTGGCAGGTCAGCTGGACCTGGCTGTCCAGCCGCTGGGCCCGGAAGGCGTCGAGCGAGGCGTCCACGATCTGCCGCGCGCTGAGGCGCTCCTTCCGGTAGCGCTGCCGGCCGGATTCCAGCCGCGCCCAGTCGAGCACCCGCTCGATCATCGCCGAGAGCCGCTCGGTCTCCCTCTGGAGAAGCTCCAGCACCTCCTGGGTCTGTTCGGGGTCCTTCACCCGGCCCAGGGCCAGGGTCTCGATGAACATCCGGATGGAGGTGAGCGGGGTCCGCAGCTCGTGGCTCACCAGGCTCACGAAGTCGGTCTTGAGGCGGGACAGCCGCGCCTGGAGATACAGCGCGCGCGCCGTGTACACGACCCCGACGACGAGCGTGGCGTAGAAGGCCCCGAGCAGTCCGGCGTAGACCAGCCGGTTCCGGGTGGAGGCGAAGGCCACCGGGTCGCCGGCCTCGGGCATGACCCGCAGCTGGAATTCCTGCAGCGGCGCAGGCAGCGGCTTCTCGGCGAGGGGGGTTGCGTCGAGCGCGTTCCGGGCCCCGGGCACCCCGCCGATGAACTTCCCCACCAGCCCTGGGCGGAACGGCTGGACCGGGGTGAGCTCGAAGCGGACCCGCTCGCCCTTGCCCAGGAGGTCCTCGCCGCCCTGCGTAAGGAGCTGCTCGAGCGCGCCGGGCGTGAGCTCCGCTCCCAGAACTCCGTCCGCCGTGCGGAGCGCCACGATCAGCACCGGCCCGGCCGGACCGGGGACGCTGAGGAAGCTCGGCCTCTCGGGGAGGAACGCGAGCTGGCTCCGCAGTGGCGTGAGCGCTGCGACCAGATCCGAGTCCGGCGACTGAAGCACGTCCCGGGACAGACGAAACCCAGCGCCCGAGAGCGAGAGCCCCGAAGGGGCGTTGACCCGGAGGCCCTCCTCGGTCCGGACGACGGTGCTCGCGTCCAGCGCCTGCCGGAACCGGCCCGAGAGGGTGTCCAGCCGGTCCTGCCACGCCGAGGCGAGCCGCTTTTCCACCGCGGCACGCTCGTTGAGGATGGCCACCACCCCCAGTCCGGTGAGCCCGGCGGACGGCACCGCCACCAGCACCATCAGAAGGGCGAAGGTGCGCCGGAAGCTCAAAAGCTCGATGGGAACGGACCGGGGCATGACGAGCCGTCAGATTAATCGCCCTGAGGTCGTGCCTGCCCTCCCACCGGTGAACAAAGTCCTGTTGGCAAGGACTTCCAAAGCCCCTCTCGCCACCACAACTTGCGTCACATTTCCCTGGGAGCCTGGCCGGTCGGTACGCCGGCGCACGGGCGGGACGGACGACGACAGACATGAGGAGTGCTGGACGTTGGGTGGCGGCGACGGCGGTGGTGGCTGCACTGGTGGGGGCGGTGGCCTGCGGCAAGGGCGTCAGCCCTGGACCGGATGACGGCGGCGGCGGGCCAGACGGCGGATGCGGCTTCCTGGGCTCCTGCACCGACGGGGGAGGCCCGCCGGACGCTGGCCCAGGTGACGGGGGTCCGGTGGACTCCGGCCCGCCTCCGCCTCCTCGCCCCTCGGTGCGGGCCATCGATCCTCCCGACGGCTTTACCTTCGTGGGCCGCGACACCGCGGTGAAGGTGGACGTCAACCTTCCCAACGTCGGGCAGGGCGTCGACGAGACCACCCTCACCTCGGACAACATCCGGCTGCTGCGAGCGTCGGACATGACGCCGATCGCCGCCACGGTGAACACCACCGGGGGTGGGGACGCGATCGTGCTCCAGCCGCGAGCGGTGCTGGATCCACGCACGGGCTACATCTTCCAGCTCTCGGACCGGGTGAAGGACCAGGGGGGGAATGCCTTCATCCCCTTCACCAGCAGCTTCTCCACCGGCGATTTCACCAACCTCAAGCGCGATCCCCGCTTCCGGTACGCGGTGGTCAACCCCCCGCTGTGGTTCGGGACCCCGGTCAGCAGCCTGCTCTTCGCGCCCGACGGGAGGCTCTACAGCACGGCGCTGGACGGCGTCATCCGGCGGTGGACCCTGGCTCCCGACGGCACGCTCGCGAACGAGGAGCAGTGGGACGGGCTCGCCGGGCGGTCGCTGATCGGCATCGCCTTCCAGCCCGAGGACCCGAACGTCATCTGGGTCACCACCAACGCGCCGGTCTACATCCAGCCGGCCGAGGACTGGACCGGGACCGTCACTCGCGTGAACGTCGATCCGACCCAGCCGGGCTTCGTCGCCACCTTCCAGGACATGATCTTCGGCCTTCCCCGCTCGGCGAAGGACCACATGACCAACAGCCTGGCGTTCGGGCCGGACGGAGCGCTCTACGTCACCCAGGGGAGCACCACCGCCTCCGGGGCGCCCGACCCGACCTGGTACAACCGCTCGGAGCACATGCTCTCCTCGTCGCTGCTGCGCATCGACCTGAAGCTCCTCAGGGAGCCGATCAGCGTCCAGACCGAGCCCCTCCTCCCGCCGCCTCCGGTGCCGGACGCCGGCGTCGGGGACGTCGATGCCGGACCGCCCATCGTCTATGGGCCCCCGCTTCCGGTCTGGGACGGCGGCATCTACGACCCGCACGCGAAGGGCGCCCCGGTGACGCTCTACGGGGAAGGGATCCGCAACGCGTATGACCTGGTCTGGCACAGCAACGGCCACCTCTATGCGCCCGGCAACGGCACGGCGGCCGGGGGCAACACTCCCGGGAGCCCCCCCGGCGTGGTGCCCGAGGTCCCGCCGCTGCTCAGCATCCCGACCCAGGACGACTTCCTCTTCGACGTCGTGCCGGGGGGCTACTACGGCCATCCCAATCCGGCGCGTGGCCAGTACGTGCTCAACGGCGGGAACCCCACCTCGGGGATCGACCCTGCCGAGGTCGCGCCCTTCGACGGAGGCGTCGGGTACCCGGTGGGGACGCTTCCGGACAAGAACTGGAAGGGCTCGATCTACGACTTCAGCCGCAACCGGTCGCCGGACGGCGCGCTGGAAAGCAAGGGCCCGGCCTTCGGCGGCGCGCTGAGGGGCTACCTGTTCGTGGTCGAGTACAGCGCGGGTGACGACCTGCTCGCGCTTCCGATTCCGGACGGCGGCGGGCCGATCGACCGGAACCAAGTGCTCCAGGTGGCCGATGGCCTCAGCGACCCGCTGGACGTCGCCGAGGACGTGACCACCGGGAATCTCTATGTGGCGCAGCTGGTCCAGGGTGGCGCGGCCGGGGGCGCGATCATCCTGCTCCGGCCGGATGGAGGGACTCCGTGAGACGGGCGTGGATGATGGGGGTCGTGGCGGTTCTCGCCGTGGGCGTGGGTTGCAGCGACGGGAGCAGCGGGGGCAGTGGTGGAGACGGCGGCGGGAACCCGGATGGCGGGTGCACCGGCGCGGCGTGCAATCCTCCCGATGGAGGTCCGGGGGGCCCGGATGGTGGACCTCCGGATTCGGGCGTGGGGGCGCTGACCGCATCGCCCGATCGCATCGTCATCGGAACGACGCCCGGCGCGGCGAAGTCGGCCCAGCTCACGTTGCAGAACACGGGGGCGAGCAGCGTCAGCCTCCAGAGCCTGAACGTGACCGGGGCCCAGGCCTCGGCGTTCTCCGTGTCCGGCGCCACGCTGCCGGCGGACATCGGGCCCGGTGGCTCGGCCACGGTCACGGTGAGCTTCAACGGGGCGTCGGGCATCTCGCGGGCGACGCTCGCCGCGGTCACCTCCGGAGGAACCGCCAACGTTCCGCTCGGGGGGCTCGCGATACCGGCGGGCAGCGAGCCGTCGCTCCAGTGGATCTTCGACGTGCACAACATCCCGGTGAACGCCGGGAACCCGGACCCCACCAAGCGTGATTTCCCGCCGGTTCAGAGCGCCGGGGACGAGATCGGCGTCCAGTCCTTCGTCAAGGCCGGAGACGGTCCGGTCACCTTGCAGCTGCTCGCCTCCTACGGGCCGACCTTCGAGCCGGTGAGCATCAACGGCTGGTACGTCTCGGGCGACGCCGCTTCACGGACCGAGCTGTTCCGCATCGCGCAGGCCAGCGCCTTCGCGCTGGATCCGCCGATCGAAAGCGGAGGCCTCAGCTTCGACCCGGGCTCCAGCACCTTCGGGTTCTGGAACGAGTGGCCGTTCTGGGAAGCTCAGGGGAAATACGTCGTGTTCCAGCAGGACTCACTGAACACCTGGGACACCGGCGCCAACGGCACGAAGCACCACATGCGGGTGTACCCGTACAAGAACCCGGACGGCTCGGTCGACTCGCACGCGTTCATCGTGACCACCGAGGAGGCGGCGATCTCCGCCGGGCCCGACTACAACGACGTCGTCTACATCGTCCGAAACGTCATGCCAGCCGGGGTTGGCGGCGGCGGCGGCGCGCTCCAGCTCCTCAACCAGGATGGCCAGCCGTCGTCCAGCCAGATGATGTTCAGCGTCATCACCACCATCGCCCCCTGCTGGGGCCCGCTGACGGTGAAGGACTCGGGCACCCTGACGGTCAAGAACGGAGGGAGCTCGAACGTGACGGTGAGCTCGATGGACGTCACCGACGACTTCACCGCGACGCCCTCGACCGCGTTGCCTGCGACGCTCCCGCCGGGCGGGTCTCTGGACGTGAACGTGAAGTTCGTGGCGACGAGCGGCCGCGTCCACAACGGGACCTTGACCCTGCATTCGGACGACCAGAGTGCGCCGACGAGCACCATGAAGCTCGCGGGATTCCGGCAGGACGTCCCGCAGAACACGAGCTTCCCCAGGGTTTCCACCGAGCCGGATCTGAACGAGGTGGTCAACCAGCTCTACGGCTACTCGACCGTCGTGGGAACCAAGCAGCAGCTGATCGACGCCGGCGGAGATCGCGTCGCGGTGGGCGACGAGGTGCTCAGCTCCTACTGGGTCAAGGCCGATTCCTCTCAGCCGGTGACGATGCAGCTGCTGGGCGCGTGGCACAGCGGGTTTGACTGTGGAGACCCGAAGGCCGTGTCCTACGGGAGCTTCGCCTCCTGGTTCCCGAAGGGTCGCACCTCGAACGCCGACGACCACTACATCCTCGGGGGCGCGAAGGAGGACATCCAGCGGCTCCTCCCGCGGCGTTTCGAGAACCCGAGCCAGCAGGCCATCGGAACCTTCGACCCGGGTGGGCAGCAGTTCGGCTTCCACATCGAGCTGGAGTTCAGCGATGAGACCATGGCCGAGAACGAGCCGTGGTGCGCCTCCGCCGGCAAGGTCTGCGGACACCGCATGCGCTTCTGGCCAGTGAAGGACGGAGCAGGCGCGACGGTCCCGAACACCTGGATTGTCGCCGTCGACATGCACCTGCGCGCGAGTCCGGGCGTCCAGTTCTTCGCCAACTACGACTTCAACGACGAGACGTACGTGGTCCGGAACATGATGCCCGCGCCGCCTTGACCGGCCGAGATTCTCGGGGCGCGCCGATGGCGTAGAGTGGCCGGCCTCTTCCCACCGGAGGGGTCTGCCATGCGTGCCTCGGTCATCGGCCTCGGAGCGTTCGGAACGGCGCTGGCCAACACGCTGGCCACCCGCGCGGACGAGGTCCGGGCGTGGGCCCGCGAGCCCAAGGTCGTCGAGTCCATCAACGGCGGCCGAGAGAACCGCGCCTACCTCCCCGGCGTCGCGGTCTCGCCGCGGGTGCGGGCCATGCTCTCTCTGGAGGAGGCGCTGGCCGGCGCGGAGCTGGTGGTGTTCGCCACCCCCTCGCACGCCACCCGGGACGTGGTGCGCAAGGCGCTGCCCCACCTGCGCGAGCACGTGCCACTGCTGACCGTGGCCAAGGGGATCGAGAACGAGACCCTGATGACCATGACCCAGCTGCTCGAGGACTGCCTCCCCGAGCAGTACCACCCCGAGATCGCCATCCTCTCCGGCCCCTCGTTCGCCAAGGAGATGGCGGCGGGGATGCCGACGGTGGTCACCATCGCCGCGCACTACGAGAAGGTGGCCCAGAGGATCCAGGGGGCGCTGCAGACCGAGTCGTTCCGGACGTACACGTCGGTCGACGTCATCGGCGTGGAGATGGGCGGCGCGCTGAAGAACGTGATCGCCATCGCCGCGGGAATCGCCGACGGCCTCGGGTTCGGGCTCAACGCCAGGAGCGCGGTCATCACCCGGGGGCTGGCGGAGATCAGCCGGATCGCCGTGGCGATGGGCGCGAACCCCCTGACCCTGATGGGGCTCTCCGGTCTCGGGGATCTGGTGCTCACCTGCACCGGCGACCTGTCGCGGAACCGGCGGGTGGGCATCGAGCTCGGCAAGGGCCGGCCCCTCGACCAGATCCTGGGCGAGATGACGCAGGTGGCCGAAGGGGTGAAGACCGCCCGGAGCGCGCGGGACCTCTCCCGGAAGGTCGGCGTGGAACTCCCCATCTGCGACCAGGTCCATGCCATCATGTACGAGGGAAAGAGCGCGCGGCGGGCATTGCTGGATCTGATGACGCGGGCTCCGAAGCGCGAGGATTGAGGGCCGGTCCTCGAGGGATTCGGGAGGGGAACATGAAGCGCTGGATGCTGCTGGGCCTGCTCGCATGCGCGTGCGGGGGCAATGACAACAACGGCACGCCGGACGCCGGCTTCCCGACCGGAACCGGGACGATCAGCGGGATGGTGAACGGACAGCCGCTGGTGGTCAGGGACGCGGTCTTCGGCCTCGACGCCGCGTTCATGACGCTGGTCATGGCCGACCGCACCCACGTCTGCGAGCTGCTGGGTGGCAACTCGCTTCCGAGCGGGCAGACGACGGTGCTCGGCATCGCCTTGCTCAACTGGGTCGGGGGCACGACGTCGGTCGGGCCGATCGTGCCCGGCGACTACACCTGGTTCGATCTCCCCGGCATCCAGACGGGCGGACCGCAGCCCACCGTCGGGCACTACTGGAACGGTGCCTTCGTCATTCCGACCAGCTGTGACACGGGCAACGCGAGCGCGTCCACCGGAGGCACGATCACGGTGACCCAGGTCGGAACGACGACTGGAACCCATCTCCAGGCCACCCTGACCGGCCTGACCTTCGACGGTGGCACACTGAGCGGGACCGCAGACGCGGTCTACTGCCCCAACGCGAAGATCAACCCGACCTGTGGAGGCATCGGCTTGCTCGCCCGCCCCGGGATCACCGAGTAGCCGTCCCTCCACCACCCAGACTGCCAGGCGACGGGGGGCCAGGGCACGACGGACGTGTTATGAGCCGCCCCATGTCGGGGCAGGCGCTCAGCTGGGACGTGGTCGACTATCCGGAGCCGCACCTCGAGCGGACCCGGGCCCTCCTCGCCGCGCACCCCGAGGTGCGCTCGCTGTTCGGCCGAGACCGGAGCACGGCGTTCTGGGTGGTGCTCATCGTCGCCGTGCAGATCGCGATCGCCTGGGCGCTTCGCGCGCAGCCCTGGTGGGTGCTGGTGCCGGCGGCGTACCTCGTGGGGGCGCTGGCGGACCACGCGCTCTGGACGCTCATCCACGACTGCACCCACAACCTGGTCTTCCGAAGGACCCGGTGGAACGCCTGGCTGCAGATCCTCGCCAACCTCCCCATCGTCTTCCCGGCGGCCATCTCCTTCCGGAAGTTCCACCTCCTTCACCACCGCTTCCAGGGCGACCCCGAGCTGGACGCAGACCTCGCCTCGCCGCTGGAGGCGCGGCTGGTGGGCAACGGGACGCTCCGCAAGGCGCTCTGGCTCCTGACCTTCTTCGCCTGGCAGAGCCTGCGGGTGCCGCGCCTGAAGCGGGTACGGATGCTCGATCGCTGGTACCTGGCCAACGTCGCGGTCCAGATTGCCTTCCTGGCCGGGCTGTGGGCGGTCGCCGGCTGGAAGCCGGTGCTCTACCTCACGCTCTCCAGCGTCTTCGCCATCGGGCTCCACCCGGTGGGCGCGCGCTGGATCCAGGAGCACTACCTGACCAGCGGGAAGGCCGGCCAGGAGACGTTCTCGTACTACGGGCCGTTGAACGTGGTGGCCTTCAACGTGGGGTACCACAACGAGCACCACGATCTGATGATGGTGCCCTGGTCGAACCTGCCGCGGCTGAAGGCGATGGCCCCCGAGTTCTACGACGGCCTGGTGCACCACCGCTCGTGGACCGCGCTCCTCTTCCGGTTCCTCCTCGACCCGTCGATGAGCCTGTACAGCCGGCGGATCCGGGGGGCTGCGGCGGTGGTGAGCGAGACGAAGCCGGCCGACACCGCGTTCACCGAGGCAATCATCACCCGCGCCATCGAGGACGCGCGGGCGGCCTGATCCGCTCAGCGTCCGGAGAGCGCCTGCAGCTCGGCGTCCCCGAGCTTGGGGAGCGCGCGGAGGAAGGCGACCAGCTCCCAGCGCGTCTTCTCGGGGAGCGACTTCTCGAAGGCCGGCATTCCCGTGAGGCGCACGCCTCCGGAGACGAGGAAGTACAGCTCGCCGTCGGTACGCTCCTGCGTCTCGGGCTCGGCCAGGTCGGGCACGGGCGGATTCAACCCCGCGGCGATGGGCGACTGCTCTCCTCCCGGAACTCCGTGGCAGACCAGGCAGTGCTGCCGGTACGCCTCGCGTCCTCGCTCGACGCTCGCCGGATCCGCGGGAGCGGCCTTCCCCCGAGGAGCGCGCGCCCGCACCGCCGCGTCGAGGACCGCGTGCGCCGTCCACTTCTCCAGCTTCGACGGCCGGACGCTGGCCGATGGATTCACGGCGCCGAGCGCCACCGCGATGCAGATCACCACCACTGCGCCGGCTCCGAGCAGCAGCAGGCGCACCCTGCGGGAGCCCAGTCTCACGTGCGCCGTTCCTTGATCAGCGCCGCGAGCGCCTTGAGATCCTCGGTGCCCGCGTCCGAGACCATCCAGTAGGCCACTCCCCCGTGCGACCAGCGGCACACCGTCCACCGGCCCGCCACCGAGGGGCGGGGCTCCATGTCCTGCTCCGCCGAGGGCCAGGCGAAGACGTCCACCAGGTGGTGGCGCACCTGGTACACCACCGTGGCCACCGGCCGACCCTCGAGCGTGTCTACCCGGGCGCCGCGCAGCGCGAACCCGTCCCCACCCGCCGCGGCAGGAACGGCGTCGGGCAGCCGCGCGGAGAGCCACTGGCCGACGGCCACCGGGTCGCTCGAGACGAGCTCCACCGATCGTCCGCTGTCGAGCGCCCGGGCGTGCACCGCGGCCACCTCGCGGACGATTCCGCCGCCGGTCCGGGGAATCAGCACCAGGGCCAGCACTGCCGCGGCCGCCAGGGCGCCCAGCCCACCGATGGCGAACGCCCGCCGGCGACGCGCACGGACTCCGCGGGTGACCCGGGCCAGCGCCGTCTCGGCCTCGGGCGCCGCGGCCCTGGCCTGCTGCAGCACGCGCCGGAGGGCCCGGTACGTCTCCAGCTCACGGCGGCACGCGCCGCACGTCGAGAGATGCGCCTCCACTTCCAGCGAGCCCTCCAGCGAGAGCTCCCCGTCGAGGTAGGCATGGAGCGCGCCGCGCGGATGTTCGTCGAAGGGTTCCATCAGTTCCTGCTCCGTGGGTCGCCCACGAGCTCACGTACCAGCTGCGCCCGGGCGCGCGACAGCCGCGACATCACCGTCCCGATGGGAACGCCGAGGATCTCGGCAATTTCCCGGTAGCTGCACTCCTCCATCTCTCGCAGCACCAGCACCTCCCGGTGGAGGCCAGGGAGCCGGTCCAGCGCGGCGTGCACCTGCTCGGCGTCGCACGCGTCGAGCAGCCGCGCCTCGGGGGACGGGGAAGGGTCCGGCTCGGCGTCCAGCGTCGGCTCCAGGTCGCCCGGGTCGGCCCGCTCTCGCTTCCGCCACAGCGTGAAGCTGACGTTGCGGACGATGGACAGCAGCCACGCCCGCGGGCTCTCGCCAGAGAAGCCCCGGAAGTGCCGGAAGGCGCGCAGGAAGGAGTCCTGGAGCACGTCCTGGGCATCGGCCTCGTTGCGGACCAGAGTCCGGGCGAGACGCAGGGCCGCGGCGGCGTGCGGCCGGGCGAACTGCTCGAACTCTCGAGAATCGTCGTCCACTTGCCGCCAGGACTCCGCGAGCGCGGAGTCCATTCCATCCGGGGGGAGGGAATACCGCCGGCGCCTCCTCGAGTCTCGACGGCACACCGCGGTACCAGCGCAAGGAGCCATCAAGATGCACATCGACCGACGGGAGCTGATGAAGCTGCTCGGACTCGGAGGCGTCGTTCTCGGCTCGGGACTTCCCGGGTTCTCGCTCGCGGCCGGCAAGGGCGCAGGCGTCGAGGACTTCTTCTTCCTTCAGCTGTCCGATACCCACTGGGGCTTCAGCGGGCCTCCCAACCCCGAGGCGGACCGGACGCTCAAGCAGGTGGTCCAGGCGGTGAACGCGTCGAAGGCCAAGCCGGACTTCGTGGTGTTCACCGGCGACCTCACCCACACCACCGATGACGACGCGCTCCGACGCAAGCGGATGACCGAGTTCAAGGCCATCGTGTCAGACCTCAAGGTCCCGAAGGTCTACTTCCTCCCCGGTGAGCACGACGCCTCGCTGGACAAGGGCCAGGCCTACCAGGAGCACTTCGGTGCCCTCCACCAGAGCTTCCAGCACAAGGGCGTGCGCTTCATCGCCCTGGACAACGTGTCCGATCCGGCCGGCGCGGTGGGCGACACGCAGATCGACTGGCTCAAGTCGGAGCTCGCCAAGGCGGACAAGGACGCGCCCATCGTCGTCCTCACGCACCGGCCGCTCTTCGACCTCTATCCGCAGTGGGACTGGGCGACTGCCGACGGGGCGAAGGTCACCTCGGTGCTCGAGCCCTACCGGCACCTGACGGTGTTCTACGGGCACATCCATCAGGAGAACCACCGGACGATCGGCCGCATCGCCCACCACTCGGCCAAGTCGCTGATCTTTCCGCTGCCTGCGCCGGGGAGCGTCCCGAAGCGGCAGCCGGTCGCCTGGGATCCACAGCAGCCCGCGCGCGGCCTCGGCTACCGCGAGGTGGAGTTCGCGGCGAAGACCTCCGAGGTCAAGCTGGAGGAGTACGACGTGAAGGGCGCCCGGGTGTGAGGAACCTCGCGTTCGGAGTTGCCCTCGCGCTGGCGGTGGGCGCGGGCACCGGAGCGGCGGAGATCTCGCCCCCGCGGGTCATCAAGATCACCGCGAAGAAGTTCGAGTACTCACCTGCCGAGGTCCACCTCAAGCGGGGCGAGCGCGTCGTCCTGGAGCTCGTCTCGCTGGACCGGAAGCACGGCTTCAAGCTTCCCGAGCTCGGCGTCCGCGCCGACGTTCCTGCCGGTGGCACCGCGCGGGTCGAGGTGACCGCGGAGAAGGCGGGCCGCTTCCCCTTCGCCTGCGACATCTTCTGCGGCGACGGACACGAGGACATGACGGGCATGCTCGTCGTCGACCCCTGAGGCGGCGGCGGGTCTCGAGAGCTTCATCCCAGACCTCCCGGGGCAGGCGCCCCTGACCGTGGGCCGGGGAGGGTACGATCGACTGGGGACACCACCCCGCGACTGTCGTGAGGAGTCCCCAGAAACGAGGGGCCGTGCGTGGGTCTGTGCGGGGAGCAGGGCCTAGGCCTGAAGTGGTCCGGGAATTGAAGTGCCGCCGGAGTGCATGGGTCTGCGGTCGCGGCGCCGCTGGGTGATCCTTTGTCTCACCCTGGCCCTCGGGTGCGAGGGGAAGATCGTCGGCCGCGAGGGCCCCGGTGGAGGAACGCCCTCGGCCGCCTCCCTCAAGATGGGGCCCACCGGCGCGCACCGGCTCTCTCGCGACGAGTACGACAACACGGTCCGGGACCTGGTGGGGGACACCGCGGGCGAGGGGTTCGCGCTCCTGCCCGAAGACGCGCACGACCCGTTCGACAACAACTACCTGACCCAGCTCGCCTCGCAGTCGCTGGTGGACGCCTCGGAGCAGCTGGCGATCCACGTCGCCGAGCGGCTCCTCGCCGACCCCACCCGGCTCCGCTCGCTCCTGCCGTGCACTCCGACCGGACCGAATGACTCGGCCTGCCTGAAGAGCTTCGTCTCCACGTTCGGTCGCCGTGCGCTGCGCCGTCCCCTCAACGATGCCGAGGTCGCCGAGTACTCCACGCTTCAGTCGTTCGCGGTGGAGAAGGGCGACTTCAACGTCGCGGTTGCCCTGGTGGTCCAGGCGATGCTCCAGGATCCGGAGTTCCTCTACCGGGTCGAGCGGGGAACGCCGGCTGCCGGTCAGGCCGGGACGTACCGGCTCTCCGCGTTCGAGATCGCCACGCGGCTCAGCTACTTCCTCTGGGGGAGCACGCCGCCGGACTGGCTGCTCGACGCGGCCGGGGCCGGACAGCTGGGGAACAACGATCAGATCCGCGCCGCCGCGGTGCGCCTTCTCGGCGACCCGCGCGCTCAGGAGCGGGTGGACCGCTTCCACGCGCTTTGGCTCGGCTTCCACCAGCTTCCGCACCCGGTCGCCCTGACCCAGGCGCTCCGCACCGAGACCGGAGCGCTCATCAAGAAGGTCGTCTTCGAGGATCGGGCCGACTACTTCCAGCTCTTCACCGCGAACCAGAGCTGGGTGAACGCGACGCTGGTTTCCAACTACGGCCTGCCGGCGACGGCTCCGGCGAGTGGCTATGGCTGGGTGTCGTACGCCGGGACGGGGCGCAAGGGCATCCTCTCGCACGGCTCGGTGCTGTCGGCCGGCGCGAAGTTCGGCGACACCAGCCCGACCCAGCGAGGCATCTTCATCAGGAGCCGCCTGCTCTGCGAGACCATCGCGCCGCCGCCGCCCACGGTGGACGTGGATCAGAAGCCCACCTCGCCGACCAGCAACTGCAAGGTCGACCGCTATCAAGCCCACTCGGCGAACGGGAACTGCAACACCTGTCATCGCCGGCTCGACCCGGTGGGCTTCGGCCTCGAGGCGTACGACACCGCGGGCGCGTTCCGGACCCATGACCTGAACGAGCCCACCTGCATCATCAGCGGTAACGGGACTCTGGACGGGGTGGGGAACTTCAACGGGCCCGGCCAGCTCGCCGACCTGCTCGTGCAGTCGCCGTCCTTCGAGACCTGCATCACCACCCAGCTCTTCCGCTTCGCCCTGGGACGCAACGAGACCCCGGACGACTCCGAGCTGATCGGCAAGCTCACCCGGTCCTTCCACGACGGTCAGCGGCGCTTCGACCAGCTGCTGCTCGACGTGGTCTCCGACGACCGCTTCGCGTACCGGCGGGAGGAATAGCACCCGTGCCCGTGAAGAAGGCGCTCCGGCTCTCCAGACGCACCCTGCTCCGTGGCGCGGGCGGAGTGTTCGTGGGACTGCCGCTGCTGGAGTGCATGCTCGACTCGCGGAAGGCCTTCGCCCAGTCGGCGGCGCCCAAGCGATACCTGTTGGTCTTCGACGGCCAGTCGCTCGGCGGCGACGACGACACCTTGCTCAGCGAGTTCGTGCCCGACACCCTCGGCGCCGGCTATGATCTGAAGACCGCGCTCGTCCCGCTGGGGACGGCCGGCGTGCAGCCCTGGGTGACGGTGGTGTCCGGGATGCGCATCCCCACCGCCGCCGAGAACGCGGGAGCTCCGCCGGCGGGTGGGCGCGCCGACGACTTCCACGTGAGCTCGGCGAGCCCGCTGCTCAGCGGGGTCCGCTCGCCGTCCTCCAACGGGCGCGTCTACGGACCCACCTCCGATCAGCTGATGGCCGCGCAGATCGCGGGCAGCACCACGTTCAAATCGCTGGTCTACCGGGTCCAGGCGGCCTGGTACCTCTCGGTCTCGGCGCCATACGGGCGAGATCTCATCTCCTACAAGACCGACAGCACGGGGAGCGTCGTACCGATCCCCGCAGAGGTGAGCCCGCGGCAGGCCTTCACCCAGCTCTTCGGGAACTTCGTCCCGCCCGGAGTGGATCCGGCGACCGCCGCGGCGATGGACTATCAGCTCCGGACGCGCCGGAGCGTCCTCGACCTCGTGCACAAGCGGACCGAGCGTCTGGTTCCGCAGCTCGGCCGGGCCGACCAGCAGCGGCTGCAGAGGCACTTCGACGAGATTCGCGACCTGGAGCTCCGGGTGGCTGCCACGCCGCCCCCCCAGACCAGCACCTGCGTGAAGCCTGCCGATCCCGGGCCTGACCCCGCGCTGGGCGGGAACCAGGGTCTGGACGCCGGGGGAAACACCACCTACGACCAGAACCTCGGGTACAGCAACGAGGACGCCCGGGCGAGCAGCTTCATCGGGCTCATCCACATGGCGATGATCTGCGACCTCACCCGGGTCGCCTCGCTGCAGCTGACCATGTTCCAGTCGCACATGAACATGTTCGCCCTGACCGGTCAGGGGTGTGACCTTCACGAGGTCGGTCACTTCGGCGCGGGACGGGAGACCACGAAGCAGATGGCCAAGGCACAGGCCTGGCACGTGAAGCACTTCGCCTCGCTCGTCTCGAAGTTTGCCTCCACCCCCGAGCCGGGCGGCACGATGATGGACAACACCGCGATGGTGTTCCTGCTCGAGGGCGGCCACGGATTCGACCCGGGGAGCGGGAAGGTCTGGAGCTCGCACAGCACGGAGAACATGGCCTGCCTGGTCGCGGGGAAGGTCGGTGGCCTCAAGGCCGGCCAGCACCTCAAGGCCACCGGGATGCACCCTGCGCAGGTGCTCATCACCGCGATGCGCGCCGCGGGCTACTCGGGGTCCACGCTGGGCGAGGTCTCCGGCGAGATTCCGGGCCTGCGCGGCTGAAGCCGCCGAGGCCTCCGTTCGCACTCGAAGCTCCCCACTCGGGGTGAAGATTCCCGGCAAAACGGGAATCCCTGAATCAGCTTTCCGTTTTTTGCTGGTCAGCGTCGGGCGTCCGGCGTCTGCTCCAGGCATCAGTCTCGAGCTGACGGGGGAGGACATCATGCGAAGAATCGTTCCTGGAGTGCTCTTGCTGCTCGCGGCCGTGGGATGCGGGAGCTCGGACTCCGGTATCTGCGACCAGCTGGCCGATACCGCCCACAACCTGAACACCAAGTACTCCGCCTGCGGCTCTCTCGGGCTGCCGGACTTCGACAAGGATGCCTGCAAGCAGGACTTCGACCACGGCGACTGCACCGACGCCGACCGCCAGACGTTCAACAACTTCACGAACTGCGTGAACGCGCTGCCGAACTGCACCCCTGAAACGCAGAACAGCTGGCTCACCTCGGCGTTGAACTGCCGGGACACGCTGGTGGAGAACCTCTCCGAGAAGTGCGGTTGAGCCGACGCTCGCCCTGACCGGTGCCAGCTGTGGGCTGCGAGACGGCGTCCGCACCGCCTCGCAGCCCGGGCATTCCTACTTCCCGTGCGCCGTGTCCACGGCCGCCCGGTACTGGAGCGCCGTCCGGAGCTGGCGGACTGCCTCCTCAACCCGCTCGGGTTCCGCCATCAGGGCGGCGGACGGCCGCCCCAGTCGAGCACGGTGAGCACCGCGCTCATTCGCCGGTGCTGAAAGGCGATCGTCTTTCCATCGGGAGTGAGGCGGACGCGGATGATTCCCGCGACCCCGGCGGGATCGATCGGCCCGAGCATCCGGACCAGCGAGACGGTCCGGGTGCGCGGGTCGTAACGCTCCAGTCTCGAGGGCAGCTCGAAGGGCTGGAACGCCATGAGCGAGCCGTCCTCCAGCCAGCCCGCGACACGGTAATTCGTGCCCCAGGCGTCGACCCGGAACGCCTCCTTGCCGTCGAGCGTGTAGGCAGTGACGGTTCCGTCCGGACCGGACGCCGCCAGCCGCTGTCCGTCCCACGAGACCGGGACCGAGTCGCCGGCGCCCTCCGGGGAGGCGGCCCGCGTGTCTCCGGTCTTGAGATCGTAGACGAACAACCCGGTCGGCCCGCCCGCTGTCTTCGCCCCGATGAGGGCCAGACGCTGACCGTCGGGAAAGAACGCGCCTCGCTCGATCCAGGCCAGGCCCGAGGGCGGCAGCGTGCGAGGTTCGCCCGGTCCGGTGGGAATCAGGATCATGGGCGGTAGCAGATCTCCCCTGCCGCGGGTCACGGCCCATCGGCCGTCCGTCGAGAGCGCGATCGGGTACCCGTCCCCAAGCCTGACCGGCGCCGGCTGCGCAATGTCCCGCAGCATGAGAATCGACCCGCCGAGAGCCCCCTTGCCGTTCTCGGCCATCAACACCTTGGAGCCGTCCCGGGAGATGGCACTCAGGAGTCCCCAGTCCAGCCATTCCAGTGACCGCTGTGCTCCGTCCGGGGTGACCACCTCGATCTCCTGGCGCCAGTCGGTCTGGATCACCAGGGCGCGGCCGTTACGGTCGAGGTCGGAGAGCAGGAGGTTCCCGGGTGCGGCGTAGACCAGCTCGGGTTCGCGGCCCCGCCTCGCGCGCCACACGAAATCGAGACTCCCTCTCAGCGAGCCGGTGATCAGCAGGGACTTCCCGTCCGGCTCCCAGGCGATTCCCAGGAGCTCGTCAAAGTCCGGGCTCCAGACCTCGGCCCCGCCGTTCGCGTCCGTCACCATCAGCAGCCCGGCCGTATCCGCGGGCCGGGGGTGATGCACGAACGCCACGCGCTTCCCGTCGGGAGAGACGCGCGGGTGGCTCACCCACCCCTTGGCCTCGAAGATCACCTGACCGAGCGGGAACTCGAGACGGCTCCTTTGGCCCTCGACCCGCGCCGCCGCGAGCTGGGCTCCATCCGGCGACCAGTCCGCGTACTCGGTGTTGGGGCTCAGCTCCCGGGGAACTCCCCCCATGGGCGAGGCCCGGGCGAGCATGCCTCGCGAGCCGTCGAAGAGGATCTGTCTCGGACGGAGGGAGAGCGCGAGCTCCCCCGAGGACGAGACGGCCAGGAGCTGGGCGTCCCCGAACCCCACTGGGCGGGACTCGGGCGAGTCGAGGCTGGTCGAGTAGACCTGCGGCACCGCGCCGTTCCACGCCGCGCTGTAGTGGACCGTCTTGCCGTCCGGCGCGAATCGTGCACCCAGGACCGAGCCGCGCCGGAAGGTGAGCATCTGGACCCGAGGGCCCGGCCGCTCTCGCGGGGACAGCAACCTCACCATCGCCCCGCCCAGGAGCGCCACCCCGAGGAGAGCGAGCGCCGGTCGCAGCCACTGCCGGCGGGACCGTTCGACGTTCAGCGCCGGCGTGGGACCGGTGGACCCGCGGAGCGCATCGAGCGCGAATGCCAGGTCGCGTGCAGACTGGAAGCGCTGCTCGGGGTCCTTCGCCAGACAGCGCTGGACCACCCGGGAGATTGGCGGGGGGATGCTCTCCGGGAGCGGATCCGGATCGTCGTGAAGGATCGCGTGGCCGCTCTCGAGCATCGAGCCGGGGAAGGCGCGCCGCCCACTCAGCAGCTCGTAGAGGATGGTCCCGGCGGCGAAGAGGTCGCTCCGGGCATCCACGGCCTCCCCCCTGGCCTGCTCCGGGGACATGTACCCTGGCGTTCCCAGCACCGCCCCGGTCTGGGTCTCGTACCCCTGCGGGCTGAGCGTGGGCTCCAGCAGTCCTCGCGGCTCGGTGACCACCGGCGCGGACTTGGCGATCCCGAAGTCCAGGATCTTCACGTGGCCGGATCGGGTCAGGAAGACGTTCTCCGGCTTGAGATCCCGGTGGACGATTCCCCGCTGGTGGGCCGCGGCGAGCCCTTCGGCGATCTGGATCCCCCAGTCCAGCGCCTGGGCAATGGACACCCGGCCGCGAGACATCCGCTCGCGCAGGCTCTCGCCCTGCAGGAGCTCGGTGACGATGTAGGGCGCTCCGTCGTGCGAGCCCACGTCGTGGACCGCGACGATGTTCGGATGGTTCAGCGAACCGGCGAGCCGTGCCTCCTGCTCCAGCCGGGCGAGGTAGGAGGCATCCCCGGTGAGTCGCTCGCCCACCACCTTGAGTGCGACCTCGCGCTGCAGCCGCGGGTCCCGGGCCCGATACACCTCGGACATGCCCCCGGCGCCCAGGGAAGCGAGTACCTCGTAAGGACCAACCTTGGACCCGGGAGCGAGCCGCACGGGGAGAGGATAATTGGAGTGGCGGACGGATTCTCCGAGATCAGCGCGCGGGTCGGTCCGTCGCGAGCAAGATCCGACGAACCTGGACTGGAACCAGCTCTCCCGATCCCGGGCGCGGGGCGCCGTACATCCGGCGGAGCTGAGTGTTGGCCAGGTAGAGGAACGAGTCTCCGTCGATGGCACCGGTGGTGGGCGACTCCATCCACGGGGCGTATGCCTCGAGGACCTCTGAACGTTCGATGACCCTGAGCTCCCTCCGTCGCCGTCGAGACCGAGGCGGTCAGCCCGTGCGTGACCCCGCCGCGCTCGCCGGGGGAGGCGTTGCCGGAGCCCGACCGCGGTCCGGCTCGCCGAGGGGGAGCCCCACGCCGCGAATGGAGGCGTCGAGGATCTCCACCGGATGCGCCGCCCGGAGGCTCATGCCCTTCGCCTTCAGCAGCCGCTGGATGTGCAGCGTGCACCCCGGGTTCCCCGAGGCGAGCAGCTGCGGGCGGGTGCGGAGGACCGCGGCGACCTTGCGCTCGCCCACCTCGTCCGCGCTCTCGGGCTGGAACAGGTTGTACGTGCCCGCGCTGCCGCAGCACTGCTCGCCGTCCGCCAGGTCGACCAGCTCCAGCTTGGGGATGCTCCGCAGCAGCGCGCGTGGCTGGCTCCGGATCCGCTGCCCGTGCGCCAGGTGACAGGCGTCATGGTAGGTGACGCGCGCGGCGATGGGATGGCGCACCGCCCGCGCCGGCCCGAGCCCAACCAGGAACTCGTGCACGTCTTTCACCTTCGCCGAGAAGGCGCGGGCCCGTTCCGCCCAGGCCGGGTCGTTCTGGAACAGGCGAGCGTAGTCCTTGAGGTGCGATCCACAGCCCGCCGAGTTGATGACGATGGCGTCCACCGGGGAGCGCTCGAAGCGCTCGATGAGCGCCCGCGCGTACCGGAGCGACTCCTCGTCCCGGCCGGAATGCATCGAGAGCGCTCCACAGCATCCTTGCCCCCGCGGCACGAGCACCTCGCAACCCTCGGCAGCGAGCACCCGGATGGTCGCGTCGTTGACCCCGGGGAAGAACACCCGCTGCACGCACCCGGCGACCACCCCCACTCGCGCACGCGCGGGACCCGAGGGCGGCACCCTCTCGGGGAGGCGTCGCGTCAGATCTCCCCAGCCAATCTCCGGGGTGAGCGCCTCCATCTGCTGGAGGTTCGCCGGCAGGTGCCGGAGGAGGCCGCTCTTCCGGACCAGCCACTGCAGGCCGGTCCGCGCGTACAGCAGCAGGAACGCACCCACGACTCGCAGTCGTCCCGGGCGGGGAAAGAGCGCGAACACCATGCCCCGGAAGAAACGCTCCCTGAACGAGCGCCGCTGGGTGTGCTCCACCTTCGCCCGCGTCTCCTCGATCAGGATGTCGTACCTCACGCCCGAGGGGCATGCGGTCACGCACGCAAGGCACCCGAGGCACTTGTCGAAGTGCGAGGCCACCGTGGGCGTCATCGGGATCTTCCCGTCCCGAAGGCCGCGCATCAGGTCGATGCGCCCGCGGGGGCTGTCCATCTCCTCGCCCCAGCTCACGTAGGTCGGGCAGTGCGGCAGGCAGAAGCCGCAGTGCACGCAGTCCTCGATGGGATCCCGCTCCGCCATCCCCACGCTCCCTAGAGCCCGCCCACGAACCGACCGGGCGCGAGGCGTCGTCCCGGGTCCAGCCGCTGCTTCAGCTGGCCCATCAGCGCGAACGCCGGCGGCCGCGGCCCCCACACATCCACCGCCCCCCGCACCTCCGGCGGCGCCGCCTGGAGCACCACGCTTCCCTGAGGCAGCGCCTCCCGGGCGGCGGTCACTGCCGCGGCCACCTGGCCGGGCACGCGGACCTCTCCGGCGACGAAGGCGAGCCCGAGCGTCGGGTAACACACGCAACGCGGGACCTCGAGTGCCGTGAAGAGCGAGCCGACGGCCGCGTTGGCGACCCGCTCGAGATCCATCGGCTGCGCGGCAAGCTTGACCCGGAACCCGGCGGGAGACTCGCGCGCATCGTCGTGCCTCGCCCAGAACGATCGGGCGGTCTCCGCGCCCAGCGACTCCGCGCCCCAGCCCTGACGGGTGGCGAGCTCGAGGAGCTTCATCCCCTGCTGCCGCACCCCGGCCTCGAACCCCTCGAAGCGGACGCCCAGCTCGAATCGCCCGTCGAACCGGACCCCCAGGTCGTCGCCACCCTCGTGGACCAAGGCCGCGACCGCGCCCGGCTCGAGTTGCGCCTGGCGCAGGGCGAGCACCACCCGCCGGACTCCATCGGCGTCCAGGTCCGGGAAGCGCACCGTCCGCTCGGTTTCGGGGCGGGGGTGGAGCCGGAAGGTGACCGTGGCGATGAATCCGAGCGTCCCCAGCGAGCCGATCATGAGCTTCGGGAGATCGAACCCGGCGACGTTCTTCACCACCTTCCCGCCGCCGCGCGCCTCCGTCCCGTCGGCCCGGACGATGGAGATGCCGATGATGAGATCACGGATGCTCCCGTACCGCGTTCGCCTGGGGCCGAAGGCGTTGGTCGCCACCAGCCCCCCCAGGGTCGCCCGGCTCGCCCAGGGCGGATCCAGCGCGAGCATCTGACCCGAGGCAGCCAGGAGGTCTTCGAGGGACGCCAGCCGCACGCCTGCCTCGACCGTGACGATCTGATCCAGAGGCGCGTGCTCGACGATGCGCTCCAGCCGCTCGGTGCCGAGCACGACATCGACTCCGTCCGGTGGAGCGCCGAGCGACAGCTCGGTGCCGCCTCCGAGAAAGAACAGCCGCTCCCCGTTCCGATCCGCGCGCCGGAGCACCTCGGCGGCCTCGGCCAGGGTCGCCGGGCGTTCCTGCCGGGCCGCGGCGAGGTCCTCGAGGCTTGCCGCGCTGGCGCTCATCCGCGGTCCGCGACCCCGGCCAGCTCGGTGGCGTGCGGGCGGTACGGCCCCGGGCGGTCACCGCAGAGCCTGGGAGTAGGGAACACCTTGCTCGGATTGAACGTCGTGCCCGGATCGAATGCGCAGCGCACCTTCGCCATCGTGTCCAGGTCGGCCTCGGTGAACATCTCGGCCATGTACGGCGCCTTGTCCGCTCCCACACCGTGCTCGCCGGTGATCGAGCCTCCGTAGCGAATGCAGAGTCGGAGGATCTCCCCGCCCAGCTCTTCCGCGGCGTGCTCCTGGCCGGGCACCTTGGCGTCGTAGAGCACCAGCGGGTGCAGGTTCCCATCGCCGGCGTGGAAGACGTTCGCCACCCGGAGCCCGCGCTCCTGCGACAGCCGGGCGATCTCCGCCAGCACCGGGCCGACGTCCTTCCGGGGGATGACCCCGTCCTGCACGATGTAGTTCGGCGCGAGGTGACCCATCGCGCCGAAGGCGCTCTTGCGGCCCTTCCACATCAGCGTCCGCTCGTCGTCGTCCTTGGGGACCCGGACCTCGAGCGCCCCGGTGCGCCGGGCGATGGCCAGGGCCACCGCCGAGGTGTGCTCGGCCTCGGCGGCGTTGCCGTCCACGTCCATGAGCAAGGCCGCGCCCACGTCCGGCCAGTCGACGCCCGTCGCTGCCACCGCTGCCTTGATGGCCAGCCGGTCCATCATCTCGATCGCCGCGGGGATGATGCCGGCGCCGATGATCTCCGAGACGCAGACTCCCGCCTCGTCGGTGGAAGGGAAGGTGGCGAAGAAGGTCCGGGTGGCCTCGGGCTTGCGGAGGATGCGGAGCACGACCTCGGTGACGATGCCCAGGGTGCCCTCGCTGCCCACCACCACCCCGAGCAGATCGTAGCCCGGCGGATCCAGCACCGGCCCGCCGATGTCCACCACCTCGCCGGCGGAAGTCACCATCCGCACGCCGCGCACGTGGTTCACGGTGAAGCCGTACTTGAGGCAGTGCGCGCCGCCGGAGTTCTCGGCCACGTTGCCGCCGATGGTGCACACGCTCTGCGAGGAGGGGTCCGGCGCGTAGTAATACCCCGCCGCAGAGATCTCCTTGCTCACGTCGAGGTTGATGACCCCGGGCTGGACGCGGATCCAGCCGTTGTCGAGATCGATCTCCAGAATGCGCTTCATCCGCGACAGCCCGAGCAGGACGCATCCGGGGATCGGCAGCGCTCCTCCCGAGAGTCCCGTCCCGGCCCCGCGGGGGACGATGGGCATCCCGGCCTCGACCGCGATCTTCACCACCGCCGCGACTTCCTCGGTCGAGGCAGGGAGAACCACCACGCTCGGAGCGGCCCGGAAGCTCGTCAGCCCATCGCACTCGTAGGTGCGCAGGTCGACCGGATCCCGGATGACGTTCCTGTCCCCGACCACCGCGATCAGCCGATCCACCACGGTCGGCGGCGGCGGGATGGGCGCGGCCGCCGGTGCGGCGGGACTGACCAGGGACGGGGCCGACATGGCGCCCGTAACCTAGTCGAGATGGCGATAGGCGGGCAGGGTGAGGAACTCGGGGAAGGTCGTGGTCAGCACCAGGCTGTCCAGGACCTCTGCCGCATCGCGGTATCGCCCGGGCCCCCCCTCGGTCAGCCGGGCGAGCTGGGTATCACGGGTGGTGCGGTAGAGCTCCTCGCTCGCAGGCCGGCCGTCGTCGAGCGTGGCCCCGTGGTGGATCCACTGCCAGAGCTGCGCTCGAGAGATCTCTGCCGTGGCCGCGTCTTCCATGAGGTTGTAGATGGCGGCCGCGCCGTTCTCCAGGAGCCAGGAGTTGATGTACTGGAGCGCGACGTCGACGTTCAGACGGAAACCGGCCTCGGTGATCTTCCCGTCCGGGACGGTGGGGTCGGTGAGCTGGGTCACCGTCACCTGGACCTCCGAGCGCAGCCGCTCCTTCTGGTTGTCCTTCGCCCCGAGCTTCTGGTCGAAGACCTCCTTCGCCGTGGGGACCAGGTCGGGGTGCGCCACCCAGGTTCCGTCGAAGCCGTCGTTCACCTCGCGCAGCTTGTCGTCGCGGACCTTGGCCAGCGCCTTCTCGTTGATTTCGGGGTTCTTCCGGCTGGGGATGAACGGCGCCATTCCGCCCATCGCGTGCGCGCCGTGGGTGTGGCACGACTTGACCAGCAGCTCGGTGTAGGCGCGCATGAAGGGAACGGTCATCGTCACCTGCGCGCGGTCCGGCAGCAGCTTGTCCTTCCGGTTCCGGAACTTCTTGATGAAGGAGAACATGTAGTCCCAGCGGCCGGCATTCAGCCCGCTGGCGTGCTCTCGCATCTCGTAGAGAAACTCCTCCATCTCGAAGGCGGCGGGGAGGGTCTCGATGAGCATCGTGGCCCGGATGCTTCCCCGCGGGATCTTCAGCGCCTCCTGGGCGTGGACGAACACCTCGTTCCACAGCCGGGCCTCCAGGTGGCTCTCCAGCTTCGGCAGGTAGAAGTACGGCCCGGTCCCGCGGTCCAGCAGCTCGCGGGCGTTGTGGAAGAAGTAGAGCCCGAAGTCGAAGAGGCTGCCGGAGATCGGCGTGCCGTCCACCGTGACGTGCTTCTCGGGGAGGTGCCAGCCCCGCGGCCGCACCAGCAGCACCGCCGTCTTGTCGTTGAGGCGGTACTTCTTCTCCGACGTCTCGAGCGAGATGGTGCGGCGGACCGAGTCGATGCAGTTCTGCTGGCCCAGGACCACGTTCCGCCACGTGGGCGAGAGCGAGTCCTCGAAGTCGGCCATGAAGACGTCCGCCCCCGAGTTGAGGGCGTTGATCATCATCTTCCGCTCGGTCGGCCCGGTGATCTCCACGTGCCGGCGCTGGAGGTCCTTCGGAGTGGGGGCGACCTTCCAGTCGCCGCCCCGGATCGCCTTCGTCGACGGGAGGAAGTCGAAGTCCTCGCCGCGCTCGAACGTCTTCTGGCGTTCGGCACGCGCGGCGAGCAGCTCCTGGCGGCGGCTGTCGAAGCGGCGGTGCAGCGACTCCAGAAAGGCCAGCGCGTCCCGCGAGAGGACCTTCTCGGCGCCTTCCGGCGCGGACGTCAGGACGTTGAGGGCCATGGAAAGCTCCTTACTGAGGAATCATGCCCGGGAACACGTATGCCTGGAGCATCACCAGAACACCGACCAGGGCAGCGAGCGCCAGACTGTGCCAGAAGACGTAGCGCAGGATGTCTCCTTCGTGACCTTCCTGCCCCGTCGCCACGCCGGCAACCACGATGCTCTGGGCATCGATCATCTTCCCCATCACTCCACCTGAACTGTTCGACGCCGCGGTGAGGATCGGGCTCAGCCCCAGCTGCTGGGCGGAGACTTTCTGCAGATTCCCGAACAGCACGTTGGACGAGGTGTCGCTTCCGGTCAGCGCCACGCCGAGCCACCCCAGCATCGGAGAGAAGAAGGGGAACAGCGCACCGGTCGCGGCGAAGGCGAGTCCCATGCTGGCGTCCGACCCCGAGTAGCGAGTGGTGAAGCCCAGGGCGAGCATGGCGGCGATGGTCAGCAGCGAGAATCGCACCCGTTTGAGGGTGTGGAGGTAGTAGCCGACGAGGTCCCGCAGCTTCACCCCGAGGAGGAGGCCGGAGATGATCCCGGTCAGGAGGAGCGCCGTGCCCGTGGCGCTCAGCCAGTTGAAGCTGAAGATGGCGTGCTCGGGCGTGGGCTTGGCCACGATCGGTGGCGCCTTCAGCACCAGGTCATGGAGGCCGGGAACCTTGAAGGACGGCGCGCTCCCGGGGAGCCCGTTCAGCGCGGCCTTGACCAGCGGATAACCCCAGGCAAACACCAGGACCGAGAGGATGATCCAGGGCGCCCAGGCCTTCACGGCGGCTTCGGTGCTCGGGGTCGTCTCCGCTGTGGCGACGTGGTCCGGCTCGCCCTCGAAGCGCCAGGTCTTCTTCGGCTGCCAGAACCGGAGCAGGACGTACATCGCGCCGATGCTGACCATCGCCGCGATGATGTCGACCAGCGCGGGCCCCCAGTGGTTCGAGACGTAGTACTGCGGGATGGCGAAGAAGAGCCCGGCGACCAGGCACGCCGGCCAGACCTGGGCCATTCCGGAGAAGCCGGCCATGGCCCACACCAGCCAGAACGGCACGATCACCGAGAAGAAGGGAAGCTGACGCCCGACCATCGCGCTCAGCTTGTCGACGGGGAGTCCGGTGACCGCCGCCAGGGTGATGACCGGAGTGCCCAGGGCTCCGAAGGCCACCGGCGCAGTGTTCCCGATCAAGGAGAGACCGGCGGCCGCGAGCGGCTTGAACCCGAGCCCGATCAGCATCGCGGCGCAGATCGCGACGGGAGTCCCGAACCCTGCCGCGCCCTCGATGAAGGCGCCGAAGGAGAAGCCGATCAGCAGCACCTGGATGCGCCGGTCGGCGGCGAGGTTCGCGATGGTGTGCTTCACCACCTCGAACTGCCCGGTGCCGACGGCGACGTCGTAGACGAAGATCGCGTTGAGGACGATCCACCCGATCGGGAACAGCCCGAAGGCGGCGCCGTTGGCCGCGGCCATCAGCGCCATCCCTGTCGGCATGCCGTACACGAGGATGGCGACGAGGAGCGCGGTGACGAGGCCGAGCAGCGCCGCGATGTGCGCCTTCACGTGGAAGAAGGCCAGAGACCCCAGAAGGACGATGACCGGAAGCGCAGCGACCAGCGCCGAGAGGAAGATGTTCCCGAGCGGCGCGTAATTCTGAGTCCACGTCATGTGACCGACTCCGCGGTGTGAGGTGGGCTGCGACGAATGGCCGCCGAATCTCCGACCGATCCCCGCGGGGAGCAACGGACTTTTCACGGGAATCGTGAGTCGCGCTGCTCGTGTCTTCGACGGAACCTGTTCGCTCGCGCTCTCGCCAGCCGATTGCGCAAACTTTGCGCCGGCAATCGAGAGGAGCTGTCGCACGAGCGCACGACGTGCGTCCGTTCACCGAGCGGTGTTGCAGCGCGGCGAGACCGCGGGACGAGGTCCCGAAGCCGCCGATCGCTGTGGCCTTGCGAGGTGCGGGCCGGCGCTCACCGAGTCCCGGGCAGACCGCGGACGACGTAGAGATGGCCCGAGATTCGCTGCTGAGTGAACACGACGTTCTTGCCATCGGGAGTGAGGTGAAGCTCTCCGACGGGACCAGCTCCGCCGGTAACGATGGTCCGCTTCTCCACGGTGACACGCCGTCCCACGTCGAAGCGGATCAACCCGACGACTGATGGATCTGCTTCATCGTCTCTTTCGAGCCAGAGCTCGTTGTTGCTGGCCCATCCGACCGGAAAGACATTGGGACCAGGCTCGGTCAGCGGGAACGGCTTTCCGCCGGCAAGTGGATGAAGGACGGGCACCGGGTTTCCGTCGAGCACTGCGATGGTTGCGGCCCACCGGCTGTCCGGCGAAACCTCGAGGTACGGTACGATCGTGGGTTGCTGCCCAGGGAGCAGCTGTACCAGCGATTCGGACAGCGGAGTCGCCTTGGAGTCATCCAGATTGATGAGGTAAAGCCGGAAGCCTGAGTCGGTGCTGGTCCGGCCGATCGCGATAGCTCGGCTCGTATTCCCGAGGAAGCGGGTAGGGCCAATCTCGAGGCCGGGCAGCGCGATCTGGCGACGGGTGCCGGAGCCACTCGAGACCAGGGTCAGGAGCCCATCACCAGACCTGAGCAGTGCCCATTGACCATCTGGTGAGAGATCCCAGCCGTATCCCTCCCCCAGAATCTGCGGAGGATTCCCGGCGGTCCTCCGGAGCAAGGCCACTTGATTGCCTCGGGTGGCCAGCGCGTTGAAGAGCAACAGGCGACCATCTGCGGAGAGCCTCGGTGTGTCGTTCCAGTCGTACCACCCCAGCGAGCGCAGGGTGGGCCCGGGCCCACCGAGAAAGGCGAGGTCATTCTCGGCAGAGCCCTGACCGATCAGGACGCTCCCATCCACGGCGATGTCGTGGACGATGGTCGGCGTCAGGGCGGTGTAGACCGTGCGCTCCGGCCCGCCGATGGGCATCGCCTGGACCTGCATCGCGGGGGTGTCTCCAGCGGAGAACCACACCTCGTTCCTGGGAGACCAGGCGAGTCCCATCGCGTAGGCCCAGTTCCGGGATACCTGGCGCTTCCTTCCCTGGAGGTCGAGGACCACGACCTCGCCCCGGAGCCCTGGTGCCGTGTGGTGGATGAAGGCGAGGAGGTCGCCTCGAGGCGAGACGCGCAGGTTCCCGATCCAGGCAGGCCGCGTCGTCTGGAGAAGGGTCTTCCCGAGGGGAAACTCGAGCGAGATGTGTCCTTCCGCTTTGCGAACGATGGCCAGCTCACCAGCGGCAGACCAGTCGGCCGCGATCACTTCGTCCGCGACGACCTGCGGGGTTCCTCCTCCTCCGGGAACCCGGGCAAGTCTCTCCGAGGCTGACCCGAAATAGAATGGCCTGGAGGTGAGGAAGACCGCGAGCTCGCCCGTCGAGGACGTGGCGGCTAGGACGGTGTTCTGGAGCCCAAGCGGCTGAAGGGAGGCGCTGGCGAGATTTCGCTCGAAGAGCTCCTCGGTCGCGCCGTGCCTTGCGGTGAAGACCACGCGCCCGTCCGGGGTGAACCGGGCGGGTCGCGGAAAGGCAATCGGACGGAACGTCACCCTCTCCACCGTCGGAGGCGGAGCGAGCGTCCGGGAGGCCTGCAGGCGAGCGATGACGACTGCGGCGACCACGCCGGCCAGCAGGGCAAGTGCCCACCACGGCCTGCGGACGAAATCGCGGAGGCCGCTGCGCCGGGAGGGCGGGGGCTCGACAGCCGAACGGAGCGTCTCCAGGTCGAATGCCAGGTCGCGCGCGGACTGAAAACGGGCTTCGGGATCTTTTGCCAGGCACCGCCGGGTCACGTGCGCCAGGAAAGGGGGAACGTCGGGGAGCGGCGGAGGCTCGTCATGCAGGATCGCGTGCCCGCTTTCGACCAGCGAGTCGCCCGAAAACGGCCGGCGACCCGAGACCATCTCGTACAGGACCGCTCCCAGGCTGAAGATGTCGGTGCGGGCGTCGACTCTCTCCCCGCGAACCTGCTCCGGAGACATGTAGGCTGGGGTCCCGACGACGACGCCCGTCCTCGTCTGCCCGCCGGTGGGTGTGACCGTGTCGTCCAGGATGCCATGGGGACCCTCGGTCCGATTCCCTTCGGCCAGCTTGGCGATTCCGAAGTCGAGCAGCTTCACGTGCCCGTCCGCGGTGAGGAACACGTTTTCCGGCTTCACGTCGCGGTGGACGATTCCACGGGAGTGGGCCGCGGCCAGCCCGCGCGCCAGCTGCGCTCCCCAATCGAGTGCTGAATCGAGCGAGACGCGGCCGCGGGAGAGCCGGTCCCGGAGGGACTCCCCCTTCAGCAGCTCCGTGATGAAGTAGGGCGTCCCGTCGTGGAGACCGAAGTCGTAAACGGCCACCAGGTTGGGATGGTTCAGTGAGCCGGCGAGCCGGGCCTCGTGCTCGAAGCGGTGGACCAGCTCGAGGTCGCCGGCCAAGGATTCGTTGACGACCTTGAGGGCGATGTCTCGACCCAGCCGCGTGTCCCGTGCGCGATACACCTCGGCCATTCCCCCGGTCCCGAGGGTCGAGAGCACCTCGTACGGCCCAAGCCGGGTGCCCGGAGTCAGGCGCACGCGGCGACCCTACTCCCGCAGCTCCCCCGACTGGCACAGGCCGCCGACGGTCGTGAACACCAGGCGGCGAACCCGGGCGCCCGCTCTCACCGTGAAATGGCCCGCCGGCGAGGGAAAGCTGTCTCCGGTCAGGCGCCGGCCGCGGCTGCCCCGGGCAGCGAGGCGGCGGCGTCGGCCGGGCGAATGCCCTCGTCCGGGCGCCGGAGGGGTGAGACCAGCGCGCCGAGCCCGCCCGAGCCGCCCTCGGCGAAGAGGGTCCGGTCGGCTTTCTGGAGGAGCGCCTCGAGACCCTGGCCGGTGGCGGCGCTGATCGCCACTCCGCCGCGGGTGCGCACGAGGTTGGCGGCAAGCTCGGGGTCGATCCGGTCCGCCTTGTTCCACACCAGGATCCGTGGCTTCGAGCCGAGTCCCAGGCCGTCGAGGATCTGGTCCACTGCCTCGACCTGTGCGTCGTGGGCGGGATCCGAGGCGTCGACGACGTGGAGGAGCAGCGAGGCGTCGTCCAGCTCCTCCAGCGTGGCGCGAAAGGCGTTCACCAGATCCGGCGGGAGGTCCCGGATGAAACCCACGGTGTCGGTGATGATGACCTCGCGCTCCTCGGGGAAGCGGAGCCGCCGGCTCGTCGGGTCGAGCGTGGCGAAGAGCTTGTCCTCGGCGAGGACGTCGCTGCGGGTCAGCGCATTGAGAAGCGTGGACTTTCCGGCGTTGGTGTAGCCGACGATGGACACCACCGGCAGCTCGCGACGCTCGCGCCGGCCGCGCCGGACCTGACGCTCGCGCGAGAGGTGCTCGATGCGCCGCTCGAGGTGGGCGATGCGGTCGCGCACGCGCCGGCGGTCGATCTCCAGCTTGGTCTCGCCGGGTCCGCGCCCGCCGATGCCACCGGCCAGCCGCGAGAGCGAGTCGTCGCTCTGAGCCAGCCGCGGCAGGAGATACCTCAGCTGTGCCAGCTCGACCTGGAGCTTGCCGTCCGCGCTCTGCGCGCGCTGGGCGAAGATGTCGAGGATGAGCTGGGTGCGGTCCAGTACCTTGAGACTGGTCTCCTCCGCGATGTGCCGGCTCTGCGACGCGCTGAGGTCACGGTCGAAGACGAGGAGGTCTGCGCCGAGCTGCATCGAGCGGAGGTTCAGCTCCTCGAGCTTCCCCCGGCCGATGAGATAGCGCGGGTCCGGCTCGCGGCGCATCTGGAGCACCGAGTCCAGCACCTCCACGCCGGCGGTCCGGGCGAGCTCACGAAGCTCGGTGAGAGAGGCCTCGGCCCGGCCCCGCTGGCCGTCGAGAGCGACACCGACCAGTACCGCCCGCTCGCGCCCGGAGACGCGCCGGCCCGCGGTGCCCTGGGCGAGCTCGTCCTCCAGCGCCCCGAGGGTTGCGGCGAGGTCCGGCTGTGGCCCGTGCACCGAGGGAAGCGTCTCGGTGCGCCAGTAGCTGCCGTCCCCGTTCGCCGGGACGAGATGGCCGAAGTGCAGCACCCCCGGAAGGCCGTCCTCACGGACGCCGATGGCCGCCACCAGGTCGAGGCGGAGGAGCGCGAGGTCGGTCAGGTCGTCGCGGGTGAGTGGCTCGGACTTGAGGTGGGTGTGCACCAGCCGGAGCCCACGGAGTCGCACCTGTCCTGCGCGAGCGCGGCCGATGTCGGGGAGCTCGAGCTTATGGGCGTTCCCGACCACGACCTGCTCGACGTCGCCCTTCCGGTTGAGCAGCACGCCGATCTGGCGGTTCGTCTGAAGCGAGAGCTCGGTGAGGTGCCGGGCCAGCTCGGGGCTGACGATCTCGTGCGGGGAGACCCGCCGGCGGTAGGTGTTGCGGAGTTGGTGCAGCTCGCTGGGCTTGAGGCCGAGGGTGTTCCCGTGCAGGTCTTTCAGATGCGCTCTCCGGGGGCAGCTCGACAGCTGCCACTGGCTGGGGATCTAGCCATTTTCGCGCCACTCCGCTCGTCGATGACGGCAGCGAGCAGTGGGCGGGCAGCCGGGAGCCGCTTCACCCGTCCGCCAGAAAACGTGGTGCACTGGCGGACCGTGTGGTCCCGGGCCCTGGTGGTTCTGCTCCTCGCCGGTTGCGCGAGCGCCCCACCTCCGAACGTGCGCATCGCCCCGGGTGCCCCCCCGGAATCGGCACGGCTCCATGCCCGACCAGACCCGACCTTCCGGCCGGGTGACCCGGGGCTCTTTCCACTCGGGCTCGGGGCACCCCGGGATGGCCTCCTCTATGTCCCCGATGCGGCACGCACCCGCCGGGTCCCCCTCCTGGTGATGCTCCACGGGGCAGGCAGCTCGGCTGCGAGGGTATGGGACGCGGTCCGGAGTGACGCCGCGGAGCGCGGGGTGGCGGTGCTTCTTCCGGAGAGTCGCCTGTGGAGCTGGGACTTCCGCCATGGAGACTTCGGCGTCGATCGCGCCTTCATCGACGCGGCCCTGGCCGAGGCCTTCCAGCGGGTCCCGGTCGACGCGGCCCATGTCGCCCTGGGTGGTTTCTCGGCCGGAGCCACCTTCACCCTCTCGCTCGGACCGTCGAACGGGGACCTGTTCCACTGGCTCTTCGCCTTCTCGCCCACCGGGATGGAGGTGGTCGGTGTGGTGGGGCATCCGCGGTTCATGCTGGTGCACGGCACGCTCGACCCGCTCGTCCCCATCGGGTCCTCGAGCCGGGCGATCGTCCCGGCCCTCCGCGCCGCAGGCGACTGGGTGGTCTACCGGGAGTTCCCCGGCGGGGAGCACGAGATCTTCCCCGATGCGGTCCACGAGGCGTTCACGCTCCTCGTCTCCGACTGACCCCTGCCGCGCCGGGCATCCCGGTTCGAGGCAAGCGCCCAGCCGGCGAGCAGGGGGCCGGCGGCGACGGCAGGCCAACCGAGGTCCGGGTCGAGCGCTCCATCGCATGAACGACGTGGCCGCCGGACCACAACGGAACGGCAGTTCGGGCGTGCGGAGCGAGCTACTTCGACTTCTTCATCACCCCGATGAAGCCCGGCGCGAAGAGCGTCCCGTCCTCGTTGATCCGGAGGGCGATCTGCTCCTTGCCGCAGGTCAGGCGGATCTGCTTGCCCTCCTCGGCGTGGCTGCACTCCCGCGTCTCGCCGCCCACGCCCATCGTTGCCTTCCCGCCCGACCTCAGCTCCAGCATGACGATGCCGGACGGGTTGGTGTAGGTCCCGTCCACCTTCGACCCGCAAGCGATGGCCAGGGTGCTCAGCGCTGCCACGCCGGCGAGGCGCAGCGCTCCACGGAATGTCTGCATCGGGACTCTCCTCGAAAGGGTCGACGCCCCGGACAGGTCCGGGGCCCGACCCCCGATGCGCAGGAACGCTCCGGGAACCGTCACCGTAACCAGAGTGGCGCCCGGCGCGTACTGGAGGCATGAAGCCGATTGCCATGAGCCACGAGCACTACGAGGTGGAGCGCACCGACGACGAGTGGAGGAAGCAGCTGGCGCCCGGGGCCTACGCCGTCCTCCGGCAGCACGGGACCGAGCGGGCCTTCACCAGCCCGCTGAACCGAGAGAAGCGCGCCGGGACCTTCCTCTGCGCCGGGTGCGGCCAGGCGCTCTTCTCGTCGCAGGACAAGTTCGAGAGCGGAACCGGCTGGCCGAGCTTCGTCCGGCCCCTTCCGGGCGCCGTCGGGACCGACAGCGACGACAGCTACGGGATGATCCGCACCGAGGTGCACTGCGCGCGGTGCGGTGGGCATCTGGGCCACGTCTTCGACGACGGGCCGCGTCCCACTGGTGAGCGGTTCTGCATGAACGGCGTCGCGCTCGACTTCAGGCCGAATTCCGAGTGACGCCCGGTTCCTCCGGCTAGGGTGGGCCGGAGGTGTCCCCCGATCTCCACGAGACCCTGGTCCGCGTCGCGCCGTTCGGCGTGGGCCTCCTGCTTCTCGGGTTCCTGGCAGCGGTCAGGCCCAAGGTCCGGGAACGGCTCGCCTGGAACCCGGTTCCTGGCCGCGTCCTGGTGCGCTGGCTCCTGCTGTGGGTGGTCTGGCTGCTCGCGACCGAGCTGGTCACGAACGCGCTGGGGCGTCCCGCTCCGGCGCCGTTCGCCGTCCGCGGGGCGGCGCTGGCGATCCGGATTCTCGGCATCGTGGTTCTCGCGCCCCTCCTCGAGGAGCTCGCCTTTCGTGGGGTCTTCTTCCAGCTGCTGCGCTCGCGGCTCGGCCCCGGTCCGACGGTCGGTGCGACCGCCCTCCTGTTCACGCTCGCCCATGCGCAGTACGGGCTCCCCGAGCTGATCCAGGTCTTCCTCGACGGGGTCCTGTTCGGGCTGGCGCGGCTGCGGACCGGCTCGACGCGGGTACCCTTCTGCATGCACGTCCTCGGGAACGCGCTCGCGGCCTGGCAGCGGCTCGGGCTCGGGTGAACCGAGCGTCAGCGCCGGACTTCCCCTCTCACCGGGCGAGCGCGCTCCGGACCGTGGCCCGTAGGTCGTCGACTTCCTCGTCCAGGATGGCGCCCGAATACTCCTTGAGCAGCCGCCCGTCGCGCCCGTACACGTAGGTCTTGGGGAGCACCGAAAGCGAGTAGCTCGCCAGGAAGGTCCCGGTGGCGAAGCAGACCCGCTCGCGGAAATACGCTGGCTGCGCCTCGATCCACTCGGAGAAATGCGGCGACCCGCGGTCGACCTGATAGTACACCGGAAGGAAGAGCACCTCGGGCCCGATCGCATCGAGGGCCCGCGCTATCTCGGGAATCTCCTTCAGGCAGGGCTTGCACCACTCAGCCCAGAAGTTGACGACCACGACCTTTCCCCGCAGGCCTTCGAGCGTCGTCGTGGCGCCGCTGCGGCGGTGGGTAACCGTCGGCGTCCCGGCACACCCGAGCAGCGTGGCGAGAACGGCCCACTGCCCCCATTTCCGAACTCGGCTGGCCGAGCGCCCCCGCACCAGGACAGCGTACCCCATCGCCGGGGCCCACGCGGTCAGCGCCGAGCGTCCAGGTCCGCTGCTCGGAGCCGCCGCGCCGCCTCGTCGAGCGTCGCGTCCGACTTGCAGAACGCGAACCGTGCCACGCACGGCGCGGCCGAGCGGTCCACGTAGAAGGCCGAGAGCGGAATCGCCGCGACCTTCACTCGCGTCGTCAGGTCCCGGCAGAAGGCGTCGTCGTCCGGGAAGCCGCGTCCAGCCACGTCGACGCACGCGAAGTACGCGCCCTCGGGTGACCAGGGCATGAGGCCCGAGGCCTCGAGCGCCCAGAGGAGCTTCGCGCGCCGACGCGCATAGTCTGCCTGCAGCTCGACGAAGTACTCGTCGGTCAGCTGCAGCGCTGCGGCCACCGCGTGCTGCAGTGGCGTCGGGACGGCGAACGTCACGTACTGGTGCGCCTGGAGCACGGCATCGCGCAGCACGCGGGAACCCATCGCCCAGCCGACCTTCCAGCCGGTGAGGCCGAACGTCTTGGCCGCGCTGCTCACCGTGAGCGTGCGCTCCCTCATCCCCGGGAGCGTCGCCAGCGAGCGGTGCGCGGCCCCGTCGTAGACGAGGTGCCCGTAGACCTCGTCGACCACCGCGACCGCGTTCCACTTCTGCGCGAGCGCCGCCACCTGCTCCAGCTCGCCGGCGGTGAAGACCTTCCCCGTGGGGTTGTGCGGCGTGTTCAGCAGCACCACCCGGGTGCGTGGCCCGAAGGCGGCCTCGAGCTCGGAGGGATCGAACCACCAGCGCGGATGGCTTCCATCCGGTGGCCGCAGCGTCACCGGCCGGAGCACGCCCCCGGCCATCGCCACGCTCGCCGCATAGGAGTCGTACACCGGCTGGAAGGCGACCACCTCCTCGCCCGGATCCACCAGCCCCTGGACCGCGTCGAAGATTGCCTCGGTGGCTCCGCAGGTCACCACCACCTCGGTGTCCGGATCGACAGTCAGGCCGAGGAAGCGGCGCGCGTGCTCGGAGATGGCCTTGCGAAGCGGCACCGCGCCGAGCCCGTGCGCGTACTGATTGTCGCCCCGCCGGAGCGCGGCCACCGCCGCCTCGCGGACCACCTCCGGCCCGTCGAAATCGGGGAAGCCCTGACCCAGGTTCACCGCGCCCACGCGGGTGGCCAGCGCGCTGAACTCGGAGAACACCGTGGGCGCCAGCGCCCGCACCCGTCCGGAAGCCTGCACGGACCGGACGCTAGCATTCGCTGCACGGAGCGGGGGCAGCCGGCTCGAACCGGAGTAGAGCGGAGGGCCCCATGCGGCCGCTGCTCGCTCTCCCCGTCGTCCTCCTGGCCTGCGCGGGCCGCCCGGCCGCACCGGAGCCCTCACCCTGGCCTGTCCTCGCCACCGATGCGGAGATCGAGGCCGCGCTTCCTGGATTGACCAACTGGGGCCGCTGGGGGCCGGCGGACCGCCGCGGAACGCTCAACCTCGTCACCCCGGAGTCCGTCCGGGCGGCGGCGGGCCTGGTGCGGGAAGGCCACAGCGTGTCGCTCGCACGCGAGGTGTCCGTCGCGCGCACCTCCGGAATCCGGGAGCCGCTCTACGAGATGCGTCGCGACGGCCCTGCCAGCCGTGACCGGGTCGGCGCGATCTGGCACGGCTTTGCCCAGACCCATCTGGATGCGCTCTGCCACATCGGCGTGGGCGACGGTCGCCTCTACAACGGTGTCTCCGCCGAGACAGTCCGTCCCGACGGATGCGCCGAGCTTGGCGTCGAGGTCCTCGCTCGCGACGGCATCGCCGGCAGGGGCGTGCTCCTGGACATTGCGGCCGTGCGCGGGCGCGCGCTGGAACCGGGCGAGGCGGTCCGCATCGCCGACCTCGAGGCTGCCGAGACGCGGCAGAAGGTCCGGGTCAGGGAGGGAGACCTGCTCGCGGTCCGGACCGGGGCCGGTGCGCGGAACGACCGCGACCGGCGCGCCGGGTTGCACCCCGAGGTGCTCGCCTGGGTCAAGGCGCGTGGTGTCGCCCTCCTCCTCGGCGATGGCGACAGCGACGTGGCACCGTTCCCGGGCCTGGAGCGCTACGCCTCACCGTTTCACTCGGTGGGGATTCCCCACCTCGGGCTTCCGCTGGTGGACGCTGCGGAGCTGGACCTGCTCGCCGCGACCTGCGAACGGCTCGCCCGGTGGGACTTCTTCCTCGTGGTCGCGCCATGGGGGCTCCGGGGTACGACGAGCGCCCCGGTCAACCCGCTGGCGATCTTCTGAAGGGGCGCTCCCGGGCGTCTTGACGGGCCCGGGTTCTTCGTCCACATGCTCTCCCTGCCGCCATGGACCGCACCGAACGCCTGCTCGATCTCGTGGCGCTGCTGCTGGATGCCCACGAGCCGGTGTCGTGGGCCGAGCTCAAGGAGAGCTTTCCCGAGGACTACGGGAGCGGCAGCGACGAGGCCACCGAGCGGAAGTTCGAGCGCGACAAGGCCGAGCTCCTGGAGCTGGGTATCCCGCTGACCTACGTCCAGGGCGACGAGGACCGGAAGGACGGGTACCTCCTCGACCGGAACGCGTACTACCTCCCCGAGCCGGGGTTCACTCCCGAGGAGATGGCGGTGCTCTACGCCGCCGGGTCCGCGGCCCTGACCTCGGGCGCCTTCCCCGGTCGGCACGACCTGCAGCACGCGCTCCGGAAGATCGGCTTCTTTGCCGGCGGCCAGCTGGCGACGCCGAAGGTCAGGATGGAGCTGGGAGCGGTCCGGGAGAGCGCCGCCGTGCCCGAGCATCTCGAGACGCTCTGGAACGCGGCCAGCGCGCGGAAGTGGGTGGAGATCGTCTACGCCTCGCCCAAGCGCCCCGATCCTTCGACGCGGAAGGTCGACCCCTATGGGCTCGTCCTTCGCCGTGGCGTCTGGTCGCTGGTGGGCTACTGCCATCTGCGCCAGGGGCTCCGGACCTTCCACGTTCACCGGATCCGGGCGCTGAAGATGAACGCCAGCAAGCCCCGGACCCACGACTTCGAGGTGCCTGCGGACTTCGCCATCGACACGCATGTCCCCCACGCGCCCTGGCGGTGGGGCATCGAGCCGCCGGTCGAGGTTCGGCTGGAGCTCCAGGGCCCGCTGGCCGCGCAGGCGGGTGCCCACTTCCCGGACGCGCGGGTGGAGCGCAGCGGGGACCGGACCGAGGTGGTGCTCACCGTGTCGCTGCTCGACGCGCTGCTGAAGCACGTGCTGCAGCTGTGGCCCCAGGCGCGGGTCGTCGCGCCGGAGCCGGCGCGGGCTCGCTTGCGGGCGCTGGCCCAGGCAGTGGCCGCCAGGCACGGAGGCCGGGCGTGAGCGACGTGCACGAGCGGCTTCGCCGGCTGCTGTTCGTGGTGCCCTACGTCGCCCGGCACCGCGGGGTGACCGTGGACGCGCTCGCGAAGCAGCTCGGGGTGAGCCGCGAGGAGCTGCTCCGAGACCTCGAGCTGCTGACGATGGTGGGCCGGCCGCCGTTCCAGCCCGACGACTTCATCGACCTCCACGTCGAGAACGACCAGGTGTGGGTCGACCTCGACCAGCGGTTCAGCAAGCCGCCCCGGCTGACCGGCCCCGAGGCCGCCGCGCTGGCCGCCGCCGCGGAGCTGCTCCGCCCGGCCGCGCAGACCGCGCTCGCCTCGGCGCTGGGGAAGCTGGAGAGGATTCTCCCCCCCGGGGCGAAGAAGATGTACCGGGAGCTGGGCAGCGCGGTGAACGCGCGCTCGCAGGCCCCCGAGGCGCTGGGCATCCTGACCCGCGCGGTGGAGGAGCGCCGCGAGCTCGAGTTCGAGTACGCCGGGCCGGGAAAGACCGCCGCCGAGAAGCGGCGGGTCGAGCCAGCGGAGGTCTTCAACCACCGCGGGCTCTGGTACGTCCATGGGTGGGACCTCGGCCGCGACTCGGAACGTCTCTTCCGGCTCGACCGGATGACCGGGATCGTCCTGAGCGACCGGAGGTTCTCGCCGCGCTCGATGTCCCCGGCGCGCGTGCCCGACCCCGCCGAGCGCGGTGAGGTGCGGGTGCGTTTCACCGCCCAGGCGGCGCCGTACCAGCGCGAGCGATTCGGCGGCGAGGCCCGCGAGCTCACCGATGGGGGCGTCGAGGTGAAGGTGATCGGCGACGAGCGCTGGCTGGTCCAGTGGGTGCTCTCCTTCGGAGGAGAGGCCGAGGTCGTCGAGCCCGCGTGGGCGCGCGAGGCGGTCTCCCGGGCCGCGCTTCGTGCGCTCGAGGAAACGCCCTAGCTCACCGCAGGTCGTCGGCCCTGGCGCTCACTGACCCTGAGGGCAACGGAACGTCGCGCCGGTGAGCGTCGCTCCGGACGGCTTTCCGTCCTTCTGTCGCAGGGTCACCGGTGAGAGAAAGATGTGCGTCGCTCCACGGCGAGCCGCACGCTCCATGGCGTCGGCAGTGGCCTGCGAGGCGAGCTGCTCCGGGGTCGTGTCGCCGGAGCCCCAGCCGGTCACCTCGCTTTCGCCGATGACGGTGCCCAGGTTCTCGCAGAGAGGGCCGGGCACTCCGCTCACCGGGATGACCCGCTGCGCCTGAGGAGAGGGCGAGGTGGTGGCGCACCCTGCGACGCTCCCGACGAGCGCCAGCGCGAGCGCTGGGCCACGCCAGCCGCGCGTCCAGTCGTTGCGCTCGCTGCGTCGTCGAATCCGGTCCACGAGGCTCACCCGCGCGGGGGCAGCTGGTCACCCTCGAAGTCCACCTCGTCCACGTAGCACCAGCCCCAGTCCTCGCCTCGCTCCAGCGACTGGATCATGGGGTGCTGCGTCGCGTGAAAGTGCTTCGTGGCGTGCCTGCCGGGGCTCGAGTCACAGCAGCCGACGTGGCCACACGTCAGGCACAGCCGGAGATGCACCCAGCGGCCGCCCGCCTTGAGGCACTCCTCGCAGCCGTTGGTGTGCGGTTGAACCGGCTTCAGGCTCAGGACGTGCGTGCACTCGGCCATGGTGGGCGGCGAGCCTGCTCGGCCGGACAGGCCAGGTCAATCGGACTCGGAGCGTCCACCTCCGGACGACGCCGAGGGCCCGGTCGGGACCGTCTGCTGCGTCTCGTCGTGCGCGACCGCCGGCGGTCTGAAGCCGCTCCACTGGTGGATGGGTGAGGCCTCGGCGGAGGCCCGGTAGGCCTCGGTGGGGCCACAGAAGGCATCCGAGACGCGTTGGAGCGACCCTCGGCCGTTCCGGAGCCAGACGCCCCGTTCGTCGACGCGCTCCACCTCGCTGAAATCTGCGGTCCACTCCTGGGGAAGAAAGCTGCCGCGCTCTAGCGCCAGCGCGTGCCCGCCGATGTCGAACACGTGACCCAGCTGGTCGCCGTCCATCGCCAGCACGGCCATGCCCTCGTGGATCTGGGTCCGCAGCGCGGCGTCCCGGTCCGCGGTCATCTCGGTGCTCTCGCTCAGTGTTCGAGGGTCCATTTGCTGGCTCGCCTCCTGCTGGGGTGTCTCCCCACCCCTGGGAAGTGCGCCAGGTGAGCGCACATGGCAAGTCGGCTGGCCCGGCCGCGTCGACAGGTGGACCCGGCGAGGGGCGTCTCGTGCGCACCACGCATGGGGCCCATCGGGCGCGCGGTCGTTGCGCTCGGTCGCTCTCCCGGGCATACCCGCACACGGCCATGACCACTGACTCCTTCAAGACCCGAGGCAGCCTGCAGGTCGGCGCCAAGACCTACGAGGTCTTCTCGCTGGACGTGCTGGCAAGGTCCCATCCCGGCGTGAAGCAGCTGCCGTTCTCGCTCCGGGTGCTGCTGGAGAACCTCCTCCGTCACGAGGACGGTCGGGTGGTGAAGCGCGAGCATGTGGAGAAGATGCTCGCCTGGAACCCCAAGGCGACGCCCGACACGGAGATCTCCTTTCACGTCGCGCGGGTGCTGCTCCAGGACTTCACCGGCGTGCCCGCGGTGGTGGACCTCGCCGCGATGCGCGAGGCGCTGGCTCAGCTCGGTGGCGACCCGAACAAGATCAACCCCCGGAACCCCGCGGATCTGGTCATCGACCACTCGGTCGTGGTGGATCAGTTCGGCAGCATCGGCAGCTTCCAGGCGAACGCCGAGCTGGAATTCGAGCGCAATCGCGAGCGGTACGCCTTCCTCCGCTGGGGCCAGGGCGCCTTCCGGAACTTCCGCGTGGTGCCGCCGGACACCGGCATCTGCCATCAGGTGAATCTCGAGTTCCTGGCCCAGGTCGTCTTCCAGGACGGCAACCGCCTGTTCCCGGACACGCTCGTGGGCACGGATTCGCACACCACGATGGTGAATGCGCTGGGGGTTGTCGGCTGGGGCGTGGGCGGTATCGAGGCGGAGGCGGCTCTCCTCGGGCAGCCGCTCACCATGCTCATTCCCCAGGTAATCGGGTTCCGGCTCAGCGGAAAGCTGCCCGCGGGGGCGACGGCGACGGACCTGGTCCTGACCGTCACTCAGATGCTGCGCAAGAAGGGCGTGGTGGGGAAGTTCGTCGAGTTCTTCGGCCCGGGCATCTCCGAGCTGTCGCTCCCTGACCGCGCCACCATCGCCAACATGGCGCCGGAGTACGGCGCGACGATCGGCTTCTTCCCGGTGGACGCCGAGACGCTCTCGTACCTGCGCTTCACCGGGCGCCCCGGGTCGCAGGTGGAGGCGGTCGAGGCCTACTGCCGCGCGCAGGGGCTCTTCCACACCCCGGACGCGGCGGAGCCGGTCTTCTCCGACCTCCTGTCGCTCGACCTCGCCACGGTGGAGCCGAGCCTCGCCGGGCCCAAGCGGCCGCAGGACCGCGTGCCGCTGAAGGACGCCAAGCAGATCTTCCAGAAGAACCTGCTGGACATGGTGAACACCGCGGGACCCCAGGACGAGGACGCCGCGCCCGCCGCTGGACAGACCAGGACGTCGAAATCCGCGAGCGGAGCCTCCCGTCTGTCGGCGAGCGCGGTGGTGAACCAGGGCACGCTGAGCTACCGGCTACAGCACGGGGCGGTGGTGATCTCCGCGATCACCTCCTGCACCAACACCAGCAACCCGGCCGTGCTGCTCGCCGCGGGACTCCTCGCGAAGAAGGCTGTCGAGCGCGGGCTGGGAACCAAGCCGTGGGTGAAGACCTCGCTCGCTCCGGGCAGCAAGGTGGTGATGGATTACCTGCGCTCGGCGGGGCTGGTGCCTTACCTCGAGGCGCTCGGCTTCCATCTGGTGGGGTATGGCTGCACCACCTGCATCGGCAACTCCGGGCCGCTTCCGGAGCACATCTCCAACGCGGTCACCGACCATGACCTGGTGGTGGCGGCGGTGCTCTCCGGGAACCGGAACTTCGAAGGACGTATCAATCCCTTCGTCCGGATGAACTTCCTCGCCAGCCCGCCGCTGGTGGTGGCCTACGCCATCGCCGGGGAGATGGACCTCGACCTCTACAACCAGCCGCTGAGCGTCGACCGAAACGGCAACCCGGTCTTCCTGAAGGAGATCTGGCCCTCGGACGACGAGGTGCGTGAGGCCATCGCCGCCCACGTGAAGCCGGAGCAGTTCCGCAACCAGTACGCCCACGCGATGGAGGGCGACGAGCGCTGGCGGCACCTCCGAGTCCCGGGCTCGAACACCTTCGACTGGGACGACAAGAGCACCTACGTCCGGCGCCCGCCGTTCTTCGAGAACCTGCCGAAGGAGCCGTCGCCGGTCCAGGACATCAAGGGCGCCCGGGTGCTGGCTCTGCTCGGGGACTCGGTGACCACCGACCACATCAGCCCGGCGGGCAGCATCGCGAAGAACAGCCCGGCGGCCCGGTACCTGATGGAGCAGGGCGTGGAGCCGAAGGACTTCAATTCCTACGGGAGTCGCCGCGGGAACCACGAGGTGATGGTGCGCGGCACCTTCGCCAACATCCGGCTCCGGAACCTCCTCGTCCCCGGGGTCGAGGGTGGGGTGACCGTCCATCATCCGTCCCGCGAGCGGATGAGCATCTACGACGCGGCGATGAAGTACGCGGAGGAGAAGACGCCGCTGCTGGCCATCGCCGGAGCGGAGTACGGCACCGGCAGCTCGCGCGACTGGGCGGCGAAGGGCACGCTGCTCCTCGGGATCCGCGCGGTCATCGCCAAGAGCTTCGAGCGAATCCACCGGAGCAACCTGGTGGGGATGGGCGTGCTGCCGCTCCAGTTCGACGCCGCCGTCGATGCCTCGACGCTCGGCCTGACCGGCAAGGAGACGTTCGAGATCGGCGGGGTCGCCGAGGGCCTCACTCCGGGCAAGCGGCTGACGGTGAAGGCCACCGGAGAGCAGGGGGCGAAGGAGTTCACCGTCACCTGCCGGATCGACACCCCCAACGAGCTCGACTACTACCGGAACGGCGGCATCTTGCCGTTCGTGCTCCGGCAGCTGGCGAAAGGCTGAAAGCGTTCGCAGCGAGCGCGGCGCACGAATCCTCGGGCCCTCGCTTGCCCTGAGGGACGCGAGTGAGCGCAGACGTGCTCGAACGAGGCGTTCCGACTGGCCTGCGCGACGTGCGACGCTCCGGAGCCTACGCGCGTGCCCGGCCGAGCCTCCGGCCTGGGGGCAGGGCATCCTCAGCCGACCTGACGGCGTCGCCTCGGGGCAGCAGTCGTCCATACCGGGCGAAGTCGAACCGCCGCGAGCCTCCGAAGCCGCCGGACGCAGGGGTGAATTGGCGCCATCGAAGAGGCGAGCCGGGCTGCGGCGGAGTGGACGGCTCAGCCTTCAGTGAGCCGCCGCGTCCTTGCGGCGGCGCTTGTCGAGGTACATCCGGCTGTCAGCCTCGGAGAGCAGGTCTTCCAGCGGCTCGGGTGATGCGGGATCGAACGCCGCCACCCCGATGCTGAAGGCGAGCTGGAACTCGCGCCCGGCGCGGGCATTCAGCGCCTCGACCCGGCCGGCGAGACGGGCGAGGAGGTCGGCCTCTCGCACCGCCGACGAGTCGGTCACCAGCACGACGAACTCGTCGCCTCCGAGCCGGGCCACGATGTCCCGCTCGCGGAACGTGGACTTGAGCACCGTCCCGGTGTCCACCAGCGCTTGGTCCCCCGCGGCGTGACCGAGCTGGTCGTTGATGCGCTTGAGGTGGTCGAGGTCCATGAAGATGAGGAGCATCGGCCGGCGAGCGAGCGCCGCCGCATCCAGCTGCGCCCGTGCGAAGTGAAGGAAGCCCCGGCGGTTGTAGAGACCGGTCAGCTCGTCGAGGTACGAGAGGTTGGTCTCGGGGGCGTGGGCGTCGCCGGAGCCCGGGCGGAGCCGGGCACGCTCGGTGACGTCGCGCCACAGCCAGAGTTGCTCGATGCGGCGACCCTCGACGACCACCGGAAGCACGTCGGCTTCGAGGATCCGGCCGTCGGTCATCGTCCACCACTCGCCGGCGACCGCGCCTTCCTGGCCGTGCAGCTCGGCGGCGCGCGCCAGGAACTGCGGGGTGTCGGCGAAGGCCTCCCCCAGCCGCTCGCACAGCTCGCGGAAGGAGAGCCCCTCCGGGATGGCGTCCTTTCCCTGCAGCGCGAAGAGCCGGTTGAAGGCCGGGTTGGTGACCAGGACGGGCCCCCGCGCACCCACGACCAGCACGGCATCGGCGGTGGCCTCGAGCAGTGCTCTCCAGAGCGCGGAGGAGCGCGTCGCCGCTGCGTCCGGCGGGGCGGGGTCGCTGCTGAACACGAACGTCTCCACGAGGGGGGTGCCCGTGGAGAATGGTATTGCGACCCGCTGACGGGATCCCCCCTCGCCTGGGTTCCGGGCAGGAAGCGGCGCGTCGTCAGGCTGCCACGCGGGGCCTCGCCAGGGCGGCGACCCGCGCCACGAGCTCTTCCGGCTCCACTGGTTTCGTCAAGTAATCCTGGAACCCCGCCTCCATCGCACGCCGGCGGTCCTCGGGCCGTGCGTATGCCGTCAGCGCAACGGCTGGGATGGCACCCGATGCGCCGGGCCCGGTGCGACGGATCTCGCGAATCAGGCTGCACCCATCCATCCGCGGCATCGCGACGTCAGACACGAGCAGGTCCGCCTGGTTGGAGACGAGCCAGCGCAGCACCTCATCGGCCTCGGCGAAGGACACGACCTCGGCCCCATGCGCCTCGAGCGTCGCTGCTACCATCTCCCGCGTGTCGGGCTCGTCGTCCACCACCAGCAGCCGGAGCCCGGCGAGGCTCGTCCCCGGGGAGGGCGCTGCCTCCACCGGCGACTTCTCGAGCGGGAGCGCCGTGCCCAGCGGGAGCCGGACGGTGAAGGTGGAGCCCTTGCCCTCGCCGTCGCTTCGGACGGAGACGGTTCCGCCGTGGAGCTCGACCAGGTGCCTCACGATGGCGAGGCCCAGGCCGAGTCCTCCATGAGCACGGGTGGCGGTGGCGTCGGCCTGCCGGAAGCGCTCGAAGACGTGGGGGAGGAAATCGGCACGGATGCCCTGACCGTCGTCGCTCACGGTGAGGGTGGCGGTTCGCTCACGCACCTCGAGGGCGACCTTCACCTGGCCGCCTCGGGGCGTGAACTTCACCGCGTTGGAGAGGAGGTTCCACAGAACCTGGTGGAGCCGCTCCGGATCTCCGGCCAGCGTGCACGCCTGGACCGTGGCCGCCAGCCTCACGCCCCGGCCATCGGCGTTCGGTCGAATCGACTCCACGGCCGACTCGACGATGCGGCCGAGATCTGCGGTCTCCACGTTGAGGCGGGTCTTGCCGGAGACGATCCGGCTCACGTCGAGCAGGTCCTCCACCAGCCGGGTCTGGGCCCGCGCATTTCGTTCCAGCGTCTCCAGCGCCCGGATCTGCTTCTCCGTGCTGAGGCCTCCGCGGCGGAGCAGCCGGGTCCACCCGAGGATGGAGGCCAGCGGCGTTCGGAGCTCGTGGCTCACCGTGGCCAGGAACTCGTCCTTCGCCCGGCTGGCCTCCTCGGCGCGCTCGTAGAGGACCGCGTTGTCCATTGCCAGCGCCGCGCGGCGGCCGAGCTCCTCGACCAGGGCCAGGTCGAGCCGCTCGAACCGGCGGCCGCTCCGCACGGTGAGGAAGCTGATGACCCCCAGGGTGCGGCCCCGCGCGGACAGCGGCGCGCACACCAGCGAGGTGGGGCTGATGCGTTCGAACAGGCGAAGGAGCTCGGTCTGGCCGGCGATCTCCAGCTTCACTGCGGCAGGGAGTCGCTCGCGGAGCACGGAGCGACGGGTGCGGAGCGCCTCCATCACCGGAGAATCGGCGTCGGTCCGGGGTCCGAGGCGGCGGAAGCCCTCGAGGACGTCCTCCTCCACCCGGCCCGCCACCATGACGCGATCGAGCCCGCCCGACTCGTCGATCAGATCGACGATGCAAACGTCCGCGAAGATGGGGATGGCCATCTCACCCACCGCGCGCAGAGTGGCCTTGTAGTCGAGGGTGTTGGAGAGCTCGGCCGCACCGCCGGAGAGGATGCGGAGCGCTTCCTCTTCACGCTGGCGGGTGCTGACGTCGATGGTGGTGCCCACCCACTCGCGGATGCGACCGTCCGCGCGAAGCAGGGGGATGCCTCGCGAGGCGACCGTGGCCCAGCCGCCCGACGCCTTGCGGACACGGAACTCGGTCTGGAACCGTCGCCGCTGCGCCACCGCGTCGGACCAGACCTGCGCCGTGCGGCCGAGGTCGTCAGGGTGGATGGCGTCCGCCCAGCCCAGGCCGAGCATCTCCCCCGGCTTCTGCCCGGTCAGCGCGCACCAGGCCGGCACGGCGTGGCGGATGTGCCCGTTCCAGTCCGCCACCCAGACGATGTCAGCGTGGGTCTCGACGATGGACCGGAAGCGCTCCTCGCCCACCTCGAGGCGGCGGCGCTCGGCGTCGAGCTCGTCGGCCAGCGCCATTCGCTCGCGGGCGAGCGCATCGCTGCGCGCGCGGGCAGAGACCTGCTCGGTGACGTCGGTGGCGACGGAGAGGACGCCCTCCACCACGCCGTCGCAGGTCCGGACCGGAAGAAATGCCACGTCGAACCACCGGCGCTCGGAGCCGGCAGGGGTCTCGACGAGCAGCGGGTGCTCCTGATCGCGGTAGGGGGTTCCGCTCCGGAACACCTCGCGCATCGCCGGGAGCAAGGGGTCGTCACGCCAGGACGGGAGCACCTCGGCGAGCGCGCGGCCGAGGAACTCGCGGCCCGGATGGCGAGCCCGGTAGCGCTCGTTGACGAATTCGTAGACCAGCTCTGGGCCGCGCAGGTAGGCCATCTCCGCGGGCACCTGGGCCAGGAGCGACTCGAGCTCGGCGCGCCGCAGCTCGGTCAGGTCGCGGTCGGCCTCGGTCTGTCGGAGCGCGGCGTGGGTCTCGGTCTCCGTGGTGACGTCCCAGAAGTGCACCACCAGCGTGGGGCCGGCGCGGGCGGCGCTCACCCGGAACCAGCTTTTCCGGACGCCGGAGTCGTGCTGGATCCGGCGGTCGGTGGGTTCGCCGGTCTCCATGGTCCGGCAGTAGCTGGCGAGCAGCCCCGAGCGCTCCACGTCGGGCGCGTCGGTGCGGAGACTGTTCGGGAACCTCGCCGCGGGCGACATGCGCACGATGCGCGCCGCGGCGGGATTGGCGTACAGGTGCCGGAAGTCCACCACCCGCCCGGACTCGCGGACAGGGGTGAAGACGAAGACGGGCTCTGGACTCTCGTCGTAGAGAGTCGCGAGAACCTCCGGAGTGAGCTCGAGCATTGCGGCTGAAACCAGCGAAGAATTATCCCCACACGGTTCGAGCCGCGCGATAGGTGCCAATGTGTGCAAGCACGCTCGACTCGAGCGGCCGGGCGTACCCGCCCCCCAGTGTGACCACCAGCGGAATGCCTGATCTCCGGGCCGCCTCGAGGACGAACGTATCCCGTGCCTCGAGCCCGGCGTGGGTGAGTGAGAGCCGTCCCAGGGTGTCCTCGGCGAGTGGGTCGACCCCGGCCTGATAGTAAACGATGTCAGGCCGCGACGCTTCCAGCACCCGGGGGAGGTGCCGGGCCAGCACGTCGAGGTAGACGTCGTCTCCCACGCCGTCGGGCAGGCCGATGTCCAGGCTCGAGCGCTGCTTCCGGAACGGGAAGTTGTGCTCTCCGTGCATGCTGAAGGTGAAGACGTCGGGGTCCTGGTCGAACACCGCCGCGGTCCCGTTTCCCTGGTGCACGTCCAGATCCACCACCAGGGCGCGGGAGATGCTCCCCTCGGCCTGGAGCATCCGGATGCTGACCGCGATGTCGTTGAAGACGCAGTAGCCCTCGCCGTGGTCCGGAAACGCGTGGTGGGTGCCACCGGCGAGGTTGCCGCCGATGCCCTCGGCGAGGGCGCGCACGGCGGCCGCGCACGTGCCGCCCACCGAGGCCCGTGAGCGCATCACGAGCTCCGGACTCCACGGGAAGCCGAGGCGGCGCTGCTCGCCCTCGGTGAGCCGGTCCTCGAAGATGGAGCGGAGATAGCGTGGCGTGTGGACCCGGAGCAGCGCCTCGACCTCCACCAGCTCGGCGGGGACCAGCTCGTTCGCCTGGAGAATGCCCGAGGCGAGCAGCGCCTCGCGGAGCAACCGGTACTTCGCCATCGGGAAGCGATGTCCGGGCGGAAGAGGAACGACGTGGTGATCCGAATGGAAAACGCGCACGGAGGCCGCACGAGTCTGCCTCGGAGGCGGCAATTCTTGGAGGGCCGTCGGGCCGCTCTCCGGCCGCGCATGCCGCGGTGCAGAAACTGTCCCGCCGACCAGTAGTGATGCCCGGCGCCCGGCCCAACCCTGTGCGAAACCTCGGGCGGCTCATTCTCTCGGATGGGCCGCCATCTTTCTGGAGAGAGCACAGCAATGAGTGGATTCACGAAGAAGATGGTTCTCATCGGTATGCTCGGCGCAGCGCCGTTCGCGTTCGCCCAGTCTTCCGGGAGCACCGGCTCGACAGGGAGCACGGGCTCCACGTCTGACCAGACGACGGGCTCGGGCAGCACGACCGGATCCGGCAGCAGCGGGAGCGGCACCTACGGGGGCTCCGGCAGCGGGGGCTCGGGCAGCGCCGGCAGCGGCTCCAGCTACGGCGGCTCGGGTTCGGCCGGCACCGGCTCGAACGACCCCAACAGCGCGGGCCGCGGCTCCAGCTACGGCGGCTCGGGTTCGGCCGGCACCGGCTCGACCGACCCCAACAGCGCGGGTCGCGGCTCCACGGGCAGCTCCACCGGGGCGGGCTCGACCACCCCGACCACCCCCGACACGAGCAGCGGCAGCACCGGGAAGTAGAAGCTGACGTAAACCAACGTTCAGCAGAGCTTCGAAAAAGCGGCCACGGTCGGACGTCCCGGCCGTGGCCGTTTGTGCTAAGGCCCCGGGCCCGTATGGCCCTTCTCCCCCGTCCCCTGGCTCTCGCGGGCGCGCTCGCGCTGGGCGCCTTTGTGGTGGGCTGCTCCCACGAGCATGGACCGATCGCGGACAAGCCGGACACCACCAGCCTCGGCACCGGTCTTCGCTGGGGCACGCCGTTCATCAGCACGTCGGATGGTCTGGCGTGGCGGCCTGCTGACCCGAATTCAGTCATCCCCGGCACCTCGCGTGGCGAGACCTCTCCCCTGACCACGCAGGTCCAGCCAACGCTCACGCTGCTCGGCACGCGCGTCGACTGGAGCGGCGGTCAGACCTTCATGCCCCAGACGGGCTGGGCGATGCTCACCTGGACCTCCGGTCCGAACCTGCCGGTCGAGCCGTGGAACATGGCCCTCGAGGCCCCCGCGGGCGAGGGCGGTGGCCACGGGGCCGCCAGGGCCCACTAGTCACCACTCCACTCGCTAGTGGAGCACCTGCGCCTCGGGCGGTGGCCCGAGGATGCGGGTGACCGTCTCCCGTACGCGGTCGAGGTCGACGGGCTTGCTCACGTACCCGCTCGCGCCGACCAGCTCGGCCTCCCACTCGAAGCCGTAGGCGGAGATGATGATGATCGGCAAGCCGCGTGCGCGGGGCAGCTTCTTCAGCGCCTCGAGCAGCCCCCAGCCGCTCATCACCGGCATGCGGAGATCGAGCAGCACCGCCTGGGGCATCTCCTCCTCGAGCACATCGAGCGCCTCGCGTCCGTTTCCTGCTCCCCGCGTGCGATAGCCCATCTCCTCGAGGAGATCGCAGATCAGCGTGCGATGGCTCGCGTCGTCGTCGACGACCAGGACGAAGGACATGGGAGCTTCCGTGAACGCCGAGCGGAAGATGGTCTGCCCCTGCCCCGGCGGCAACTCGCGAGTGCGTGGGAGGTTCCACCAGGAATGCAAGGAAGATCGGCCACTTCCGGACGGCAGGGAGGTAGGGCGGTGTCGTCCCCCGCCCGGACGCTCAGAAGCCGGTGATGCCCTGCGCCTCGAGCGAGCGACGGAGGGTCGGCAGGGCGCGCGTGACACGCATCTGCAGCGTCCCGGGACGGACGTCGCACAGCTGGGCCATCTCCTCGTAGGACAGCATCTCTCCGTAGCGGAGCTCCACCGCGCGCCGTGCCTCGGTAGAGAGCACGTCGAGCGCGTGGCGCAGCCTCTCGACGATCGAGGCGCGGTGGACGTCGTCCTCGGCGGTCGAGCCACCGTCGCGGACCTCTGGCAGCGTGGCCTGGGGGATCTGCCAGCGTCGTCGCCGGCGATGGATCTTCAGCGCATCGAGGCATCGATTCCTGGCGATGGCCATGAGCCAGGCGGCGATGGATTCCCGCTCCAGCACGCGGTGCAGCGACTGGTAGGCCTGCACGAAGCAGGTCTGGTGAACGTCCTCGGCGAGCGCCCGGTCGGGGATGAACCGCGAGCAGACCGTGAAGAGCTGCGTGCCGTAGGCATCCATCAGCATCCGCAACGCCGCGTCCGTTTCCCCCGTCCGAACCGCCCTGCGGATCCCCTCATCCGCTGCGCTCCGTTCCTCGAGCCCCACACCCATCGCTCAGCTGGCCCCCGGCGCCGGAGGCCGTGCATCGGCCTACGGTGAACGGGAGTCGGACGAGCGCGCGGGATCTTCCCGGGATGGGATGGAGCCGGGGTGGGTCTGCCCCGCCCCGCGCGGCAACCTCAGGTCAACCGGACCGGTCTCCGCCGGGGTCCGGAGGGGCGGAGGGGGAAGCGCGGTCGAGTCGCTCGAGGAAGCGTCCCTGGTCGCGGTATCCCGCGCGGGTCAGTCGCTGCGTCTCGACCATGTCCGCGAGCCGGGTGCAGAGCGTGCTCAAGGTGCGGAAGGTCTCGACCAGGAGCCGCTCGGCCTGGTCGGTCTGTCCGAGTGGAGCCAGCAGCCGCTCCCGGACGCGCAGGAGGCTTGGAAACTTCACGCAGTCACCTTAGTCACATCCCGGTCCTTTCCGCGCAAGGGAGCGAACGACATGGCGAGTGGGCAACGGGTCGGATTCCTGGGGCTCGGGTTGATGGGGCGGGGGATGGCGAAGAACCTGGCCACGAAGGGCTTCGAGGTCACGGTATGGAACCGCTCCCGCGAGAAGGCCACCGCCCTCGAGCCGCTCGGGGTGAAGGTGGCGGCCACGCCCGCCGGGGTGATGGCCGAGGTGGACGTCGTCTGCACCTGTCTGGCGACGCCGGCGGCTCTCGAGGAGGTGGTGGCGGGGAAGGACGGGCTTCTGTCCGCGGCCCGGCGGGGTCAGCTCTGGATCGAGTTCAGCACCATCAGCCCGGACCAGGCGCGGAGCTTCGAGCAGCGCTCCTCCACGGCGGGGGTGGACTTCGTCGAGGCCCCGGTCACCGGGAGCAAGACCGGGGCGGAGAAGGGAACGCTGCTGATCATGACCGGGGGGAGCCCGCAGGCCCTGTCGCGGGCCGAGCCCGTGTTCCGCGCCGTGGGCGAGAAGTGGATCCGCTGCGGCCCGGTGGGCGCGGGCAGCCAGGTGAAGCTCGCCGGCAACGCGCTCATCGCCGCGATGCTGCAGGCCTTCGGCGAGGGCATGCTGCTCGCGGCGAAGACCGGGGTGGATCCGGCCAGGCTGCTGGAGGTGATCCAGGCCTCGGGCTTCCGTTCGCCCTACTTCGACTTCAAGGGCAACGCGCTCCTGCGCCGCGACTTCGAGACCCACTTCGCCATCGACCTCATGCACAAGGACCTGGGCCTGTTCCTCGACAGCGCCGCGGCGAACCGCGTGCCCACTCCGACGGCTGCCGTGGTCCGCCAGTGCTACGAGCTCGCGCGCGCGGCCGGCAAGGGAGAGCAGGACATCGGCGCGGTGATCACCGTCTTCGAGCAACTCGTCGGCACCGAGATCCGCTCCAAGTCCTGACGCGTCATCCAGCGCCGGACCGCGTCAGATCGCGCCGCCGCGCTGCACGACTTCACAGTCGGCGCATTGACAGGTTGACCGATCCGGGCCTGGCGCTCCGCCGGAAACCGGGGGTCCGCTCCCGTCGTGCTGTAGTGATCTCAGTCGCTTGCGAGGCATTTACCAATCGGGCTTGCCGGCGGTCAGGGGCGCTGCTTACAGTTCCCGCAGACGCCGTCCGGAGGGTGCGCTTGGCCGACATCGGGGAGCTGGTGAAGCTAGGCGACGGCAGGTGGGCTCGCTTCCAGCAGTGCGAGGTGAGCGGCACCGGTCTCTCGATCCTCGTCGCAGTGGAGCTCGACGCGCGGACGCAGCGCTTGCTCGACGCGGCGGAGTTCGGGAGCCCGATCGAGCTGGACCAGGCGCGCGCGGGGCCGCAGATCGAGCTCGCGGACGTGGGGACGCCGAGCGAGGTCGCGGCGTCCGTCCACTGATCGCCCGCGCGGGGCGATCTCCTACTCCACTCCGAAGAAGCGGCGTGCGTTGCGGAACGCGACCTGCGAGACGAACGTCTTGCCGAGGCCGGCGCGCTCGAGCAGGTGAACCGCGCGGGGAAGCCCCAGCAGGTCCCCGGGCCGGTCTCCCGCGTCGCTGCCGAGGGTGAGTCGGCGGCTTCCGAGCTTCCGCACCAGCTGCACCGCGCGATCCGCGGTGAGCTCGCCCACGTTGACCGTCAGCCCGGCCCAGTGTCCCCGGGCGAGGATGAGGGGGACCGTGCGCGCGCTGGCGTGCTCCACCAGGACCCGCCCCGGCTTCGGCCCGTGAGCACGGACCAGGGCAAGGAGGCGCCGCGTCCAGCGCTCCTTGTCCAGGGCGGGGGTGTGCAGCACGACTCGAAGGCCAAGGCGGCGGGCCAGCTCCAGCTGCTCCACCACGGCCTCCTCCTCGTCTGGCCCGCCGCGGTGAAAGCCGATCTCTCCCAGTGCCACCACCCGCCCGCCGCGGAAGAGCGCGGGAAGTCCGGCGAGCACGTCGTGCAGCCCTCTCCGGGGGATGGCGCGGGGGTGGACGCCGAGCGCGACGTACCCCCGGATGCCGGCCCGTTCGAGGCGCGGCAGCTGGTGGTCGAGGAGGTCGCGGAAATGGGCTCGGAGCCCCCGCGAGGTGGGCTCGGGAAAATGATGGCCGAGGGCCACGGCCCGCTCGACGCCGAACGCGCGGAGCGACTCGAGGTCGAGGTCGGAGAGTGTTTCCGGATGGAGATGGGCGTCGAAGAGCAAGGCACGGCGCTCGCGAGACAGTGTGGCCCGGCGACGTCTATTCTGCTCCGGCCGCCCACGCAGCGGCGATGCCGGAAGGAGGGTTCGACGGTTGCGGGTCATCTTGATGCTGCTCGCGGTGCTCGTCCCGATCTCGGCCTCGGCGCAGAAGAAGAAGACAACGATGGCGAAGGGGCCGCCCTGCTCCAGCACCGCATACCGCCAGTTCGACTTCTGGCTGGGTGACTGGGAAGTCCAGACGCCGAAGGGCACTCCGGCCGGCGAGAACAAGGTGGAGAAGATCCTGGAGGGGTGTGCGCTGCGCGAGAGCTGGACCGCGGTCGACGGCAGCCACGGCAGCTCCCTCAGCACCTATGACGGTTCGGCGGGCCGGTGGACGCAGACGTTCGTCGACGATCTGGGGATGGTGCTGGTCCTGGACGGTGAGTTTCGCGACGGCAAGATGGTGCTCAGCGGGCGGCGGTCGGCCACGCGGGGGAGCAGCATGCTGAATCGCATCACCTGGCAGAAGATGGAGGGGGAGCGCATCCGACAGCGGTGGGAGCAGTCGGCGGACGAGGGGAAGAACTGGACGCTGCTCTTCGAGGGCATCTACTCCCGGAAGAAGGGCTGACGCCGTGGAGCATCCTCGAGCTGCCCTGACGCCGGACGAGCGCGCGCTGCTCGCGCTCGAGGATTCGGTCATCGACGCGATCCGGCGACGGGACGCGTCCGCGCTCGGCGCGCTGGTGACCGAGGACTTCGTGCTCCTCGGCGCGGACGGGACCGAGACGCGGCGAGAGGATTTCCTCCGCGCGGCGGTGGAGATTCCGGGGGAGATCCTGGAGCTGTCGGCGCTCCACCTCCGGGCGCGGGTGGTGGGCGGGGTCGGGGTGCTCACCGGCCTGCAGCGGGGACGGGTGAAGCTGCCCACGGGCATCGAGGTGGACGACGTGGCCTTCTTCACCGACGTGTGCGTCCGGACCGGAACCGGATGGCGGATGGCGCTGGCGCACTCGGGGCCGGCGGTGCTTCCGGGGACGCCGGGCTAACGTCGAGACCGCTTGGGTGGTTTCGACGTCAAGGCTGACCGAGCCCGGCGCCCTCGCCGCGGGGATCGGAGGCGGCGGTGCGGAGCCCGGTCTCCGGGTCCTCCATCACTGCCTCGACGTCCCCCAGTGGAGATTCGGTCACCCTGAAGGTGTGGCCCATCGCCTCGAGCGCGGCCCGGGTTGCGGGATCCAGTCCGTCGGAGCTGACCATCACCACGTCCGGGAGCCACTGGTGGTGGACGCGCCCGGCCGCGCCCGCGACGGGGAGGTTCATTCGCCCGTCGAGGATGTTGGTCAGTACCTGGATGACGCCAGTGGGGATGAACGCGCCCCCCGAGCCGCCGATCGCGAGCAGCACCCGGGCGGGCTTCTCCTTCTGGAAGACCAGGGCCGGCGTCATCGACGAGACGGGGATCTTCCCCGGGGCGACCGCGTTGGCCTCGCCGTACACGAGGCCGTACACGTTGGGGATGCCCGGCTGGATCGAGAAATCGTCCATCTGGTCGTTGAGGAGGAGGCCCGTGCCACGGGCGACCAGGCAGCTGCCGAAGCCGTAGTTCAGGGTGGTGGTCAGGGAGACGGCGTTTCCCGCTCGATCGAGCGCGGAGATCTGGCTGGTGTGCTTGATCTGTGAGGGCGGAGTGGCGTCGGCGGCGCCCGGCGGCTGGAGCGCGGAGGACGGGGTGGCGCGGTTCGGGTCGATGCTCGCGGCGAGCTCCGCGATGTGCTCGGCGGAGAGCAGCCGCGCGGTGGGGACCTCGGTCTGGTCGGGGTCGGAGACGAAGCGCGCCCGATCGGCGTAGGCCCGGCGCAGCGATTCAATGTACAGGTGGAGGTCCCCCGGGGCCCGCCGCTCGAAGCCGTTCGGCCGGAGTCGTTCGAGCACCCCGAGCGTCTCGAGGAGGATGACGCCCCCGCCGCTGGGGGGAGGGAACGTCGCGATGCGGTGCCCGCGGTACGAGCCCCACAGAGGCGCGCGCCAGCGGGGCTTCACCCGGGCGAGGTCCTCCTCGGTGAGGATGCCGCCCCCACCGCGGACCGTCTGGACGATGGACCGGGCGATGGGACCAGTTCGCACAGCCGCTTCCCCGGAGGCGGCGATGCGCTCGAGAGTTCGCGCGAGCTCCGGCTGGCGGAGGCGGGTGCCAAGCGCAGGGACCCCGGGGCGTCCATCGGGCCCAGGGCGGAGGAAGAGCCGCGCAGCCTCCGGATCTCCACGGAGACACTCGAGGCGGCCGGTCGCGATCTGGCGGTACTTCGGCGTCACCACCAGGCCCTCGCGGGCGAGCCGGATCGCCGGCGCGAGGACGACGGAGCGCGGCAAGGCCCCGGCTCTGTCCAGGAGCGCGAGGTAGCCGTTCACTGCGTTGGGGACCGCGACCGACAGGGCACCGTCGGTGGACAGCCGCGGAACGGGCTTTCCGTCGCGGAGGAACATGTCGCGCGAGGCGGCGGCCGGGGCGACCTCGCGGAAGTCGAGCGCGAGAACGTCCTTGCCCTGGAGGGCCACCAGCGCGAACCCGCCGCCTGCGAGCCCGTTGTGGAACGGGCCGACGACCGCCGCGGCGAAGGCGGTCGCCACGGCGGCGTCCACGGCGTTGCCGCCGCGGTCGAGCATCTGCAGGCCCGCCTCGGACGCCTGGGGGTACAGGGTGGCGACGACGCCGCCTCGGTAGGGCCGGGCCGCGTGGGCGGGGAGAGCGAGCAGGAGGAGGAGGACCCGGGCGAGGACGCGCAGCATCTCAGGCCGCTGTCATCGCCGCCGGCGGGCTGTGGGCGCAACCGGAAGTTCAACGAGCGACGACGTCGACCACCTCAATCTTCTGGAGCTGCCGGAGGGACCGGCTCGGCTCGTGGTCGGTCAGCACCGCGAGCTGGAAGGGCCCGGCCTCGGGCGAGAGCGGCTTGCCGTCCGCGGCCCACACCACCAGAACCTCGGTGGGTCCCATCCCCTCGACGCACTCGGCGACGCTGAACACAGCCCGGAAGCCGTCCCGCGCAGTCGCAACGACCACCTTGCGGTATCCGGCGCGCTTCTCCGAGACGGGGACGTCCCTTCCCATCGGACCGGGCGAGAAGCCGAGGTGGGTGAGGACCTTGTCGAGGCGGACGCCGGTGACCTGCCGCTTGGTCCCGTGCACGGTCCAGCTGGCGGTCCTGGCGCCGAGGGCGCTCAGCTCCGCCTGTCCGAGGCTCGCCGAGCGGGGGAGGCCCGAGACCTCGACGGTGGCTCGAGCGATCTCCTGGGCGCGGGCGGGCGCGCCGGCTGCCAGAAGGCAGAGCAGCGCGAGCGCCCTCCTACTTGGCAATCAGGACCTCGCTCGCCTTGATGATCGCGATGATCTGGTCCCCGGCCTTCAGGTCCAGCCGCTGGGCCGACATCCGGGTGATGGTGGAGACGATCTCGTTCCCGCCGCCGATGTCCACCGCGATCTCGGCCATCAGGCCATCGACACGGACGCTGGTGATGCGACCGGAAATCTGATTCCGCGCGCTCAGTTCCACCGGGTCTTCCTCCAAGCAAGGGTTCCTGGACCGCAGAAGAACAGCCGGGGGGACATGTCAAGTCAACATGTCCGGAAGGTGTCCGACACCTTCGAGACGCCTTCGCTCACTTGCTGGCGCCGCCGAAGCCTGCGTCCTTGAGCGCTGCCTGGCCGGTGGGACCCGTGACCAGGGCCACCCATGCGCGCGCGAGGTCGGCGTGCGGGGCCTTGGTCACCGTCGCGATCGGATAGTCGGCCAGCACGTTGAGCTCTGCGGGGATCTCGACGACCCGGACCTTGTCTCCGGCGCTGCGCGCGTCCGTCCGGTAGACGATTCCTGCATCGGCCTCGCCGAGGCTCACCTTGGTGAGGACCTGGCGGACGTTGAGCTCGCGGCTCACCACCCGGGCCTGGACCTGCGCCGGGAAGTCCGGCCCGTACTTGGACTTGGCCTTGTCGAGGATCTGGAGGGTGTACGTCCCGACGGGCACCTCGGGAGTTCCGATCACCAGGCGCTTGACCGTCGCCAGATCCTTCAGCGAAGCGACCTTCCCCGGGTTGTCGGCGGGAACGACGATGACCGGGGCGTTGGTGGCGAAGAGCTTCGGTGCATCGACCAGGCCGCCCTTGCGCGCGGCGTCCATGTGCTTCATGTCCGCGGAGACGAAGACGTCGGCCGGCGCTCCGTGCTCGAGCTGGGTTCTCAGCTCCTGGCTCCCGGCAAAGTTGAATTGCACCTTCGAACCCGGGTTCTCGCGCTCGAAGGTGGAACCCAGTGTCCCGAACACATCACGCAGCGAGGCGGCGGCGAAGACGGTGAGCGTCTTTCCATCCGCTCTCCCGGCGTCCGGGGCCGACGCGATGGCCGGCGCCGTGTCGAGCACGAACAGCATCACCGTCGAGAGCAGCAGCCTCAGGACTCGCATGACGGCGCAACCAGACGCTCGCGCTCGGTCCATGTCAAGTACACTTGACATCGGGTGGCAGGGCGCGGAGATTGCCCTGGCTGGGGAGGGGCGGGCTCGGCCCGCCTCGGGCGACGGGGTGTTTGAGGGGGTGTCCCCGAGGCGGGTCTGCGCCGAGCAGTCCCGCGACGAAGGTGTGCGACGAAGGTGTCAGGCACCTCCGACGACGCGGGTGACGAGCCGTCGGGCGAACTCGCTGGGAGGCGAGGCGCGGAAGACGTCGAGCGTGCCCGCGGAGCGGACCCGGCCGGCCTCGATGAGCACCACCGGCCCCCCGAGCGCGACCACGTCGCGCATCTCGTGGGTCACGACCAGGGAAGGAATGGCGAGCCGGTGGAGGGTCTCGGCGAGGAGCGTTCGGGTCATCTCCCGGGTCTCGGCATCCAGCGCGGCGAGGGGCTCGTCCAGGAGCAGGGCGCCAGGCTCGGCCGCCAGCGCGCGAGCGAGCGCGACCTTCTGCCGCTCCCCTCCCGACAGCGCGCCAGGACGACGTGCGCGCAGCGGTCCGAGTCCCAGCTGATCCATGACCGCACCGGCGCGTGCCCGGCCCCCCTTGCCCGGGATGCCGAAGGTGACGTTCTCCAGGACGGTGAGGTGCGGGAACAGCGCGTATTCCTGCGGCACCCAGGCCACGCGCCGCTCCTCGGTGGGAACGGACACACCGCGATGGGTGTCGAGGAGGGTGTGCCCGTCGAGGACGATGCGTCCACGCCGCACCTGGACCGCGCCGAGGATGGCCCGGAGCAGCGTGCTCTTGCCGGCGCCGTTGGGGCCGACGAGCGCGGTCGGGCCGGGGCCGAGCGCCAGGCGCACGTCGAGGGCGAAGCCGTTGCGGACGACCTCGAGGTCAAGCTCGAGCACGGACCGCCTCCAGGACCGTGCCGCGCCCGAGTATCCCCAGAACGCCGAGGGCCACCGCCACCAGGAGGATGCTCAGCGCCTTCGCTGGCCGGAGGTCGGTCTCGAGCGCGCTGTAGATGGCAAGCGGCAAGGTCTGCGTTCGCCCCTGCAAGTTCCCGGCGAACATCAGGGTCGCGCCGAACTCGCCGAGCGCCCGCGCCCAGCTCAGCGCCGCCCCGGTGACGACTCCCGGCCGGCTCACCGGGAGCGCGACGCGGAAGAATCGTCGCGCAGGGCCGGCTCCGAGGCTCCGGGCCGTCCAGAGCAGATCCTCGTCGAGGCGCCGGAACGAAGCGACGGCCGACTGCACGTAGAACGGTGCCGAGACGAACAGCTCGGCCACGACCACCGCGGCGGTGGTGAAGGGCAGCGCCACGCCGGCCCGGTCGAGCAGGGGCCCCACCAGGCCGCGGCGGCCAAAGGCGAGCAGCAGCGCCAGACCGGAGACCGCCGGCGGCACCACGATGGGGAGCTGGACGAGCGTGGAGGCGACGCGCTCGGCCGGACCCGGGTGGCGGGCCATCCACCACGCCAGTGGCGTTCCGAGGAGGAGGGTCAGCGCGAGGCTGCAGGAGGTGGTCAGCAGGCTGAGGCGGAGGGCGGACAGCGCGAGCGGATGCCGGAGCCCGTCGACCAGATCGCCTGGCGGCGTCGAGAGCACCAGGGCGAGCAGGGGCACGGCGAGCAGCGACAGCATGAGCACCGCCGCTGCGGTGGGGAGGAATCCGAGGACCCTGGCTGCCGCGCGCCCGCTCACGTCAGACCCACCGGCTGGCCGGAGCGGGCAGTTCCGTAGCCGGGGAGCGCACCGACGTCGCGATGGAAGGCGGGAGTGCGCGCGACGGCGAGCAGTCCCTTCACGGTGGGGCGGGCGAGCTCGTCCGGCCGGATCACCAGGTTGAAGCTCTCCTCGGAGAGCTGGCGGAACTCGAGGCCGTAGGCGGTGGCTGCGGCCTCGGTCGTCACCCCGACGTCCGCGGCACCGAAGGCCACGGCCTGCGCCACGGCCTCGTGACCGTGAACCTCTTCCGCGTAGCCGGGCACCGTCGCCGCCGGCACTCCCAGGTCGGAGAGGAGCCGATCGAGGAGCACCCGGGCCGACGCTCCGCGCTCGCGGTTCACGAGCCGGACGTCGGGGCGAGCGAGGTCGGCCACTCCATGGATGCCCTGGGGATTCCCCCGGCGGACGGCCAGCCCGAGTGGCCAGGTGGCGAGGTGGACCAGGAGCGTTCCTCGCACCCGCCGCCGGTCGCGCTCGGTGAGGGAGTGAACGCCCACCAGGTGCACCTGCCGGCGCACGAGCAGCTCCACCGCCCGCCCGGTCCCGGCGTTGATCCATCGCGCGTTGCCGGAGCGGACCGCGAGCATCCGCAGCGCCGGATCGCACCCGGCGACGAGGAGGGTGCGGCGCCAGCGCTCGGTCTCGAGCAGCGTCGGGGGTCGATTCGAGGCCTCGACCAGCGCGTCGGCCGGCTCGCCGGAGCTCGGGTCCAGGACATGGCCACGCACCCGTCCGTCCACCTCGGCCAGCAGCAGGCGGGTCCCCACCGGGCCGGGACGGGCGGGCAGCCTCAGCGCTGCGGCGTCGCTCTTGCCGAAGAGCGCCTCGACGGTGGTACCGAGCACCGCTGCGAGCGCGAGCGCGGTCTCGACGGACGGCTGCGCGTGTCCGCGCTCGAGCGTGTTGAGCGCCTGGCGGCTCACGCCCACTTGCCGCGCGAGCTGGCCCTGAGACCAGCCGCCCAGCAGACGCCATTCACGCAGTGCGCTCGAAGATCGTGCAGGCATCCAGCGCAGCCTCGGAGCCCGGGAATGCCCATGTCAAGCCCACTTGACCTCGAGGTGCCAGACACCTCGTTACGGACACCTCTGCCGTCCATCGCCCGCCGGAGGGCCTCCCCGGGAGGCCGGGGATGCTGCATCCTTGCGATGCCGATGCTGACCGAACGCGACGTCATCATGCGCCTGGTGCGCCAGCTCGCCGAGCTGCTCGCCGCTTTGATGCGTCTCCGGCGGGAGGGGCGGCGCGACGAGGCGCTGAAGCAGATCGACGCAATCACCGGCCGCCTCACCGGCATGGACGCAGGCGCGCTGTGCCTGTTCGGGGAGGCGCCGCTGGCCGGGTTGCCGCGGGAGCTCAAGCTGCCCCTGGCGTGCGTGCTCCGGCAGCGGGCCCGTCTGCTCCGGGACGCGCGGCGCGACCTCGAGGCCCGTCAGGCGTTCGGCGCCGCCCGGCTCCTGGTCCGGGGCGCGCGGCCGAGCGGAAGCTGAACGTCTTCCTCACGCTCTGACACCGCACGGACGTTTGACGCCCCGGCAGCCCCCTTGCAATCTGCCTGGTCACGATGAACGAACCTCTGGCGGCGGTGGTGCTCTGCGCGGGGAAGGGCACCCGCATGAAGTCGGAGAGGGCGAAGGTGCTGCATCCCGTGCTCGGCCAGCCGCTGGCCGCGTGGCCGGTGGGCCGCGCCCTGGCGCTGGGCTGTAGTCCGGTGGTGGCGGTGGTGGGGCACCAGGGCGACCAGGTGCGGGCCGCGCTCGAGGCGCGCTTCCCGGGCCTGCCCCTCCGCTTCGCGACACAGGTGGAGCAGCGAGGCACGGCCGACGCCGTCCGGGCCGCGCTCGATGCGCTCGACGGAGTCACCGGTCCGGTGCTGGTGCTCTACGGCGACACGCCGCTCCTCCGAGAGTCCACGCTGCGTGCGCTGGTGGAGACCTACCGGCGCGGAAGCGCCCCGCTGGCCCTGGTGAGCACCATCGCGCCGGATCCGGACGGCTACGGCCGGGTGCTCCGGGTGTCCGGACGCATCACCGGCATCGTCGAGGAGAAGGACTGCACGGCGGACCAGCGCGCGATCCGCGAGGTCAACGCGGGGGTGTACGCCATCGACGCGGCGTTCCTCCGCGAGGGCCTGGCGCAGCTCCGTCCGGCCAACGCACAGGGCGAGTACTACCTCACCGACCTGGTGGCGATGGCAGCGCAGCGAGGAGAGGTGGGCTCGGTCACCGCGGAGCTCCAGGACACCGCGGGCGTGAACGATCGTGCCGACCTCGCGGGCTGTGCGCGCGTGCTGCGGGACCGCATCAACGTCGAGCACATGCGCGCCGGGGTGACGATCCAGGACCCGGCGACGGTCACCATCGAGCCCGAGGTCACCATCGGTCCGGACACCACCATCGAGCCGAACGTCTCCTTGCGCGGAAAGACCCGCATTGGCGCCGGCGTCACCCTCGGTCAGGGCACGGTCTTCGTCTCGACCGAGGTGGGCGACGGCACGACGGTGCTCCCGTACTCGGTGGCGACCGACTCGAGGATCGGCCCGCGCTGCCTCATCGGTCCGTTCGCGCGGATGCGTCCCGGCAGTGACCTCGCCGAGGGGGTGGAGCTCGGCAACTTCGCCGAGACCAAGAAGGCTCGCCTCGGTCCCGGTACCAAGGCGCACCACCACTGCTACCTGGGAGACGCCGTCATCGGGGCCAGGGTGAACGTCGGCGCCGGCACCATCACCTGCAACTACGACGGGTTCGGCAAGCACGTGACCGAGATCGCCGACGGCGCCTTCATCGGCTCCGACAGCCAGCTGGTGGCTCCGGTGACGGTGGGCGAAGGGAGCTACGTGGGAGCGGGCACCACCGTCACCGAGGATGTCCCCCCTGACACCCTGGTCTTCTCCCGTGCTCCTCGAATCGTGAAGGAGGGCTGGCCCAGCCGCCGCCGCGCGAAGACGCCTGGACGGCGATAGTGTTCAGGTCTCGTCCCGGGAGCTTGTCGGTCACCGCCCTCGGGCCCAGCTTCCCCTGTCCAGGGGAGCCCGGAAGCGCGTGCTGCCGGGCCGGAGGAACGAACGAATCATGTGCGGCATCGTCGGCTACGTCGGGGAGCAGCAGTCGGCGCCGATCCTGGTCTCGGGCCTGAAGAAGCTGGAGTACCGGGGCTACGACTCCGCGGGGCTCGCGGTGGTGAACGGCGGCACGCTGAACGTCGTGCGCGCGACCGGCAAGCTGAAGAACCTCGAGGCGCGAGTCGGCTCCGAGCCTCCTTCGGGCACGCTGGGCATCGGTCACACCCGCTGGGCGACCCACGGCCGACCCACCGACGAGAACGCGCACCCGCACACCCATGATGGCGTGGCGGTGGTGCACAACGGCATCATCGAGAACCACCTCGAGCTGAAGGCGATGCTCAAGGCGCGGGGGCACGTCTTCGCCAGCGAGACCGACACCGAGGTCTTCGCCCACCTCATTGCTGCCGAGCTCCAGGGCGGCAAGGACCTGCCGGAAGCGGTGCGCGCCGCCATCGCGCAGGTGAAGGGCACCTACGGGCTGGCGGTCGTCTGGGCGAAGGATCCGGACCGCATCGTGGCCACCAAGGACAGCTCGCCGATGGTCATCGGGCTGTCCGAGGGTCAGAACTTCGTGGCCAGCGACGTTCCGGCGCTGCTCGAGCACACCCGGGACATGGTGTTCCTCGAGGAGGGTGACCTCGCAGTGCTGAGTCGCACCCGGGTCGACCTCTTCGACCGCGCGGGGCGGGCCGTGAACCGCGCCACTCGCCGCATCGACTGGACGCCGATGATGGCGGAGAAGGGCGGCCACAAGCACTTCATGCACAAGGAGATCTGGGAGCAGCCTCGGGCGCTCGCAGACACCCTCCGCGGCCGGGTGCTCCTCTCCGAGGGCGACGTCTTCTTCGAGGGCTGGACCCTCGGCCCCGAGGACGTGCGGCAGCTGTCCCGCATCACGCTGCTGGCCTGCGGGACCTCCTGGCACTCGGGGCTGGCCGGCCGGGCGATGATCGAGTCGCTGGCTCGCATCCCGGTGGACGTGGAGCTGGCCTCGGAGTTCCGCTACCGCGACCCGCTCATCGAGCCGGGGCAGCTGGCGGTGGCGATCAGCCAGTCGGGCGAGACGCTGGACACGCTGTGCGCTCTCCGCGAGGCGAAGGCGCGCGGCGCTCGCACCATGGCGCTGTGCAACGTCGTGGGCAGCGCGATGACCCGCGAGGCCGACCTGACGGTGCTCACCAACGCCGGTCCGGAGATCGGCGTCGCCTCGACCAAGGCGTTCACCACCCAGCTCGCCGCGCTGTTCCTCCTGGCGGTGAAGCTGGGACGGCTGCGCGGGACGCTCGACGTGGGGCGGGCGCAGGAGCTGCTCACCCAGGTCACCGAGATCCCGAAGCGAGTGGAGGAGGCGCTCCACTGCGAGAGCACGGTGAAGCAGATCGCCCGGGCCTACCAGACGGCGCAGGACTTCCTCTTCCTCGGGCGCGGACCGATGCATCCCGTCGCCCTGGAGGGGGCGCTGAAGCTCAAGGAGATCTCGTACATCCACGCCGAGGGCTACGCCGGCGGCGAGATGAAGCACGGGCCGATCGCGCTCATCGACGACAAGTTGCCGGTGGTGGTGCTCGCGCCACGCGAGCCGCGCGTCCCCTACGAGAAGATCGTCGGCAACGTGGAGGAGGTCCGGGCCCGCGGCGGGAAGGTGATCGCGGTCGTGGACGAGGAGGACACCCAGGTCTCCTCGCTGGCCGACGACGTCATCCGGCTGCCGGCGAGCTCGGCGCTGCTCGGGCCCATCGTGACCGCGGTGCCGCTGCAGCTGCTCGCCTACCACGTCGCGGACCTGCGCGGGACCGACGTCGATCAGCCGCGGAACCTCGCCAAGAGCGTCACGGTGGAGTGACCCGGAGCTCCGGGTCATCCTTTCGAGATCGACCTCCAGCTCTTGAGTCGATCGGCGAGGAGCTTTGCCCGCTGCCGATCGTCGCGGCCGTCCAGGATGCTCAGGTCGGCCGGGTCCGCGCGCAGATAGACACCGGCGGTCCGGCTCAGCGGCGCAGGGTCTATGCGAGTGACCCAGTACCCCGTCGCGCGGTCGGCGGACTCCAGACGGACCTCCCCGATCCCCTCGAGCTGCGGCGCGGTGGGGTCCCGGGGTCGTTCCCCCCTCCAGAAATAGAAGATCCCCGAGGGCTCCGTCTTCTCCTTCGCCGCCTCACTCCAGTACCGCGCCGACAGGGTGCCATCCTTCCGCCAGGAGCGCCCGCTCATCTCCAGCAAGCCGGCGCGGTCTCGAGAAATCCGCATGAGGCTCAGGACCGAGGGTTCTTCCGGGCCGTGCTCCGTCAACGAGTACTGCCACCACAAGCCGTCGATGCGGGCGACGGGGCCCTGGTCCTCGATGGCCTTCCGCAGCTTCTCGTTGATGGCCCTGATCTGTGCAGGCGTCGTCGTGTCGCCGTAACGGATGCTGGTGAGACCGAGGAGATCGGTTGGGAGCTTCGCGCCGTTCGCATGGAGGATGAAGGTGCGGCGCATTCCGAGGGTCCCGCCGAAGAGGCCGGCCTCGAAGACGACGTTGTCTCGCGGAGAGGCCTGACCGGCTCCAGCGGCGGGAGATGCCTTCGTGTTCGCGCTCGTCCAGTCGTCCCGGGCGAACACGAAGGCGGCGAAGTCGACTTCATGCGCGAGCTCGAGAAGGCGCTCGAGCGTGGTGGTCCCCGGATTGAAGGACGTCGTCCACGGGTCCACCCGGGCGACCTCCTCGAGTCCGCGGGTGAGGGCATCCAGCAGCTTCGCCTGCTGTCCGGAAGAACCGAGGAAGATGCGTGGCTTCTCCATCACTGAACCTCCGTCGACGACCTGGGCGGAAGCGCCGCGGGGGCTTCTCTAGCAAACGCGGGACCGACCGTCCCATCCAACACCGGAGATCCCCTCGATCGTTCACCAGCGGCTGGCAGCGAAGTGCTCAGTCTCGGTCGGACGAGAGGAACGGGGGTAGGTCAGCGGAAAGTCGCCGGACCGACGATCCGATCTCAGCGCCGGCTCGCGGTCGCAGCCGGGGCGCCGAGGCGGATGAGGTGAATCACCCCGCGCGCAGTGCCGACCGCCAGCATCCGGCCGTCCGGCGAGAAGGTCGCGCTGGTCGGGAAGTCGTCCTGAAGCGCCAGCGTGAGCCGCCCGGCGACCGCACCCGTCGGCCACGACCGCAACCGCAGCTCCGGTCCGTCTGCGTCCACGCTCACGTCCCCTCGTGGGGACAGCGCCACCGGCCCCCCGGTGCGGGCCCGGCGCGGCACGCCATCGCGCATCGTCGGACGTCCCACCTCCCAGAACCCGAGCAGCCTCGAGGACGCGAGCAGCATCCGCTTGCCGTCCGGTGTGGCCTCGCAAGAGAGGACCTTCCCCAGCTTGCTCCCCGCGCGCGCCAGCGGCTCACCGTCCGGGTCTCGAAGCTGGATCCCACCCTTGTCCGCGCGGGTCACGAACGCGCCTCCGGGCGGCACGCATCCCCCGAGCAGCTCCTGGTCCAGCGGGAGGGTCTGCACGCGACGACCGGTGCGCACCGCGATCCGCTCGAGGTGGTAGTGGCGGCTGCAGCCGATGGAGCAGCCACTGCGCAGCAAGCTCACGCAGGACTCCTCCGCCACCGGGGCGAGCACGTTCTCGCCGTCGGAGGACAGCACCAGCTCGGGCACCGTCTGCAGCCCGGTCCACGCGGAGGGATCTCGGACCCCGAGCACGCTGTCCGCCGCCGGCCGCATCAGCTCGGCGACCTGCGCCTGCGCCGAGGCGCACGCCGGATTCTTCCGCGCCGGGTCCGGAGCCGGAGGAGGCACCAGGACTGGACCGGCCGCGCCGTCCGCCACCCGCCAGGTCCGCACCGAGTCGTCCTCGTGCTGTGACACCAGGGTGTCCGACTGGGGAGTGAAGCGAAGATCGACCAGCGCCCCGCCCGCGACCGCGCCGGAGAGCCGTTGCGCCCGCGTGCCCACGTCCCACAGCGACCAGACGCCGGCGGCGTCGCCCGAGGCCAGCCGCGCCCCATCGGGCGAGAAGCGAAGGGACGTCACCTGGGCTCGGTGCCCCGGTGGCAGCCGGGCGGGCGCGCCATTCCGTGCATCGAGGCGGACCAGGGTGGTCGAGATGGGGTCCACCCGATCCCGGACCTGACCCGCGGCGGCCACCAGCACCGAGCCGTCGGCCGCGAACAGCGCCGCCGTGATCTGGACTTGCTGCATCTCCCAGCGGATGCGTCCGGTCGGCAGCTCGATCAGGCGGAGCGAGCCGCCGGTGCGCGCCTCCTCGCACTCCTCCCCGCCGGTGACGGCCGAGACCAGCGCCAGCGTGCCGTCCTCGTTGAAGGTCAGCGCGCGCAGCGACTCGTCGCACGGGCGTCCTCGCCCGCGGAGCACGTCGAGCTTGAAGCTGCCGCCCTTTCGGTCGTAGCCCCGGACCATCCCGTCCTGGCCGGCGGTCAGCAGCCGCGCATCCTGCGTGGGCTGGAGCGCGACGACGCGCGCGTCCTGGGCGTGGAAACGGCTCATCTGCCCGCCGTCGAACGGGATGAGCTCGACGTCACCCTCGGGCGTGGCCCGGAACGCGGCAGACCCATCGGTTGCCACGGCCAGCGCGGTGCTCCCGTCCACGCCGGGCACGGGGAAGTCGCGAGGCGGCCGCTGCCCGGTGGGATCGCAGAGCCGCAGCGCGAGGCCCTCCGAGGTGATCAGACGTCCGTCCCCGGTGGCCGCCAGCGGCGCCGAGAGGAGACACCCCCCGCTCCCCTGGGCCGGGCGCCCCAGACCCTCGGGCCCGACCAGCACCCGCGTCCCCGGCGAGGCGACCCCGAGCTGCTGCCACTCGGAGACGTCCCACAGCCGCGCCAGGCCGGCCGCGTCGATGGAGATCACCCGCCGGCCATCGAGCTGCACCAGGGTGTGCACCCTGCTGGACGAGGCGAGATCGGGGCGTCCCAGCGTCCCGGCCGATTCGTTGGTGAGGGAGGGAGCGGCGAGCGACGCCGTCGAGACGAGCGCGAACAGGACCAAGGAACGCACAGCGCCTCCTAGGCTAGCGGGGCCACCCCCGGACGAACAGGCGGGTAGATCGCCACTCGGAGACGCGCGGGAAACGTGCCGCATTCATCATCGCGCGACCGGCCAACGGTTCCTGGCCGCCTTGCGTCGGGCGGCGGACGTCTGTGGTGTGGACCCCACTCCCGGGCCGCTCGAGGAAGGGCGTCGGGCCGTCCCCGTGGCCGGGTACCATCGACCGCTCGAGGCGTTCCCCCAGAGGGCTCCAGCCTGTCCAGACGGCGGTGCTGGTGCTGCTCGGGTCCTGGGTGGACCCCGGGCCGGTCAGCGTGCCGGCTGCGGCTGCACCGGCCGGTTGAGCGGCACCGCCTCTGCCTGCGCGGGCACAGCAGGGGCGGGTGGCTGGAACTCCTTGAAGCGGAACTCCACGTCCACGACCCCGCCCTCCGGCGGAGGCACCTCGTCGGCGCCGACGGCCCGCAGCAGGGCGATCATGGCGGAGTTCACGACGAGCACGTCCGCCCGGAGCCCCTTCAGCCCGTGCGCCCGGCCCACCTCGACCATCCGCCGCATCAGCGCCGAGCCCACGCCCTTCCGCTGCCAGGCGTCGGCGATGACGATCCCCAGCTCGCCGATCCCGCTCACCGGATCGAGGTCGTAGCGAGTGAGCCCGATGAGCGAGCCGTCCTCGGGCAGCTCGGCCACGAAGGCGCAGCCCCGCTGGGGGTCGGCGTCGAGCAGCGCCTGGATCTCGTCACGCGGGTAGCGGGTCCGGAGGTGGTGGTAGCGGGAGTAGACCGACTCCGGCGACAGCCCGTACAGCAGCTCCTGGACCTTCGCCTCGTCGGTGAGGCGGGCCGCCCGGACGCGGATCTCGCGCCCGTCGCGGAGCTTCTCCTCCCAGCAGCGGACGTCGAACGGGGACCGCGGCACCGCCTGGTCGGGGAACACCCAGCGCCGCTCCTTGGCGGCGGCGAGCAGGTCCGCCCGGTGGTCGGGGTGGGCGATCGCGGTGAGCGCCAGCGCCCGCTCCCGGATCGACTTGCCCCAGAGGTCCGCCACTCCGTACTCGGTGACCACGAAGCGCACGTCCCCGCGGCTGGTCACCACCGCCGAGCCGTCGGGGAGCGTGGGCTGGATCCGGCTCACCGTCCCACCGCGGGCGAGCGAGGGGAGGACGATGAGCGCGCGGCCACCGGAGCTGCGCGAGGCGCCGCGCACGAAGTCCACCTGACCGCCGATCCCCGAGTAGAAGCCTCCGTCCAGCGTGTCGGCAGCGACCTGACCGGTGAGATCCACCGCCAGCGCCGTGTTGATCGACACCATCCGGATGTTCTGGGAGATGACGTACGGGTCGTTCACCCAGTCGCTGGCTCGCATCTCCAGCTCGGGGTTCTCGTGGGCCCAGCGGTACAGCGCCTCGCTCCCGAGGAGGAAGCTGGCCACCATCTTTCCCGGGGCGAGCGTCTTGCGGAGCCCGTTGATCGCCCCGAGCTTCGCCAGCTCCATGATTCCGTCGGAGAGCATCTCGGTGTGGATGCCCAGATCCCGGTGGCTCCTGAGGGAGGAGAGCACCGCCGAGGGCAGCTCGCCGATGCCGATCTGCAAGGTCGCCGCGTCCGGGACCAGGTCGGCCACCAGCGCGCCGATGGCGCGGCTCACCTCGTTGGACACCACCCGCTCACGCTCGGCGAGCGGCGCATCCACCTCCACGAGGTGCTTGCATCGCCGGACGTCGAGCAGCGTGTCGCCGGGAGTGCGGGGCATCCGCGGGTTGACCTCGGCGAGGATGAGGCGAGCCGAGTCCACCGCTGCCCGGACGATGTCCACCGAGACGCCGAGCGAGACCATCCCGTGCGCGTCCGGCGGGCTGACCTGCACCAGCGCCGCGTCCACCGGAAGCCGGTTCGACTTGAGGAGGTGGGGGATCTCCGAGAGGAAGACCGGCGAGAAATCCGCCCGGCCGTCGCGGACCGCGTCCCGGACATTCGGCCCGATGAAGAAGGTGTTCGCCCGGAACCGACCCTCGCACGCGGCTGCGGTGTAGGGGGCCGGCCCGAGCGTCATCAGATGCACCAGCTCGTTGTCCGAGAGCTGCCAGGCTCCATCGACCATCGCCTGCACCAGCCGCGTGGGCTCGGCGGCGGCGGACCCGATGAAGATGCGACGCCCCGGCCGGAGAGCCCGGACCGCCTGCTCCGGGGTGGTGAGCAGGCGCGCCCAGCGCGTCCGCCACTCCGGGTCGGGTTCGGCGCGAAAGACGTCGGCGGGCTCTGACACAGTGCGGCAATCCTATCAGCCGGGCTTCGGCGCAGCCTGGGGCGGCGATTCTAGAGACGATGCAGGTTCCTCATGGACCTCGCGAGAAAACCTCGTGAACTCGGCAGGTTCGCTCACGCGACGACGAACCCGCGGGGAGGGCGCGGGCCCGGTGGTGTCAAACACCTTCGATCCGGCTCCGACTCGAGCGCAAGTGCCCCGGCTTACGCTCCCCGGCGCCATGATGATCTTTCACGTGCCCGGTCAGCCGCCGGTGGCGACCGGCGACGTCGGTGCCTGTGCGTCGCTCAGCCTTCGTGCGGTGTGGATCGATCTGCTCGACCCGACGCGAGACGAGGAGCGGGCGGTGGAGGCCGCCCTCGGTCAGGAGATCCCGACCCGCGACGAGATGTCGGCCCTCGAGCCCTCGAGCCGTCTGTACCAGGAAGGCAACGTGCTCTTCATGGCCGCGACGCTCCTCGCCGGGTCGGAGACCGGGCACCCCGACCGCGTACCGGTCAGCTTCATCCTCACGTCGGAGAAGCTGGTGACCGTGCGCTACGCCACCTCACCCAAGTCCTTCGAGGTCTTCGCTGCGCGCTGGGCGTCGAAGTCCGCCGACTACCCCACGGGGCTCAAGACCTTCAAGGGGCTGCTGGACGCCATCGTGGAGCGGCTGGCCGAGGTGCTCGAGCGGGCCGGAGACGGGGTGGATCAGCTCTCTCTGGATGTCCTGAGCGACGGGACCAAAGCCGAAGGTGCGACCAAGCCCAAGCCGCGACCGCTCCAGGCCGACTTCCAGCGCACCCTGCGGCGCATCGGTCAGCTCAGTGACCTCGCCTCCCGGGCGCGAGAGAGCCTGGTGAGCCTCTCACGGCTGGTGACCTTCTTCCGCGAGGCTGCCAAGAACGACCCCGGGATGGCGCCGGCCAACCCACATCTCAAAGCCGTGGCGGACGATCTGACGTCCCTGGGAGACCACGCCACGTTCCTCTCCAGCAAGGTCTCCTTCCTCCTCGATGCGACGCTCGGGCTCATCAACAACGAGCAGAACGGGATCATCAAGATCGTGTCGGTCGCGGCGGTGGTGTTCCTCCCCCCCACGCTGGTGGCCAGCATCTACGGGATGAACTTCGAGTACCTGCCCGAGCTGCACTGGCGCTTGGGATATCCGATGGCGCTGGTCCTGATGCTGATCTCCGCCGTGCTTCCGTACGTCCTGTTCCGCCGGAAGGGCTGGCTGTGACCAGGGGTCAGCGCTCCGCCTGCCTACGCTCCGCCTCCAGCTCGAGCATCATCTCCAGGGCCTGACCGTCGGCGAGGTGCTCGAGGAGATCCAGGTTCTGGATGACCTCCTCGTCCTCGGCGCTCCGGGACGCCGGGGGAGGTCCCGTCACCCCTCCGTCCGGAGTCTCGAGGCGGCCTGCGTCGGTGGAGAGGAGGACGAGGATCGCCAGGAGCCCCGTCACTTGCCCCGCCTCTCGCGGAGCTCGCGGAGCCGCTGCCGCATCAGCTCGCGCTGCTCGCGCGACATCGACCTCCACTCGCGGAGGTTCTCCATCATCTGACGGCGCCGCTCGGGGTTGGCCCGCAGGTACTCACGCATCCGCTGCCGGAGGTCGTGCCGCTGCTCGGGGCTGAGCTTCTGAAAGTCCCGCCACTGGCCGAGCAGACGCTGCCGCTCGTCCGGGGAGAGCCTCTGGAACGCGTCCAGGTTCTGGCGAACCCGCGCCTTCTCCTCGGGCGGGAGCGCGCGCCAGCGGGCGACGTTGGCCTGGATGCGGGCCTGCTCGTCGAGGGGAAGCGCCCTGAACTGGCGGAGGCGCTCCCGGAGCTGCGCCTTCTCCTGCTCGCTCATCCGGTCGAACCGCGCGGCCGCGTCATCGGAGCTCTCGGTCTGCGCTCGCGCCGGGATGGCGCAGAGGAGCAGCAAGATCAACGTCGAGACCATTTGGATCGACCGGATGATCGCAAGCGAGGGACGGATCGATTCAAGTGGTTTCGGCGTTGGTGCCCAGGTCCTCACGGCCGGCCCTCCTTCTGCAGCTCGTCCAGGTGCTCGACGACGTCGAGATCTTCCCCGGACAACCCCACCACCTCGTAGTCGCTGAGGAGCTCGTAGTGCTCGGCCACCGCGAGCTCCATCCCGCGCTCGGCGCGCTGAGCCCCCACGCGCTGACCGGCCACCACCGCCACGACCACCGCCGTCGCCAGCGCCACCCCGGCGGGAGCCAGCACCGCGGGCCGGAGCCACTGCCGCATCCGCTCCGTCCAGGGCCGGGGGAGCGACTCCACCTCGGCCAGCACCCGCCGCCGGAGCCCGGCGGACGGCTCGAAGGCGGGCAGCGCGGCCAGCTCCGTCACCGTCCGGCGCAGGAGCGCCTCCGTCGCCTGGCACGGCGCGCACGAGGTCAGGTGGGTGCGCACCCGCGCCGCCTCCACCTCGGACAGCTCTCCGTCCACGTAGGCCGTCAACTCGTCTTCCACGGTGCAGCTCATGCCTCGCTCCTCGCGGGGCTCCCGGCCCCGGCCTTCCATGCCTCCACCGCCCGGGCGACCGACAGGGTCGCGCGGTGGATGAGACTCTTCACCGCCGCCTCGCTCGCCGAGAGCACCTCGGCGATGTCGCGGTACGACATG
>Ga0081540_1000123_pt1 | contig 81914 bp, 85 predicted proteins | sample TabmetS2T1R1_FD_71024 | JGI IMG/M metagenome (GOLD analysis project Ga0081540, IMG submission 71024) | Tabebuia heterophylla rhizosphere microbial communities from the University of Puerto Rico - S2T1R1 | ecosystem: Host-associated > Plants > Roots > Rhizosphere ...
CGTCGAAGCAGAGCACCCAGGCCTCCTCGGCGAGCGCGCGAGCGACGGGCGGGATGGGGTCGTCCTCGCGCACCTCGCCGCGCTTCAGCGCCTGGCGGTGGCGGCCGATGCGGTCATGCACGTCGGCCATGAACTCGTTGAAATGGACGCGCCGCTTGCGCCTGACCGGCACCAGCTCGAAGAACAGGTCCATCAGCATGGTCTTGCCGCGGCCGACGCCGCCATGGATATAGAGGCCGCGTACCGGCTGCGGCTCGCGGCGCTTGGCGAACAGCCAGCCGAGCGAGCTGGACTTGGCCGAAATGCGCTTCTCGCAGATGTCGTGGATCAGCCGGTCGAGCGCGCGTGCCAGCCGCTCCTGCGCCGGATCGCGCCTCAGCTCGCCGCGCGCGACCAGATGGTCGTAGCGCTGCATGACGGTCACGCGGGTCTGCAGGCCGTCACGCAAGTGCATGGTCGGGCTCAGGGATGAGACGGTTCTGCGGACCTTGTAGCCGAACTCAGCGGCTGAGCGAAATGGGCAGCCCGCCCGAGGTCTGGCCGTCGAAGCGCTCGCCGGCGGTCGAATAGAGCCGGGCGAGCACGCCGCCGCCATCGTCGTAGAGGGCGAGCTGCTTGCCGGCGACGTTCCACGACTTGATGCCGTCGAGCGGCGGCGGGCAGTGCAGCGGCCCGGCGCGGAAGCCGGCGCCGAACTTGGTCTGCGGGGTGGCGATCTTGCAGCTTTGCCCCTGTACGGTCGCGTTCCACACACCGGCGACGCTGGCGACGGTGACGTCGCTGGCATTGGACGGCGGCTCGGTCGAGACCGTCGGCGGCGGCACCGAGGCGACGTCGGTGCCCGGCGGCGGCGTCGGCTGGGCCGGCGGCGGCAGCTGCTGATTGTTGACGGTGCCGGCAGGGGCCGGCGTAAGCGGCTCGGGCTGGGTATCGATCGAGGAGAAACGCTGCGACGAGCAGCCGCCCGCCATCAGCGCCGCAAGCGACACCGCGAGCAGGCCGCCTCTAGAAAATACCATTCCCAACCTCCGTCGGCGCCGAAGGCGCGCGGCCATGAAAATCGATGAAATCAGTGTCACCAAGATGGCGATATCGGCGAAATTGCAACCCACTATGGTTAAAATAGGGTTTCACGCCAGCCCGACGGCGCTCAGATCGCCTTGCTCGGCACGAACACATAGCCGTCCGGGCCGACGATGTGGCATTCGCGCAAGCCGTGCGGCTTGTCGATGCTGGACGAGAGGACGACATGGCCGTTGTCGCGGGCCAGCGCCTCGGCGGCATCCGGGTCGGCGCCGTAGAGGCGGATCTCGACGCCGGTGCCGCGCGCCTCGGGGGCGACGGCGATGTTCATCAGGTGCCAGACCTGGTCGTAGCGGGAGCAGATCACGTAGCCGAGCAGCTGCTCGCCGGCGCTGGCGGCGAGGCAGATGCCGGACGGCTTCGAGAGCTCGAGCACGAACATCGCCAGCGACCACGGGGTCGGGAACGAGCGCCGCTCGATCGCGATCACCGCCGGCAGGTCGCTGTAGGCGAGCCGGCGCACCCGCAGCTCCTGGGTCAGGTCACTCTGCTCTTTGGAAAGAATCTCGCTCACGCCACCGCTCCGCATCTGGAGGTCTCAGGTAAATCGGGGCGAGCGACCCGGCCTTTGCCCCGCCGGCCGCCGCCAGCGCGCAAATGTGCCGCGCGGCGACCCGGTGCACAGGATCGTCATCGTCCGTTATCTGCAGGCCATTTTGGGCCAGCTCGTGACGAAATCGTACCGCCCCGGGACCGGCGGTCGAGGGCGGCTCGGCCAGCTCCGCCACCCGTTCGGCGAGCTCCTCCGGCCGGCAGACCAGCGGCTCCCAGATCCGCTCCCCCGCGGCCGAGTAGAGGGCGGCGAAGACCTCGCCGCGAAACCCGTCGAGGACGGCCAGCCTCTCCCCCGCCGCCCCCGCCTCGGCGATCCCGCGGGCGAGCGCGTCGAGGGTCGAGACGCCGGCCGCCGGCAGGCCGGTGGCGGCGGCGAGGCCCCGGGCCGTGGCGATCCCGATCCGCAGGCCGGTGAACGAGCCGGGGCCGAGCCCGACCGCGACCAGGTCGGCCTCCTGCCAGCCGCCGGCGGCCGTCGCGGCCCGCTCGACCTCGCTCAGCAGCGAGGTCGCGTGCCGGGGCCTGCCGGTCGCCGAGAGGCCCAGCTGCGACTCGTGCAGGGCCTCGCCGTCGCGCCAGGCACAGGCGGCGGTGTCGACCGTCGCGGTGTCGAAGCCGACGACGACCAGCTCGGCTCAGCCCCTCTCGATCCCCAGCTAGCTCTTGACCCGGAAGGCGAAGGAGCCGACTTTTTTGCCCTTGACGAACCAGCTGACGACGTGGACGCCGGGGATCGTCGAGGTGATCTTGTTGACGTAGAGGGTCCCTTTCAGCGCTTCCTGGGCCTGGGCGCAGAGGTTTTTGCCGCTCGGAAACTTGACGCAGACCGTGTAGCTGACGTCGGCCTGGGTGCTTTTGAAGAAGGCGCCCTTCTTGGCGCCCTTGGGGCAGACGTGGGCGGGCTTGGCGTTCTTGGAGATGCCGCAGCCGACGTAGTGTTCGTAGGCAGCCGCGCTCGCAGTCGCCGGCACCGCCGCCGCCAGCAGTCCGGTCGCCGTCACCACGGCGACGAGCGCCTTCAGTCCCTTCATTGCCGAGCCATCCCTTCTTCGTCGATTCCGAGCAGTCGATGCTACAAGCTGCGTTCCCGGCCTCGGAAACACGTCCCGAGGCCGAACGCTGCGCTTTCTACCACTCGACTTCGATCGCCCGCCGCTCCTCGCCGAGGTGCTCGAGCCTGATCTCGAGCGCCGGCCGGCCCAGTCGCCCGGCCCCCGCCGCCGGCCACTCGACGAAGGCGACGCCGTCGGGCCCGAGGTAGTCGTCGAGCAGCGCCGGGTCCTCGCCGTCGAGGCTGGCCAGCCGGTAGAGGTCGAGGTGCGAGACCGGCAGGCGGCCGCCCGCGTAGCGCTGGCCGATCGTGAAGGTCGGCGAGGTGACTGGCTCGCCGACCCCGAGGGCGCGGGCGGCGCCGCGGATCAACGTCGTCTTGCCGGCGCCGACCTCACCGGAGAGGACGACGACGTCGCCCGGCGCCAGCCGCTCGGCGACCCGCGCGCCCAGCGCTTCGGTCTCCGCGGCCGAAGAGGTCTCGATTCTCTCCGCGACGAGTACCGCCTCCCCTAGCCGAAGAAATCGAGCTGATCGGCGGGCGGCGGCTCCGGCGGCGGCGCCTCGTCGGCGGCTTCGATCTCGTCCTCGCTCGGCGCCAGGGCCGGGGCCGGACCGGAGAGCAGGCCGGGGATGGTCGCGAAGTCGGCGCGCAGCGTTTCCTTCATCGCCGGCGTGCGCAGCGCCGCCGCCGGGTGCAGCAGCGGCAGCAGGAAGACGGGGCGGCCGCCGAGCTCGTGCAGCTGCGGCGTGCCGCGGACCTTGGTGATCCCGACCTGGCTGCCGCTGAGCAGCTTGGTCGCGAAGTTGCCGAGCGTGCAGACCACCTTCGGCTCGATCAGCCGCACCTGCTCGAACAGATAGGGCTCGCAGGCCTGGATCTCGAACGGCTGCGGATCGCGGTTTCCGGGCGGGCGCGACTTCAGGACGTTGGCGATGAAGACCTCTTCGCGGGAGAGGCCGATCTCTTCCAGCAGCTGGTTCAGCAGCTGGCCGGCGCGGCCGACGAAGGGCAGGCCCTGGCGATCCTCGTCGGCCCCCGGCGCCTCGCCGACGAACATCAGGTCGGCATCGGCGTTGCCGGCGCCGAAGACCGCTTTGGTGCGGGTCTCGTGCAGGGGGCATTTGGTGCAGGCCTGGACCTCCTTGAACAGCTCGACCAGGCGCTCGCGCCGCTCCTCGGCGGTCGCGGTCACGGCTTCTCCCCCGCCGCCCGCCGCTTGCGCGACTCGGCGATCCGGTCCTGGCGGGCGGCCTCGCGGTCGCGGCGGCGCGACTCGTCGGAGCGCACGCCGGCGCCGCGCGGCTGGCGCCCGGGCGGCGAGACGTTGGAGATCAGCCGCCGCGTCCGCGCCGCGCCGCACTCCGGGCACCCGGGCGCGGCCGCCGCGGCGTCGATCAGCTCCTCGAAGCGAATCCCGCACTCCTCGCACTCGAACTCGTAGATCGGCACCACCCCCGATCATTACATCCAGGGCGGCCTCGCTCCGCCGCGCTAGCGACTTTCACCCCACTCTGGTGTGGTCAATCTCGCGAGCGCCTGCCGCTGATCCAGTCCGCCCTGCCGTACGGCGGCAGCTGCAGCACCAGCCAGAGCAGGACGCCGGTGGCGCCGGCGTAGAGGAAGAGCTCGGCGACGCCTTCGTTTTCGCCGACCACGTTCTGGCCGATGCCGAGGATCGAGAAGGTGAAGATCGCCAGGCCGAGCGCACTCAGCAGCCAGGGCTTGTGGCGGTCGGGCATGAACTCGAGCCGGATCAAGCTGACGATCGTCAGCACGAAGACGCCGAGCTCGAGGATGCCGAGGATCGTCCAGGCGGCGTCGATCCCGGGGATCGTGTCGAGGAAGGTGCCGGCGAACTGCTTTTCGATCCCCGCCGGCGCCCCGAGGCCGTCGAAGATCTTCTCCTTGCCGGCGTAGAAGAACAGGACCCCAACCAGGAAGTAGATCCCGGCCAGGATCAGCCCGTAGACCACCCAGTCCTCCCAGCGCGCCCTCCCCGGCGCCGAGCCAACGCTTGCGCTCTCCATCTCGAACCTCCTTCGACAGCGCGCCGGTCCCCGCGACCGGCGACAAGGGACGGTTCGAGCCTAGCCCCCGCTCAGCGGATCTCAAACAAATGCACCGGTTCTTGGAATGCATGAAATAGTCCCGCGCCAATGAAGGCCCGGCGGGGACTCGGAATACCGGTGATGGCGGTGATCGCGCTTGCCGTGGCCATGCTGCTCGCGCTTCCCGGCGCGGTCGCGGCCAAGCCGAGGCGCTTCGTCGAACCGGATTCGTTCGAGCTGACCGCGCAATTGCCAAAGAGCCACGGCTACACGGTTGCGATCACCAGCTCCGATCACCGCCACATCCAGCTGCTGGCAGGGAAGGGACGGCAGCTCGCCAGCTACTCGGTGGTCGGTCGCGCCAACCGCAACCGGCTCGACGCCGACTTCGGGCGCTTCGGGAAGATCCGGTTGCGCTTCGACGGCCAGCCGTCGAAGTCAGGCGAAGGACGGCCGCCCTTCTGCCACGGCAAGCCATCCCAGCTCCTGGTCGGCACGCTGCGGGGCAAGATCCGGTTCCGCGGCACCAACGGCTTCATCGAGATCGATGCCCAACGGGCGCGCGCGGTGACGTTCCACAGCCCCCGGCAGGTGTGCGAGCGCCACGGCGAGCAGGGAGGCAAAGAGGTCAACTCGATCGGCGTCGTCCCCGAGCCGCATCCCCACTCTCGCCTCTCCCCACAACGGCTACTGCGACGACTCGACCGGGCAAAGCCTAATGGGGACGAAGCCCCGGCACTGCAGCTGCTCGTCGCCAAGCGCCGGACCGCCACGGGCAAACTCGAGCTCGGGGCGTTCAGCGTTCCTCAGTTCCTCGGGATCGTCGTCGCCGACGCGCAGGAATCGTTTGGTCGGGTGCGAGTCGAGCGTGGCGCCGTCGCGGTCGTCGATCCGGCCATGCTGAAGGTCGACAAGCCGGCCGCGAACCCGCGGCGAGCGACGCTCCAGCTCCCGAAGCCATTCTCCGGTCGCGGCAACTACGTCGAGTCACCCGGCACCGAACCGAGCTGGACCGGCTCCCTGCGCGTGCACCTGCCTGGTGAAGCTCGGGTGTCGCTGACCGGCCCCGAGTTCGACGTCGACGTCTGCCGGGCCCGGACCAAGCCAGAAGTCGAATCCTGCTCGAAGCTGATCCGCTGAGGGCCGCCGCTAGGGCAGCGGCTCCCACTCCCAGCCCTTGGCCGAGGCCAGGCTTTCCTGGTCGAGATAGCGGTGGAACTCGGCCAGCTCGGCCTCGTCGACCGCGTAGACGTGCTCGGGGCCGGGGAACGAGCGGCCGCGGACCTCGTCTCGGTACTGCTCGACCGCGGCGACCATCGTCTCGTGGACGTCGGCGTAGCGCTTGACGAACTTCGCCATGTGGCCGGTCGTGATGCCCAGGAGGTCATGGAAGACGAGGACCTGGCCGGAGGTGGCGGGGCCGGCGCCGATCCCGATCGTCGGCACCTCGACCCGCTCGACGATCGCCTCGGTGATCGCCGCCGGGACGGCCTCGATCACGACCGAGAAGCAACCGACGGACTGCAGGGCGAGAACCTCCTCGATCAGCCTGATCGCATCCTTGGCCGTCTTGCCCTGGGCCTTGTAGCCGCCGAGCGCGGTCGCGGTCTGCGGCGTGAGGCCGACGTGGCCCATCACCGGGATGCCGGCGCGGATGATCGCCCGGGCGCGCTCGACCGAGACCCCGCCCGCCTCGAGCTTGACCACCTGGCAGCCGGTCTCCTTGACCAGCCGCTGGGCGCTCTGGATCGCCAGCTCGTTGCTCGCCTCGTAGCTGCCCATCGGCATGTCGCCAACCATCAGCGGCGTCTTCAGGCCGCGGCGGACGGCTTTGCCGAGGACGATCATCTCCTCCATCGAGACCAGATCGGTGCGGGAGTAGCCGAGGACGACGTTGGCAGCGGAGTCGCCGACCAGGACGAGGTCGGCGCCGGCGGCCTCGGCGACGGTCGCCGAGGGGTAGTCGTAGGCGGTGACCATCACGATCGGTTCGCCGATGCGCTTCATCTCCTCCAGCCGCGGCAGGCTCATCGCGACGCGGTCGGCAGCGGGCGCGGTGTGGGAACGGGCTCCGGAGCTCATGACAGAAGCACCTCCGGGTGGCTGTCGACGGCGACCGAGTTGTTCTCGTCGTCGACGTGGACGACGACCGGCGCGTAGTGCTCGAGGTCCTTCTCGTCGTAGGCGCCGAAGGAGGCGACGATGATCTTGTGGCCGGGCTCGGTCAGGTGGGCGGCGGCGCCGTTGACCTGCATCGTCCGCGAGCCGGGCTCGCCGTCGATCACATAGGTGACGAAGCGGGAGCCGTTGTCGACGTCCCAGACGTGGACCTGCTCGTTGGTGATCAGGTCCGCTTCGGCCATCAGCTCGGTGTCGATCGTGATGCTGCCGATGTAGTCGACGTCGCAGTCGGTGACCGTCGCTCGGTGGATCTTGGACTTCAACATCTGCCTTTGCATTGGCGTTCCCTTTCCGCTTGCTCAGGGGTCGATCAGGACGTTGTCGATCAGCCGCGCGGCGCCGACCGGTGCGGCGACGGCAACCAGGACGGGCCTTCCGCCCAGCTCCGTCACCGGGTCGAGCGACTCGGCGTCGCGGGCCTCCAGATACTCAGGCTCGATCCCGGCCTCGACCAGGACGCGCCTGCCGGCCTCGAGACCGGCGGTCAAGGATTCGGAGCGCGCCCCCTGCTCGACCGCGGCGAGGGCGCGCGAGAGCGCGACGGCGCGCTCGCGGTCGGCGGGCTCCAGGTAGGCGTTGCGGGAGCTCATCGCCAGGCCGTCGTCCTCGCGCACGATCGGCATCACCTCGACCCGCAGCGGGAAGTCGAGGTCGCGGACCATGCGCCGGATCACCGCCGCCTGCTGGGCGTCCTTCTGGCCGAAGTAGGCGACGTCGGGGCCGACGACGTTGAAGAGCTTGGCGACGACGGTGGTGACGCCGCGGAAGTGCTCGGGGCCGCGCCGCGAGGGGTCGCCATCGAGGACGCCGGTCAGCTGGCCGGTCACCTCGACCGCGGTCGAGAAGTCCTCCGGGTAGACCTCCTCGACGCCGGGGGCGAAGACGACGTCGGCGCCGGCTTCGACGGCGAGCGCGAGGTCGCGCTGCTCGTCGCGCGGGTAGCGGTCGAGGTCCTCGCCGGGGCCGAACTGGGTCGGGTTGACGAACAGGCTGATGACGACGACGTCGCACTCGGAGCGGGCCGCCCGCAGCAACGAGAGGTGGCCCTCGTGCAGGAAGCCCATCGTCGGCACCAAGCCGATGCGCAAGCCCTGCCGCCGCGCCGGCTCGAGCGCAGCGCGCAGCTCGGCCTTCGAGCGCAGCGGGCTCACGGCCGCATCGGTGCGGGGGTCATCGACGGTCAGGAGATTCACGTTCATAGGTCCATGCCCTAGGGGTCACGGCCATCGGTCTCCGATTATAGGCACTAAGGTCCCTGGTCCCCCAACAGGAAGGCTCCTGCAATGCCCAACATCGGACCGCTCGAGATCGGGATCCTGCTGATCGTCGTCCTGCTGATCTTCGGGCCGAAAAAGCTGCCAGAGCTCGGTCGCTCGCTGGGCCGCGGAATCCACGAGTTCAAAGGCTCGATCGGCGGCGGCGACAAAGAGGAGAAGAAAGACGCCTAGTCGCTGGTCGAGGGCGCCCCGCTGCCCTCGAGCTCGATCGCGCGGATCGGCCGCGCCGGGGCGCCGGCGGCGATCGTCGCCGGCTCGATGTCCCTGGTGACGACCGAGTTGGCGCCGATCACGCAGCGCTCGCCGATCGTGACGCCGCTGGCGACGGCGCAGTGGACGCCGAACCAGCAGTTGGAGCCGATCGTCACCGGGCCCTTGGAGGTGAAGCCCTGCCAGGTGACCGGCAGCTCGGGGTCGTCGAAGCGGTGCTCGGCGTCGCCGATGAAGCAGCCGTTGGCGAACATCACGTGATCGCCGATCGTCACCCGCCCCTGGGCGGCGATCATCGTGCCGCGGTTGAGGAAGCAGCCGGCGCCGATCTCGATCTCCGCCTCGGGCGCCAGCGTCAACCAGCAGCCCGGCTCGAGCAGCGTCCCTTCGCCGATCCGCAGCCGGCCCTCGTCGAGCGCCTCGAGCAGCTCGCCCTCGACCGGGTGGCGGATGTAGAAGCCGCCGCGGGCGGCGTGGCGGTCGATCCGCCAGCGGCGCAGGCGCCGGTGGTTGCGCTCGTACCAGCGCCGCTTCTGCCACCAAATTCTCCAGCCGGTCTCCGCGATGGGAAATAGACTGCCGCAGATGGCGGACCTTCGCGGTGGCATCGATCTCGGCGGCACCAAGATCCAGACCGTGGTCGTCGACTCCGGCGGCGAGGTCCGCGGACAGTCACGGCGTCCGACGCCGACCGACGGCGGCCCGGCCGGCGTCGCCGAGCAGATGGCCGAGGCGCTGCGCGAGGCGGCGCAGGAAGCCGGCGTCGAGCCCAGCGAGCTCGAGGGGGTCGGGGTCGGCTCCCCCGGTGACGCCGACGAGAAGACCGGCGAAGTCTCCAGCGCCAAGAACCTGCCCGACTGGGAAGGCAGCTTCCCGCTCGCCGAAGTCCTGAAGAAAGAGCTGGGGACCGAGGTGCGGGTCGGCAACGACGTCCAGGTCGCGACCGAGGCCGAGTTCCACCTCGGTGCGGGGCGCGAGTTCCAGACCTTGATCGGTGTCTTCTGGGGCACCGGGGTCGGCGGCGGCCTGGTCCTCGACGGCAAGCCCTGGCTCGGCCGCGGCGCCGCCGGGGAGATCGGCCACATGGTCGTCAAGCGCGGCGGGGCGAAGTGCCCCTGCGGGCGGCGCGGCTGCATGGAGGCCTACGCCGGCCGCTCGGCGATGGAAGCCGAGGCCCGGCACCTGCACGAAGAGGGCCACAAGACCGACCTCTTCAAGCTGATGGAGAAGCACGAGAAACCGCGGCTGACCAGCGGCATCTGGGAGCGCGCCCTCGACCACGGCGACCACCTGGCGGAGAAGCTGATCGACCGCGCGATCGAGGCGCTCGGTACCGGCGTCGCCTCGGCGGTCAACCTGATCGACCCGGAAGCGGTGATCATCGGCGGCGGCCTCGGCGTCCGCTTCGGCGAGCGCTACATGGATCCGCTGATGGAGGAGATGAGCAAGCACCTCTTCCTCGACGAAAAGCCGCCCGCAGTCCGCGTCGCCTCGCTCGGCGACCTCGGCGGCGGCATCGGCGCCTCGCTGCTGTTCGCCCGCTAAGGCCATTTGGCCGGCGCGGTTCGGCACCTCCCCCACTCCCGCGTAGTGGCCTACGCGGGAGTCGTGTCGGCACCGCCCCGCTTGGCCAGATGGCCTTAGACCCTTCCCTCCTGCGCCCGTCGGGATCGCGCCACGGCGTCGACGACGACCGCGGCGAGCAGGACGCCGCCGGTGATCATCAGCTTCACCGAGGATTCGAGCGCCAGCAGGTTCATCCCGTTGGCGATCGAGCCGATCACGGTGGCGCCGAGCAGCGCCGACCAGACCGAGCCGCGGCCGCCGAACAGGCTCGTGCCGGCGATCACCGGGGCGGCGATCGATTCCAGCAGCAGGTTGCTGCCGCCGGAGCTCTGGTTGACGGCGAGCAGCCGCGAGGCGGCGAGGATGCCGCCGACCGCCGCCATCGACGAGCAGAGGGTGAAGGCGATGACGCGGATCTTGGTCACCCCGATGCCCGCCCGGCGGGCGGCCTCGGCGCTGCCGCCGACCGCGAACAGGTGGCGGCCGAAGACGGTGCGGGTGGTGATCAGCTGGAAGCCGACGACGAAGGCGAGCAGGATCAGCAGCGCCAGCGGCACGCCGCGGTCGGAGTTGAGGATCGCGACGGCGGCGATCGTCACCGCCGCCATCACCACGATCCGCACTAGGAGCAGGGCAATCGGCTCGGTCGTCACCCCCGCCGCGACCCTGCGTCTGTGCCCGCCCAGGGTCATCAGCGCGTAGGCAGCGATCACGATCGCGGCCAGGATCCAGCCAACGCTGTCGCTGTAGAAGGTGTTGGCGAGGTCGGTGATCCCGGAGTGGCTGAGGTTGACGGTGCCGGTGTCTCCCAGCACCTTGAGCAAGGCCCCCTGCCAGACCAGCGACCCGGCCAGCGTGATCACGAACGACGGGATCGTGAATTTGGTGAAGAGCGTGCCCTGAACCAGGCCGATGATCGCCCCGGTCGCGACCCCGGCGGCAACCGCCGGAACCGCCGGCCAGCCGTGTTTGACGTTCAGCACCGCCATCACCGCGGCAGCGAAGCCGGAGACGGCGCCGACCGAGAGGTCGATCTCGCCGATCAGCAGGACGAGGACGATGCCGACCGCGATCAGCCCGATCGCGGTGATCTGGAGGAAGAGGTTGGTGAGGTTCTGGGCGGTGAGGAAGCGGTCGTTCTGGGTCTGGAAGATGATCCAGATCAGGGCGATCGCGAGGATCACCCGCAGCGAGGCGAGGTCGCCCTGGACGAAGCGGCGCAGCATGTCGCGCGGCGAGGTGCGCTCGGCCGGCGCCGCCTCGGGAGCCGCGACGTCCGGGTCGCCGACCTTCATGGCTGCCTCCTCTGTTCCTCGGTGTCGACAGAGGCCCCGGTGATCGCGCCGACCACCTGCTCCTCGGTCGTCTGCTGGGTCTCGAAGAGGCCTGCCTTGCGGCCCAGCCGCAGGACGAAGATCCGGTCCGCGACCTCGAAGACGTCGACCAGGTTGTGGCTGATCACGATCACACCGAGGTTGCGCTCGCGCAGGCGCTTGATCAGCGCCAGGACCTGTTTGGTCTGGGCGACGCCGAGCGCCGCGGTCGGCTCGTCCAGCATCACGACCTTCGGCTCGCCGAGCAGCGAGCGGGCGACCGCGACCTGCTGGCGCTGGCCGCCGGAGAGGGTCCCGACCTCGGAACGGACGCTCGGAATCGTCACCGAGAGCTGCTCCAGCAGCTCGTGCGAGCGCTGCTCCATCCGCGTCTCGTCGAGGACCATCGCGGGACCGCCGACGACCTGCTCCTGGCCGAGGAAGAGGTTGGAGACGACGTCGAGGTTGTCGCAGAGCGCGAGATCCTGGTAGACGGTCGCGATCCCCAGTTCGGTCGCCGAGGCGGGGCCGCTGATCGAAACCGATTGGCCTTCGAAGAAGAACTCGCCGGAGTCGATCGAGTTGATGCCGGAGATCGACTTGACGAGGGTCGACTTGCCGGCGCCGTTGTCGCCGACGAGGGCGAGAACCTCCCCCGCCTTCACTTCGAGATCGACGCCCTGGAGCGCCTGCACCGGCCCGAAGCTCTTGCTGATCCCCTTCATCGCGAGGATCGCGCCATTCCCGTTAGCGGCGTTCCCGTTCATCTCGTTCCCGTCGTAGAAGAAGGGGCGGGTCGCACTATACGACCCGCCCCGGCTTCGATTTCCGTACTACTCGATCTTCCCTATTCGATGCCCGCTTCCTTGCAGGCGGCCTTGTAGGGGCCGGTGCAGATTTCCGACGCCGGCCAGAATTCGTCTTTGACGATGGTTTCGTTGATGTTGTCTTTCAGCACGGCTTCCGGTTCGAGCAGAACCGACGGCACGTCTTCGACTTCGTTGTTGGTCTTGCCGTTGACCAGCCCGGCCGGGACTTCTTCGCCCTGGGCTAGGGCGACGGCGATTTCGGCGGCGGCGTTGGCCTCCGGTTCGATCGCCTTGTAGACGGTCATGAACTGTTCGCCGACGAGGATCCGCTGGATCGCTTCGAGTTCGGCGTCCTGACCGGTGGTCGGCTTCGTTTCCGGTTTGATGCCGGCGCCCTTCATCGCCGCGATCGCGCCGCCGGCGGTGCCGTCGTTGGCGGCGTAGACGGCCGCGAAGCCGTTCTGGCCGAGTGCGGTAATCGCCTGTTCCATCTCGTTCTGGGCCTGGTCGGGGCTCCAATCGGGCGTGTCGTATTCCTTCGCGACTTCGACGCCTTCTTTTTTGAAGATCTTCTGCGCACCGGCCTTGAACTGACCCGCGTTGGGGTCGGTCGGCGAGCCGTTGATCATCACGATCGGGCCTTTCGGGCTGCCTTCTTCTTTGAGTTTTTCCGACAGCGTTTCGGCCTGCAGTTCGCCGACGTGTTCGTTGTCGAACGAGACGTAGTAGTCGATCGGCGAGCCGAGGATCAGGCGGTCGTAGCTGACCACCGGGATTTCTTCCAGGTTCGCTTTTTCGACCACCGAGCCGACCGCGGTCGCGTCGACGGCGTCAAGGACGAGGACGTTGGCGCCCTGGGTGATCGCTGCTTCACCCTGGCTCTGCTGTTCACTCGTGCTCTGGTTCGCGTTGCTGTAGATGACTTCGCATTCCGGGCACAGTTCTTCGACCTTTGCTTCGAATTCCGGCCGGTCGTGCGCTTCGTAGCGACTGGTCTTGGTCTCGGGGAGCAGGAGGGCGATCGTGCCGCCGCCACCCCCACCGCCGCCTTCGCCGCCGGTGGTTTCACCACCGCCGGTCGTGTTGTCGCTGCCGCCACAACCGGCGGCGACGAGTCCGACAACCGCGATCGCAAAGACGACGAGCGCGAGTCGCTGCAACATCCTCGGGTTTGACATATGCCTCCTCCTCTAGCTTTGCCAGGGGGCCAATTACCCAGTTGGGCGTCTTTCATTCCCAACCTACACCCGTGATTTGCGGGAAGAAAAGGAATCCCGACAAATCGACGGAGTTTGGGACGGGGTGCAGAACGGGACGCTGGCAGTTTGGCCAAATCGGCCAGCACTCCATGCCTGAGATCGCTACGCGGCGATCGGCTCCCTGCGCCGGCCGCCGCGCCGCGGTTTCGCCGGCTCGACCAGCTCGGCGAGGAAACGCCCGGTGTAGGACCCCGGTACGGCCGCGACCTGCTCGGGAGTTCCGGTGGCGACGATCTCGCCGCCGCCCTCACCGCCCTCGGGGCCGAGGTCGATCAGCCGGTCGGCGGTCTTGATCACGTCGAGGTTGTGCTCGATCACGACCACCGTGTTGCCGGCGTCGACGAGCCGGCCGAGGACCTCGAGCAAGCGGGCGACGTCGGCGAAGTGCAGGCCGGTGGTCGGCTCGTCGAGGATGTAGAGGGTGTCGCCGGTGGCGACTTTGGAGAGCTCGGTGGCGAGCTTGATCCGCTGCGCCTCGCCGCCCGAGAGCGTCGTCGCCGGCTGACCGAGGCGGATGTAGTCGAGGCCGACGTCGTGCAGCGTGCGCAGGCGGCGGGCGATCTTCGGCACGTTCTCGAAGAACCCGACCGCCTCCTCGACCGACATCTCGAGCACGTCGGCGATGTTCTTGCCCTTGAAGCGGACCTCGAGCGTCTCGCGGTTGTAGCGCTTGCCGTGGCACTGCTCGCAAGGGACGTAGACGTCGGGCAGGAAGTGCATCTCGATCTTGATCTGGCCGTCGCCCTTGCAGACCTCGCAGCGGCCGCCCTTGACGTTGAAGCTGAAGCGGCCGGGCTTGTAGCCGCGCGCCCGCGCCTCCTGGGTCTGGGTGAAGAGCTGGCGGATGTGGTCGAAGACGCCGGTGTAGGTGGCCGGGTTGGAGCGCGGCGTGCGGCCGATCGGCGACTGGTCGATGTTGATGATCTTGTCGATCTGGGAGAGGCCGTCGATCCCGTCGTGGGCGCCGGGGCGAAGCTTCGCCTGGTGCAGGCGGTTGGCGACCGCGTGGTGGAGGGTCTCGTTGACGAGCGTCGACTTGCCGGAGCCGGAGACGCCGGTGACGCAGCAGAGGACGCCGACCGGGATCTCGACGTCGACCTCCTTGAGGTTGTGTTCGCGGGCGCCGCGGACGACCAGCTCGCCGCGCGGCTCACGCCGCTCCTCGGGCACCGGGATCTTGCGCTTGCCGGAGAGGTACTGCCCGGTCAGCGAGGCCGGGTCCTTTTCCACGTCGCGCGGGGTGCCGGCGGCGATCACGTGGCCGCCGTGCTCGCCGGCGCCGGGGCCGAGGTCGACGAGGTGGTCGGCGGCCTTCATCGTCCCCTCGTCGTGCTCGACGACGATCACCGTGTTGCCGAGGTCGCGGAGGCGGTCGAGGGTCGCGATCAGCTTCTCGTTGTCGCGCTGGTGGAGGCCGATCGAGGGCTCGTCGAGCACGTACATGACGCCGACCAGGTGCGACCCGATCTGGGTCGCGAGCCGGATCCGCTGCGCCTCGCCGCCGGAGAGCGAGCGGGCCGAGCGCATCAGGGACAGGTAGCCGATGCCGACGTTGTCCAGGAAGGCGAGCCGTTCGGTGATCTCGCGGACGATCAGCCGCGCGATCGCCCGTTCGGTCTCGTTCATCTCCAGGTCGCGGATCCAGGCGCCGGCGGCGCTGGCCGAGAGTTCGCTGTACTCGGAGATGCTGAGGCCGCCGACCTTGACCGCGAGGCTCTCCGGCCGCAGCCTGGCGCCATGGCAGGCGGGACATGGCTGCTCCGCCATGTAGCCCTCGATCCGCTCGCGGTTGGTCTCCGAATCGGTCTCTTCGTAGCGGCGCTGGAGGTTGTTGACGATCCCCTCGAAGCGGACCTTGTAGGAACGGCGGCGGCCGAAGCGGTTGGTGTAGGTGACCTGGTGGCGCTCGCCGCCGGTGCCGTAGAGGAAGATCTCTTTCTCGGACTTCTTGAGCTTCGACCAGGGCTTGTCGGCGTCGACGCCGTACTCCTCGGCGACCGAGGCGATCAGGCGCTTCCAGTAGGCGGTGATGCCGCGGTTCCAGGGCTGCAGCGCCCCCTCGGCCAGCGACAGGGTCGGGTCGGGGACGACCAGTTCGGGGTCGATCACCCGCTGGAAGCCGAGCCCGTGGCAGCGGTCGCAGGCGCCGTGGGGCGAGTTGAAGGAGAAGATCCGCGGCTCCAGCTCCGGGATCGAGGTGCCGCACTCGAGGCAGGCGAACTGCTCGGAGAAGAGCAGCGTGTCCTGATCGGAGTCGACGAACTCGACTTCGATCAGGCCGGCGGCGAGCCCGGCGGCGGCCTCGACCGACTCCGAGAGCCGGCGGCGCAGGTCCGTTTTCATCACCAGCCGGTCGACGACGACCGCGATGTCGTGTTTGAACTTCTTGTCGAGGACGATCTCCTCGTCGAGCCGCCGCAGCTCGCCGTTGACCTTCGCCCGCGAGTAGCCCTCGAGCCGCAGCTGCTCGAGCAATTTGCCGTACTCGCCTTTGCGGCCGCGGACGACCGGGGCCATGACCATGAACCTGGTCCCCTCCTCGATCGTCATCAGCCGGTCGACGATCTGCTCCTGGGTCTGGCCGGTGATCTCGGCGCCGCACTGGGGGCAGTGGGGAATCCCGATCCGGGCCCAGAGCAGGCGCAGGTAGTCGTAGATCTCGGTCACCGTGCCGACCGTCGAGCGCGGGTTGCGCGAGGTCGTCTTCTGGTCGATCGAGATCGCCGGCGAGAGTCCCTCGATCGAGTCGACGTCGGGCTTCTCCATCAGACCGAGGAACTGGCGCGCGTACGAGGACAGCGACTCGACGTAGCGCCGCTGCCCCTCGGCGTAGATCGTGTCGAAGGCGAGGCTCGACTTGCCCGAGCCGGAGAGGCCGGTGATCACGATCAGCGCGTCGCGGGGCAGCTCGACGTCGATGTCCTTGAGGTTGTGCTCCCGGGCCCCCGAGATCACAATTTGGTTCGAAGCAGCCACTACGCTCGATACTACCGAGGCGAACAGATGTTCCCCCAGGGGCGAAAGGGGCCGAAAACGCACTTAGACCCGCTATGCGGGAAGAAATGCGTTCTCACGAGAGCCTCGCTCTTTTGGCGGAGCAGCAATATGGCGTCGTCTCGGTTGGGCAGCTGGAGCACCTGGGGTTCTCCAAGGCTGCGATCGGTCGCATGGCCAGAGCGGAGCGCCTGCGGCGAATCCACCGTGGCGTCTACGCGGTTGGCCACCGATCGCTCCCCCGCCGCGGGCGTTGCCTTGCTGCCGTCCTGGCCTGCGGCAAGGGCGCCGTCCTCAGCCACGGATCCGCAGCATGGCTTCTGGGCCTGGCGCCAAGCCTGCCTGGAACCATCGACGTCACGGTGCCGAGCCACGGCCAGCGGCATCCGGGAATCGCCCTCCACCACTCCTCGACCTTGACCACGCCCGAACACGGAGCGCTGGCCGACATCCCGGTCACCGCCTGGCCGCGAACGCTCCTCGACGTCGCCGCGACCTGCTCGGCATGGGAACTGAACGACGCGGTCGAGCGGGCCGAGCGAAAGGAAATCCTTCGCCTCGCCACGGTCGACTCCCTCCTGCGCCGCCGACGCGGTCACCGTGGTGCCGCCCGCCTTCGTCTCGCGGTCGACATCTACCGCGACCCCGTCTTCTCGCGAGCACGCTCCGAGCGTCTCTTCCTGGCGATGGTGAAGCGAGCCGGACTTCCCCGGCCGGCGATCAACACCTGGGTCGAGAAGTTCGAGATCGACGCCTACTGGGAAGCGGAGCGCTTCGCCGTCGAAATCGACGGCTGGGAGGCGCACCGGACGAGGCGCGCGTTCGAGGACGACCACCTGCGCTGGGAGGAGATGAAGCTCGCCGGCATCGAGGTCGTCCCAATCTCCGCCCGCCGCATCGAAAAGCACCCCGCCGAGGTCGGCCGCCGCCTCCGAACCCTGCTCGAGCGCCGTCGCTCCAATCGCTGAAAACGCACTTCCGCCCACTCCCGGGCTGAAAACGCAGTTCTACCCGCATACCGAGCGGAACTGCGTTTTCAGCGGGAGGGCCGCGGCGGTTGCCGCGGCCCTCCCGTCCCTTGCTACGCCCGCCCGGGCTCGGGGGCGGTCTCGCCGTGGTGCAGGCGCGGGAGCCAGCCCAGCGAACGCGGCAGGTACCAGTTGCGCTCGCCGAGCAGCTTCATCGCCGCCGGCAGCAGGATCGCGCGGACGATCGTCGCGTCGATCAGGATCGCGACGGCAAGGCCGACGCCCATCTCCTTCATGTCGAGGATGGTGAGGGTGGCGAAGACGGAGAAGACCGCCACCATCACGATCGCCGCGCTGGTCACCGTCCCGGCGGTGGCGACGATCCCGCGCTCGACCGCTTCGTCGCTGCTCATCCCCCGGTCGACTCCCTCGCGGACCCGGCTGAGGATCAGCACGTGGTAGTCCATTGAGAGGCCGAACAGGATCACGAACAGAAACAGCGGCAGCCAGGAGCTGATCCCGCCGTTGGAGTGGAAGCCGAGCAGAGACTCGCCGAGCCCCTCCTGGAAGACCAGCACCAGCACCCCGTAGGCAGCGCCGACGGAGAGCAGGTTGAGGACGATCGCCTTGATCGGGACGACGATCGAGCGGAAGGTGACCAGCATCAGCACGAACGCCAGCCCGAGGACGAAGGCGAAGACCAGCGGCAGGCGTTCCGCCAGCAGGTCGTTGAAGTCCTTCGACTGGGCGGCGTCGCCGGTCACGTTGACTTCGGCTCCGGTGCCGTCGAACGCCGCCGGCACCAGCTCGTCGCGGACGTCTTCCATCGCCGCCGTCGCCTCGGCGTTGCTGCCGCTGCCGACGGTCGGGATTTCGATCGCCGCCACGGTCTCGGCGTCATTGGTGTCGACGCTGACCCTGCCGGCCACCCGCGGGTCGGCTTCCGCCTCACGGGTGAGGTCGGAGATCGCATCGGCGACCGCGCCGGAGCTGACATCGCTGGCCTGCACCGCCACCGTCACCCCAGCGGCTTCGCCGGGGAAGGCGGCGGTGACCCGGTCGTAGGTCTTGACCACCGGGATGTCGCGGGGCAGGTCGTCGGCGCCGCTGACGACCGTGTGCATGTTCAGCGCCGGGATCGCCAGGGCGACCAGCACCGCGGCCGAGCCGACCACCGAGACGACCGGGTGGCGCATCGTCCAGCCGACGATGCCGGCCCAGGCGGAGCGGCCTTCGCGGCGCCGGCGCAGGCGGCCGAGGAACGGGATCCGGCCCTTTTCTACCCGGTCGCCGAGCCAGGACAGGACCGCCGGCAGGACCGAGAGCGAAGCGAACATCGCCACCGCGACCACGGTCATCGTGCCGACCGCGAACGAGGTGAAGGTCGGGTCGCCGCTCAGCAGCATCCCCGCCATCGCCGTGATCACCGTCAACCCGGAGACCAGCACGGCGCGGCCCGAGGTCGCGGCCGCCGCTTGCAGCGAAGCGGTCGCGCTACGCCCCGCCCGCCGCTCCTCGCGCTCGCGGCGCATGTAGAAGAGCGAGTAGTCGACGCCGACCGCGAGGCCTACGAGGACGACGACGGCGGAGACGTTGGCGTCCATCGGCACCAGCTGGCTCGGCAGTGCCAGCAGGCCGAGGGTCGCGATCACCGCCGAGACACCAATCAGTAGCGGGACGGTGGCGGCGACCAGGGCGCCGAAGGCGAGGATCAGGATGATCAGCGTGATCGGCAGCGAGGTCGTCTCCGCCTTGCTCAGGTCTTCTTCGAAGACGGCGCTGATCGCCTTGCTGGCGCTGGCGTCGCCGAACTGCTCGATCCGCATTTCGGGGTTGGCCCGCTGCGCCGCCGCGGTCGCGGCGAGGCTGGCGTCGACCTTTTCTTCGGCCTGCTCCTTGTCGCCGGGGATGCGGAATTCGATCAGCGCCGAGTGGCCGTCGGCGGAGACCTGGCCGCCACCGTCGGCGGGCGAGCTGACCGCGGTCACGGACTTGACGCCTTCAAGGCGACGGGTCGTTTCCGCGACCGCCGCCTCGAATTCGGGTTCGCTCGCCTCCAGGCTCTTGCTCTGGACGATGACGACCTCGCTGTTGGGGTCGAGCTTCGCCTTTTCGAGCGCGACCTCGGCCCGGCCGGACTCGCCGGAGACCGCTTCGGCGTCGGTCAGTTCGCGCTGGCCGACCGCGCCGCCGACGACGACCGAGAGGACGACGAAGGCGAGCCAGCCGAAGATGGCGAGCTTGCGGTGGGTTGCGCTCCAGCGGGCCGCGCGGGCGGCGATGTTGGTCTTGGAATTCATCGGATGCTCCTCTCGAACTGGGTATGGATGAGACAGGTCGAGATTCACACCGCGGGGGCGCGCTTCCAATGCGGCTGACAGGCGTCTTCGGGTGCGGTTCTCCGCGCCGATGGTGTGGCCAGCCGTACCCCTGAAAAGCCCGCTATGGAGGACAATCGCCCGGTGTCGAAGTCCGTCCTCATCGTCGATGACCACCCCAGCTTCCGGGCCAGCGCCCGGCGCCTGCTGGAGGCGAGCGGCTACGCGGTGGTCGGCGAAGCGGCCGACGGCGCCGAGGCGATCGCCGCGGCCGGCGCCCTCGAACCCGACCTTGTCCTGCTCGACGTCCAGCTGCCGGACCTGAACGGCTTCGAGGTCGCCGAGCGGCTGGCCGCGCTCGGCGCCGACCGCCCCGAGGTCGTGCTCACTTCGAGCCGCGACCTCGCCGAGTACGGCGACGAGGTCGACACCAGCCCGGTCCGCGGCTTCATCCCGAAGAGCGAGCTCAGCGGCGAGACGCTGGCGGAGCTGGTCGGATGAGCGGTCTGCGCCGGGCGCTGATCGGCCTCGCCGTCCTCGCCCTCCTGATCGGCTGCGGCTCGGCGGCGCTGATCCTGACCAGCGACCACGCCAGCCCGCGCGGGCTGGCGCTCGGCTTGATCCTCGCCGCCGGCTGGAGCTTCGCCTTCACCGGGCTCTACGCCTGGGACCGGCGGCCAGGCAACAACGTCGGTCCGCTGATGACGGCGATCGGCTTCACCTGGTTCTTCCAGGGCCTGGCCGCCTCGAACAACAGCGTCGTCTTCGCGATCGGGATCCTGGGAGGCAACCTCTCCTACGCGATCATCGTCCACCTCCTGGTCAGCTTCCCCTCGGGCCGGCTGCAGGACGGACTGAGCAAGATCGTGGTCGGGATCGCCTACTTCGCCACCGTCCCGCTGCAGATCGCCTGGGCGGTCCTCACCGATCCAACCACCCAGAGCGACTGTGAAGGCTGCCCGACGAACCCGATCCTGATCGGCGGCCACGAAGGCCTCGCCAGCGCGGTCAACTTCATCCAGGTGCTGAGCGGGATCATTGCGATCGCGCTCGCGATCTGGGTCCTCTACGCACACTGGCGCCGCAGCCCGGCGACCGAGCGGCGCGTCCTCTCGCCCGTGGTCTTCACCGGCGGCCTCGCCTTCACGATCCTGCTCACGCAGCTGGTCGTCGGCGAGCTCGGCGGTACGAGTGCGCTCAAGGACGTCTTCTTCGCCGGGGCGATCGCCGTCTTCACCCTCCTTCCGTTCGCCTTCCTGCTCGGGCTGTTGCGCTCGCGGATCGGGCGCGCCGAGGAAGTCAGCTCGGCGCTGACGATCGAGAACGCGGAGCTGAACGCGGAGCTCGAGGCGAAGGTCGAGGAGCTGCGCGCCTCCCGCCACCGGATCGTCGAAGCCGGCTACGCGGAACGGCGGCGGGTCGAGCGCGACCTCCACGACGGCGCCCAGCAGCGGCTGATGGCGCTGACGATGAACCTGCGGCTGGCCCGCGCCAAGCTCGGCGAGGACCCGGCGCAGGCGGGCGAGCTGCTCGACGAGGCGATGACCGAGCTGGCCGAGGCGACCGCCGAGCTGCGCGAGCTGGCCCGCGGCATCCACCCCGTCGTGCTCAGCGACCGCGGCCTGCGGGCGGCGATCGGCGGCCTCGCCGAACGCTCCCCGGTCCCGGTCGAGGTGCTGGAGACGCCCGCGGAGCGGCTGCCGGCGCCGGTCGAGTCGGCGACCTACTTCGTGATCGCCGAGGCGCTGACCAACGTCGCCCGCTACGCCGGGGCAAGCGGCGCCACGGTCCGGGTGGCGCGCGAGAACGGCGCCGTCGCGATCGCCGTCTGCGACGACGGCGCCGGCGGCGCCGACCCGGCGGCCGGGACCGGCCTGCGCGGCCTCGCCGACCGCGTCGCCGCGCTCGACGGTGAGCTCGCCGTCCGCGACCGCGACGAGGGCGGGACCGCGGTCGAAGCGAGGATCCCGTGCGGGTAATAGTCGCCGACGACTCGACCCTGCTGCGCGAGGGCCTGGTGCGACTGCTGCAGGAGGCCGGGCTCGAGGTCGTCGGCCAGGCGGCCGACGGCGAGGAGCTTTTGCGCAAGGTCCGCGCCCACAAGCCCGACGTCGCCGTCGTCGACGTGCGGATGCCGCCGACCCACACCGACGAGGGCCTGCGGGCGGCGCGCGAGATCCGCGCCGAGCTGCCCGAGGTCTCGGTCCTCGTCCTCTCCCAGTACGTCGAAGTGGCATACGCGCGCGAGCTGCTGGCGGAGAGCGCCGAGGGCCTCGGCTACCTGCTCAAGGACCGGGTCGCCGACGTCGAGGCGCTGACCGATGCGGTGCGACGGGTGGGAGACGGCGGCTCGGCGCTCGACCCCGAGGTGGTCTCGCAGATGCTCGGCCGCCGCCGCGACGACGACCCGCTCGAAGCGCTGACCCCGCGCGAGCGCGAGGTGCTGGGACTGATGGCCGAGGGCCGCTCCAACGCGGCGATCGCCGCCGAGCTGGTCGTCACCGAACGCGCCGTCGAGAAGCACGTGACCGGGATCTTCGCGAAGCTCGACCTCGGCGCGAGCAGCGAGGACCACCGCCGGGTGCTGGCGGTGCTGCGGTTCCTCGACCAGCCGGGATAGGCGGCGGCCCGGCTCAGCGGCCAGCGACGATCAGGTCGTCGAGGATCTCGCCGTAGTGCCTGTCGAGCATCGAGAGGTGGCCGTCGGCGGGAAGCAAGCGCAGCTTGGCGCCGGGGACGTGGGCGGCCAGCCATTCGCCGTTCTGGGGCGGGACGAAGAGGTCTTTGCTGCCCTGCCAGATCGTCACCGGGACAGTGATCCCGGCGAGGTCAAAGCCCCAATCGCTTGAGAGGGCATGGTCGTCGTCGAACCATCCCCAGATGTGCTCGTCTCCCATCCGCTGGCAACCCGAAACCTGATGGGCCTGCATCTCGGAGCTGAGGTTCTTGTCCGCCTCACAGAAGAGCTCGCCGAGGCTGGCGTTGAAGTCCTCGACCGTGCGAATCTCACGCCACCGGGCGATCGTCTTGCGGATCAACCTCTCCAGAGCGGCGTCGTCCTCGCCAACCAGCGCGAACTCATCGATGTTCTCCGGCGCCGCGCCGTCGAGCCACCGCAGCCCCTCCCCCTCCTGCGGCCCGAGCGCCGAGACCGAGGCGGCCGCCCGCACGCGGTCCGGCAGCAGGGCGGCGCAGGCGAGCGCCGGCCCGCCACCGCCGGAGACTCCGACGGTGTAGAAGGAATCGACGCCAACGGCGTCGGCGAGGGCCGCGGTGTCGGCTGCCGCATCGGCGAAGCAGCGCCCGGGCTGGCGATCAGAGCCCTCGTACCCGGGCCGTGAGCAGGTCAGGTGCCGCAGGCCCCGTTCCGTCCCTTCCTCGACGTAACGCTCGAAGAGGAACCGCGAGCCAGGCGTCCCTTCGTGGTAGATGACGAGCTCGCCGTCCTCGGGGCCGGCTTCCTCGGCCAGCAGACGCCGCCCGCCGATCCGGATCTCGAACTCGCGGCGCCGCACGGTCTCCCCCTGACCCGAGACGCGCGCCGCTCAGCCGAGCGCGGCCGAGAGCCTTCGGCGGTAGTCGCGGGCCCTGGGGTCGCCCTGGTCGCCTTCGCTGAGGATGCCGACGAAGGCCTGACGGAGGAGGTCGCGGGCGCCGGCCGGTGCCGCGGCGCCGTTGGCATCGAGCCCTGCCAGCGCGTCGAGCAGGCCGTCGAGGGCGGCATCGCGGTCGCCGCGGTCGAGGGCCGCGAAGGCGTCGGCACCGACCCCCGCCTGGACGAGCTTCACCCGGGCGGCGATCCCCTGGGCCGCGAAGTCGTCGGGGTGGTCCTCGACCGCCGCCAGCGCGTCGTCATCGGCACCGCGGGCCAAGCGGGCGTTGGCGAGGGCGACGGCGATGTCGGCACGTCGCGGCTCCAGCCTGGCGGCCTCGCGCAGCGACAGCTCGTCGCCTTTGGCCAGCAGCTCGTCGGCTTGCGAGGGCAGCAGTGAATCGAAGAAGGACTCGACTTTGGCCGGCGGCACGGCGCCGACGAACTCGTCGACGACCTCACCGTCGCGGAAGGCCTTGACGGCCGGGATCCCCTGCACGCCGAAGCGGGCGGAGAGCGCCTGGTTGGAGTCGACGTCGACCTTGGCCAGCAGGACGCGGCCGCCGCGGCTCGCCTCCGCCGCCTCCAGCGCCGGGCTCAGCTGCCGGCACGGGCCGCACCACTCGGCCCAGAAGTCGACCACCACCGGCGTCTGCCGGGAGAGCTCGATGACGTCGCGGTCGAAGGTCGCTTCGGTTACGTCGAGGGCCACTCAGGAAGCTTAGAGAGGACGGGGAACGCGCACGTCTGGGTCCGGCCTGAAAGCGGTTAGGCCAGCCGGTACCGCGATGTACTTGCCAGGGCCCGAGCGGCGAGTTACGGTCGGTTGCGGGCAGGATCTACAGAGGAGGAAAGATGTCGAACGTAGACACCGCCCAAGCCGCCTACGACGCCTTCGGGCGTGGCGACCTGGGCGCCCTGCAGGAGTGGCTTGCCGAGGATTCGGTCTGGGTCACCTCCGACGAGCTGCCGCTCGGCGGCCGGACCGAGGGCCGCGACGCGATCCTCGCCAACTTCGCGCAGATCCCCAACTACTGGACGTCCTTCAGCGTCGAACCGGAAGAGTTCATCGACGCCGGCGAGTACGTGATCGTCCGCGGCACCCAGCGCGCCGGCAACGACAAGGGCAGCTTCGAGGCCCCCTACGTGCACGTGATCAAGTACGACGGCAGCGGCAAAGCCGTGCTCGGCGAATTCGTCGGCGACAGCGCCAAGGCGGCGAAGCTCCTGGACTAGGCCCCGGCCGTCATCCCGTCGAGATCGCGGCGTAGCTCGCGGAGCTCATCGCGGATCCGGCCCGCCTCCTCGAAGCGGAGGTCGTCGGCGGCGGCGAGCATCTCCTCCTCGAGGGCGACGATCGTCTTCTCCAGCTCCTCCGGGGTCTGGAGCTCGGTCGCCCGCTTGCTGCGGCGCTTGGCCGGGGCCCGGTCCTCCATAGCCAGGAACGACGACATCTCGGAGATCCCTTTGCGCACCGTCTCCGGGGTGATCCCGTGCTCCTCGTTGTAGGCGAGCTGGATCGCGCGGCGGCGGTCCGTCTCGCGCATCGCCGCCCGCATCGCGTCGGTCTCCTTGTCCGCATACATCAGCACCCGCCCGTTGACGTTGCGGGCGGCGCGGCCGATCGTCTGCACGAGGCTGGTCTCGCCGCGCAGGAAACCCTCCTTGTCGGCGTCGAGGATCGCGACCAGCGAGACCTCCGGCAGGTCGAGGCCCTCGCGCAGGAGGTTGACGCCGACGAGGACGTCGTACTCGCCCAGCCGCAGGTCGCGGACGATCTGGATCCGTTCCAGGGTGTCGACCTCGGAGTGCAGGTAGCGGACCTTGACCCCGTACTCCAGGAGGTAGGCGGTCAGGTCCTCGGCCATCTTCTTGGTCAGGGTCGTGACCAGCACCCGCTCGCCGGCCTCGGCGACCTTGCGCACCTCGTTCATCAGGTCGTCGATCTGGTTCTTCGTCTCGCGCAGCTCGATCTCCGGGTCGACGATCCCGGTCGGGCGTACGATCTGCTCGACGATCCGGCTCGACTCGGCTTTCTCGAACAGCCCCGGGGTCGCCGAGACCATCACCAATTGCTTGACCCGCTGGAGGAACTCGTCGAATTTGAGCGGGCGGTTGTCGATCGCCGAGGGCAGCCGGAAGCCGTAGTCGACCAGGGTCTGCTTCCGCGATCGGTCCCCCTCGTACATGCCGCCGATCTGGGGGATCGTCTGGTGGGACTCGTCGACGAAGACGACGAAGTCCTCGGGGAAGTAGTCGATCAGCGTGTGCGGCGGGGTACCGGCGGCGCGGCCGTCGAGGATCCGCGAGTAGTTCTCGATCCCGGAGGTGAAGCCGAGCTCCTTGATCATCTCGATGTCGTAGGCGGTGCGCTGGCGCAGCCGGTGCGACTCCAGCTGCTTGCCCTCGGCCTCGAGCTCGGCGGTCCGCGATTCGAGTTCGGCCTTGATCTCTTCGACCGCCCGCTCAAGCGTCTCATCGCGGGTCACGTAGTGAGAGGCCGGCCAGACCGAGACGTGGTCGATCGTGTCGAGGATTTCGCCGGTCAGCGGGTCGAAGTGCTGGATCCCCTCGATCTCGTCGCCGAAGAGGGAGATCCGGTAGGCCGACTCGGCGTAGGAGGGCATGATCTCCAGCACCTCGCCGCGGACCCGGAAGGCGCCGCGGCCCAGCACCTGGTCGTTGCGCTGGTACTGCATCTTCACCAGCTTGCGCAGGACCTCGTCGCGGTCGAGCGTCGTCCCGACTTTGAAGAGCTGCATTTTTTCGTTGTAGACCTGGGGCGAGCCGATCCCGTAGATGCAGGAGACCGAGGCGACGATGATCACGTCGCGGCGGGCGAACAGCGCCGCCGTCGCCGCGTGGCGGAGGCGGTCGATCTCGTCGTTGATCGAGCTGTCCTTCTCGATGTAGAGGTCCTGGGCTGGCACGTAGGCCTCGGGCTGGTAGTAGTCGTAGTAGGAGACGAAGTACTCGACCGAGTTGTTGGGGAAGAACTCGCGGAACTCGTTGCAGAGCTGGGCGGCGAGCGTCTTGTTATGGGCGATCACCAGGGACGGTCGGTGCACCTCGGCGATCGTCGCCGCCATCGTGAAGGTCTTGCCGGTGCCGGTGGCGCCGAGCAGGGTCTGGAAGCGCTCTCCCTCGCGCAGCCCCTCGGCGAGGCCGGCGATCGCCTTCGGCTGGTCGGCGGTCGGCGTGTAGGCGGGGTTGAGCTCGAACTCCGGCACCGGGATCAACATAGCGAGCGTGTCACGCGGGGCGTGTCGAGTTCGTTCCAACCCTCGGAACGAACTCGACACGTGAAAGGATGCGGCACGTGAATCGCTCCCGTATCGGGCTCGCCGCTTTCTTCGTCGCGGCCGGAGCCAACCACTTCGCCAAGCCTCGCTTCTACGAAGCGATCGTGCCGCCGGCGATCGCCGACCGCAAGCAGGAGATCAACGCTGTCAGCGGCGCCGCCGAGATCGCCGGCGGCCTCGCCGTCCTCCACCCCGCCAGCCGCCGCCTCGGCCGCTGGTGGCTGCTGGCGCTGCTGGTCGCCGTCTTCCCGGCCAACCTCCACATGGCGGTCAACCCCGAGCAGGTCAGGGGCCTCGACATGCGCCGCTTCCCGCGCTGGGCGCTGTGGGCGCGGCTGCCGCTGCAGCCGCTCTGCATGCTCTGGGTCTGGCGGGCGACCCGCAACTGAGGACTACGCCGTGGACGCCAAACGCAAACGCTTCGCCGCCAACCTCAGCCGCGCCCGCCAGGGCAGCGGCATCTCCCAGGAGGAGCTGGCCGGCCGGATCGGCGTCCACCGGACCGAGATCTCGCTGCTCGAGCGGGGCGGCCGCGAACCGCGGCTCAGCATCCTCTTGAAGCTGGCGGCGGCGCTGGAGACCGATGTCGAAGCGCTCTGCGCCGGGATCAGCTGGAAGCCCGAGCGCCGCAGCTTCAAGGTCGACCCGCCGCCACGGCGCCGCTGAGCGGCTCCGCTTCCGCGCCGCTCTCGGGCCCGCCGGCGAGCGGCTCGCGCTCGGTCTTCGCCCAGCCCTCGCGCGAGGAGAGCTGGCGGGCGGTCGAGCGCAGCAGCACCGGCCACAGGAACCAGGTGTAGGGCGTGTAGACCTGGGCGACGAGGAAGCCCTTGAGCCAGCCCAGCGGGCCCTCCCCGGCACGGGCGGCGACGCAGCCGAGGGTGGTGCCGCCGAAGGCGAGCAGGTAGAAGAAGGCGAGCTGCCAGGTCGGGCCGGCGCCCCAGAACGGCGCCTCGCCGGTGATCGCGAGGACCAGCGCCGCGACCAGCCCGAGGCCGATGATCCCCTGCCAGAACGGCATCAGCAGGTAGGTCATCTGCTCGATTCGGGCGCCGAGGCCGACCGGCGCGCCGGCGACCTGGCGGCGCAGGCCAATCGCCTGCAGGTTGCCCTGCGACCAGCGGGTGCGCTGGCGGAACAGCGGCCGCAGCCGCGAGAGACCCTGCTGGTCGACGGTCGCCCGCAGGTCCTGGCGGCCGCGCCAGCCGGCGGCCAGCAGCCGCAGGCCGAGGTCCTGGTCCTCGGTAAGCCGGTCGCGCCAGGGGCCCTCGTCATCGGCGAGGTCGTCGAGGGCGCTGAGCCGGTTGAACTGGCCGTTGCCCCCCATCCCGGCGGTGCCCCAGTGGTCGCGCCCGGCCTGGAAGAGGTGGCCGTAGACGGAGAACTCGACGTCTTGCAGCCAGGTCAACAGGTTGCCGCGGTTGTAGATCCGGACCAGCGACTGCATGCCGCCGACCGCGGGGTCGGCGAAGTGGCTGGCGGCGAAGGCGGGAGCCGAGCCGTGCAGGCGGCCGTCGGCGTCGACGATGACGACAATCGTGCGCTCGCGGTCGTGATGGTCACGGAGGCTGCGGTAGGCGTAGTTGAGCGCCGCCGCCTTACCCTGCTGGGCGGTCGGCTTGTCGCGGCGGAGGACGAAGAGGTCGGGGTCGTCGATCGCGGCGAGGATCGCCGGCGTGCGGTCCTCGGAGCCGTCGTCGATGACGACGATCCGCCGCCGCGCGACCGGAACGGCAAGCAGCCGCTGGACGCTGTCGGCGATCGTCACCTCCTCGTTCAGCGCCGGGACGAGGAACACCCAGGAGAAGCCGTCGGCGCCGCCGGGCGGGACCTCGGGCGGGTGGAGGACGGCAGCGTGGGAGCGGACGAAGAGCAGCAGCGTCCAGAGGAACATCGCGACGACGACGACCAGGCAGGCGGTGAAGAGGATCTCCCACGGCAACGCCAGGCCTTCGAACGGCCAGCTCGGCGTTTCCATGCTCAGCCCTCGACGAGGTGGCCGGCTTCCTCGACCAGCTCCTCCTCCGCCTCCCGCTCGGCGGCGGGCGCCGGTGGCATCGGCAGGCGGGCGGTGGGGGTGCCGGAGACTTCCTTCTCGAGCTGATCCAACATCGAGCCGTGGGCCGGCTCGAGGCCGGCAGCGAGGGAGACGGCGGTGCGGTTGTAGCCGGGGCCGAACTGGGTCGGCGGCTCGGTCCCGAGCAGGATGTGCTCGAGCGCGGCGACGATCCGGCCGGCGGCCCTGCCGTCGCCGTAGGGGTTGTCGGCGGAGGCCATCTGCTCGTAGGCGGCGGCGCTGCCGAGCAGCCGCGAGGCTTCGGCGAAGATCACCTCGGGGTCGGTGCCGACCAGGCGCAGGGTGCCGGCTTCCAGACCCTCGGTGCGCTCGGTCGTCTCGCGGGTGACGAGCACCGGCTTGCCGAGCGACGGCGCCTCTTCCTGGATCCCGCCGGAGTCGGTGATCACCAGGTGGGCGCGGCCGAGCAGGCGGGCGAAGGTCGCGTAGCCGAGCGGCTCGGCGAGGAGGACGTTGTCGAGGTCGCTGAGCCGTTCGGTCAGGACCTCGCGCACGCGCGGGTTCGGGTGCACCGGCAGAACGCAGTGGATCTCCGGGTGGGCCTCGGCGATGCGGGCGACGCCCTCGGCGATCCCGCGCAGCCCGTCGCCCCAGTTCTCGCGGCGGTGGGCGGTGACGACGACGATCCGTTTGTCGCTGTCGTGCAGCGCCTGCAGTTCGGGGTTGGCGAACTCGACCTCGATCCCGGAGGCCCACTGGAGGGCGTCGATGCCGGTGTTGCCGGTGACGAAGATCTGGCCGACCGCGACGTTCTCGCGGACCAGGTTCTCCATGTTCGCTGAGGTCGGGGCGAAGTGCATCGCGGCGATCGTCGAGATCACCTGGCGGTTGAGCTCCTCCGGGAACGGCGTCAGGTTGTTGCCGCCGGTGCGCAGCCCGGCCTCGACGTGCATCACCGGCATCCGCAGGTGGAAGGCGGATAGCGCGGCCGCCATCGCCGAGCTGGTGTCGCCGTGGACGAGGACCGCGGCCGGGTGACGGCCGGCGAGGACGTCGCCGGCGCTCGGCGGCGCGTCCGGGTCGATGTCGAACTGCTCGACGCAGAAGTCTTCGAAGCGCTGCATTACCGAGGCGACGCGCTCGTTCAGGTGGGCCCGGTTCGAGCCGGCCCAGAGGGTGACGTCGGGCTTGATGCCGGCGAGCTCGAAGATGTACTCGACCATCCGGTTGTGCTGGCCGGTCGAGACGACGATCGGCTCGTAGTACTCGCTCTGGCGCAGGGCGACGATGATCGGCACCAGCTTGATCGCCTCCGGACGGGTGCCGACCACGATCGGGACGACCAGCTTGGTCTGCGGTTTGAGAAGGCTCTCGCGCTCGTACATGGGAGTACGTGGCGTATCGGCAAGCCCCCAGCCACGACTTGAGAGAAAAGAAATCCAATCCAAACCCGCCGAGGTTGCCTTTTGGACGTCAAATACGTCCAAAAGGCAACCTCGGCGGTCAGGGGAGGAGTTGTTCGAGCAGGTCGCCGGCGGGGCCGAGGAGGTTGCGGACGCTTTCGATCAGCGAGCTGCCGTTCTTGATCAGTTCGATCGCCTGGTCGAGCGGGATGTCTTCGACGAAGCTGCGCAGCGGGCCGGCGATCAGGGGGCTGAGGGCGCCGGCTCTTTCGGCGTCGGTGACAGCGCGGACGAGGCCGGCGCGGATCGCTTCCGCCAGTTTCGCGTCGTCGATCCCGTAGCGCTTGGCGAAGCGTTCGCGGGCTTCTTCGGTGGTCAGCGCCCGGGCCAGGGTCTCGCGGCTGACGCCGAGCTCGCAGGCGGCGCCGTCGAGCGCCGAGAGCGAGATCTGCTGGGCGATCTCCTGCAGGCTGCCGGGATTGGTCCAGGGCCGCTGCTTACACGGGTTCTTGCTCTTCTCCGGCGTATAGGAGGCGCCGCCCGCGGCGAGGTAGACGCCGACCAGCGCCAGCGAGGCGACGATCGCGCCGACGATCAGCAGTCGCGCCCGGTTCACAGTTCCACCCTCCGCGCCAGCGCGATCGGGATCAGCGCCAGCAGCCCGAGCAGAGCGGCGAGGCCGAAGGAGAGGCTGAAGGCGTGGGTCGCGCCGCGGTTCAGTTGATCCTGCAGTTCTTCCCGCAGCTGGACCGTTTCCGCCCGCTCCCGCGGGTCGGTCGGCAGCGGTTCGAAAGCGGGGCCGATCGTCGGCACCTTGCCCTTCTCTTCGTCGAGTCGGTCGGTGACCTTCTGCGTCAGCTTGATCTTCAGCAGCGGTTCGACCGGCGAGTCGAGGATCACCGCGGTGCCGGCGTTGATCGCGTCCACGCGCTGTTCGGCGATGTCGTGGGTGAAGATCGGGGTCAGCGCCAGCAGGCCGATGACGACGCCGGCGTGGCGGGCGGAGATCGTCCAGCCGCCGTGGATCGCCTGCGGGGCGCGGCCGCCGAGCGCGGTCTCGGTCAGCGCCGAGAGCACCAGCGAGAGGCCGACCCCGACCAGGATCTGCGGCGGCACCGTCAGCGCCACCTCGGCGCTCGGCAGCAGCGCCAGCCCCCCGAGGCCGCCGGAGACGAGGATCGCGCCGGCGGCGGCGCGGGCCCGCGCGGACTCGACGTAGCCGCCGAGGCGGCTGCCGACGAGCGCCGCCAGCGGCATCACCGAGACGACGATCGCGGCGCCGATCGGCGACAGCCGCCAGCCTTCGATCAGCAGCAGGACGAGGAGGAAGAGCGCCGCGGCGATCGCCGCCGAGACCATCGCCAGGGCGACATTGGCCCAGAAATGGGGACGGCCGGTGCGGCGCAGCTCCGGTTCGATGATCCCGGTCACCGCCTCGTGACGGGCGACGGCGAGGATCGGCACCGCGGCGCCGAGCGCTACCGGGACCTGGATCAGGAAGATCGACTGCCAGGAGACGAGCTCGGTCAGCAGGCCGCCGACCGCCGGGCCGAGGGCGGCGCCGGTGGCGCCGGCGCTGGCCCAGACGACCGCCGCCCGGCGCTCGGAGCCGACCGTCGCCGGCAGCAGCTCGAGCGCGGCGGTAACCGCAAGGGCACCGCCCAGCGCCTGCACGCAGCGGGCGACGATCAGGGTCGAGAGCTGATCGGAGAGACCGCAGGCGAGGCCGGCGCCGGCGAAGATCGCCAGCCCGACCGCCGCCGCCCGGCCGGGACCGAAGCGGCGGGCGAGCAGCGCCGCCGGCACCGCCGCAAGCGCCATCACCAGATTGAACGAGATCAGCACCCAGGTGACGCCGGCGACCGAGGTGTCGAGCTCGCGGTAGATCTCGGGCAGGGCGAGGACGACGACCGAGGAGTCGGCGAGGACGAGGCCGACCGCGAGGGCGAGGGCGGCGACGCGCGGCCGCGGTGCCTGCGTGCTCATCCCTTCCCTCCCATCACCTGTACCCCAGCTCATGCGCGTACTTTTCGCGATAGGCCTTCTGCTTGTCCAGCACCTCTTCGACGTAAGCGCGGGTTTCCGGGAATTCGATGTCTTCGACCGTCAGGCTGTCGCCTCCCCATTCCTCGACCGGGACTGGGCCCGCGTTGTAGGAAGCGAGGGCAGCGACGACGTTTCCGCCGTAGTGTTCGATTCTTTCGGCGAGGAGGTAAGTCCCGTATTTGATGTTGATTTCTGGGTCGGAGAGATCGCTGGTCCGAAAAGTGGTCGCGCCGCTGTGTCGGGCAATGTCCCTCGCCGCTTCCGGGGTGATCTGCATCAACCCCCGCGCCCCGGCGCTCGATTCCTGGTCTTCGAACTTCGACTCCGAGTAGATGACCGCCGCGATCAGCGCCGCGTCGACCCCCTTTTCCTGTGACTGCTGGCGGATGATGTCCTCGTGGCGGAGCGGCAGGGTCAGCTCCTGGATCGCCTTGTCGAAGGCGCCGCTGGCGACCAGGATCCCGACCACCAGGCCGAGCGCAACCGCAACGATCCCCGCGGTCAGCCAGCGCCGGCGCCGGCGCCGTTCCCTGCGCTTCATCGCCGCAGCTTGTCGAGCAGAGCGGACAGCGCTCGCTCGAGGTCCTCGACCGAGCCGTCGTTGGCGACCACGTGCTCGGCCTTCGCCGCCTTCTCGTCCTGGGGGAGCTGGCGCGCCTCGCGCTCGTCGACGAGGGCGTGGCCGCGGGCCTCGGCCCGGGCGCGCCGCACCTCGTCGGCGGTGACGACGGCGACGGTGGTGTCGAAGACCTCGTCGCGGCCGGCCTCGAACAGCAGCGGCACCTCGACCACCGCGACCTCGGTCGCCGTCGGCAGCGCCGCCAGCCAGGCCGCGGTGCGCTCGCCGACCAGCGGATGGATCTGCGACTCGAGCCAGACCAGCTCCTCGGGGTCGGCGAAGACGATCTGGCCGATCCTCGTGCGGTCGAGGGCGCCGTCGGGCGCCACCTCGGACCCCCAGCGCTCCACCAGGAGGTCGCGCATCTGCTCGGAAGCGAGCAGTTCGTGGACGACCGCGTCGCTGGAGAGCGTCGCCGCCCCGAGCCGGCCGAACGCAGCCAACGCCTCGGACTTACCGGCCGCAATGCCGCCGGTGAGACCGATCGTCAGCGGCATCGACGCCTAGGAGTCGGTCGTTTCCTCGGACTCGGCCGGCGCCTCAGGCTCAGGCTCGGCCTCTGCCTCGGCGACCGGCTCCTCCGGAGCGACCTCGGCCTCTGCAGGAGCCTCCTCGGCGGTGGGCTCCTCAGCCTGCGCCTCGGCGACCACATCGCCATCAACCGCAGCGTCCTCAACAAGCTCGACCTCGAGCGTCTCCTCGACGGCGGGTGCCTCAGGCTCAGCGGCCTCTGCCGCGGGTGGCGTCGAGGATGGCTCCTCGCCCGCAGCTTGCGAGGACGAGGAGTCGTCCTCGACGACAGGACCCGCGGCCTCGGCGTCTGGTCCCTCGGAGCCATCCGCCGCCGCGATCTGCGCCCCAAGATCCTGCATCGGCATGTTCTGACCCTCGACCCGCTTGATGCTGAGTGAGAGCCGGCGGCGCTCTTCGTCGATCTCGAGGATCTTGACGTTGAGTGCGGTGCCCGGCTCGACCACTTCGCTCGGGTTCTCGACGTGATGGTCGGCGAGCTCGGAGATGTGAACCAGGCCCTCGACGCCGGGCAGGATTTCGACGAAGGCGCCGAAGGCGACGACCTTGGTCACCTGGCCCTCGAGCACGTCGCCCGGGCGGTGGGTGCTGATCACCCGCTGCCACGGGTCCTCCTGGGTCTGCTTCAGACCGAGGGAGATCCGCTGGCGGTCGCGGTCGATGTCGAGCACTTTGATCCGCACCGTGTCGCCGATCGCGACGACTTCGGAGGGATGGTTGACGTGGCTCCAGGAAAGCTCGGAGATGTGGATCAGGCCGTCGATCCCGTCGAGGTCGACGAAGGCGCCGAAGTCGACGATGTTGGAGATCTTGCCTTCCACGACCTGGCCCGGCTCGAGCCGGCCGAGGATCTGCTCGCGGACCTCCTTGCGCTCCTCCTCGAGCACGGCGCGGCGCGAGAGGACGACGTTGTTGCGGGACCGGTTCAGCTCGATCACTTTGCACTCGAGGTCCTGGCCCATGAACTCGTCGAGGTTGTGGACGCGGCGGATGTCGACCAGCGAGGCGGGCAGGAAGCCGCGCACCCCGAGGTCGAGGATCAGGCCGCCCTTGACGACCTCGATCACCTTGCCGGTCACCGGTTCGCCCGAGTCGGCGGCGACTTCGATGCTGCGCCACGCTTTCTCGAAGCGGGCCCGCTTCTTGGAGAGGATCAGGCGGCCCTCGGCGTCCTCCTTGGTCAGGACCAGGGCGTCGACGACCTCGCCCAGCTCGACCTCCTCGGCCGGGTCGACCGACTTGCGGATCGAGAGCTCGTTCGAGGGGATGACGCCCTCGGCCTTGTAGCCGATGTCGACGAGGACCTCGTCCTTGTCGATGCGGACGACTTTGCCGTTGACCACGTCGCCCTCGTCGAAGGCGACCATCGTCGCCGCGTAGTTGGGGACGATCTGGCCGTCGACGTTGAGCAGCAGGCCGCCGGAGCCCTCGACGGGCGTGGCGGAAGGCGCAGGGGTCATGGTCTCGGTCGCGGACACGGCCGCCCATAATTGCAGAAACGACGAGGCCGGTGCCAGTAGAGATACGCTGCACGAAATGCCGGTTCGAGCAACGAAGCGGGGGCAGGAACGTACGCCCCTGGACGGGAGTCGCGACGTCCTCATATGCGGCGCGAGCTTCGCTGGCCTGGCGGTGGCGCGCGAGCTGGCCGGGTCCGGCGCCGACGTGCTGATCGTCGACCGTTACGAGATCGGCGAGCGCCAAACCTCGGCCTGCGGGATCCCGACCGAGTGGCTGCGGCGGCTGAACCTGATGGATTCCGAGTGCCAGCGCTTCGACACCCTGGTCATGCACACCCCGCACGGGGACTCGCGCTACAAGCTGCCCTGGACCTTCTCGACCTTCGACTACCGGCGGCTCTGCGAGCTGCTCTGGGAGGATTGCGACGCCGAGTTCGAGACCGCCAAGGTCAACGGCCGCGGCGCCCCCGCCAACGGCGATGGCGCGATCGCGGTCGCGACCGACCGCGGCACGATCAGAGCGCCGCTAGTCGTCGACGCGCTCGGCTGGCGCCGCGTGCTCGCCTCCGGCGACGGCTACCAACCCCCCGACGCGCCGCTCTCGCGCGGGCTCGAGGTGCACCCCGGCGGCGTCGGCGAGGACCTCGAGATCTGGATCGACCGCAGGTACGTCCCCGCCGGCTACGGCTGGTCGTTCCCGGCCGAGGACGAGCTGCGGATCGGGATCGGCTCCTTCGACCCCCGCTTCCACGTCAAGGAGACGACCGTGCTGCTGACCGAGGACCTCGGCAGGCAGCCGAACGAGTACCAGGGCAACTGGATCCCCCACAAGCTGCGGCGGGCGACCGAGGGCGGCGTCTTCTTCGCCGGCGACTCGGCCGGCCACTGCCTGCCGCTCAGCGCCGAGGGGATCCGGACCGCGCTCTACTTCGGGATCGCGCTGGGGCGGGAGCTGCGGGCGGTGGTCGAGGAGCGCCAGAGCCGCGAGCAGGCCGCGGCTACCTACGCCGGGTTCAACGACTCACACGAGTGGAAGTTCAGGTGGATGCTGCGGGTGCAGAAGCTGGTGCCGCGGATCCCGCCGCGCCTGCTGGGGCCGGCGATCCGGCTGATGGGCAACAGGCGCTTCATCGACTGGTCGTTCTCCCACTATCTGGCGATCGCTCCGCCCGAGTTCGCCGGCGAGACGCGCACCGCCGAGCCGATTGCCTCGTGATGCGCGCTGTGGCCGAACAGACTGCGACCGAGGCCGCGATGACTCAGCCCAGACAGGGCAACGGCTGCGCAGCGCCCGCGAAGAGCTCGGCCTGAGCCTGCGCGAGGTCGCCCGCCGCCTCGACATCTCCGCCAGCGCCTCTCCCAGATCGAGACGGGCAAGTCGCGGCCGTCGGTGAAGACGCTCTACGCGATCGTCTCCGAACACCCTCGGCCCGGCGACACTAGCCTCCCGTCGAGAACGCACTTCTGCTCGCATAGCGAGCGAAACTACGTTCTCAGCAATCGCGTTAAGCGTTGCTTTGCGTGATTTTCGACGGCTCTCCGGGTTCAAGAGAAATGCGGCGGCGGATCGAACCCGCGCCGCGCCCGCCCTGTACACCTGAAGGAGACCTTTTGACCCCGCCGCCGGCAGACACGATCGCCTCCCGCCTCTTCCTCGCCCCGGCGCTGCGCACGCAGCCGGACCGGCGGCTGGTGGCGCTGGTGCGGGACGGCTACGAGGCGGCCTTCGAGGAGATCGTCCGCCGCTACCGGGCGCCGCTCGAGCGCTTCGCGGCGGCAATCGTCGGCTCGCGCTCGGAGGATGTCACCCAGGACGCCTTCTCGAAGGCGTTGCTCGCCCTGCGCGGCTCCGAGAGCGAGATCGAGCTGCGGCCCTGGCTTTACCGGATCGTCCGCAACACCGCCCTCAACGACCTCCGCGACGGCCCGCCGCCGACCGAGGAGCTGGGCGAGGCGGTCGCCGGCGGCGCCAGCGCCGCGGTCGAAGCCGAGCGCCGCGAGGAGATCACCGAGCTGACCGAGCGCCTGCGGGCGCTGCCGGACACCCAGCGGGCGGCGATCGTGATGCGCGAGCTGGAAGGGCTGAGCCACGAGGAGATCGCCTCCGCGCTCGGCCTCAGCGGCGGCGCCGCGCGGCAGGCGATCCACCGCGCGCGGACGGCGCTGCGCGACGGCGCCGGCCTGCTGCTGCCGCTGCCGCTGCTGAGATTCCTCCTCGACGGCGGCGGTGAAGCCGCGGCGGCCGGCGCGGCGGGCGCGGGCGTTGCGGGCGCCGGCTCGATGGCGGCCCTGGGCGGAATCGGCGCCGGTGGGGCGGCGAAGCTCGGCGTCGCGGCGGTGCTGGTCGCCGGCTCCGTCGGTGCCGGCGTCGCGGTCGAGCAGGGCAACCGGGGCGACGATTCCAACCGGCCCGCCGCCGCCTCGCCGCGACTCGAGGCCGACGACTCCTCAGGCGGCGGCCCGGGCCGGTCGAGCGGCGAGCTCGAGCCAGGCGCTGACCACGGCGGCCACGGCGAGCCGGAGCCCGGCGACGATCACGGAGGGCGCGGCGGCCCAGGCGACGATCGAGGCGGTGGTCACGGCAGCGACGATCGCGGGGGTGGCGGCCACGGGAGTGGCGGTGGCGGCCCCGGTCCGAGCGACTCAAGCGGTTCGTCGGGCTCCAGCGGAAGCTCCGGCCCCAGCGGTTCGTCGGGGTCGGGATCCGGCGGCCCCGGCCACCATGGCTCGAGCTCCGGCCCGGGCAGCGGCTCCTCAGGCGGCTCCGGCTCGTCCGGGTCCGGCTCCTCGGGGCACGGCTCAGACGATTCGTGATCTTCACCGGCGGCTCGGGTTGGAGGGGTGAAGTGCCCAACCCGAAGGAGGAAAGAAGATGAACCACGCCAAGAACAGAAGCCGAGCCCGCCTCGGCGGCTTGCTGGCGCTGGCACCGGGCGTGGCGGCCCTGCTGGCGATCCCGGTCGTCTCCGCCGCCCGCAGCGGCGGAGCCGATGACGGCCCGAACCACGAGGCGAATCATGAGGCCAACCACGAGGCGAATCACCACCGGGGACACCACCACCGGCACGGTCACCACCGCTCGCTGGCGGTCGGCACGATCTCCTCGTTCGACGCCGGCACCGGCACGCTGACGATCGACCTACGCAAAGGCGGAACGGTCAGCGGCCTGGTCGACGACGAGACGAAGATCAAGTGCGAGGACCGGGGTGACGACCGCGGTGGCGACGTCCGTCGCGCCCGCTCCGGCGAGGCCGAGCCGGGCGATGACCATGGCGGCCGCGGCGAGGAAGAGCCCGGCGACGACAACGGCGTCGGCGCCGACTGCACGATGGCGACGCTGGTCGCCGGCGCGGTCGTCCAGGAGGCCGATCTCGAGGTCGAGCACGGCGTCCGCCGGTTCGACGAGGTCGAGCTCGCCCACTAGCGGACCAGGGAGGGCCCCCGCCCGGGACTCGAAACCGGGCGGGGGGCCGGGGTGACTCTGGACGTTTGTTCGACGCGGCCGTTTCGACCCGGATACTCGGGTACTGAGTTTTCGGTAGCACCGACAACCAAGCCAGGGAGAACGCCAGATGAAGACCCAAGGATTCAGGCACCGACGTGGGCTCGCCCCGGTAGCGAGCCTCGTCCTTGCGATCGCGGCGATGCTCGCCATCGCCGCGCCGGCGAGTGCGCACCACCACGACTTCGGCAGCGCCGAACCGACCGGCACGATCTCGTCGTTCGACCCCGCCAGCGGGGTGCTGACGATCGACCTCACCGGCGGCGGTCAGGTCAGCGGCGTCGTCACCGACGACACCTGGATCGAGACCGGCGACAGCGGCTGCCACCACGGCGACAGCGGCGACGATCAGCGGCGCGGCCGCCGGTCCGCCCTCCGCCACGGCTCCGGCCACGACCACGGTTGGCACCACGGCTGGTGGAACCACGGCAGCGAGGGCAGCACCGACGACCTCGTCCCCGGCGCGGTGGTCGACGACGCGGTCCTCGTCCTCGCCGGCGGCCAGGCGGCCTTCGTCAAGATCGATCTCGCCGATTCGAGCAGCAGCCAGCCGACCACCTCGAAGGCGGGAACCTCGAGGACGAGGCACTGAAGACTCCCCCAGGGGGCTCCCCACCCCCACCCACCCGAGGCCTACTTGGCGTCGAGCCAGTCTTTGCCGACGCCGATGTCGACCTCGAGCGGCGGGTCGAGCTGGTAGGCGGCGCACATCTCGCGCTCCACCAGCTCGGCCGCCGCGTCCATCTCCCCCGGCGGCCCCTCGAAGAGCAGCTCGTCGTGGATCTGGAGAACGAGGCGGGTCTCCCCCCCGGCCTCGCGCAGCGCCCGCTGGCAGCGCACCATCGCCACCTTGATGATGTCGGCGGCGGTGCCCTGGATCACGGTGTTGACGGCGAGCCGCTCGCCCAGACGGCGCGTGTTCGGGTTGCCTGAGCGCAGCTCCGGGATCGAGCGGCGGCGGCCCATCAGCGTCGTCACGAACCCGTCCTCCTGCGCCTTCTCGACGATCTCCTCGCGGAAGCGGCGCACCGCCGGGAAGCGCTCCAGGTAGCGGGCGACGAATTCCTCGCCCTCCTTGCGCGGGATGTTGAGACGGTCCGCCAGCCCGAACCCGGTCAGCCCGTAGACGATCCCGAAGTTGACCATCTTCGCCTTCGAGCGCTGGCCGACGTCGACCTCGTCGCGGCCGATCTCGAAGACCTCGGCGGCGGTCGCCGCGTGGACGTCTTCGCCGGCGTGGAAGACGTCTTTCAGCACCTGCTCGTCGGCGACGTGGGCGAGCACCCGCAGCTCGACCTGGCTGTAGTCGGCGGAGAGCAGGCGCGCGCCCTGCTCGGCGACGAAGCAGGCCCGCACCGGGCGCCCGATCTCGGTCCGGATCGGGATGTTCTGCAGGTTCGGATTGGTGCTGGAGAGGCGGCCGGTGGTCGTCGCCGCCTGGTTGAAGGTGGTGTGGACGCGGCCGGTCCCAGGGTCGATCAGGTCCGGCAGCGAGTCGAGGTAGGTGTTCTTCAGCTTCGTCAGCTCGCGCCAGGACTCGATCTTCTCGACGATCGGGTGCTCGTCGCGGATCTGGGCGAGGACGCGGGCGTCGGTCGAGAACCCGGTTTTGCCGCGCCGTTTGCGCGTCAGCTCGAGCTTTTCGAAGAGGATCCGGCCGACCTGCTGGGGCGAGCCGATCGTGAACTCCTCATCGGCGAGCTCGAAGATCTCCTTTTCGAGGGTGTCGATCCGCTCGCCGAAGCCGGCGCCGACCTCGGCCAGGCGCTCGGCGTCGAGCTTCAGCCCCTCGCGCTCCATCGCCGCCAGGACGTCGATCAGCGGCAGCTCGACCTCGTGCAGCAGCGCCCGCAGCCCGAGCTGCTCGATGCGGCCGCGCTGGACCTCGGCGAGGGCGGCGACGAGGCGCGCTTCCTCGGCCGGGTCGAGGCCGGCCTCGACCTCCTCGCCGAGCGAGAGCTGACCGTCGTCTTCCTCGCTGTTGACCGCGGCCGCGCCCTCGGCAAGCCCGATCCCGGCGTCGGCGGCGAGCTCGACCAGGTCGTAGGTGCGGCGCTGGGGCTCGAGCAGGTAGGCGGCGATCATCGTGTCGTGGTCGAGGCTAAGCTCGACGCCCTCGCGGGCGGCGGCGGCGAGCAGCCCGTGGCGGCCGCCGCCGAGCGACTTGACGTCGTGGCCGGCGATCGGCCGGTCGCCGAGGGCGACGGCGAGCTCGTCGTGGCTGGCGGAGCCGGTCACGGTGCGGGATGCATCGGCGGCCGCCCACTCGTCGCCGCGCAGCGCCAGCGCCAGCGGCTCCTTTCCCTCACGCAGGTCCTCGACGCCACCGGCGACGGCCTCGATCTCGATCTCGGTCTCGACCTTGCGCCCGGGCACCGCATCGCCCTCCGGCAGCGCTTCTTCGAGGCGCTCCAGCACCGCCCGCAGCTCGAACTCGCGCATGAAGTCCCGCAGGGCGCCGCGATCGGGCTCGCTCGACATCGCCTCGCCGAGGTCGACGCCGGTCTCGATCTCGTACTGCAGCGTCGCCAGCTGCTTCGACATCCGCGCGTCGTCGGCGTGCTCGACCAGGTTCTGCTTGCGTTTGGCGCCGGAGATCTCGTCGACGCTCGACAGCACCCCCTCCAGCGAGCCGAACTGCTGCAGCAGCTGGGTCGCCGTTTTCTCGCCGATCCCCGGCACGCCGGGGATGTTGTCCGAGGTGTCGCCGCGCAGGCCCATCATGTCGGTGATCAGCTCCGGCGACACCCCGTAGCGCTCTTGCACCGCGGCGACGTCGTAGATCTTCGTCTCGGTGATCCCACGCGAGGTGCTCATCACCCGCACCCCCTCGCCGACCAGCTGGTAGGCGTCGCGGTCGCCGGTCACGACCATCACCTCGATCCCCTGCTCGCGCGCCTGCCTGGTCAGCGAGGCGATCACGTCGTCGGCCTCGAAGCCCTCGACCCTGACGTTGGTGTAGCCGAAGGCCTCGACCAGCGGCATCAGGTGCGGCCACTGCTCGCGCAGCAGATCAGGGCGCGGTTTGCGCTGCGCCTTGTAGAGGTCGTAGGTGACCTCGCGCCCGGACATGCCGGCATCCCAGGCGACGACGACGCCCTGCGGGTGGTGCTCGTCGATGATCTTGACCAGCATCGAGGCGAGCCCGTAGATCGCGTTGGTCGGGCGGCCGTCGCTGGTCCCGATCGACTCCGGCAGTGCGAAGAAAGCCCGGTAGGCGAGCGAGTTGCCGTCGATCAGGAAGAGCTGGGGCGCAAAGTCGGGCATCGGGTGGTCACTCTATGAGGCGGGAACTACCGCGCGCCGCTCAGGACTTCGCCCAAATCCGCAACTACCAGGGCTGGGTGGTTGCGGATTTGGGCTTCGGTGTAGCGGTGGACGGTGAAACCCTGGCGCCTTAGATCCAGATCCCGATCGTGGTCGTCCTCGAATGCCGCGGAACCGCGGTGGGTCGCGTAGGAGTCGGTTTCGACGACGAGGCGGTGGGGGCGCCAGAGGAAGTCGACGGTCCAGCGGCCGACGCGCACGTTGACCTCGGGGGACCGGAAGCCGTTGCGCTCGCAAAGGTCGAGGAAGTGGAGCTCGAAATCAGAGCGCGTGCGGCGGGTCTTGACCGTGGCGCGGGGGCCGAGCCGGACACCGGCGAGCTCCGCTTGGCGGATTGCCCGGCGGACGAGGTGCGGTGAGGCCGTCACTTCGAGGTCGTGGATGGTGCGCGGGACGGTCGTGACCGGGATCCAGTTGCGCTCCGTGACGAGAGTGACCTCCCTTCCCTCGTCGTCGAGGGACGGTGGGGCGGCGAGAGAAGGGCAGCGGTGGATTCGGACGCCGTTGCGGCGACGCCGGCCGTTGGGGCTGGGTAAGGAGACGTGGATCGGACCGTCTCCGGGCTTCAGGAGGCCCCACAGAGCCGCGGCGCTCATGTGGCTGAGAACTGCGCCGGAACCACAAGCGAGCACCGCCGCCATCCACGCCCTCTCTCGACTGGGTGCCACGTGCCCTACGGCGTAGACCCCTTGATAGAGCCGATGCAGTTTTCGGGTCCCGCCCATTTCGAGACCGCAGAGCGACTGATCCCAGCCGCCAAGAGCTGTCGGGTAGCGACCACCCCGTGCTGCCCCTCCGCGATCTCCGCAATGCGCCCATCGAGCGTGTCGCTTTTGTCCACGATGCATGGACAAATGCGCCACGCCCCCGCGGCTCGCCCCTCGGGGTTGCGGATTTCGGCTGCGTGCCGGCTACTTGGGCGATTTGGGCGGCAGCGATGAGGCGAGGTCGGCGCCGGCTTCGACCCACGCGGCCAGCGACTCGTCGTCCGCCGTTCCCTCGGGGTCGACGTAGATCGCGGTCTTCATCGGTTTGCCGGTGAAGTCCATCGGCCGCAAGTGGGGTTCGGTGAGCGCCTGGTCGGCGTCCTCGGCGCCGAGACGGACCATCAGGTCCTCGCCGATCACCCCGCAGGCCATGTTGCCGGCGAGCATGAAGGCGATGCCGCCGAACATCTTCCGCTCGCTGACCTCGGCACGCGGTGCCCGCACCTCGCGGATCCGGTCGGCCAAGGCTTCATCGTAGGCCACGCTCCCAAGCTACTGCTTGCATACAAGGCCCGCGCAGCGAATCTGATTCGATAGCCGCCTGATGGCCGTCAGCGCCCAGTACAGCGTCACGATCCGGGTCGAGCTCGACGCGCGGCAGGAGCCGCTCGGCAAGCTCACCGCGGCGATCGCCGAGGCCGGCGGACAGCTGCAGGGCGTCGACCTGGTGCCGGGCGCCGGGCCGGAGGGCAAGCGGGTGCGGGAGTTCACGATCGACGCCACCGACCGCGACCACTGGGAGCGGATCCTGCGGGCGATCGGGTCGACCCGCGGCGCCCGCGTCCTCGACTACGTCGACCGCACGATGCAGATGCACCGCGGCGGCAAGATCGACATGCACAACAAGTACCCGGTGAAAACCCGCGACGACCTCTCGATGGCCTACACGCCCGGCGTCGCCCGCGTCTGCATGGACATCCACGCCGACCGCGCCAAGGCCTTCGAGTACACGATCAAGAAGAACACGGTCGCCGTCGTCTCCGACGGCACCGCCGTGCTCGGGCTCGGCGACATCGGCCCCGAGGCGGCGATGCCCGTGATGGAGGGCAAGTGCATGCTGTTCAAAGAGTTCGCCGGCGTCGACGGCTTCCCGATCTGCCTCGACACCCAGGACGCCGACGAGATCGTCCAGGCGGTCGAGCTGATGGCGCCGACCTTCGGCGGCATCAACCTCGAGGACATCTCCGCCCCGCGCTGCTTCGAGATCGAGGACCGGCTCAAGGAGTCCCTCGACATCCCGGTCTTCCACGACGACCAGCACGGCACCGCCGTGGTGACGATGGCCGCCCTCTTCAACGCCCTGAAAATCGTCGACAAGCCGCTCGCGGAGCTGCGGGTGCTGATGGTTGGCCTCGGCGCCGCGGGGGTAGCGGTGACCAAGATGATGCTCGCCTCCGGCGTCACCCACATCATCGGCTGCGACCGCCAGGGCGCCCTTTCGACCGACCGCGCCGACTACGAGTCGGGCGAGATGACCGGGATCAAGCGCTGGTACGCCGAGAATTCGAATCCGGACCACATCCAAGGACAGCCCGACGACGTAATAGAGGGCATGGACCTGTTCGTCGGCCTCTCCGGGCCAGGGATCATTCAGGCCGGGTCGCTGGCGAAGATGAACGAAGACGCGATCGTCTTCGCGATGGCCAACCCGACCCCCGAGGTAATGCCCGAGGACGCGGCTCCCCATGTGCGGATCATGGCCACCGGCCGCTCCGACTACCCGAACCAGATCAACAACGTGCTCGCCTTCCCCGGCATCTTCCGCGGCGCCCTCGACGCCGGCGCCCCCAGCATCACCGAGGAGATGAAGCTCGCCGCCGCCCACGGCATCGCCGCCGCGGTCGCCGACGACGACCTCGCCGAGGACTACATCATCCCCAGCGTCTTCAACCGCGATGTCGCTCCCTCGGTGGCCAGCGCCGTGGTCGAGGAGGCGAAGCGGGCCGGGATCGCCCGCTTCAACGAGGAGACCGGCACCTTCGCGACCGTGGAGACCGCCTGACGGCCGGGTTGGGCCGTAGCCGCCATGCGCGTCCTCGTCACCGGAGCCAGCGGCCTGATCGGCTCGGCGCTGTGTGACTCGCTGCTCGCCCGCGGCGACGAGGTCGTCGGCCTCAGCCGCGATCCGGCCAAGGCCGCCGAGAGCGAACCGAAGATCTCCTGGCACCCCTGGGAGCCAACCCTCGAACGGCCGCCGGCGGACGCCTTCGACGGCATCGAGGGCGTCGTCCACCTGCTCGGCGAGAAGATCAACCAGCGCTGGACCGAGGAGGCGAAGCGCAGGATCATGGAGACGCGGGAGACCGGCACCCACAACCTGCTGGGGACGCTGGCGGGGCTGGAGAACAAGCCGGGCGTGCTCGTCAGCCAGTCGGCGGTCGGCTACTACGGCGACCGCGGCGACGCGCTGGTCGACGAGTCGACCGGGCCGGGATCGAGCTTCGACGCCGAGGTCGTGCAGGCCTGGGAGGCGGCCGCGCGCGAGGCCGAGACCGAGGGCATTCGCCTCGTCATCACTCGCACTGGCCAGGTCCTCGACCCCAAGGGCGGCCTGCTCGGCGAGCTGCTGCTGCCGTTCAAGCTCGGCCTCGGCGGCCCGATCGCCGGCGGCGGGCAGTACCTCTCCTGGATCCACCGCGACGACGAGGTCGCGATCCTTCAGTGGGCGCTCGACACTGCCGAGGTCAGCGGCGTCGTCAACGCCACCTCGCCCAACCCGGCGACCAACAAGGATTTCTCGAAGGCCCTGGGGCGGGCGCTCGGCCGCCCCGCCGTCCTCCCCCTCCCCGGCTTCGTCCTCGACCTCAAATTCGGGAGTGAGTTCGGCCAGGTGCTGCGCGGTGGCCAGCAGGTGATCCCGGAGCGGACCGAGGAGCTCGGGTTCCGCTTCCAGCATCCCGACCTCGATGAGGCGCTCTCCGACCTCCTGTAGGCCTCTATTCAGATTCCAGGGTCTTGCGGACCTCGTCCCTGAGCGAACCGGAGCCCGCTTCTTCGACGGCTTGCGAGACCCGCCGCACCGCGTCTTCGCCCGAGCTTGCGAGGACGAAGGCGATGCCGGCTTCTTCGACGATCGTCTCGGCGAAGCGGTTGGCGGGGGACTTGCTTTCGAGGTAGGCAATTGCCGAGGAGTCCTGGGTGGCGCGGCGGGCGTTGGCGCCTACCGTCGCCAAATCGAGTGAGCCGGGGCGCCCCGCCGGCCGCAGGCAGACCGCTTCGAGCTTGACGTCGCCAACCTCTCCGCCGTCCCCCGCCAGTGCCTGCTGCGCTTCGGCGCAGAGGTTGGCGCCGACGTAGACGCGCACGGTGGCGCCGGCGGCAACGCCTTCGTCGCCGCCGCAGCCGGCGCCCCCCAGCGCCATCGCGATCGCCGCCAGCCCGATCAGAGCCGCCGGCGCCCCTCGGGCTCTAGCCAAAGAAGACCTCGGCCTCTTCGTAGAGCGAGGGCGGCACCGTCTTCAGCTCGGCGGTCGCCTCGGTCAGCTCGACCAGCTCGATATCGGTCCCGCGCAGGGCGGCCATCGTCCCCCAGCGGCCGGCGTCGGCGGCGTCGATCGCGTGCAGCCCGAAGCGAGTCGCCAGCACCCGGTCGAAGGCGGTCGGGGTGCCGCCGCGCTGGACGTGGCCGAGCACCGTCGCCCGCGTCTCTTTGCCGGTGCGGCGCTCGATCTCGCCCTCGAGCCAGTGGCCGATGCCGCCGAGGCGGACGTGGCCGAAGGCGTCGTGCTGCTCCTCGCCGGCGTCCGGCACACCGCCGACCGGCTGCGCCCCCTCGGCGACGACGATGATCGGCGCGAAGTGGCTGGCGAAGCGGCGGCCGACCAGGTCGCAGACCCGCTCGACGTCGAACTCGCGCTCGGGGATCAGGATCACGTTGGCGCCGCCGGCGAGGCCGGCGTGGAAGGCGATCCACCCCGCGTGGCGGCCCATCACCTCGACGATCAGCACCCGGTGATGGCTGTCGGCGGTGGTGTGGAGGCGGTCGATCGCCTCCATCGCGATGTTGACGGCGGTGTCGAAGCCGAAGGTGTAATCGGTGGCGGAGAGGTCGTTGTCGATCGTCTTCGGCACCCCGACCACGTTCAGCCCGTGCTCGCTGTGCAGGCGCGAGGCGGCGCCGAGCGTGTCCTCGCCGCCGATCGCGATCAGGCCGTCGACGCCGGCCGCCGCCATGTTCTCGGCGATCCGCTCCGGCCCGCCGTCGTCGGCGAACGGGTTGGTCCGCGAGGAGCCGAGAATGGTGCCGCCGCGGGGCAGGATGCCGCGCACCTCGGGCACCCCGAGCGGGCGGCTGTCGGCCTCCAGCGGGCCGCGCCAGCCGTCGCGGTAGCCGACGAACTCGTGCCCGTAGTTGCCGGCGCCCTTGCGGACGACGGCGCGGATCACCGCGTTCAGCCCCGGGCAATCGCCGCCGCCGGTGAGGACGCCAATCCGCATCGATTTAGATTAGGACACCGCCGACGAGGTAGGTTCGGGCGACCCACCGAGAGGAGAGCAGATGAACGACACGCCCGATCTTCAAGCGATAACCCAGGTCCAGCAGCAGACCTGGTCGGAGGGCGACTTCGCGATGGTCGCCAACCTCGTCTACCCGGTCTCCGACAACCTCGTCGAGGACCTCGCGATCCTCCCCGACGAGCGCGTCCTCGACGTTGCCTCCGGCAGCGGCAACGCCGCGATCGCCGCCGCCCGCCGCGCCTGGGGCAACACGGTCAGCTCCGACTTCGTCCCCGCCCTGCTCGAGCGCGGCCGCGAACGCGCCGACGCCGACCGGCTCGAGATCGAGTTCGTCGAGGCCGACGCCCAGAACCTGCCCTTCGACGACGCCAGCTTCGACGTCACGATCTCGGTCTTCGGCGCGATGTTCGCCCCCGACCAGGAGAAGACCGCATCCGAGCTGCTGCGGGTGACGAAGCCGGGCGGCCGGATCGGGATGTCCAACTGGACGCCGGACGGCCGCGTCGCCCAGATGTTCCTGATGATGATGAAGCACACCGGCGGGCCGCCGCCGGGGGTGATGCCGCCCGTGCTCTGGGGCACCGAGGAGCGGGTGCGCGACCTGTTCGGCGACGGCATCTCGGACCTCCGGGTCGAGCGCAGGACCTCGCGCCAGGCCTTCCGCTCCGCCGACCACTACATCGAGTTCTTCCGCACCTATTTCGGCCCGGTGAAAACTGCATACGACAAAGTCGGCACCGACGGCGAGGCGGCGCTGACCGCCGACCTCAGGTCCTTCCTCGACGAGGTCAACACCGGCGGCGACCGGGCGCTGGTGATGGAACCCGACTACCTGCAGGTGATCGCGACGCGCGCTTAATAAAGCGCGCTGGGACGCGGGAAAGACGCTAGGAGGCGCTCTTCGGGCCGTAGGCGCTGAGGATCCCGCCGATCAGCAGGATGCCGAAGAAGACGAGGCCGGCGACGCCGCCGCCCTGGCCGAGCCAGCCGTAGATGATCACCGTGGCGGCGATCGCGAGGAAGAGGGTCACGGTCATCTTCATACGCGGCTGGGAGCCTATCGGGCGAGGGCGACGCGCGTCTCACCGAGGAAGGCGGCGACCGCGTCGGCCGCCCCCTCGGCGCTGCCGCCCTCGGCCGCGGCGCGGACCAGGCGGCTGCCGATGATGACGCCGTCGGCGATCTGCCCGACCTGCGCCGCCTGCTCCGGCGTCCCGATCCCGAAACCGACCGCGACCGGCGTCTTCGCAACATCCCTGGTCGCAGCGACGAGGTCGGCCAGGGCCGCCGGCACCTCGGCCCGCTCGCCCGTCGTGCCTACGATGGAGACGACGTAGACGAAGCCCTTGGCGACGGCGCAGATCTCGGCCAGGCGCTCGGCCGCGGTCGTCGGTGCGACCAGCGGCACCAGCGCCAGGCCCTCTGAGTTGAAGGACGCGCGAATGTCCTCGGCCTCGCCCAGCGGCAGGTCGGGGACGATCGCGCCGGCGGCGCCGGCGGCGAGCGCGAGCCGGGCGAACTCGGCGGCGCCACCGTGGGCAAGCACCATGTTGGTGTAAACCATCAGCACGACCGGCACTTGGTCGGCGACCGAGCGGCAGACCTCGAGCGCGGTCGCCAGCGTCGCCCCGTTGGCGAGCGCCGCGGTCGCCGCGGCGTGGATCGTCGGCCCGTCGGCGAGCGGGTCGGAGAACGGCACCCCGAGCTCGATCAGGTCGGCCCCCGCGTCGGCGTAGGCGGCGGCGACGGCGAGCGAGGTCTCGCGGTCGGGGAAGCCGGCCATCATGTACGGCATCAGCGCGGCACGACCTTCGCTCTTGGCCGCCGCGAAGGCGGCGGCGATGCGGTCGCTCACCCGCCGGCCTCTTTCGAGGTCAGGGCGGTGACCTCGGCCATGTCCTTGTCGCCGCGGCCGGAGAGACAGAGGACGTCGAAGCCGTCCCCTCCGGGATGCTGCAGCAGCCACGCCACAGCGTGAGACGACTCCAGCGCCGGGATGATGCCCTCCAGCTTCGCGAGCTCGAGCAGCGCGGCGAGGGCCTGGTCGTCGGTGACGCTCTCGTAGCGGGCGCGGCCGCTGTCGCGCAGCTGCGCGTGCTCGGGACCGACGCCGGGGTAGTCGAGGCCGGCCGAGACCGAGTGCGCCTCGAGGATCTGGCCCTCCTCGTCGGCGATCACCGAGGAGAGCGAGCCGTGCAGGACGCCGGTCGCGCCGGCGCCGAGCGAGGCGCCGTGGCGACCGCTCTCCAGCCCCTCCCCCGCCGCCTCGACCCCGACCAACGCCACCTCGGCGTCAGCGACGAACGGGGTGAAGATGCCGATCGCGTTGGAGCCGCCGCCGACGCAGGCGATCACCCGCGCGGGCAGCGCGCCCGCGGCCGCCAGCGCCTGCTCTCGCGCCTCGTCCCCGATCACCCGCTGCAGGTCGCGGACCAGCGCCGGATAGGGCGCCGGCCCGACCGCGGAGCCGATCACGTAGTGGGTCGTCTCGACGTTGGCGACCCAGTCGCGGATCGCGGCCGAGACCGCCTCCTTCAGAGTCCGGGCGCCGGCCTCGACCGGCGCCACCTCGGCCCCCAGCAGCTTCATCCGCTCGACGTTGGGCGCCTGGCGGCGGATGTCCTCGGTCCCCATGTAGACGACGCACTCGAGCCCGAGCAGAGCGCAGGCGGTCGCGGTCGCGACCCCGTGCTGGCCGGCGCCGGTCTCGGCGATGACCCGCGGCTTGCCCATCCGCGCCGCCAGCAGCGCCTGGCCGACCGCGTTGTTGATCTTGTGGGCGCCGGTGTGGGCGAGGTCCTCGCGCTTCAGGTAGACCCGCGAGCCGACCCGCTCGGAGAGGCGTTCAGCCAGGTACAGCGGCGTCGGACGGCCGATGAAGTCGCGCCGCAGGAGGTCGAGGCGGGCGTTGAAGGCGTCGTCCTCGCGCGCCTGTGCCCAGGCCGCGGTCAGCTCGTCGAGCGCCCCGATCAACGTCTCCGGCACGTAGCGCCCCCCGTAGGGGCCGAAATGGGTCTCGATCGCGCTCACGCGCTTGCCGAAATCGGGTTCGCGGCTTCGAAGAAGGCGGACATCGCCGCGTGGTCCTTGCGCCCGGGCTCGGCCTCGACGCCGCTGGCGACGTCGACCGCGTAGGGGTGGACGACGTCGATCGCGGCGGCGACGTTCCCGGGGCGCAGGCCGCCGGCGAGGATCGCCGGAACCTCGGAGCGGTGGCCGCGCAGCAGCTCCCAGTCGAAGCTCTCGCCGGTGCCGCCCCAGAGCCCCTTGCCGCGACGGTCGAAGAGGTGGAAGTCGGTGCGGTAGGACTCGGCCGCATGGACGTCGGCGGCACTGGCGACATGGATCGCCTTGATCACCTTGACCCCGGTCCGCCGTGCGGCCTCGGCGCAGAAGGACTCGCCCTCGGAGCCGTTCAGCTGCACCATCGTCAGCCCCTCGTCCTCGACCGCCCGCGCGACCTCCTCCAGCGTCGGGTTGACGAAGACGCCGACGACCTCGCACTTGCGCCGGAAAGCCGCCGCGATCCCAGCCGCGGCGGCCGGCTCGACGCGGCGGGGGCTGCGGTCGTAGTGGATCAGGCCGAGCGCCCAGGCGCCGAGGCGAACCGCCTCGGCGGCGTCGTCAAGGTTGGTGAGTCCGCAGATCTTGACCCGCACCCCACCAGACTAGATGAGGGCCGCCGCTTCGATCCGTCCTCGGCGACCGAGGACGGCAGCCCCATCACCGAGCGGGGGACCAGAACCCGCCGGCGATGGGGCTTGCCGTTTATTCGGTGGGTGGCGTGGCGGAGGCTTCTTCGACCGACGCCGGGCGCTTGCCGAGCGTCACTTCGGCCGTTTTTTCCTGCCCGTTGCGGAGCAGCGTCAGCTTCACGGATTCGCCCGGCTTCGCCTTGTTGACGAATTCGATCACTTCGTCCATCCCGGCGATCTTCTTGCCGCCGATTTCGGTGATGATGTCGCCGCCGAGGGTGACTTCGGCACCGTCGATCGTCGCCGAGGTGTCGCCGCCTTCGATCCCCGCCTTGTCGGCGGGCCCGCCCTTGACGACGGACTGGACGATCACGCCTTCTTCCACCGGAAGGTTGAGCGCCTTGGCCAGCTGCGGGGTGATCGAGCCGCCTTCGATCCCGAGGTAGGCGTGTTCGACTTCGCCGTTGTCCTCGAGTTCTTCGATCTCGGCCTTGGCGGTGTTGATCGGGATCGCGAACCCGATCCCGACGTTGCCCTCCGAGCCGGAGCCGCCGGTCTCGATCTGGGAGTTGATCCCGATCACCTCGCCTTCGGCGTTGATCAGCGGGCCGCCGGAGTTGCCGGGGTTGATCGCCGCGTCGGTCTGGATCACGTTGTCGATCGAGAACCCGTTGGGGGCCTGGATCTGGCGCTGGAGGGCGGAGACGATGCCGCTGGTGACGGTGCGGTCGAGCCCGAACGGGTTGCCGATCGCGACCACCGGGTCGCCGACTTCCATCTTCGAGGAGTCGCCGAGCGTCAGCGGGTGCAGTTCGTTGGCCGGTGCGTCGACCTTGAGCAGGGCGAGGTCCGAGGCCGGGTCGGCACCGACGACTTCGGCCTTGTATTCGGTGTCGGATTCGCCGAGTTTGACCTCGATGTTGCTGGCGTTTTCGATCACGTGGTTGTTGGTGAGGATGTGGCCTTCGCCGTCGATCACGAAGCCGGAGCCGGTGGCGGTGCCGCCGCCGGACTGTTCTTCGGGGGCGCCGAAGGGGTTGATCGCCGGCCCTTCGCTGGCCGGGATCTGGGATTCGATGAAGGCGACGCCGTTGCCGTCGGCCCTGTAGATCTGGTTGACGAGGTTGGTGTCGCCGCCGTTGCCCGACTTGGCGGAGACCGGAGCCGCGAGCGGCTGGGTGATCGTCGTGGTGGAGCCGCCGTCGGACTTGACCAGCCCGGTCGCAATCGCGATCAGGCCGACCACGGCGACCACGGCGCCGCCCAGCAGGGCGGAGCCGAACGGGCTGCGGAAGAAGCTTTTGCGCTCAGTCATGGGTTTCAGGATCCCTCTTACGCCTGCCCCGCGCCTAAATGCTCGCGAAAAGTTTTCTAAAGGGACCCGTCAGGAAAGCTAAAAAGACCTGCTAAAAGCGGTGTTCGCGGGTGCCTTCGTCGCCGCCGATCAGCTCCAGGACCTTGGCCTCCGGATCGGGCGCCGACATCAGGGCACCGCCGATCAGCACCGCGTCGACCCCGACCCGCTCCAGCTCTTCGAGCTCGGCGCGGCCGGAGATGCCGCTCTCGGCGACGACGGTGACGCCGGCGGGGACGTCGGGCATCAGCTCGAAGGTGGTGGCGATGTCGACCCTCTGCTCGTCGAGGTCGCGGTTGTTGATCCCGATCGCCTCCGGGTCGATCTCCAGCGCCGCCTCCAGCTCCTCGGCGTCGTGGACCTCGACCAGGCAGTCGAGGTCGATCGAGCGCGCCTCCTCGTAGAGCGAGGCGAGCCGCTCGGGCTCGAGGGCGCGGACGATCAGCAGCACTGCGTCGGCGCCGTTGACCGCCGCCTCGTAGAGCTGGTAGGGGTCGACGACGAAGTCCTTGCGCAGGATCGGAATGCCGCAGGCGGCGCGGGCGGCCCGCAAGTCCTCGAGCGAGCCGCCGAAGTGCGGTTCGTCGGTGAGGACCGAGAGCGCTGCGGCGCCGCCGCGCTCGTAGGCGCGGACCTGGGCGGCGACGTCGGCGTCGGCACCGACGATCTCGCCGACGCTCGGCGAGCGCCGCTTGAACTCGGCGATCAGCGACATGCCCGGCCGGGCAAGCGCCTCGCTGAAGGGGCGATCCTCACCGCGCGCAGAGAGTCGCGATTCGAGCTCAGCCTGCGAGAGCTGGCTGCGGCGCGCCTCCACTCCTTGCCGGGCACCGGCGATCAGCTGGTCGATGATTCCCACTGGACGGTCAAAGCCTAGATGGTTGGACGGCCGAAGCGATCCAATCGGGTCAGGCGGGCGCCGCCGTGCTGAAGGAGACGAGGCGGTCGAGAATCTCCGCCGCCGCGCCCGAGTCGACCGCCGCCGCCGCTTTCGCGACGCCCTCCTCGAGGTCGCCGGCAGGGCCGCCGACGTAGATCGCCGCCGCGGCGTTGACCAGGGCGAGGTCGCGAGGCGGTCCCGGCTCGCCGGCGAGCACACCGCGGACCACCGCCGCGTTCTCCTCCGGCGTCCCCCCCGCCACCGCCTCGAGCGTCGCCGGCGCCAGCCCGAACTGGCCCGGCTCGACGAACCACTCGGCGGTGCCGCCGTCGGCGACCTCGATCACCCGCGTCCGCGCCCCGATCGAGATCTCGTCGAGCCCGTCCTCGGCGGCGACGACCAGCGCCCGAACGCTGCCGAGCCCGACCAGCGCCTCGGCGATCGTCTCCTGGTAGTGGCGGTCGGCGACGCCGAGCAGCTGGCGGTCGGCACCGGCCGGGTTGGTCAGCGGCCCGAGGAAGTTGAAGATCGTCCGCACGCCGAGCGCCTTGCGGGCCGGGATCACGTGCGCGGTCGCCGCGTGGTGGCGGGGCGCGAACATGAAGCCGAAGCCGACCTCGTCGATGCAGCGCCCGACCAGCTCCGGCTCGAGCTCGATGTTGACCCCGAGCGCCTCCAGCAGGTCGGCGGAGCCGCAGGCGCTGGTCGCCGAGCGGTTGCCGTGCTTGGCGACCGCGCAACCGGCGCCGGCGGCGATCAGCGCCGCCACCGTGGAGACGTTGAAGGTCGTCGGCCCGCCGCCGGTGCCGGCGGTGTCGACGAGGTTCCCGCGGGCGCTCGAGACCGGCGTCGCCAGGCCCCGCATCGTCCGCGCCAGCCCGACCAGCTCCGGCACGGTCTCCCCCTTCGCCCGCAGGGCGATCAGGAAGGCGCCGGTCTGGACCGGGTCGGTCCGCCCCTCCATGATCTCGGTGAGGACGGCGCCGGCGTGGTCGGCGGTCAGGTGGTCCCCCGCGCAGACCGCGTCGATCGCCCGGCTGACGACGTCGTTAGGCATCCCGCACCACCGTGGTTGAGCTTAGTCGCGCTATGCGGGACAAAGCTCAACCACGCTCGTCGAGGAAGTTGGCGAGCAGGGTCTTGCCCTGCGGGGTGAGGACCGACTCGGGGTGGAACTGGACGCCCTCGGCGGGCAGCTCGCGGTGACGGGCGCCCATCACGACGTCGCCGAGCGAGGCGCTCAGCTCGAGCTCCTCAGGCAGGTCGGGGTCGACGACCAGCGAGTGGTAGCGGCCGGCGACCAGCGGCGTCGGCAGGCCGGCGAAGATCGTCCTGCCGTCGTGCTCGACCTCGGCGTCCTTGCCGTGGATCGGCTCGCCCTGGACGACCCTGCCGCCGAAGGCCTCGACCAGCGCCTGGTGGCCGAGGCAGACACCGAGCACCGGCGTCCCGGCCTCGGCGAAGGCGCGGATCGCCACGCTGGAGATCCCGGCCTCGGCCGGCGTGCAGGGGCCGGGCGAGACGACCAGCCGGTCGGCGCCGCGCTCGAGCAGCTCGGCGACCTCCGCCCTGTCGTTGCGGACCACCTCCAGCTCCGCCCCGAGCTCACCCAGGTACTGGACCAGGTTGTAGGTGAAGGAGTCGTAGTTGTCGATCACGAGCACGCGCATCGCGCTCACGGCCAGTCCGGCTGCTCGCAGGCGACCTCGACGGCGCTGACGACCGCCTTCGCCTTGTTGACCGACTCGGTGTACTCGTAGTTGGGCTTGGCGTCGGCGACGGTGCCGCCGCCCGCCTGCACGTGCAGCTGCCCGTCCTTGGCGACGACGGTGCGGATGTGGATCGCGGTGTCGAGGTCGCCGTCCCAGGAGAGGTAGCCGATCGCGCCGCCGTAGCCGCAGCGCTTGACCGGCTCGAGCTCGTCGATGATCTGCATCGCCCGCACCTTCGGTGCCCCCGAAAGCGTCCCCGCCGGCAGCGCCGAGCGCAGCACGTCGAGGGCGCTGACCCCCTCGCGCAGGGTGCCGGAGACCTGGCTGACGATGTGAAGGACGTGCGAGTAGGTCTCGATTTCCATCAGCTCGTCGACCTTGACCGAGCCGTACTCGCAGACGCGGCCGAGGTCGTTGCGGCCGAGGTCGACCAGCATCACGTGCTCGGCCCGCTCCTTCGGATCGTTCTTCAGCCGCTCGGCCAGGCGCCGGTCCTCGTCCTCGCTGCACCCGCGCGGGTAGGTGCCGGCGATCGGCCGCGTCTCGACCCGGTTGCCGTTGACCTTGACCAGCGGCTCCGGCGAGGCGCCGGCGATCTGGAAGTCGCCGAACTCGAGGAAGTACATGTAGGGCGAGGGATTGACCGCGCGCAACCCGCGGTAGACGGAGAAGGCTTCGACCGGTGCCGGTGCCGAGAAGCGCTGCGACGGCACGACCTGGAAGGCGTCGCCGGCGTGGACGTACTCGACGATCCGCGCCACCGCCGCTTCGAACTCCTCGCGCTCGAAGTTGGAGGTGAACTCGGGCGGCTCGACCACCGAGCGCGTCTCCGGCACGGGGACGGCGCCGCGCAGGCGCTCGCGCATCTCGCCAATTGTCGCCGCAGCGCGCTCGTAGGCGGCGTCGATGCCGCCGTCGGCGTCGGCGAAAGCACAGGCGAGGATCGTCAGCTCGTGGCGCAGGTGGTCGAAGACGACCATCGCGTCGGTCACCATCAGCGCCAGGTCGGGCAGCCCGAGCGGATCCGGGTTGGGCTCGCCGAGCGGCTCGACGGTGCGCACCAGGTCGTAGCCGAAGAAGCCGACGGCACCGCCGACGAACGGCGGCAGCCCGGCGACCGGCGCCGGCCGGTACTCGGCGAGGCGCTCGGCGACCGCCGCGTAGGGATCGGGCGCCGGGTCGCTGCGGACCGGCTCGTCGCCGGCGGCTAGCGCTTCTCCGCCCCATTCGGACAGCGTCCCCTCGCTCCAGCGCAGGAGCGCCCGCGGTCGCAGGCCGACGAACGAGTAGCGGCCGACCTGGCCCTGCTCGGCCGACTCGAGCAGGAAGCAGGGCGCCCCCTGCGGCTCGCCGGCGCGCAGCTTGAGGAAGGCCGAGACCGGCGTCTCGCAGTCGTCGACGAGGCGGGCGCGGACCGGCACCACGTTGCCCTCGCGGGCGAGCTGACGCGCCTGCTCGAGGCTCGGCTCGAGCTGCAGCTCCGACTCGCTCGAGGCGCTAGGTGCTGCGGGCATTCAGCACCTCCATCACGTCCGCCAGCGAGATCCCGCGCGAGACCAGCAGCACGCTGAGGTGGTAGAGGACGTCGGCGGCCTCTTCGGCGACCCGCTCGTCGCTCTCTTCGCGGCCGGCGCGGACTACCTCCTCGGCCTCCTCCTCGATCTTTTCCCCGATCAGCGCCGGATTCTCGAGCAGCTTCGCCGTGTAGCTGCCCTCGGGCCGCTCGACGGCGCGGCTGCGCAGCGTCCGTTCCAGCGCCGGCAGCGCTTCGTAGGTGACCGGAAAGGGCTCGCCCGGTGCCGGCGGCGCGTCCTTGCGGATTGAGGCCGAGCCGAGCACCTCGCGGTAGAAGCAGCTGCGCTGGCCGGTGTGGCAGGCGGGCCCGACCGGGTCGACCATCGCCACCAGGGCGTCGCCGTCACAGTCGTAGCGGAGCTGGCGCAGGTGCATGAAGGCGCCTGAGGTTTCGCCTTTTTTCCAGAGTTCGTCGCGGGAGCGGCTGTGGAAGTGCAGGTCGCCGGTCTCGAGCGTCATTTCCAGCGATTCCGGGCTCATCCAGGCGAACATCAGCACCTCGCCGGAAGCGAAGTCCTGGACGATGCAGGGCACCAGGCCCTGTTGGTCGAAGGCGATTTCACCGAACACCGGCTGAATCGTAGACGCAGCCCCGCTGCGGGCCCCCGCCGGCAGGGCGTTACTCGATACCCAAACGGTCGAGGAGATCCTCGTCGCGGCGCCAGTGGCGGCGGACCCGGACGTTGAGGTCGAGGTGGACCTTGGTGTCCAGCTCGTGCTCGAGCGAGCGCCGCGCGGCGGCGCCGATCTCGCCGATCTTGGCCCCGCCCTTGCCGATCAGGATCCCCTTCTGGGACTCGGTCTCGGCCCAGATCTCGGCCCGGACCAGAATCAGCCCGTCCTCGCGCGGGCTCACCTCGGAGACCTTGACCTCGACCGAGTGCGGGATCTCCTGGCGGGTCCGGTTCAGCACCTGCTCGCGGATCAGCTCGGCCAGCAGCAGCTCGCTCGACTGGTCCGAGGAGTCCTCCGGCGGGTACATGTACGGCCCCTCGGGGACCAGCTCGCCGAGTCGCTCGAGCAGCGGTGCCAGGCCCTCGCCGGTGCGGGCGCTGACCGGGAAGACCTCGTCGACCCCCTGCAGGTTCGCGGCGTCGGCGAGAGCGGGAACCATCTCGTTCGGGCCGAGGCGATCGGCCTTGTTGACGACGCAGATGATCGGGACCTCCGGTCCGGCGGCGAGCAGCGAGCGGGCGATGAAGCGATCGCCGGCACCGACCCCCTCCTCGCCGTTGACGACGAGCAGCACCACGTCGGAGTCGGCGAGCTCACGCTCGACCCGTTGCTGCATCCGCTCCGTCATCTCGTCGCGTGGGCGCTGCACCCCGGGCAGGTCGACGAGGATCAACTGGCGCTCCGCATCGAGGTCGGTGGCGACGCCGCGGATCGCCCGGCGCGTCGTCTGCGGCCGCACCGAGACGATCGCGACGTGGGAGCCGACGAGGGCGTTGACCAGCGTCGACTTGCCGACGTTGGGCCTCCCCGCCAAGCCGATAAACCCAGCTCGCTGCCTCCTCTGCTCTCGCTCGGTCGGGCTCATGATTACCGGCGATCTCCCGACCGAGCTTCCGCGTCCGGGGGCAGTGAGGCAAGGACTCGGCGTTGAAGGGCGAGCATCTCGCCCTCGTCGGCCTCGTGGTCGTAGCCGCAGAGGTGGAGGACGCCGTGGACGGCGGCTTCGGTGACGTCGCTGCAGTGGGCGGGACAGATCGCGACGTCGCCGAGCTCCCGCGGGCCGGGCACCGGGCCGGTGCCGTCGAGCGGGAAGGCGAGGACGTCGGTCGGCGCGTCCACGCCGCGGTGCTCGCGGTTCAGGTCGCGAATCCGCGAGGCGTCGACGATCTCGACCGCGAGGTGGCCATCCTGCACCCCGACCGCAGCCAGCGTCGCGGCAACGGCCTTCTGCAGCTCCGGGGGAACGTCCGCGAGGTCGGTACTCAAGGTCTCGGCGTCGGCCCGTGTTCCTGACGGGCGTCGCGCTCGCGGCTGCCGTGGGCGTCGTAGGCGGCGACGATCCGCTGGACCAGCTTGTGGCGGACGACGTCCTCGCCGCCGAAGCGGACGAACTCGATGTCTTTGATGTCGTCGAGGACGTCGCTGACCGCGATCAGGCCGGAGCGCTGGTCGGTCGGCAGGTCGATCTGGGTGACGTCGCCGGTGACGACCATCCGCGAGTTGAAGCCGAGCCGGGTGAGGAACATCTTCATCTGCTCGGGGCTGGTGTTCTGCGCCTCGTCGAGGATCACGAACGAGTCATTCAGGGTCCGTCCGCGCATGAAGGCGAGCGGCGCCACCTCGATCACGTCGCGCTCGAAGTAGCCGTTGACGCGGTCGGGGTCGATCATGTCGTAGAGGGCGTCGAACAGCGGCCGCAGGTAGGGGTCGACCTTGGCCTGGATGTCGCCCGGCAGGAAGCCGAGCCGCTCGCCGGCCTCGACCGCGGGCCGGGTGAGGATGATCCGCTGCACTTCGCGTTCGGTCAGCGCCGCCGCCGCCATCGCCACCGCGAGGAAGGTCTTGCCGGTACCGGCGGGGCCGATCCCGAAGGTGATCGTGTTGCGGCGGATCGAGTCGACGTAGCGTTTCTGGTTCAGCGTCTTCGGCGCCACTTTCGTGTTGCGGTGACGCCAGACGACGTCGTCGAGGATCTGGGCCGGGCTCTCGTGCGCCTCCAGCGCCCCGGTCACCGCTTCGATCGTCCCCGGCGCGACCTCGTGGCCCTGCTCGATCAGTTCGACCATCTCGTCGACGACCGTCGCCGCCTGCTCGACGTCAGCCGGCTCGCCCTCGACGGTGAGCACGTTGCCGCGCAGGTGCAGGTCGGCGTCGAGCTTGTCGCGCAGGCTGCGCAGGACCGAGTCCTCCGAGCCGGCGAGCTCCGCCGCCACCGTGTTGTCGAGCGTCAACTGGCGTTTGGCCACTAACTAACCACCCAGCTTCTGCCGCACCGCGGCGCTGACCCGCTTGCCGTCGGCGCGGCCGCCGACCTTCGGCATCAGCGCCGACATCACCTGGCCCATCTGCCTCTGCTCTGAGGCGCCGGTCTCGGCGACCGCGTCCGCGACCAGCGCCGCCAGCTCCTCCTCGGAGAGCTGCTGCGGCAGGTAGGCCTCGATCAGCTCCGCCTCGAAGCGCTCGGCGGCGGCCTGCTCGGCGCGCCCGGCGCCCTCGTAGGCCTCCGCCGCCTCGATCCGTTTCTTGCGCTCGCGCTGCAGCACCGCGACCTCGTCGCCGTCGCCGAGCTTGGCGTCCTGCTGGAGGACGTCGACGATCAGCCGCAGGGCGGCCACGCGGTCCTTTTCCCGCGCTTTCATCGCCGTCCGCACGTCGGCCTGGGCCTGCTCCAGAGCACTCACGGCACTAAGGGTAGAGGGCCACGTCAGGAGCGATGGCGAGACCCTTGTGAACGAGGTCCCGAAGGTCACCGCTGACCAGAGTCCACTCGTTGCGACGGGCGGCGGCGGCATGGGCCGCGTCGTACGCGGTGATGTCGTGCTCGGCGGCGACCGCCGCCGCGGCATCGACCAGGTCGAGATCGACACGGACGATCCGGTCGGCACAGCGCCGCCGAATCAAACGCGTCAGGAAGGCGGCCCGCTCCGGCTGGCGGAACTTTCGAACCGCCACATTTGCCACCTCGTAGAGGGTCAGGTCGAGAGCTGCGAGCGGCTGTTCGACGTCGAGCACGATGGCCCGCGCCTCCGCGTGGAATCGATCATCGGGCCTCTCCAAGGCAGCCCAGACGCTGGCATCGACGAGGAGCACCTAATGCGATTCCCGGTCTTCCCTGATCAACTGCGCCGCGTCGATTCCGGCGTTGTCGCCGGGACCGAGAGCGGCCAACTCGTCGAGCAGCCGCTTGACCTCCGCCCGCTGCTGCCGGTCCGCCGCCTCCAACTCGCGCTCCGCCAAGCGCTGCAGGAAGCCGCTGCGGGTCTCGCCGTCAGCCGCGGCGCGGGCGTCGACGCGGGCGAGGAGATCGTCGGAGATGGAGATCATGACCTTGGCCACAGGGTGAGTATATACGGTATTGCCGGATGTCAGAACGGGCATGTGGGGAGCTTGGCGAGAAAAGGCGCACTGGTGGCGCGCACCGAATGCCAACTTCGTCCCGATTCAGGCGCGGCTCACAGGCCGGCGTCGAGCTCGATCCGCTCGACCTCGCCAAGCGGCATCTGCAGGAAGCGGGTGCCGACGGCGCGGAAGGCGTCGGCGTCGCCGGTGCAGAGGAAGTCGTAGCGGCCCTCGCCGCCGTCCGGCCGGCCGATGCGCTCGCGCTCGAGCGTGCGCTGGACGGCGGCGGCGACGGCGTGGCCGCCGGCGACGAGGCGGACGTCGCGGCCGAGGATCCGCTGCAGCATCGGCGAGACCAGCGGGTAGTGGGTGCAGCCGAGGATCAGGGTGTCGACCCCCGCCTCCTGCAGCGGCGCGCAGTAGGAGCGCGCCATCGTCATCGTCTCCTCGTCGAAGAGCGAGCCGTTCTGGATGAACGGGGCCAGCTCCGGCGCCTCGACCTCGATCACGTCGAGGCCCCGCCCCTGCGCTTCCAGCGCCCGCCGGTAGGCGCCGCTCTCGACCGTGTTCGGCGTCGCCAGCACCCCGACGCGGCCGCTGGCCGTGATCGCCGCTGCGATCTCGGCCTGCGGCTCGACCACCGGCACCACCTCCACCCCGCGCTCGGCGGCGACCGCCCGCGCCGCCTCCTCGCCGATCGAGGTGGCGGTGTTGCAGGCGATCACCAACAGCTTGGCGCCGCGCTCGAGCAGCAGCTCGGCGATCCGGGAGATCCGCTCGCGCAGCTTCTCGGGGTCGCGGCTGCCGTAGGGAAAGCAGGCGGTGTCGCCGAGGTAGAGGTAGTCCTCCTGGGGCAGCGAGACGAGGCACTCGTGCAGGACCGTCAGCCCGCCGACGCCGGAGTCGAACATCGCCACCGGCAGCGACGCGTCTAGATCTGGCACGCGGCCCGCCGGTCGCAGCCGCTCACATGAACGGCTTGTAAACCATGAAGAACACGGTCACCACGACGATCAGGCCGGCGAGCGTGCCGACCTGCCCGAGCCGCTGGCTGATCGCTTCGAACTCGGGGCTGAGCGTGTCGCCGGCCTGCAGGTCGCGTTCGGCGATCTCTTTCGCCTTGCGGGCCTGAGGCTGGAAGAAGGCGTGCTGGAGGCCGAAGAGGCCGATGATCGCGATGAAGCCGATGACGATGAAGGCGTCGCTGCCGTCCCAGACGCTGTCGCTGGCGGCGAGCAGGTAGATGCCGGCGAGCAGCAGGATCACCATCCCCGGGTTGACCAGGTAGCGGTCGCAGCGCTGGACCCCGGCGAGGATCGCCGGGGTCGCCCGCGGGTACTGCGGGGCGACCGAGAAGAAGAGGCCGTAGCCGAAGGTCGGTCCGAAGGCGAGCACGACCGCGAGGATGTGCAGGAACAGCGCGATCTTGTAGCCGGAGTCGCCGAAGGCCGCGATTGGCATCGGGGCAACATATCCGCTACGGACGACGGAGCAAGAGCGCGGACCAGTCGCCGTCGATACGTCTGTCTTGCTCGACGAGCCCGACATGGGCGAAAGCGGCGGACACGTCATCGAGCTCTGCGGGCAGGAGGCCCGAGCACACAAGCGTTTGAGGAGTCGGGGTGACACTCGCCGTCGCAACAGCGGCGAGGCTCCGTCGAGTGTCACCCCGACTCCTTGGAGGGCTCAGGAGCTGGGCGGCTACTGCGGTGAGGATCGGGGCGGTCATGTTGGCTACGACCGTGGGTGCGAGCGGTGGCAGGGATTCGCGGAGGTTCATGTGTTGGAGGGCGACCGGGGTTTTGTTGGCTTGCGCGTTCGCGGCCGTGGCTTCCAGAGCTGGGGGCTCGTGGTCGTAGGCGTGGATGGGAGCCCAGCCCAACTTTGAGGCCGCGATCGCCAGGACCCCGGAGCCGGTGCCGAGGTCCGTCAAGGGTCCATTTGCTTCGCCGGCGGACTCCAGCTCGAGCAGGTACTCGAGGCAGAGGCGGGTGGTTGGGTGGGCGCCGGTGCCGAAGGCCTGACCGGGATCGATGACGAGGTCGACGGTGCCGGGGCGTGGGTCCTCCCAAGAGGGGCGCAGCCAGATGCGCTCGCTGACCAGCTGCGGCTTGTGGAAGTCCCGCCAGCGGTCGGCCCAGTCGTCGGGGATCTCGGTGGCGCTGACCTCGACCCGTCCCTCCCCGACCGCGGCGTCGAGCTCACCCAGCTCCGGCAGCTCCCCCTCGCCGCCGTAGATCGCGTACTCGACGTAGCCCGGCCCGCGCTCCTCCTCGACCCCGTTCGGCGCCAGCACCGTCAGCTCGGCCAGTACGAGCTCCGCCTGCTCGGGGGCGCAGCGGACCGCGAGCCGGATCATCGCCTACCCGAAGGCGCGCCGCACGCGGCTGAAGAGCCCCTCGCCGTGCTGCGGCTCGAGGTTCTCGTCCTCCAGCGACTCGTCGAGCCGCTCCGCGACCTCGCGCTGCTCATCGCTGAGGTTGGTCGGGACGACGACGTCGACGATCACCCGATGGTTGCCGCGGCGGCGGCCGCCGAGCCGCGGCAGGCCCGCCCCGCGCAGCACCTCTTCGTGGTGCGGCTGGGTGCCGGCCGCGAGCTCGACCTCACGCTCGCCCTCCAGCGTCGGCACGCTGACGGTGGTGCCGAGCATCGCCTCGGTGGCGGGGATCGAGACGATGCTGATCAGGTCGGTGCCGTCGCGCTCGAAGCGCTCGTCGGCGGCGACCCGGACCTCGACGTAGAGGTCGCCCGGCCGCGCCCCCGCTTCGCCGGCGTGGCCGGCGCCGGCGACCCGCAGCCGCTGGCCGTCTTCGATCCCGGCCGGGACTTCGATCGTCGTCGTCCGCCTGCCCGGCTTGCGACCGCTGCCGCCGCAGGTCCCGCAGGGCGTCTCCGGCACTTTGCCGGCGCCGTGGCAGACGTCGCAGGTGACGGCGCGGACCATCTGGCCGAACGGGGTCTGGGAGACCTGGCGCAGCTGGCCGGCGCCGCCGCATTTCTCGCAGGCGTGGATCGGCGTCCCCGGCTCGGCGCCGTTGCCGTGGCAGTGCTCGCAGACCGAGACCGCGTCGAAGCTGGCCTCCCGCCGGACCCCCTCGGCGACCTCGGCAAGCTCGACCTCGACCGCGACGAGGACGTCGCCGCCGTCGGCGGGGCCGCCGCCACCGCCGAAGCCGAACGCCCCGCCGAAGCCGCCGGCACCGCCGAACAGGCCCTGCAGGAGGTCGTCGAGCGAGCCGAAGGAGCTGGCGCGCGGGTCGTAGCCGCCGGAGCGCAGGCCCTCGTGACCGTAGGCGTCGTAGGTGCGGCGGCGCTCGGCGTCGGAGAGCACCTCGTAGGCCTCGGCCGCCTCCTTGAACTTCGCTTCGGCCTCCGGGTCGTGACCGTTGACGTCCGGGTGCAGCTCGCGGGCGAGGCCGCGGAAGGCTTTCTTGATCTCGGTCTCGCTCGCCTCGCGGGAGACGCCGAGGACCTCGTAGTAGTCGCGGGGCATCAGCTGATCAGTCGCCGTAGACGGTCTCGAAGTAGCGCGAGAGCTCACGCGCGGCGACGCGGACCGAGGCGATCGCGGTCGCGTAGTCCATCCGCAGCGGGCCGACGACGCCGACGGCACCGAGGTTGCGATGGCCGAGCCCGTAGTTGGCGCCGACAACGCTGACCGAGCGCAGCTCCGGCTGCGGGTTCTCGTCGCCGATCCAGAGGTAGACGGAGCGCCGCTCGAGCGAGGAGCGCAGCATCTGCAGGACGTCGGCGCGGCGCTCGAGCGCGGTCATCAGTTCGTCGGCGCGGGGCAGATCGGCGATGTGGGACTCGGAGAGCAGCCGCGAGGTTCCGTCGAGGTAGAGGTCGGCGGCGGGTTGCGGGTCCAGCTCGGTGAAAGCGGAGCTGAGGCTGCCGATGAAGTTGGCCTCGAGCGGCCCCAGCTCGGGGTCGGTGAGCTTGGTCACGATCATCCGCGCGCCGACGCCGAGGCCGGAGAGCGACTCGTTCAGGTAGCTCGAGGCCCAGGCGACGAGGCCGGGATCGACGGGGTGGTCGAACTCGAAGACGCGGCGGGCGACGTCGCCGGTCGAGGCGATCGCGATGACGACGACCCGGCTCGGCCCCAGCTGCAGGACCTCGACCCGGTGGATCGTCGCCGCGACGCTGGGTGGGGGCGCCGTCGCCATCGCCACCAGGTCGGTGACCTGGGCGAGCGCCGCGGTCGTCTCCCGCATCGCCTCGTCGACCTCGCGGCGCAGGCGCGAGAGCTCGAGCTCGGCGGGGGCCTCGGCGCTCGCCGGCTCGCCGGCTTCGAGCAGCAGGTCGACGTAGCGGCGGTAGCCGGAGTCGGTCGGGACGCGGCCTGCGGAGGTGTGCGGGTGGGTCAGGTAGCCCTCGAGCTCGAGCGCGGCGAGCTCAGAGCGCACCGTCGAAGCTCCCCAATCGATCTCCCGCCGATCCGCCAGCTCCCGCGACCCCACCGGCCGCGCCGAAGCCAAATAGGCATCGACCACCAACCGCAAGATGAGCTCTTGGCGCTCAGTAAGCACCATCCGAAGTCTAGGAGAGCTACAGCTGCAGCTCCGCCTCAGCGTTCCGAATGATCCGATTCTCGCCCTGAGCAGCAACGGTGTCGACCACGACGCGGTCCCCCTCGACCGACTTGACCGTGCCGGAGACGACGATCTCCTGCTCGGGCATGCCCATCCCGCGGAACTGGACCGAGAGCCGTTTCAGCGCCCGCGGGTCGCCGCCGGCCAGCGCCTGGGCATTGGCTTTCGCGACCAGTCCCATCGAGTAGAGGCCGTGGAGGATGTTGCGCGGCAGGCCGACGGCTTTCGCGAACTCGTCGTCGATGTGGATCGGGTTGAAGTCGCCGGAGGCGCCCGCGTAGCGGTGCGGCAGGTACTTGTCCGGGGTCACCCGCAGCTCGTCGACCTGGTCTCCCACGTTCGGCATTGTCAAACCCCCCTGACGATGTTGGTCCAGGTGCCGCGCACGACCTCGGCGCCGTCCTGGTTGACGGAGACGGTCTCGAAGACGTAGAAGCCTTTGCCGTCCTTCTCCTCGATCGAGACGCACCTCGACGTGGTCGTGATCTCGTCGCCGGAGCAGACCGGCTCTCCCCAGACGAACTCCTGGCCGCCGTGGACCATCGCCGCGAAGTTCATCGCCACCTCGGGGTCGAAGAGGACCGGGCCGAGGGCCGGGCCGCTGTAGACGACCGCGAACATCGGCGGCGCGACGACGTCGCGGAAGCCGGCCGCGCGGGCCGCCTCGACGTCGAAGTGGACCGGGTTCTCGATCCCCAGCGCCGTCGCGTACTCCTTGATCTTCTCCCGGCCAGCCTGGTAGGTGACGCCGGGCCATTCCTTGCCAACCGCATCGGTCTTCAATGCCATCGCCGCTCCTCCCGCTTCAAGGTCGCCGGCACTCTAACTGGCTGGGCAGCCAGGTGCAGCGCGCGGGCTACTCGTCGATCTCGAGCACGGCGAGGAAGGCCTCCTGCGGAACTTCGACCCGGCCCACCGCCTTCATCCGTTTCTTGCCCGCTTTCTGCTTCTTCAGCAGCTTGTTCTTGCGGGTGACGTCGCCGCCGTAGAGCTTCGCGGTGACGTCCTTGCGCAGCGCCTTGACCGTCTCGCGGGCGAGGATGTTGGAGCCGATCGCCGCCTGCACCGGGACGTCGAAGAGCTGGCGCGGGATCGTCTTCCTCAGCCGGCCGACCAGGCGCTTGCCCTGGTCGTAGGCGAAGTCGCGGAAGACGATGATCGAGAGCGCGTCGACCTTCTCGCCGGCGAGCAGGATGTCGACCTTGACCAGGTCGGAGGCACGGTTGCCGATCGGCTCGTAGTCGAGCGAGGCGTAGCCGCGGGTCGAGGACTTGAGGAGGTCGAAGAAGTCGAGGACGATCTCGCCGAGCGGCATGTCATAGCGGATCTGGACCCGCTCGGGACTGAGGAAGTGCATGTCGACGTGGGTGCCGCGGCGCTGCTGGCAGAGCTCCATCACCGCTCCCACCTGCTCTTTCGGGCAGATGATCGTCGCCCGGATGTAGGGCTCTTCGATCGTCTCGATCGCGCCCGGGTCGGGTAGCTCGGTCGGGCTGTGGACCTCCACGACCTCCCCACTCGTTTTGTTGACGACGTAGCGCACGTTCGGAGTCGTCGCCAGCAGGTCGAGGTCGTACTCGCGCTCCAGCCGCTCGCGCACGATCTCCATGTGGAGGAGGCCGAGGAAGCCGCAGCGGAAGCCGAACCCGAGCGCCTCCGAGGTCTCCGGCTCCCAGGAGAGCGCCGCGTCGTTCAGCGACAGCTTCTCGAGCGCGTCGCGGAGGTCTTCGAAGCGGTCGGTGTCGATCGGGAAGAGCCCGCAGAAGACCATCGGCCGGACCTCGCGGTAGCCCTCCAGCGGCTCCGACGCGGGCCGCGCCTGCGCGGTCAGCGTGTCGCCGACCCGCAGCTTGGTCACGTCCTTGATCCCGGTGATCAGGTAGCCGACGTCGCCGGCCTCCATCCCCTTCACGGCGGTCATCGCCGGACGGAAGAAGCCGATGTCGTCGATGTCGGCTTCGGTCCCGTTCTGCATCGCCAGGATCCGCTCGTCCTTGCGGAAGCGGCCGTCGACCATCCGCACATAGGCGATCACGCCGCGGTACTGGTCGAACTCGGAGTCGAAGATCAGCGCCCGGGTCGGGGCCTCGAGGTCGCCCTCGGGCGGCGGGATGCGGGCGACGATCGCCTCCAGCACCTCGACGACGCCCTCGCCGGTCTTGGCCGAGATCCAGAGCGCTTCCTCGGGGTCGCCGCCGAGCAGGTCGGCGATCTCCTGCGCGACCCGCTCCGGCTCGGCCCCCGGCAGGTCGACCTTGTTGATCACAGGGATCAGCTCCAGCCCGTTCTCGATCGCCAGGTAGGTGTTGGCGACGGTCTGCGCCTCGACCCCCTGGGCGGCGTCGACGACCAGCAGAGCGCCCTCGCAGGCGGCGAGGCTGCGTGAGACCTCGTAGGAGAAGTCGACGTGGCCGGGGGTGTCGATCAGGTGCAGGTGGTAGGTCTGGCCGTCGGCGGCGTTGTACTCGACCCGCACCGCCTGGGCCTTGATCGTGATCCCCCGCTCGCGCTCGAGGTCCATCGAGTCGAGCAGCTGTGCCTGCATTTTCTTCGGGTCGACCGCCCCGGTGAGCTCGAGGATGCGGTCGGCCAGGGTCGACTTGCCGTGATCGATGTGGGCGATTATTGAAAAGTTCCGAATGTGGTCCATCGGGACGCGGAGTATGACCATGCGTGTCGGCTGGCGGGTCCTGTCGCGGTGGTCACCCCACCACCACGCCACCCGTCAGTTGAGCCGGGTTAGCCAGACGGACAGGCCGAAGGTGGCAGCTTGCCATTGAGCTTGAACACGACCGTCGGCGGCGTCCTCAGGATGGGCGTTGCTTGAGGGGATTCGGTCCAGCGGGTCGTGGGTGGGTACGGCGGCTTGCCGGGCTCGATGCGGTCCCGGCTCGTTACGACGTAGTCGTAGTCGCCTTCGTTGAGGAGTTCTCGATAGCGACGGCAAGACGATGGACCCTCGAAGCCGCCGTGGGGACGTTCTTCGCCGATGAACTGGACGTGGTTCGAGAGGTCGGTGCCGAAGAGCGGGTACTGGCGGGTGCTGGTGGTGGCGATGCGGGAGCCGGAAACGTCCCGAGCCCACTTGAAGGCGGCGTTCAGCCCCGGCGTCGTGAACGACGGATCCGCGTACCGGCCCTTCAGATAATGCCGCTGCACCGGATACCCGACGACGACCACGATCGCCGCAAGCACCAGCCCCATCATCACCACCCAAGGCCGCCCCGCCCGGCCGTGGCTGTCATTCCAGACGCTATGCGTCTGGAATCTCGACCACGCGTGGCCGTCCTTTGTGTCGCTATCCGGGACAAAGGACTGCCACGCCGCGATGGACGCAAGGCGCTTACGCAACAGTGGCGCGGCGGGAAGGAGAGCGAGGCCGAGGATCAGGGCCGGGGTGAGGTAGCGGAGGCCGGACTCGAAGCCGCGCGGCATGCCGTCGGGGCCGGGGGCGGAGGTCGGAGCGATGAGCCAGGCGAACGCCGAGGCGAGGCCGACGAGGGCGGCGACGGCAAGGACTGGGTCAAGGCCCGCAAAGCGCCGACCGGTGCGGTCTCGAAAACCGTTGGCCTTGCTCGGCACGAGACCGAGGATGAGGCCGGCAAGGGCTGCGAGGCCGAGGAAGGGCCAGAGGAACCAGAAGGCGTGATGCAGGCCAGGCAGAAACCAGTCCGACCAGACGCTGCCGTCCGTCAGATAGCCGAGGACGGTGTGGGCTTCGCGGCCGCCAAGGGCCTGTTCCGGGGCGGGCAGGTCGATCGGCCCCAGATGGTGGATCCACGGCAATGGGTTGCCGCTCTGGACCAGGTTCCGCAGGTACCAGTAGCCGCCACCCGCGAGCGCTGCCAAACCCGAGACCCAGAACGCCGTCCAGCGCCGGCCCTTTGGTGCAACCGCGGCAAGCCCCAGGACGAGAACAGCAGCAGGTAGGAGGAAGTTCAGCTTGGTCCCCGCGGCCAGGCCCGCCGCGAGACCAACTACGACCAGCGCCCCGGTGGACCGGCGATCTCGGGCATTCAACGCCACCGCCACCGCCGCCAGCAAGAAAAAGATGCCGACGATGTCGTTCCTCGCCTCCCCCGCCTGGTCCGAGAGCGCCGGCACGCTGAGCGCCACCGCTCCCAGCGCCAGCGACCAGGCCCCGACCCGATAGGGCCGCCCGATGCACCAGCACGCCACCAGGCACGCGACGAACCAGCCGAGGTTCAGCAGCGGCGACAACAGATCCCGGCTGAACGCCAACATCCCGACCGCGTGGAAGATTTCCCCGTTCGCGGGGTAGAACCAGGCCAGGAACTGGGGCGCGATGAAGTGCAGATCGATCGTGTTGCCGCTCTGGAAGAACCCCGCCGCGAACGGCCCGTGGTACCAGGTCGAATCGAACCCGGTCATCCCCGTGCTCAGCCTGGTCTTCACGCCGCCGGCGAAGTGGATGACGGCGATCAGGGCGATGAGCAGCGCCACGAGGGTCGCCCCCAGCCCTTCTCCCCCACTCGCTTCTTCGGCGCTGCCGTCCCGCCGGAGGGAGGAATCCCGCACCCGCACTTGCAGGTAGGGGTGCGGGATTCCTCCCTCCGGCGGACGTCGCATCAGCCACCAAGCCCCCGATCCCACAGCAGCGACCACGACCAGATACGGCACCGGCCTGAAGAGCGAAACGGTTCCGAGAGCCTCAGCGCACCAGATCAAGACTGCAGCGCCGATCACCGCCGTCGCCAGCGCCCCAGGTACGCCCTGGAGGTCCGGCAGCAACCGCTCGCGCACTCGCCCCGCCCCAAGCCACGCCGTCCCCACGAGCAGCGCGATCTCCGCCACCCCCAGCAGGTACCGCCCCGGACCCAGCATCAGCGTGTCCCGCTACCGCCGCCGCAGCAGCCGCATGATCTGCTCCAGCTCCGCCACTCGCAGCAGCTTCGCGACCGCCAGGTAGGCGATGCCGCCGAGCGCGAGGCCGGAGCCGAGCGAGACGATCTGGCCTACCAGGCCGCGGCCAAGGGCCTCGTCGAGCAGGTCCCAGACAAGCCAGCCCACCCCCGCCAGAGCCGCCGAGGCGATCGTGATCCGCAACGCCGTCGAGAACAGGCGCCCGAGCTCGAGACCGCCGAACTCGCGGCGCAGGATCACCGCCTGCGCCACCACCGCGGCGGTCGTCCCGATCCCGGTGCCGGCGACGATCCCGCCGACCCCGAAGGGCGAGTAGAGGACCGCGGCGGCAACGGCGGAGACGACGAGGTCGATCGCCGCCAGGGAGGTCGCCTGCCAGGGCCGTTGGAGGCTGAAGAAGGTCCGCGTCTGCAGCAGGTAGAGACCGTTGGTCGGAAGCGAGAAGGCGAACCAGAAGAGCGCCGTGGCGACGATCGCCGTTTCCTCGGGCCCGAATTCGCCGCGCTGGTAGATCAGCCGGATCATCGGGTCCGAGAGGGCGAGGATCGCCGCCGCGGCCGGGACGAGGACGAAGAGGATCTGGCGCATGCCGTTCGCCATCGTCGCCCGCAGGTTGTCGATCTCCCCCGCGTTGGCGAAGCGGGCCAGGGTCGGGAATAGGACCGTGGCGATCGCGACCGAGAAGATTCCCTGCGGCAGCTGGTAGATCCGGAACGCCTTGTCGATCGCCGCCGGCGCCTGGTCAGAGACGAGGCTGCCGAAGAGGCTGTTGATCAGCATGTTGAAGTTGATCAGGCCGAGGCTGATCGTCACCGGCAGCATCAGCAGCAGCACCCGGCGCACCCCGGGGTGGCGCCAGTCGAAGCTGAAGCTGAACCGATACGGGGTGTTGCGCAGGTCCCAGGTCGGGATCAGCAGCTGGACCAGGGTGCCGACGAGGATGCCGATCGCGTAGGCGTAGATCCGGTCCTGGCCGTGGAACATCGGCTCGAGGACGACGAGGACGAGGATGATCGTCAGGTTCCAGAACAGCGGCGAGATCGCGAAGGCGCCAAAGCGGTCGTAGCTGTTGAGGATGCCGACGACGACGCCGCTGACCCCGAGCAGGATCAGGATCGGGAAGAGGACCTGCGAGAGGGTGACGGTGAGGTCGAGGATCTCGCCTTCGAAGCCGGGCGCGAAGACCGGCATGATCACCGGCGCGAGGACGACGAACAGAGCCGTGACGGCGCCCAGCACCATCGTGATCAGCAGCAGCAGGGTCGACGCGAGGCGGAAGGCCTCCTTGTAGTGCTTCTTGCCGATCAGTTCGGTGAAGACCGGGACGAAGGCGGGCTGCAGGGCGGCGTCGGCGAACAGGGCACGGACCAGGTTCGGGACCTGGAAGGCGATCGTGAAAGCCGACATCGGCCCCTTGACCCCGTAGTAGCCGGCGGCGACGACTTCGCGGCCGAGGCCGGCGACCCGCGAGGCGGCGGTCGCCGCCGAGAAGAACGCCGTCGAGCGCGCGATCCGGCCCGCCTGGCGGCCGGGAGCCGGCTCCCCCGAGGGTTCCTCGCCGGGATCGAACGCCTCAGCGCGGCGCAGCGCGACGTCGTCGGCGAGCGGGACGTCGGCATTGATCGGCTGCTCGTCGAACTCATGCGGACCGAGCCCGGAGGCGCGGCGGCTGAATTCGCGGGTGTCGGATGCCTCGGGCCGATCCATCTAGATGATTGATTCCACGGCGAGGTGCGACTGGGGGCGCCCCTGGCCAAACGGATCAAGGACGCAGGGTGCAGCCTTTGCCGGTTGGCAAAGGCAAGCCCGAGGACGCAGAGCCGTGCAGTGTGCCAGGGGCGTCATCCAGGTGGGCCTGGTCGTGGAATCAATCATCTAGGTCAAGTTCGGGAGTGCCCCGGGAACTCCTCAGTCGCTATAGTCGACGGCCGCCCGCAGCCGGCACGGTGCCGCTCGGGCCACGAGACATGGCCAACATAGCCTCACAGAAGAAGCGGATCCTACGCAGCGAGCGCGAGCGCACGGAGAACCGGCTGCTCACCAGCACGGTGAAGACGCATTTCCGGCGCCTCGAGGCCGCGATCGAGGGCGGCGACGCCGACGCAGTCGCCTCCGAGCACCGCACGCTCGTCTCGAAGATCGACAAGGCCGTCCAAAAAGGCGCGCTGCACAAAAACACCGGCTCGCGCAAGAAGTCCAAAGCCTCTCGGCTAGTCGCCGCCGGTAATTAGCTAAGCCGCGGCTGGCGCGCTGGCGGCACGTCGTAGCGCCAGCGTCAGCGCCAGCTCGTCGCCATAGTCCTTCTCGCCGCGGCACCAGAGCTCGAGGTCCGCCAGCGCCTCGGTCGCCATCCTCAGATCGGCGAGGTCAGCGTCGCGCAGGCGCCCGACCAGCTGCTTGGCGGCGTAGGGGTGCATCTTCAGCGACGACTCGACCTGCTTCGGCGGCACCCCTTCCTCGAGCTGGGCGGCGGCCGCACAGGCGCCGCGCAGGCGCGAGGCGAGGCCGTAGATCAGGCCGGTGACGTTCTCGCCCTGCGCGATCAGCCGCTCGGCGATCCGCAGCGCCGCGGCGGGGTCGCGTTCGAGCAGGGCGTCGGAAAGCGACCAGACGGCGGCCTCGGAGGTGTCGGCGATCATCGCTTCCAGGTCCTCGACCGTGACCTCGCCCCCCTCCCCGGCCCAAAGCGCCAGCCGCTCCAGCTCGCGCTGCAGACGCAGCGGGCTGGTGCCCATGCGGTCGACCAGCAGGCGGGCCGCGTTCGGTTGCAGGCGGAAGCCGAGGCGCTGGGCGTCGGCGACGAGCTGGCGCGGCAACTCACGCGCCTTCGGCGCTTCGAACTCGTGGATCTCCCCCGCCGCCGATTTCACGGCTTTGGTCAGCTTCGCGGGCGTCTTCCCACGCGAGATCAGGACCACGGTGAGGTCGGGCGGCAGTTCACCGAGGGCGGCGACGACGGCGTCGAGCTGCTTGTCGCGCCAACGCTCGACTCCATCGGCCAGCAGGTAGCGGCGCGACTCCATCAGCGACATCGCCGGGATCGCCGCCAGCAGCGCCTCGTGGTCGGGCATCCCTCGCCCCTCACCGGGCTCGAAGACCTCGAGCGCCGCGGCGCCCCCCTCGCTTTCGGCACGCACCCGCAGACGGCTTCGGGTCGCGTCGATCTTCGCCCCGTCGGTGCCGCCGATCAGGTAGAGCGCTTGCATCCCCTCGGCCACGGGGGCCGAGTCTAGATGCCGCCGCCGGGCTGCAGCTGTTCGTCCGCTCCGCCTTCGCCGCCGGCTTCGACTTCTTCGCGCGGCGGTTCTTCAGCGGCTGGTTCTTCTTCGACCGGGGGTTCTTCTTCAGCGGCCGGTTCTTCAGCAGCCGGTTCTTCGGCGGGCTGTTCTTCTTCGACCGGGGGTTCTTCGACGATCGGTTCTTCGCCGTCGAACGGCGGTTCTTCGCCGGTCGGGAAAGAAGGTGCTTCCGAGGTCGGGGTCGTCGGCGTCGAGACGGGCGTGGCGACGGGAGCGGATTCCGGCGCCGGCGCTTCTTCCCCCGCTTCAGCGTTGTCGTCCGAGCCGCGAACCGGCGTCGCCGGAGAGGGCGTCGCCTGCTGCGAGCCGCCGCCGGTCGCGTCCTGGCCCGGAGTGGCCCCAGGGGCTGAACCCGAGGTCTGATCGCCGCCGCCCGGGTTGCCCGCCACAGCAGTTATTTCGGTGGTGGTCGCGCCCGTTTCGACAGCAGCGAACGGCACCGTGACGGCCAGGGCAGAACCAGCTGCCCCACGCCCGGCGCCAGGTCCTGGAGCGGGCGAGCCGGTGGACTCCGCTCCGCCAAGGGAGATCCCACCTTCGAGCCCGGCCTGACCGCCGCGCGGCAGCGCCAGCGGCCCAAGCGATGGAATCGGCCAACTCGTCTGGACGAGGAACAGGATCAGCGCCAGCCCGGCGGCGGTCGTCATCCCGAGCATGGCGACGACGGTGCTGCGGATCCGTGCCGGCAGCCCCGTTCCGACCAGCCTCATGACCAGTCCGTTGGCGCGTTCTCTGATGCTCCGATTCACCTGCTCGACCATCGGCGCCACACCCGCGCTACCCAAGCCGTGGCTGGCGATAAACCCAGTTTCGATTCGTCCATTCGTTTAGTCCGCGAAGTCGATCCAATAATGACCATCCCGTCACCGAATCGCGACCCCACTTTCGAGGACGTCTATGGTCACCGTGCCGTTGCGATCGGTGCGCAGCGTGCGTACGCCGTGCGCCGCAAGGGTCGCGAGCGTCGCCGGGGTCGGGTGCCCGAACGGGTTGTCGGCGCCGACCGAGATCAGCGCCAGCCGCGGCCTGGAGCGGTCCAGGAGGGCGCCGAGGCCGGCGTCGTCGCTGCCGTGATGGGCGATCTTGAGGACGTCGACCGGGCCTGGGTCGAGCGGCACGGCCTCGGCCTCGGCGTCGGCGGTCAGCAGCATCGAGAAGTCGCGCCAGCGGGCGAGGAGGACCAGCGCCTGGGTATTGGGGTCGGCGCCGGCCAGCGGCTGCGCGAGGAGCTCGCGAGGGGGCCAGAGCACCTCCAGCCGCAAGCCGCCCGATCGCACCTCTCCCCCCGCCGCGACCCGCACGGGGACGGCGCCGACGGCGCGGGCCGTGTCGAGCAAGGGACGGCCGAGGCGGGCGTAGACGAGACGGCCGACCGGCACCCGCCCGAGGATTTCCTCGACCCCGCCCGCGTGGTCGGACTGATCGTGGGTGACGACCACGGCCGCGAGAGCCCCGACGCCGGCGTCCTCGAGCTTCGCCTCGAGCTCGTCTCCCGGCGGCCCGCCGTCGACCAGCACGGCTGGAGCGTGCGCCGGCTGCAGGAGAATCGCGTCGCCCTGGCCAATGTCGAGGACTGAGACGCGCAACCCGCCGGAAGCAAGCGGCGCTCCCCCGCCCCCGCCAAGCCCCCACAGCGCGGCGCCGACGAGAGCCGCAGCCAGGGCGAGCAAAGCCAGACGCGGGGCGCTTTTGTTTCCCCTGAGTGAACAAAAGCGCCCCGGTCTTCGGAGACGAAGTGCCGAGAGAACGGCCGCTGCCATACCGATGTAAGCGGCACATAGACCGCTGAGACCCAAATGCACGTGGACCTCGGCCCAACTCGGCGCCGCGCACCATTTGGCGACCTGGGCGATGTACGCGAGGAGCAGCGCATCGATGCCGTTGAGCGGCTCGAGCGGGATGCCGGGCACCTGCGCGGCCGCGGCGGAGATCATCCCCAGCCACATCGCCGGCGCCACCGCCGGCAGCGCCAGCACGTTGGCGACCAGCGTCGTCGTCGAGAGCGTTTCGAAGTGGTAGGCGACCAGCGGCGCCGTCGCCAGCGTCGCCGCCACCGTGACCGCAATCCCCTCGGCCAGTGCCCGCCGCCAACCCTCGCGGCCGAGCCGAGCCGCCAGTGCCTCGCGCAACGGCCCGGCGAGCAGGAGGATGCCGAGGACGGCGGCAAAGCTGAGCTGCCAGCCGACGTCGGCGGCGATCCCCGGGTCGACCGCCAGGGTGACGCCGAGCGCCAGGAGCAGAGCGAAGAGGCGTGACGAGCGGCGCCCGGCGAGGGTCGCCAGCAGTCCCGCCGCGCCCATCACCGCGGCGCGCTGGATCGAGGGGCCGGCGCCGGCCAGCGGCACGTAGACGGCGACGAGGCCGAGCAGCCAGAGCAGCCGCTCCCGCAGCGGGATCCCGAACGCAGCCAGAACCGCCGAGCCGAGCAGCACCAGGAGGGTGACGTTCTCGCCGGAGACGGCGAGCAGGTGAGCCAGTCCGCTACGCCGGAAGTCCTCGACCGTGACCGCGTCGATGCCCTCGTCTTCGCCGAGCACGAAGCCCCGCGCCAGCTCCGCCTCGCGCGCCGGCATCCCACGCCCGAGCCCGTCCGAGGCACGGGCGCGGATCTCGTCGCTGTGGACGAGGGCGATCGCGACGATGACGAGCAGCCCGAGGACGAGGAGCGGCGCCGGCCGCGGCGAGCGCACGCTAAGGCTGCAACCGCGCCCGCAGTGACTCCATCGTCGCCGGCCCGATCCCCGAGATCTGGTCGAGCTGGTCGACCGAGGAGAGGCCGCCGTGCTGGTCGCGGAACTCGACGATGTCTGCGGCGGTGACCGGGCCGATGCCGTCGATCGTGTCGAGCTGCTCGACCGTCGCGGTGCCGAGGCTGATCGGTCCCTCTTCGCTGCCGGCGCCGGCCGTCGCCACCGTCCCACCGGGAACCCGCTCCGGCACCACGACCTGCTGGCCGTCGGCGAGCCGCGCCGCCAGGTTGACCGCTTCCAGCTCCGCCCTCCCGGTCGCGCCGCCGGCCCGCTGGACCGCATCGTTCACCCGGCTCCCGGCCGGCATCCGGTAGACGCCGGGACGCACCACCGCGCCGGTCACATCGACGACGACGTCGCCGGCCTGCCCGCTGATCGTGAAGCTCCCGCCTCCGCCGCTAGCTTCCGCCGACGGCGCCTCTGCCGCGTACGAGGTCCCGCCGCCGCCCTCGCCGCGGATCGCCCGCGCGCCGACCAGCAGCAGCGCCACCGCGATCGCGCCGTAGACGGCAACCTGCGCTCTGCTCAGCTCGGGCATCGCCCGATCCTCACCGCCGCCGGCGCGCGCGTTGCGCGCCGAATCAAACTTCTCTGGGCAGCCTCAGGCGCTAGAGATCGTCGTCGTCGTCATACCCGGCGACCTCGGCGAGCTGGTCGCTGTACAGCTCCGAGGCGGCCACCGGCGGCGACTGGATCGAGACGCAGGCGAGCTCCTCGCTGCCGTCGTTGCTGACCGAGTGCTCGGTCGCCGGCGGGACGAGGATCAGGTCGCCCTCGCTGACCCGCTGGGTGTCGCCGGCAACCGACATCGTGCCGGAGCCGCGGACGACGACGTAGGCCTGCTCGGACCCTTCGTCGGAGCGCAGCGTCTGACTGGCGCCGCCGGGAACGGCGAGCCAGGTGACCGAGAGGTTGCGCGAGCCGAGTTCGCCGGCGTCCATCAGGACGTGGGCGCTCAGCCGGTGCCATTCCTCGACCGCGGCTTCATCGAAGCGTCTGACGAGCATCCGCGGCTTTGTACCAGAACCGGCCGCCGCTGGCGGCCGAGGTCAGCGAACCACCAAGTTAACGAGCTTGCCCGGAACGACGATCTCCTTGACCACCTCTTTGCCGTCGAGATGGCGCGCGACTTTGTCGCTGGCCCGGGCGAGCGAGAGCAGTTGCTCCTGCGGCGCCTCGGCGTCGGCCTCGATCCGGTCGCGCAGCTTGCCGTTGACCTGGACGACGAGCGTGACCGTGTCGCTGCGCAGCAGCGAGGGGTCGGCGACCGGCCACTCGCGCTCCCATACCCGCTCCCCGGTCAGCCGCTCGAAGACCTCGGAGCCGAGGTGCGGGGCGAAGGGGAAGACCAGCGAGGCGGCGGTGGCGGTGGCGAAGCGGACGGCGACGCCGGCCCCGGGATCGCCGTAGAGCCCGTCCTTCAGCCGGTAGGCGTCGTTGACCAGCTCCATCACCGCCGAGATCGCGGTGTTGAACTGGAAGCCGCGCTCGAAGTCGCGGGTCACCTTGTCGATCGCCCAGTGCGCCTTCGCGACCAGCTCGCGGGCCCCGGGGACGTCGAGGTCGAGCACGGCTGCGCCGTTGGTCCGCTCCCGGGCCTCCTCGCAGAGCCGCCAGAGCCGGGAGAGGAAGCGGTTGACGCCCTCGACCCCCTCGTCGGTCCAGTCGCCGCCGCGCTCCGGCGGCCCCATGAAGCAGACGTAGGTGCGGGCCGAGTCGGCGCCGTAGCGCTCGACGTACTCGGCCGGGCTGACCGTGTTGCCGCGGGACTTCGACATCTTCGCCCCGTCGCGGGTGATCATCCCCTGCGCGAAGAGGTTGGCGAACGGCTCCTGGACCGAGACGTGGCCGAGGTCGGCCAGCGCCTTGGTGAAGAAGCGCGCGTACATCAGGTGCAGGATCGCGTGCTCGACGCCGCCGATGTACTGGTCGACAGCGAGCCAATGGTCGGCTGCGGCGCGCTCCCAGGCAGCCTCGGCGTTGCGGGGATCGAGGTAGCGGATGAAATACCAGGAGGAGTCGACGAAGGTGTCCATCGTGTCGGTCTCGCGCCGGGCCGGGCCGCCGCAGCGCGGGCAGGTCGTCGCCACCCACTCCTCGGCCGCCGCCAGCGGGCTCTTGCCCTGCGGCGCGTAATCCTCGATCTCCGGCAGCTCGACCGGCAGCTGGTCATCGGGAACGGGGACGATCGCCGGCCCCTCGTCCTCGCCGCAGGCGTCGCAGTAGACGACCGGGATCGGCGCCCCCCAGTAGCGCTGGCGCGAGACGAGCCAGTCGCGCAGCCGGTAGTTGACGGACGGCTTGCCGCGCCCCTCGCCCTCGAGCCAGGCGACGATCTCCTCGTAAGCCGCGCGGTTGTGCTTGCCGTCGAAGCGGCCGGAGCCGGTCATCGGCCCGTCACCGGGGTAGGGCAGGCCCTCGTCGTCGCGCGCCGTCTCCGGGTCCTCGCCCTCGATCACCCGCCGCAGCGGCAACCCGAAGGCCGCGGCGAATTCGTAGTCGCGCGAGTCGTGCGCCGGTACCGCCATGATCGCGCCGGTGCCGTACTCCATCAGCACGTAGTCGGCCACGTACATCGGGATCGCTTCGCCGTTGACCGGGTTGACGACGCTGCGCCCGAGCGCGACGCCGGTCTTCTCGCGGTCCTCCGCCCCGCGCTCCTCGGCCGACTCGCGGCCGATCCGGTTGACGTACTCGCGCACCTCCGCCTCGGCCGGCGTCCCCTCGACCAACCGCATCAGCTCGGGGTGCTCGGGGGCGAGGACGAAGAAGGTGGCGCCAAAGAGGGTGTCGGGACGGGTGGTGAAGACAGGGAAGTCGAGCGCCGGGTCCTCGCAACGGAAGACGACTTCGGCGCCCTCGGAGCGGCCGATCCAGTTGCGCTGCATCGTGATCACGTGCTCGGGCCAGGACTCGAGCCGGTCGAAGTCGGCGAGCAGGCGGTCGGCGTAGTCGGTGATGCGGAAGAACCACTGCTCGAGGTTGCGCTGCACGACCTCGGTCCCGCAGCGCTCGCAGCGGCCGTCGACGACCTGCTCGTTGGCGAGCACGGTGGCGTCTTTCGGGCACCACTGGACCGGCGCCTCGGTCCGGTAGGCGAGCCCTTTCTCGAACAGCTGCAGGAAGATCCACTGCGTCCAGCGGTAGTACTCGGGGGTGTGGGTGGCGAGCTCCCGCGCCCAGTCGATCGAGATCCCCCACTCGCGGAACTGGCGCTGGAAGGACTGGATCGAACGCTCGGTCGCGACCGCCGGCGGCTCGCCGGTTTTGATCGCGTTGTTCTCGGCCGGCAGACCGAAGGAGTCGTAGCCCATCGGGTGGATCACCTCGAAGCCGTGGCGGCGGCGGAAGTGGGCGATCGCGTCGCCGACCGCGTAGCACTTGAGGTGGCCGACGTGGGGTTCGCCCGACGGATAGGGCAGCATCTCGAGCACGTAGCTCTTCGGCTTCGAGTCGTCGAAGCCGGGCTGGCCGGGGTTGGGGACCTCCCAGGTCCGCTCCTCGGCCCAGACCGCCTGCCACTTGGTCTCGATCGTCTTCGGGTCGTAGCCGGCCATGAGCGTCGATCTTATGAGGGCCGGCCGCTAGGAGCGGCGGCGGGTCAGCCGCAGGCCGGACCAGGTGGCGTCGATCGCGCAGACCTTGGTGTCGACGAGCCCGGCCGGCAGCGCCACCTCGCGCACGCCGCTCTCGCTGAGGTCGGTCGCGACGCCGGAGGATCCCTTCGGCCAGGCCATCCACAGGGTGCCGTCGCCGACCGCCTTCGCGACCGCCTCGAAGCGGCGCTCGACCTCGCCGCGGGAGGTCGCGAACCAGATCGTCATCTCGGCGCGCCTGCCGCGGCTGCCGCGCCGCACCTTGGTGCCCTTGGGCAGCGGCTCGAGCAACGCCTCAGCGCCGTCCGGAGCATCGAGCAGGGCGACCGTCGTCCCCGGCTTGATCCCCAGCTTCGCCACCAGGGGTCGCGACGAGCCGGCGCCGGAGTCCGATTTCGGCACCACCGGCGCCGTCGGCGGCGCCGCGATCGCCGCCGTCAGCGCCGCGCCGATCCCGTCCCACTCGGCGTAGACCGCGTCCGGCAGATCGGCGCGGACCTTCGCCACTTTCTCCTCGGCGCCGCCGACGAAGACGAGCGGGATCCCGCGCAGACCCTTCGCCTGGCGCAGCGCGAAGGCGACCTCGCGCCCGTGCGAGGGCAGGCGCCCGAGGTCGATGACGAAGGCCGCCGGCGGGTTCTCGCGCAGTTGCTTGACACCGATGCTGGTCCCCGGCACGGTGCCGTCGACCGCGTAGCCGGCCGCCTCGAGCCGCGCCGCCCGCTCCGGCACCTCCTCGTCCTTCCAGTGGACGAGCCGGATCAAGGGCGAGCGAGCCATCTCGCGATGCTATTCCGCCGAGGTTGCCTTTTGGCCGCTATGTACAGCCAAAAGGCAACCTCGGCGTTAGGTGAGGGAGTAGCGGTAGGTGGAGAGCGACGCGAGGATGTGGGGCCAGACGTAGACCTCGATCGTCGCCGCGAGGATCAGCGTCGGGATCGCGAGTGCGACCGTGACCACGGTTGCGGCCAGCAGCTGGTTCCACTCGCCGCGGCGGCTGGCGATCAGCCAGGCGGCGAGCGGCAGGAAGAGGGCGGTCAGCTCCGGGATCGCGTGCGGCAGCACGCTAAGGATCAGCTCGAAGCGTGAGATGTGGAGCTGGTAGGCGAGCGTCGAGCCCTGGAAGCCGAGGTAGAGCGCCTGGGTCGAGAGCGAGAAGAGGGTCACCGCGGCGACGAAGAGGATCGCCAGCTCGCCGGCCTTGACGTGGACCCAGCGCGAGAACCCGGTCCGCTGGGCGGCGGCGATCGGCATCGAGGCGCCGGCGATGAAGCCGGCGACGCAGGCGGTCGCGTGCAAGGCCAGGACCAGCGAGTTGCGCCAGAGGATCGGCAGCAGGTCGCCGGGCTCCGAGGGCGAGGTCAGCCCCGGCAGGTGGATCGGCGTCAAGTCCGGAGTCAGCAGGCCGGCGACGAACCAGACCGCGGTCAGCAGGGTCAGCGCGATCGCCAGGCTCAGCGCCAGCCAACCGCGCAGCACCTTCCAGGGCCGCCCGCTCCAGGCCTCGATCGTCTCGCGCGTGTCCCGCATCCCGTGCGAGAACACGTGCTCGTTCGTCACGTTCACCCCCTACTGATCGACAGCCGGACACGGCATATTGAGCCCGGGCGCTTCATAGAGGTGAAAGCAAGTCTTCACTCGGGGAGTTTTGGCTAGCGCGTTTGCCAGCGCTCTGCAAATATGGCTGAGCGGTGGCGGAAGATGAACTGAGCGAACCAGGCGAACGGGCGTCGACACGAACCCCGGATCTGGCGCACGCCGTCAGCCATCCGACGCGCCGGATCATTCTGCGCGCTCTGATCGAGGCCAACGCGGCGATGACGGTCGCGGAGCTGCACGATCTGGTCCCCAGCGCCAACCTCAGCACCCTCAAATACCACGTGCTCGTGCTGAGGCGGGAGGATTGCGTCTCGGAGGCAGGCGAGATCGTGCTTGCCAACAACTCTCTGACCACCTACGTCGCGACCGTGAGCGAAAACCATTTCGTGCACGGAGCGCTCGAGGCAACCCGGCGGGAGGACGGACTTCGATGAGGCTTGCCCACCGACGATGCGATCCCTTCGCCACCCGGGGCTCGCAGGGCAAGAGCAGGCAGTGGGGCGCGCTCGTTGTGGACACAGGGACAGCGAGCGCGCCCGCGCCGCCCGGGAGGGTCTGGCGAGACTCGAGCGTGCGGCTGGCGAGCGTCGGACCAAGCGGGGCAAGGACGCAGGGAGGCTGAATAGCAGCGCTATTCGGCCGACCGAGGACGCCGCACCGTGCCGTGTCCGCCGCCGCCAGGCGTGCGCGGGAGTCTCGCCAGACCCTCCTACTGCTCGTAGCTGCGGACGATCTGCGAGACCCGCTGGTGCGTGATTTCGAGCATGGCGGCGATGTCGCGCATCGCCATCCCGGCGCCGTAGGCCACCCGAATCGCCTGGTCCCGGTCGACTCGGAGCTGGTCTGCGTCCTCGCCCAGCTCCCGTTCGCGCCGCGCGAAGTCGACAGCGAGAGCTTTCAACCTGGCCTGCGCCTCCGGTGATTTCCGCCTCGGCCGCGAGATGACGAGATCGTTGAACCTATTTTGGCTAATGGGTTAGCCAGAACCGGTGCAAACCACCCGTCCGGACGGAGTTTTCCCCCAAAAGCGGGTTCGCCGTCGATTCCGTATCGGAATCGCGACATCCCCAGAGCGGAACTCCGAGCGGCGAAAGAGTGGAGCTAGGGGGGCTGCTCTCGGACCCCGAATTCATTCAAAGGCTAGGCAGGCTGCTGGATGAAGATCAGTAGAGCGCTAGCTGTCCTACCCACGGACGTTGTGAACACGGCTGATCGGCGGCCGGTCTCCAAGTGAGCTGTGGGGCCTGCGCCGGTTGTAGTAGCGCAGGAAGGATGGCAATGCCCGGGAGCGCTCTGCCGAGC